>FWPV01001431.1_pt1 | contig 66192 bp, 61 predicted proteins | sample 2228371 | NCBI WGS metagenome assembly FWPV01 (sample SAMEA103939776, study PRJEB20133) | metagenome
GCAGATCAGGTCGGCGCCGTTTTCGAAAGCGTAGCGGAACGCCTCCTTGGGCGGAATGGCGCCTGCGGCCATTACCTTGAAGGCTATCCACGGCTGCGGCAGCTCCCTCATCACTTCGATGGTGCGCTGCGGATTGTAATCGAACAGATTGTCGTGCCATTCGGGATGGCCGGCGCTCCAATAGTTGTGATGGTGGGTCGTCTTCATCCAGAAGTCCGGATCAAAGCCCTCTTTGACACAGTGCTCGATGGTTTCGATGCGATGAGCGCCGATCCCCACCATCACGCCGCGGTCGCGGATGTACTGAATCGCCTTGGCCAATTCGTCGACGCGGCCGTTGCTCATGTAGAAATCGGCCGTCTCGCCCTGAATGTAGCAGGCGACGGCGCCGTAATCGATCGCCCGTTTGATGCGGTCCAGATACTCGTTGAACGGCACCGCATAAACGCCGCGGTCATAATTCAGCCCGGCACAGTCCGAAATGAAGCGAATGGAGCCGATCCCGCGCTTCCAGTACTCATCAATAACCGTGCACAGGATGGGATTGGTGAGCAGGGTATCGATGCCGCAGCGCTCCGCGGTCAGCAGCGTGGCAAAAATCTTGTCCTTGTTGTGATAGGCCTTGACCAGTTGCGACACGTAGATCAGGTCGCGCGAATGGGCCCACCCGGACAGCAGGTTGCCGCCGAGAATGAGCCTGCTGAACTCGGTCCCCTTTATTTTCGCCTTCGGCAGTCGGCCGCGCAGTTGTCGGATATCCGCCGGGTTAAAGAGCTTGGTGCTGGGGCTGGTCATGGCGTCGGCCAGGTTGCGTTCTTCCCAGCTCTGCCACTGCATTTTCTTTATGAAAGCATAAGCAAAAGCGCCGAGGGCGGGAGTCGTTGCCAAAGCCTTCAGCACTCGGCGGCGGCTGAAACTGAGAGGTTGCTCCGAGAGTCGCGTTTCTCCAGGGCTTTTCTTTCGGCGAAGCGGTAGAAGGGCTCCAAGGCCGATCAGGCGACCTGTGGGAAAAACCAGCAGCACCGCCAAAGCAAAGAATTCGACCAGGTTTTTGTTGACCACCAAGTAGTGGCCTTCCTGCGGAACACCGAAGCCGTGGCCGACCAGCGGCGGCACGGCGAGATAATAGAGCAGCAGCAGAAACATGCCGGCGCCCGCCGCGAGGCGCACGAAAAGGCCGAGCATCAGCGCCGATCCGATGAGCATCAATCCCCAAATATTGAGCTGATCCACGACCGCCAGTAAGGCGGGGCGTGCCGCAATGCCGCGAAAGATCGGCGCAAAGATCCAGCTCGAGACTTCTAAGAAAGAAGCCGAAGACCAATTGCCCATGAACAGCTTGCTCAGACCTTCATAGAGAAAATGCCAGCCGATGGCGGTGCGCAACAGAATAAGAAAAACCGCCTGCAGCGTGCCGTACTCGAAATCTCTTTTCATCATTCAAACCCCGTTCTTGAAAAGGATAGGGGAGTCGATCCGCATCGACTCCCCCATCACGTCTTACCACCCGCGACGGTATTCGGACTTGAGCATGGCCGTCGCTTCGTCGTTCCCCTTGATGACAAAAGCCTCAGGATCGAACTCCAGGGCCTGGTAGGGAAACTTTAACGCGATGTTGCCGAGGAGCACGGTTTCGGTCAGGGGGCCGGCATAGCTGAAAGGCGCGCTCGCGGGTTTTCCTTCCTTGATTGCCTTTATAAAATTCTGCTCGTGCGACGTCTCGATTCGGGGGATGGTTTTGGGCGGTATTTTGTAGGCGCGCATGGCGCTTTCGGGAATCAGGCGGGTCATGCCGTCGCCGCTGAGCAGCTTGCCTTTTTCACCGATGTAGAGCTGCCCGTTGGTCGGCATACGGCGGCCGGGCTCCAATTCCTCGGGACGGGGCGGCTGCAGTCCGCCGTCGTACCACACCAGTTTGACCGGCGGCATGTCTTCGCGGGCCGGGAAATAGTAGGTGACGATGGACGCCCGCGGGAAAGTTTCGGTCAGCGGCCGCTTTTCCCAGATGTTGTCGTCTTTAAAGTCCATGGCAAAGCTGGCGGAAACCGACGTCGGGTACTTGAGTTTGAGCGCCGTGTAGGGATGATCGATCATATGACAGCCCATGTCGCCCAGGGCGCCCGTGCCGAAATCCCACCAGCCGCGCCAGTTGAAGGGATGATAGATTTTGTTGTAGGGTCTGAAACGGGCGGGACCGATCCACAAATCCCAATCCAGCTCCTCGGGCAGGGGCATTTCTTCGGGACGGGTGTAGAGGCCCTGCGGCCAAACAGGGCGATCGGTCCATACATGGACCTCGTGCACCGGCCCAATGGCGCCGTCCTGGATCCATTCGCACTCCAAGCGAATTTCTTCACCCGAATGCCCTTGATTGCCCATTTGCGTGACCACGTTCATGCGCGCCGCGGCTTCGGCCAACTGTCGCGCTTCGTAGACCGTGTGCGTGAGCGGCTTCTGAGTGTAAACGTGCTTGCCGAGCTCCATGGCCGCCAGCGTAATCACGGCATGCGTATGATCCGGCGTGGCAATGATGACCGCGTCGATGTCCTTTTGTTCGTCCAACATAGCACGGTAATCCTTGTAACGCCGGGCTTTGGGGTACTTTTCAAAAACAGGAGCCGTCAATTTCCAATCCACGTCGCATAGAGCAACGATGTTTTCCGTGGCCATTTCGTTGACATTGTTCTGCCCCATGCCGCCGGCGCCGACGCAGGCAATGTTGAGCGTGTCGCTGGGCGCCTGATAGCCCGGGCCGCCGAGCACCTTCCGCGGGACAATAGTAAACGCCGTTGCCGCCGCAAGTCCGCCCATAAACTGGCGACGATTGATGCTTTCTCGGTCATCGCGTTTCATAATCCACTCCTCGTTAGTTCAAACGTTTTCGCAATAAACCCTTTTTTTAAGAAAAATGCAAGCAGAAGATTGGGTTCAACACGCCAAAAACTCGTCGCCGGATATTTCTATTGATTCAAAAGACCGAGTTGTGCTATATTGTGCAGCCATCGAGCAATCCTCATAAGCCGCTGCAAACCATCGAAAGGAAAGAAATGAACACTCGCCGGATCTTGATCACCGTGTTGCGGGCAGCCGTGGGCTGGCATTTCCTTTATGAAGGCCTTGCCAAGATCCTTCAGGGCAACTGGAGCGCCGCCGGCTATCTGCTCAACTCCACAGGGCCTCTCAGCGGACTTTATCATCACCTCGCCTCATCCCCGGCGCTGCTGCGCGCTGTTGACCTGTTGAACATGTGCGGCCTCACCCTCATCGGCGCGGCGCTCTTTCTCGGCATCCTCGTTCGTCCTGCCGCAGCGGCCGGCGCGTTGATGCTCACGCTCTATTATCTCGCCTACCCGCCCTTCGGCTCCTCTCTGTGGAAGGCCGGCGAGGGACACGTCTTTATCGTGGACAAGCTTTTCATCGAAGCAGCAGTGCTGTTGGTCATCCTTTTCTCGAAGGACATCGGATACGGTCTCGCGGCGCTGCTGCCGCGGTCAAAACCCGCCGCCGATTCCGGCCGCCGCGAAGCGCTGAAGAACCTCGCTACCCTTCCCGCTCTCGGTCTGATGGGCTGGGGCGCGCTGCGCACCAAATCGCTGATCGAAGTGGACGCTTCCAGCGGCGCCACCATTCAAGTCGGTGCAAAAGGCATCGGCGAACTGAAAGGGGAACTGCCGAAGGGACGTATCGGAAAGCATGAAATCAGCCGCTTGGTACTCGGCGGCAACCTCATCGGCGGCTGGTCGCATGCGCGCGATCTGCTCTACGTTTCCGCTCTTTTCAAAGCGTACAACACGGAGAAGAAAATCTTCGAAACGCTCATGCTGGCGGAAGAGGCGGGGATCAATGCGATCAACATCGGCTTTGCCTCCAATCCGTTGCTGGCGAAATACAAAGAGGTGACCGGCAGCCGCATCAAAGTGATCTCGCAGGTTCACCCCGACATGGAAAAGAACGACTATTTCGTCAACATCGACAAGGCCGTCGACTACGGCGTCGAAATCGTGCAGGTTCAGGGCAACTGGTGCGATTGGCTGGTGCGCGACAACCGCATGGAAGTCATTGCCGCCATGCTCGAACGCATCCGTTCGCAGGGCTGCACGGCCGGTTTGGGCGCCCATTCCGTCGATTCCCTGATCGCCACCAGCAACGCCGGCATCCTTCCCGATTATTACATGAAGACCATGCATCATGAAAACTATTGGTCGGCTCACCCCCGCGAGTTCCGCGTTCCTTTCGAGGTGGACGGCCCCAAGTACATCGATCACAACCGGTTTCACGACAACATGTTCTGCCTCTTTCCAGAAAAGACGGTCGAATTCGTCAACCGGACGACGATCCCGGTCATGGGATTCAAAGTATTGGCTGCCGGCGCCATCGCCCCCGAAGACGGTTTCCGTTGGGCCTTTGAAAACGGCGCCGATTTTATCTGCGTCGGCATGTTCGATTTCCAGATCGTTAACGACGTCAACATCACCATCGATATTCTGAATAATCTGCAACGCACGCGTCCTTGGTTCGCCTAATCAAAATGAAAGGAAACGCCATGAAAAACGTTCTTCTTCTCTTTCTCTTCATTACCGGTTTGGCGGCGCAGACAACGCTGAAAGTCGATCTGACCGAACGCTCGGAACCCATTTCGCCCTACATCTACGGCCAGTTCATCGAACATCTCGGCCGCTGCATCTACGGAGGCTTGTGGGCAGAGATGCTCGAAGACCGCAAGTTCTACTATCCTATAACCGATGACTATCAGCCGTTCGCCACTGCGCGCGACGACTTTTGGAAAGCGGGCGACTATCAGTACTTGGCCGCCTCGCCGTGGAAGGTGATCGGCCCCGCCGGCACGGTAACGATGGATTCTTCTGACCCTTATGTCGGTGAGCATTCGCCGGTCATTTTTTTGCCGGGAAACGGCGGCGAAGCAGGCATTTCGCAGCCCATGTTGGCCGTCAGGGCGGGAAAAAGCTACACCGGCCGCGTGGTGCTCGCCGGTGCGCCGACCGCTGCCCCCGTTATCGTCCGTCTGGTGTCTCACGACGGCAAGGTCGTCTCCCACACCATTTCTCAAATCACGCCGGAGTTTCAAACCTACCCCTTCACGTTCAAAGTGCCCTTCTCCTGCGATCATGCCGCATTGGAGATCGTGGGCCGAGGCACCGGCAGCTTTAAAATCGGAACCGTTTCCCTCATGCCCTCGGACAACATTAAGGGCTGGCGCCGCGACACCGTGGCGTTGCTGAAAGAGCTGAATTCCCCGGTTTACCGTTGGCCGGGCGGCAATTTCGTCAGCGGCTACAACTGGCGCGACGGCATCGGCCCGCGCGACAAGCGGCCGCCGCGGAAAAATCCGGCCTGGAAGGGCGTCGAGCACAACGACGTCGGCATTCATGAGTACATGGAGCTGATGGAGATGATCGGCGCCGAGCCGTTCGTATCGGTCAACACCGGTTTGGGCACGGTGGAAGAGGTGGCGGAAGAGGTGGAGTACATCAACGGCAGCGCGGATACGCCTCAGGGCAAGTTGCGCGCGCAAAACGGCCGCAAGGAACCCTATCGCTGCACCTGGTGGGCGGTGGGCAACGAAATGTACGGCGAATGGCAGCTCGGCCATATGCCCTTGGAGCAGTATGTGGAAAAGCACAACCGCGTGGCTGAGGCGATGTGGAAAGTCGATCCCACCATCAAGCTCATCGGCGTCGGTGAGGTGGGCCGCTGGAGCGAAACCATGCTCACCGTCTGCGCCGATTACATGAATTTGATCAGCGAGCACATCTACTGCAAGGACAAAGAGGACGTTCCGGCGCACGTGCGGCAGTTAGCGGAATTGATCCGCTTCAAAGCCGACGCCCACCGACGCTATCGCCGCGAACTGCCGTCGCTTCAGGGAAAAGACATCCGTATCTCCATGGATGAATGGAACTATTGGTACGGCGACTATATCTACGGCGAGCTGGGCGTGCAGTACCATTTGAAGGATGCGCTCGGCGTGGCCGTTGGACTGCACGAGTACTTTCGCAACAGCGACCTTTATTACATGGCCAACTATGCCCAAACAGTGAACGTCATCGGCTGCATCAAAACCTCGCGCACGTCGGCCGTATTCGACGCCACGGCTCTGCCGCTGGTTCTCTATCGCCGCCACTTCGGAAGCGTGCCGGTAAAGGTCGAAGGCGAGTTCGGCGACCTCGACGTCTCCGCGGCGCTGACCGCCGACGGCAAAGCCCTCACCATCGCCGCAGTCAATCCGACGCCGAAAACCGAAACGCTCGACCTGAACCTGATCGGCGGCAACGTGCAACGGAAGGCAATGTGCTGGACCATCAGCCACAGTGATCCTGAAGCGCACAATGTGCCGGACCAACCGTCGGTCCTGACGATCAAGGAGAGCAAAGTTCGCCTGTCTCGTCCCGTGCTGCAGGTGCCGGCATACGGCATAGCGCTCTACCGCCTGCCGCTGAAATAATCGTTCACCTTTTCTGCTCTCTGCTGACGGCGGCCGCCCCTGTGCGGCCGCCTTTTTTAGAAGGAGAACAGCCATGAATGGTCGCCTCAAAAAAGCCGTGACGACAGTGCTATGCGCTTTCCTTTTATGCTGCGACCGCCCAATGATGCTCAAGCCTTCGCAAGCTGTGGCAGAAGAGGAAAGCAAGGCTCAAGAAGTCCATCGCCTGGTTAATCAATATCGGGCATCGAAAGGGCTGTCGGCGTTGACGTGGAACGAAAAGATCGCCTCGGTCGCGCTGCAGCACAGCCGCAACATGGCCTCCGGCGCGACCCCCTTCGGACACGACGGCTTCGAGTCGCGACTGGAGGAAATCGCCAAGTTCATTCCGTGGAAAGGAGCGGCAGAGAATGTGGCCTTTAACCAGGGCGCCGAAAACCCGGCTCAGGCGGCGGTCAACTCCTGGCTAAACAGCCCCGGCCATAAGGCCGACATCGAAGGGGACTATTCGCAGACGGGCATCGGCATTGCGCGGACGGCGAGCGGAGGCTTTTATTTTACGCAGATTTTTGTCAAACCCAAGTGACCGGTTGGACAGGTTCGTTCCGCCGCAGTTACCCCCAGCCGAAGGACGACGATGATCTTGTAAAAAAATCGAAGCGGCGCCCTGACAGCATCTTTTGAATCCTACAAATATGAGTGAAATGATTTATCGAACATCAATAAAGTAGGTCGAGGCGCCGACAGCGATCACCGCTTTTTAAAATCACCGTTATGGGGCAAGGTTCTTAGATCGCCGCTTTTTGAGACCCGCCGTTTTTCGAGCAGGTATACACCTCGGACATTCGACTGCAGTCATCAGAAGGCGAACGTCCTAGGCAGAGCAGGAGCATTTCAAGCCCAATGAGCTCTGAAATTGATAGGAATTCTCCCTAAAAAGTGTAAATTCTGCGCCGTTTTCCGAATCTTTGTCAAACTTTCGCCTGAATGAGAAAAAAATGGAGTCTGTTTCCGTCAAGCTTCCTTTTAGGACAAGCAACGAAGGCATATTGGAGCGAGCCCAAGGCGTCATCCTCGGCGGCGTCTTTTTTCTCCTCTTTTTCGGCCTTTCCGCCTGGCTCCCTTTTTTCAATCTTTACTTGAAGGAAGTAAAGGGGTTCAGCGGCAGTCAGGTGGGCGTCATCGCCGGCGCTTATCAGGCGGTGCTCTTTTTTGTAGTGCCGCTGTGGGGAATTCTTGCCGACCGCTACGGGAACCGTCGAGTTCTCCGCACGGTGCTGCTGTGCGCCGCCGCCCTTTTGGCCGGTCTGCGGCTGATCTCGACCTATCATGCGTTGATTCTTTATGTCTTCTGCTTCGCCGCCGTGCAGCACCCCATAGGCTCGCTCACAGACAGCCTGGCGATCGGCTATGTGCAGCGCCGACCGCGCGCCGCCTTCGGTCAATTCCGCGTATGGGCATCAGTCGGCTGGGCGCTGGGCAACATCGTCGTGGGGCAGTATCTGCAGAATCGGCCGCTGTCTCGGATATTCGGCATCGGCGCCTCCTTTTATGCGCTCTCCCTGCTGCTCCTGCTGCTGTTCCGCGAGTCTCAACCCGCTCCCGCCTCCCGGTCGACACGCGAACTGCCGCGCCTCGTCGCCGACCCTCTTCTGGGGCCGTTTCTCCTGCTGCTGCTCCTCTACGGCATAGCCATTTCGCCGCTTTACGTCTTTATTAACCTTTATTATCACGACATCGGCGCCGACAATCGGCTGATCGGACTCGCCTTTGCCCTTCAGGCGCTCAGCGAGGTCCCCTTCTTTTTCCTGGGAAGGCGACTGCTGCGTCGCTTCGGCAGCGGACCGCTGCTGCTCTTTTCCATGGGAACGGCGGTGCTGCGCATGCTGTTGTACGGACTGATCGACAACCCTGTTCAGGCGCTCTTTGTCGGATTGGGCAGCGGCATCACCTATTCTCTGTTCTGGATCGCCATTGTGGATCGAATGCATGCCCTGGTTCCCGAAAAATGGCGTTCCACAGCGCAGTCGCTGTTGTGGGCCTTTCATGTGGGCTGCGGGGTGACCATAGGCAACATGACCATCGGTCTGCTCTCGGATCATTTCCACATGCAGACTGTCATGCTCATGGCTGCGGCCATGACCGCCGCGGTCTTGTTAGCCGCCTTTGTCTATTTGCAGCGGACGCGCACCGCCCCTGTTGTGCTCGACGAAATCACCGAGCTTCCGCCTGTATCTGCCGCAGAATAACTTTGCGGCCTGCGGTTTCTCAAATCGTTGCAGGAGAAACGAGTTCTGCATGTAATACAGCCGAGGTTTTCATGAAAAACAAGCGGCTTTTCCTCATCTCCCTGCTGCTGATTGCAGCCTCTGCATGTTCAAAAAAAGAGCCGTCCGCACCCGCACCGGCTGAGGGTTACCGCCTTTCAGCCCTTCATACCGACGGACGTTGGATCAAGAATGAAAAAGACGAGACCGTCATTCTGCGCGGCGTCAACATCCCCAGTCTCGAATGGAACGCGTCCGGCGAACAAGTTCTGACGTCGCTCAACTACACGGTCGAAAACTGGAAGATCAACATCGCCCGCATTCCCCTTTCGCAGGATCGCTGGTACGGCTGGGGCCCGGAACAGAACGACGGCGGCGTCGGCTATCGTCGCTTGGTGGATCAACTGGTCAAAACCGGCGACCGCCTCGGCTGCTACATTTGGCTCGACCTTCACTGGAACAACGGGGGAGTTTGGGGAAAGAACATCGGTCAGCACAAAATGCCCGACGACCTTTCAGCGCAATTTTGGAAAGATGTGGCCGCGCTCTATGCGAACCATCCGGCGGTGCTGTTCGGCCTTTACAACGAACCGCACGACGTCACCTGGGAAATCTGGCGTAACGGCGGCATGGTGAGCGAACAGACCAACGAAGGTACATTGACCTACCGAACGCCGGGACACCAAAGCCTGCTGGAAACCGTTCGTTCGGTCGGCGCCGAAAACCTGGTCATTGCCGCGGGTCTCGATTGGGGTTTTGATCTGCGCGGCATCGAAAGCGGGTTTGCGCTCGACGGCACCAACGTCGTCTACGACACCCATCCTTACCCCTGGAAGCCGAAGCCCTGGGACACCTATTTCGGCAACGTCGGCCGCATTTTTCCCATCATCGTAGGCGAATGGGGCGGAACGGCCGCCGAAGGGCATCAGCCCTACGGCGTGGATATGGCGGGCTATTTACGACGAAACGCTTTTTGTTGGACGGCGTGGTGCCTGCATCCCACGGCCGGGCCGCAGTTGATCAAAAACTGGCGGTACGAACCTACCTGGTTCGGCGAACTGATCATCCGCGAGCTGGCTGCGCCGGTCGTGCCGCAGTAAAAAATGCAGCGTTTACTGCGGAAGGATAAGAACGCACACCGGCCGGGGGACGGCGGTCGAAGAAATCGGCGTCAGCGCTCCGTTGCGGCCGATGCGAAAGACCGTCAGGACGTCCGAGTTTTGAGCGGCGACGATGAGCAGCCGCCCTTTCGGATCCACGGCAAAGTTGCGCGGCGTTTTCCCTCCGGCCGCAAAACAGCCGAGGGGCACCAATCGGCCGCTTCTGCGGTGGACTCGAAAAGCAGCAATGCTGTCGTGCCCGCGGTTGCTCGCATAAAGAAAGCGGCAGTTCGGCGTAAGGTGGATATCCGCCGCAGTATTAGAACCGCGGAAATCCCGCGGCAAGGTGGAGACCGTTTCGATTTCGGTCAGGCTGCCGCGGGCGGCGTCGAAAGCATACGCCGTTACAGTCGAATTCAGCTCGTTCACGACATACACTCTGCGGCCGCTGCGATCGAAGGTCAAATGGCGCGGTCCGGCACCCGGAGCGGCGACGGCAAACGGGGGATCGTTCGGCAAAAGCTTGTTCGCGGCCCGATCGAAGCGGTAAATCATCACTTTGTCGATCCCCAAATCTGCGGCCAAAACAAAGCGGCCGTCCGGAGAAAAGGTGACGGAATGGGCATGAGGCCCCTCCTGCCGCCGAAGATCCGTTCCTTTGCCCTCATGCTGAACCATGTCCGCCGGCGGAAGAAGCGAGCCGTCGTCCGAAAGGGGAATCAATACCACGTTGCCGCCGGAATAGTTGGCGACGGACAGAAACGCTCCGGCCGGGTCGATCGAAAGGTGGCAGGGATGCGCTCCGAGCGACGGCTGCTCGTCAAGCTTGCGGATTGTTCCTCTGTAGAGATCGCACTCAAAAGATGCTACGGAACCCTGTCGTTGACCGGCATAGTCCGCCTCCTCGTGCACGACGTAAAGACGGCGTCCGTTGTAGGCCAAAAAAGAAGGGTTATGGCCGTCGGCCGCGGCGCCGCGCAGCACAAGCTCACCGGTCGTTCGGTTCAAGCCGAAAATGTGAATGTCTGCTTTGTCCTCAACGCTGTAGGAGCCGACGATCACCGTCAGTTCCTCGGCACCCGCCGCCGCAAAAAGGAAAAGCGCGCAAGTAAAAATCGAGGCGGCCCTCATTGCATCTCCTTTCCGCCCTTTATTGTCGGTTTGAATCGTTGGACATCGATGCCGTACTTTTGAATTTTGTAGCCGATAATCCGCTCAGTCGTATCAAGGAGACGCGCCGCCTTGGCGCGATTGCCGCGCGTGGCCTTGAGGGCATCCTGAATGATCTCCTTCTCATAATTGGCCACCGCCGCTTCCAAGGAAAGCCGCGGAAGCGTGCCGCTGCTTTCGGCGGTCTGCAGCGTCGGCGGCAAATGGTAGCTGTGAATCACCTGATCGTCGCACACCAGCACGGCCCGCTCGATGCAGTTCTCCAGCTCCCTCACATTGCCCGGCCAATGATACTGGCGCAGCATGTCGATGGCGGGGGTAGAAATGCGTTTGATCGGCTTGCCGTGTTTTCGGCTGTATTTGAGTAAAAAATGATCGGCGAGCAGCAGAATATCCGATTGTCTTTCTCTGAGCGGCGGCAGCATGATAGTAAAGACGTTCAATCGATAGTACAAGTCTTCTCGGAACTTGCCTTCCCGCATCTTTGCTTCCAGGTCGGCGTTGGTGGCGGCAATCACGCGCACATCGACCTTGACGGTAGCGGTGCCGCCGACACGTTCGAACTCCTGCTCCTGCAGCACGCGCAAGAGCTTCACTTGCGTCATCGGGCTGAGGTCGCCGACCTCGTCGAGGAAAATGGTGCCGCCGTCGGCGAGCTCGAAGCGTCCTTTTTTCTGCACCTTGGCGTCGGTAAATGCGCCCTTCTCATGGCCGAAGAACTCGGTCTCGATGAGGGTCTCGGGAATAGCCGCGCAGTTGACGCGCACGAAAGGCTTTCCGGCTCGCGGCGAGTTATAATGGATCGCCTGGGCGATAAGCTCCTTGCCGGTGCCGGATTCGCCGCGGATGAGCACCGTGGTGTCGGCACGGGCCACCTGCATCACGCGCTCGAACACTTCGCGCATCTCGTGGCTGTTGCCGATGATGTTGTTAAAGCTGAATTCATCCCTAAGCCGTTCCTGAATCTTGACGCTTTCCTCGAGAAGCTGTTGTCGTTCGCGCCGCCGCACCTTGTCCAAGCGAATGGTCTGCACCAGCGCCGAGGCCACCAGGCTGATGAACTTTTTAGCGCTGTCAAAATCCCTTTGCGGTTGATACGGCAGATTGACGATCAGTACCCCCAGCGTCGAATAGTCCAGGATGATCGGCACGCCGATAAAGGACTGTTCGCGGTCCTTTTTAGGATCCCACGACGCCAAGCGGTTGAGAAACATCGGCTCCTTGCTCACCTTCGGCACCACAATCGCCTTTCCGGTTTCGGCAATTCGGCCGGTCAGGCCCTCGCCCAGACGATACTTGGTTTTGGCGGCGTCGTTGCGGTATCCGATTGAGGCCGCCATGGAGAGCGTCTCGCCGTCCTCGTCAACCAAAAAAACGGCGCCGGATCGAATATGATAGGATTTTTGCAGGATTTTCAGTGTCGCCTGCAGCGATTCATGCAGATCAAAGGTTCGGCTGACCGCATTGTTAATTTCCAACAAAATGTTCAGCTTGTTTGCGACAGGGGATTCATCGCCGTAAACATCATTGTCGGACATCGAATGGTTCCCTTCCATCATTATCATTTCAATTTTGTTTATTGCTTATTTGCAATATACAATTTTGACATGAAAAATGCGAGATAAAATTTATTGATGAAGGTTCAAGGATCGTCGTTAGCCATTGATATCAGCACAGTTCATTCGATTGACTGGATTATGGCTCTGTCGATCCATCTTTTTTGTAGTGCATATTTACCACATCTCTATTTCCTTCAATTTTGTTATTTTGCTTTTCTTGCTCTCTATTTTTGTGGTTATTTAGAGATAAATTACATCCGTCTTATACGAGATAAGTCTATTAGGAACATTGAGGAATGAAAGCAGATCAAAGCCGGCATAAGCCTTGCCGAAGAAAGGGTACGCCGGCGTTTTACCGAAAAGAAGAAAAAAAGGAGTCCAACAATGAAACTGATCATCGCTTACATCCAGCCGGAGCGGCTGAATTATGTCAAGCAGGCGCTCTATGAGCGGGAGATTTACAAGATGTCCGTCACCAACTCGTTGGGCTGCGGACAGCAGAAGGGCTTTCACGAAAGTTATCGAGGCGCGGACATTGAGGTCAATCTGTTGAAAAAAGTTCGCCTCGAAATCGCTGTGAATGACGCGTTCGTCGAACCGACCATTGAAGGCATCATCGCCGGTGCCCGTACCGGTTTCATCGGCGACGGAAAAATCTTTGTGCTCGATTTGGCCGAGTGCATTCGCATCCGCACAGGCGAACGCGGCAGTGAAGCCATTGGTTAAGTCGAAAAAACATGCGAGGAAATAATGGAAAAAATAGTTAGTTTAACAGCAGTCGTCCTGTTTGTGCTGCTGTTTGCCGGAGGCGCGTTCGCCGACGAGGTCATAGCCGAGACTACGGAAGCGACGGCCATTGAGAGACTCGACATCATTTGGACGGTCATCGCCGCTTTTCTGGTGTTCTTCATGCAAGCCGGTTTTGCCATGGTCGAGACCGGGTTTACTCGGGCCAAGAACACGGTCAACATCATGATGAAGAACCTGATGGATTTTGCTTTCGGCAGCATCGCCTTTTTTCTGATCGGTTTTGCCTTGATGTTCGGCAAGAGCAACGGCATCTTCGGCACCACACATTTTGCGCTGACAGGGACCGATCCCGCAAGCGCGGACCGCATCTGGACCTTTCTGATCTTTCAGACGGTCTTTGCGGCTACAGCGGCCACGATCGTTTCAGGCGCCATGGCCGAAAGAACCAAGTTTTCGGCCTATTTGATCTACAGCGTCATCATCAGCGCCTTCATCTATCCGATCTTCGGCTCATGGGCATGGGGCGGCCTGCTTGACGGCGGCGGGTGGCTGGAAAAGCTGGGTTTCGTGGATTTTGCCGGGTCTACGGTGGTGCACTCCATCGGCGGGTGGCTGGCGCTTTCTGGAGCCGTCATGCTCGGCCCGCGAATTGGAAAGTACGGCCCCGGCGGTTCTCCGAGAGCGATTCCGGGCCACAACATCGCTCTTGCGGCTCTCGGCGTCTTTATCCTATGGTTCGGCTGGTTCGGTTTCAACCCGGGCTCCACTCTTGCCGCGGACGGCAGCGTAGGCCGCATCGCAGTCACAACCAATCTTGCGGCTGCCGCCGGCGCCGTGAGCGCGATGCTGAGCTCCTGGCTCGTTCTGAAAAAGCCTGATGCCTCGATGGCCCTGAACGGCGTTTTGGCAGGCTTGGTTGCAATTACCGCAGGATGCGCGGCCGTTTCACCAATCGGTGCGCTGATCATCGGTCTGATCGCCGGGTTTTTGGTCGTCGTGTCTGTTCTCTTCATTGATCGGCGTCTTCGAATCGACGATCCGGTGGGCGCGGTCAGCGTCCACGGCGTGTGCGGCGCCTTCGGTACGCTTGCCGTCGGACTTTTCGCTCTGGAGGGCGGCCTCTTCTACGGGCACGGCCCGCGCCTTTTGGCAGTGCAGGCACTGGGCGTCTTGACGGCCTTTGTATGGGCATTCGGCCTGGGCTTGGGTCTGTTCTATCTGCTGAAAATAACAGTCGGGCTGAGGGTCAGCGATGACGAGGAGCTTCTTGGGCTTGACATCGGCGAACACGGTATGGAGGCCTACAGCGGTTTTCAGATATTCATCACTCAATAAGGGGCCGGCGGCTCTGCCGCCGGTTCATTCGCAAATCTTCAACCTTAATCGAGGAGGAAAAATGAAAAGAACGGCAGCTGCACTCTTGTTGCTCCTGTTCCCGGCGGCGGTTTGGGCCGCAGAGATCGAGTTTTCCGGCGAAGCATCCCTGGTTTCGACCTATGTCTTTCGCGGGTTGAAGCAATTCGAAGGCGCCGCTCTGCAGAGCACCGCCGAGTTCGCCTACGGCCCCCTGACCGTCGGCCTTTGGATGTCCAGCATGAACGAACTTACCGTAGAAAACGACCCGTATGCGTCTTTTGCCCTGCCTACGGGACCGGTCGAGTCTTCGATCGGTGTTACGCTCTATAGCTATGACTTTTTCTCGCGCCGCGAATACAGCGTCTACGAGCTTTCCGTAACCGCGGCGTACGGCCCGGCTCAGGCGGCCTTTTATTATTCGCCGAAGCAAAAATTCACCAAGAACGGCAGCGAGATCGAGCTGATCCCCGATCCGCTTTACTGGTTCGAGTTGAGCGCGGCAACGACCTTCAAGGGCGCCGATTTGAGCGCAGGCATCGGCTACGGAACCTACTCGGCCTTCTTCACCACGGGCGGGAACAGCGAAGCAACCTCCTGCCTGCTTTTAAGCGCCGGTAAAAAAATCACCCAGTCTCTTTCCGCAAGCTGGAATTGGAGCATCGCCATGGATGAGTATACCGACAACGTCTTTTTCGTCAAAGTCGGGTACGAGTTCTGACCTCCCTTTCTATAGCCTTTCCGTTTTTTTCCTGAAAACGTCGATCTGTTGTTAGTCCGTAAAAGGCGACCGCCGCTTTTCATCAGCGCTGCGGTCGCCTTTTTTCTATCAATGCCTTTTTCATTACGTGCATGGCCTCACAGGCTTCTTTTTTGGCTTTTTGATTTCTCCTTCTTTCTTTTTTGTTGCTTTTCTGTTTTTTCCCCCTCTTTTCGAAATCACCCATTATCCTTTGAATAGCTTGGGCTTAAGTGATATAATGGTCGCCCTTTATTCGCCGGCACCATCTTTGTACATACCCATGCAGCGTTTTCTAAGCAACGTCAGAGAACGCACGCCTTCCGCCGCCTTGCCGGTGTCGGGATTTTACGGCAAAATCATCAGACGTCTGTCTCGTATTATAACCTTAAGCGAAAAGGAGTCAACATGACGAGCCCCATCAATGAAATCACTCCACGGAAAAAAATCCTGCTCGATCTGGCGGATCAAAAGCCCGTTCCTCCGGAGACGCCGATGTGCACGTCGGAGTATTTCGGCGTGAACACTTTTAATGAACAGGCCATGCGTGAAAGGCTTCCCAAGGACACTTACAAAAAGCTGCTCGCCACCATCAAGCGCGGCGAAAAGCTGGACATGAGCATCGCCAACACCGTGGCGCACGCCATGAAGGAGTGGGCGATGAGCAAAGGCGTGAGCCACTATACCCATTGGTTTCAGCCTCAGACCGGCTTGACGGCGGAAAAGCACGACGCCTTTTTAGAGTTCGATGAAGGCGTGCCCGTGGAGCGCTTCCGAGGCAATCAACTCGTGCAGGGCGAACCGGACGCCTCTTCCTTCCCCAGCGGCGGCACCCGTTCCACCTTCGAAGCGCGCGGCTACACCATGTGGGATCCTTCGAGCCCGGCGTTCATCGTCGAAGGACCGCGCGGCGGTATTCTGTGCATTCCGTCGGTGTTCATCAGCTATAACGGTGAGGCGCTGGACAAAAAGACGCCGCTGCTGCGCTCCATGGAGGCCATCAACCGCTCAGCTCTGCGCATGCTGCGCCTGTTCGGCAACACAACGGCCACGCGGGTCGTGCCCACCATCGGAACGGAACAGGAGTATTTCCTCATCGACAGAAGCTTTTACAACCTGCGCCCGGACCTGCAGTTCACCGGCCGAACCTTGATCGGCGCGCAGCCGCCCAAAGGTCAGCAGTTGGAAGACCATTACTTCGGCGCCATCAAGGAACGGGTATTGGCTTTTATGCAGGACACCGAAAAGGAGCTCTACAAGTTGGGCGTTCCTGCAAAAACCCGTCACAACGAAGTGGCCCCGCATCAGTTTGAGATCGCACCCATTTACGGCGAGGCCAATGTCGGTGCCGACCGCAACCAGTTGACCATGGAGGTGATGAAAAAAGTCGCCAACCGTTACGGCCTGGCGGTGCTTCTGCATGAAAAGCCTTTTACGGGCATCAACGGCAGCGGCAAGCACAACAACTGGTCGATGGAGACGTCGGACGGCGTCAATCTGCTCGATCCCGGCGTTACCCCGGAGCAGAACCTGCAGTTCTTGGTCTTCCTGGTCTCGGTGCTTCGCGCCGTCTATCGTTACGGCGACCTCCTGCGCATGTCGGTTGCTTCGGCAGGCAACGACCACCGTTTGGGCGCCAACGAAGCTCCCCCGGCCATCATGTCGGTCTTTTTGGGAGAACGGCTTTCGCGCATTCTAGATCAAATCAAAGAAGGCGTGCCGCTCAGCCCCAGCGACGAGTACATCATCGACCTCGGCATCAGCAAACTGCCTTCGATCTTTCGCGATCACACAGACCGCAACCGAACTTCGCCCTTTGCCTTCACGGGCTCCAAGTTCGAGTTCCGCGCCGTCGGCTCCTCGGCTTCGGTGTCGCTTCCCAACACCATCCTCAGCGCCGCCGTGGCCGACTCGATCGATTTCATGGCTAATGAAATCGAAAAAGAGATCAAGCTCGGCAAAGATTTCAACGAAGCGGTTCTTTCGGTGCTTCGGCAGCAGATCATAGAAACCGAGCCGATCCGCTTTGAAGGCAACAACTACAGCAAAGAGTGGGAAGCGGAAGCCGAACGCCGCGGACTGCCGAACGTCAAAAAGTCGGCCTATGCGTTCGACGCATTGGTCGCTCCGAAAAACGTCAAAATGCTGGTGGAGCAGGGCGTGTTTTCCGAGCGCGAAATTTTCGCCCGCTACAGCATCAAGCTGGAGCAATATGTGACCACTTTGGAAATCGAAGCCGAGACTTTCTGCGACCTCGTCAACACGCATGTTCTGCCCGCGGCCATCGCTTATCAGAAGCGCCTGCTGGATACGGTGAAAGAAATGAAGGAGCTGCAGGACCTCGTCACGGACGGGACGATGAACGTTCATCGAGAACTGCTCGGGCGCCTCTCGGATTGCATCACCAGGCTTTACCAGGCCGTGAACTCGATCAAGGCCGCCCTCGAGGAAGGCGAGGAGATCGACGACTTGCCGAAAAAAGCCAAGTTCTTTGCCGATCGAGTCGCCGAACTGGTGGCCGAGGCCCGCAAACCGGCGGATGAACTGGAAACCATCATCCCCGACGATCTGTGGCCTCTGCCCAAGTACTCGGAAATGCTCTTTGTGATCTAACCTTCATTCTCCCTTCGGCCTCGAGCATTAGAGCTCGAGGCCGTTTTCTCGAACTTCGCGGCTGCCGTTCCGTTTATTTGAACGGAACGGCGCACGCGTTGCCTCATTCAGTAACTTGTCTCGCAAGCTCTTCTTCACCCGCGCCAAAAGCCCAAACAAGAAAATGCCATTCCCTTAAAGGAGCCGCCGAAAAGCGCCCGTTTTCTTCATTATTGTGCAAAAGATCAAAGATTGCGGTCGATTCTCAAAGCGCAGCGCTGCTTCCCATTTTTCATAAAAAACGGCATAGCGAAGGCAGCGCCGGTAAATCGTCCCTAAAAGGCCGGATCGCGAACAAACCGTTTGCAATAGTCGGGGGAAAACGATATTTTTTCATGCAGAAAAGGAAGAGACGGCTTATGAAGCAACGACTTGACATTGTGGGCGTTCTGAAAGGCGATTATTCGACGCCGGAAATACGCATCCGAAGAGCGGCGGCATATTTCTCCTGCGCCGTTTTCTATTTGCTGATGGCGCGGGAGGTGTGGAAGGCGTCGCGCACAGGGCGCCGCGGGCTGCTGACCTCCGAAGACTATTACCGTCACGGCGTCAACGTTTTTCGCGCCGTGGAAAAGGTGGGGGGGCGTATCGAGATTCGCGGACTGGAGGCATTGGCCTCGGCCCAAGGCCCTTTCGTTTATGTCGCCAACCACATGAGCGTGCTCGAGACCTTTATTCTGGCGGTCATGCTTCATCCTTTAGGCGAACACACTTTTGTGGTGAAAAAGAGCCTGGTCGACTATCCGGTATTTCGCCACGTTATGAGGGCTATGGATCCGATCGTCGTCGGCCGTGAGAATCCCCGTGAAGACTTGGAGATCGTGCTGCGGTGCGGCACGGAAAAACTGCAGCAGGGCCTCAGCGTGGTTGTTTTTCCGCAGCGCACGCGAACCGCCGAGTTTGTGCCGGAAAAGTTCAACACCATCGGCATCAAGCTCGCCAAGCGCGCCGGCGTTCCGGTGGTGCCGATCGCGTTGAAAACCGATTTTTGGGGGCAAGGACGGCTGATCAAAGACTTCGGCGGCATCTTCCCGCAAAAAACGGTTCGTTTCCAATTCGGTGCGCCTGTCGCGGTGACCGGCAACGGCCGTCTCGAACATGAGCAGATCGTCCGGTTTATCGGCGAAGCCTATGCCGCCTGGGAGCGGCTCGATCGCTGATCAGTTCGCCAGAGCGCGCAAGCGTTCTTCCGGCTGAAAACCGACGAGGAACTCGGCGATACGGCCGCCTTCGACCAGAACCAGCGACGGCGTGGCCATGACGCCGAACTTTTGCGCCGTCGTCGCATCCTGCGTCACGTCCACGAGGAGCACGCGCCGGTCGCTTTCCGCCAGACGGCGAACGATCGGCGTCATCGGCCGGCATGCGCGGCAGGAGGGGCTGTAAAAATAGAAAAGCACCTTCCCCTTTCCCGTCAAAAGTCGGCCTGCCTTTCCCTCCAACTGCGGAGCGGCTTTTCCCTTTCGGGCCTTCATTTTCAAAAGAACGAACACCTGCAGAAATGTGAAAAAGAGAACCGTTCCGCCCAATATGAACAACAGCGTTTTCATAAAATCTCCTATGTTACGATCGCATTGAAAGAAGTTGATCACGATCGGACTTTAGATGAAAAATATCCCGGAGCGATTCACCGTTTGCCGCCATATTCCGATTGCGGATTTCGGCCGATGTGTTATATTTGACTGCAGGTTGAAATCGAAATTCCGGAGCAGGCATGGCAAGGTCACTTCACTATCGACTGCGGGTGCGCAGCTATGATCTCGATTCCTTCGGCCACGTGAACAATGCCGTTTACCTTCACTACCTCGAAGAGGCGCGCTGCGACTATTTGGAACAGCTCGGCCTCAGCTTTTCGCTCTTTCACGAACTGAAAACCTATGCGGTGGTGGTCCGTGCGGCCATCGATTTCAAATCGCCGGCGAGATACAACGATCTGTTGGACATCCGCGGCGAGTTCCGCGACGTGCGCCGCACCAGCTTCAGCACATTCTACGAAATCACCAACGAAACCACCGGCAGACTTTGCGCCGTTGCCGAGATGCGCTTTGCGTTTGTCGATGCCGAAGGTCGGTTGACGGCTGTGCCGGAGGTTTTTCGTCGAAAAATGATCGAAGAACATGAGTGAAATCGAGGGGAAAAAAGCCGATCGACGCCCGAGGCGCGTGCAGCTCGTGCGTGCCTTTACCAAGGCGGGCGTCACCTCGCGCACTCAGGCGCGGCAAATGATCCTCGACGGCCGCGTCACCGTGAACGGGCGCATCGTTAAGCACATCCTCGAATACGTCGACCTTATTAAAGACGACATCCGCCTCGACGGCGTGAAAATCGAGCCGGTCAGACAGTACACGTATCTGCTTTTGCACAAACCCGCCGGCATGGTCACCACGCGCCGCGACCCCCAAGGTCGGCCGACGGTCTATTCTTTTCTGCCCGAACTGAATCGCTGGGTCTTTCCCGTCGGCCGACTGGATATGGACAGCGAAGGGCTTTTGCTGCTCACGGATGACGGAGGTTTGTCCGACTTTCTCACCGACCCGCGCAGCGAAGTGCCGAAACGTTATCTGGTGCTCATCGACCGCAAGATGAACTCGGTCGACCTTAGGCGGCTGGAGCAGGGCGTCCGAATCGACCGATTCGTCACCAAACCCTGCCGGATCAAACATGTGGGCCCGGAGGAACCCGGATACTGGATGTCGGTAACCGTGACCGAAGGGAAGAACCGCCAGGTGCGCCGAATGATGGAAGCGGCGGGCTACCGTGTGCTGAGGCTGGTGCGCACGCACATCGGCCCGTTGGCGCTCGGCAATCTGCCGGTCGGCGGCTTTCGAACGCTGAGCGAAAAGGAACTCAAAGCACTTTCAGCCCTCCGCCACAGTCGGCTGAAATAAAATCCCCAGGAGACAAGATGATTCGAAAAATGCTTCTTTCAATACTGCTGCTCGTCGTCACGCTTTCCTGCGCCGGCAGCCGCAAGGAAACGACGAGCATCCTGCCCGCAGGCGAGCAACTGCTGCTTTTCGACGGCTCGGCGCTCGATTTCTGGCAGCCCTTGTCGGCCGAGGGCGCTTTGCCGGCGCTGCAAAACGGGGTGGCTCTGCTTCGGGCGGACTCCCCGGCGAACGGCATGGTCTGGTTCGGCCCCTTTCCGCAAACAGAGTACGAAGTGCAGGTTCGAGTCCGTTTTACCGAGGAAAGAACCGTCTTTCGTCTGCTTTTCCCCATCGGCGAAGCGAACGCGGCCGCTGAATTCGACGGCACCGAGGCCCGCATTTTTAACGAGGCGGGCGCTCTGAGCGCCCAAGGCCCCTGCCGCATCGACGCTCAAGCTCATCTCCTGGAACTCGCGGTGGGCAAGCGGCTCGCGATTCGGCTTGACGGCCAACTTGTCTGCGAAACCGCACCGACAGAGTTCTCGCCGTCCGAAGAATTCGGAACTGGCCTCACGCTGGTCGCAAGCAAAGGCAGCGCGGCTGTAAGCAGCGTTCAAGTCATCTTTTTATAACGTGGAAACCGACCCTTTCTATAAACAAAGAGGAACGCCATGAACCGAAGACATTTCCTTGCGGCCGCCGGCGCAGCCGCGGCTGCCCTTCCCATCAACGCTGCGTCCGCAGGCGGCGACGAGCGCCGATTCTTTGAATGGATCCGCTTCGAATCGATCAACAACGACGATAAAGGCCGACTGGATCGCTGGTTGAAAGAAGCCGTTCTTCCCGGCCTCAATCGCCTCGGACTCGAGCCGATCGGCGTCTTTCGTCCCCGCTTCGGGGCGGGGGGCGGCGATACGTTCGTACTTGTCGAGCACGCGAGCATCGATTCCTTCCTTCATGCATGGGATCGTCTGTGGAACGACAAAGACGTGCAGCGGGCAGCCGGAGAATTGTTTGACCCGCCTCAGTCGCAGCCGCTTTTCCATCGCATGGAAAAGACCCTGCTGCGCGCTTTCAGCCGTTTGCCGCATCTCAACATACCGCCGCACGTTCGCGGAAAAATCGGCCGAATTTTCGAGGTTCGGATCTATGAAAGTTCGACGTACAAAAAAGCCGAATTAAAGAGGGAGATGTTCAACGAAGGCGGCGAGATCGATCTCTTCAAGAAAACCGGTCTCAATCCCATGATGTTCGGCGAAACGCTGGCGGGCGCCCGAATGCCCAATCTCACCTACATTCTGGCATTCGAAAGCCCTGAGGAGCAGGCCCAGGCCTGGGAGCGCTTCCGCACCAGCGAAGAGTGGAACCAAATGAAGGACAACCCCCGTTGGCGCGACACCGTGTCGACGATCACCGATTTCATTCTCGTGCCGACGGCCTATTCTCAGATCTGACGGCGTCGGCGGTTTGCTATTCGTAGCGCAGCGCCTCGACGGGATCGACCGACGCCGCTTTGCGCGCCGGAAACACCCCGGCCGACAAGCCGATAAAGGTGAGGATGGAGACGGCTGCGACGATCACCGAGCGCGACAACAGCGGTCGACCGAGGAACTGCATGGCGCCTTCGCCCGCGGCCGGAATCATCCATACCAATTTGACCACGGCGAAAGCAATCAAGAGTCCGACTGCACCGCCGATAAAGCAGATCAATAACGACTCGAAGATGAACTGAAAGAGAATATGGCCGCGTTTGGCGCCCACCGCCCGCTTGATGCCGATTTCGCGGGTGCGCTCCTTGGCCACCACGTACATGATGTTGGCCACGCCGACGCCGGCGATCACCAGCGTCATCGCGCCGATGACCCCCAGAAAGATGTTGAGGCCGGTAAAGACGCGAGCTCCGATCTTTTCCTGCTCGATCATGTCCCAAATGGCCAAAGCCCTCTCGTCGCTCGGATCGAACTGGTACTTCCGCCCTAAAATTTCTCTCACGCGCAGCGTCACCTTTCTGGTGTCCTGCGGATTGCGCGGATGCAGCATCAGCTCGCCGATGTAGCGGTAACCGTACAGTGTTTGGAAAGTGGTAAAAGGAATGAGAGCGCGCCGATCGTCGGGGCCGTTGTTCATCGAAGTCTGCAGCTTTTTGGGCATGGTTCCGATGATGGTGAAGGGAATGCCGTCGATGGTAATGACTTCGCCGACCGGATTTTCGCGGCCGCACAGCTCCCTCGCGATCTCGCCGCCCAGGAACACCACCCGCCGTCTTTCCGCCAGGTCGCTCTCGTTGATGAAGCGGCCGCCGGCGGCCGGCGGAGTACGACGCAGCACTTCAAACTGCGGCCAAACGCCCTCCATGTGCGTGTAAGCAGCGACTTCGCCCTTGCGAAGGTGAACGCCGCGGTCGAAAGTGGGGTGCACCATGTCGATCTCGGGGATAGCCTTCAGCAGATACCAGGCGTCTTCTTCCACCAGGCGGATGGAACGGCCGGTGGCCAATCCTTCATACTTTTTGGACGTCTCGCCGCCCCAAATCCGGATGATGCGGTCGCCGGCGTTGAGCAGGCTTTCGCGCATACGGTAGCCTAAGCCGGCGCCGAAGGCCATCAGCAGGACCACCGCCAGCGTTCCCCAGGCAACGGCCGCAGAGGTCAAAAACGCCCGCAGCTTTTGTCTTTTGATATCCTCGAAAAACTCACGAAGCAGCAACAGCACCAGCATAATGTCCGCCTTCCTTTACGTCAATACCGCAAGCATTCGACAACGTTGAGGCGCGAGGCCCGACGAGCGGGAAAGTAACCGGCGGCCAGTCCGATAGCCGAGAGAAAGGTAATCGTAACGAAAACCACGGCCCACGAAAGCTGCGGATGACCGACATATTCCTCGATGGGCAGCAGGGAAATCAGGCGGATCAAAAGGAGTGCGAGCACAAAGCCGGCGAGAGCACCCGCGCCGATGATGATAAAGGCCTCGAGGAGAAACTGCTTCAGGATGTCGCGCCGTTTGGCGCCGATGGAGCGCTTGATGCCGATTTCGCGGGTGCGCTCCTGAACGACGACATACATGATGTTCGCCAGTCCGATGCCGCCGACGATCAGCGTCACGCCGCCGATAAGGCCGAGAAAGGCCTGAAAGCCGAGGGAAAAATAGGCGATGAACTTGTCCATCTCGGTGGTATCCCAAATGCCGAGGGCGTTTCGATCCGTCGGATCGAATACAAAACGCTTTCCCAACACCTGGTAGATTTTGTCCCTGACCGCCGTATTCCGAGTCGGGTCTTTGACCTTATAGACGACATCGCTCACATAGCGCCAGCCGTACAGCGACTCAAAGGTGGTGGACGGAATAAAGACGCGATCCTGATCGCGATAGGAGTAGCTGGAGTTCTGCGTCTTTTTCTTCAGCACGCCGATGACGCGGAAAGGGGTGTCACCGATGTAGACTGTTTCGCCGACGGCCTCACCATTCTCGCCGAAAAGCAGGTCGCGGATTTTGTCGCCGAGGAACACGACTCGGCGACGATACAGCATGTCCAACTCGTTGATCCAGCGGCCGCCCTCGCTTTCGATGATGTTGCGCATCGGCCCGTATTCGGGCATGACGCCGGTGACCGGCGGCTTGGCGATCTGCGTGCCCCGTCGCACGGGCCGCTCGTAATAAATGTATTCGCCGCTGATGGCTGAGAACTCGCCCACTTCGCGGCGCAAAAGCTCCACGTCTTCCATGCGCAGCCGAATCCGTCGGCCCTGATTGTAGCCCTGCCACGCCTTGGTGGTTGTACCGGGCCAAAGAATCGCAATGCCTTCGCCCATGCCGTGCATGTTCTTCTTCATGGATTTTTCGACGCCCACGCCGAAGGAGAGCAGCAGCACCACCGTCATGGTGCCCCAAACGAGGCCGAAGAGCGTCATGAGGGTGCGCCCCTTGTACTGACGCATGTAAATCAACACTTCCCGCATCGAATCGAATGTCTGCATCGTCAAGGCCGCCTATATAATTTCACGCACCTCTTTTTCGAGCACTTCCTGACCTTCCTGCAGCCCCTCGATCACTTCAACGGTAACCGCATCGCTCAGGCCGGTCTTGATGAGAACCTTTTCCTTCTCCTTTTCCCCTTTGGGAATGAAAACGTAGGTCGAGTCGCCGTTAAAGGTCACCACCCGTTCCGGCAGCGACAGTACGCTGTCCTTTTTAGCGATGATGATGTTGGCGTTCGCCGAATAGCCGGCGCGCAGCACCGCGCCGTCCGTGTCCGTTATCATGATTTCTATGGGGAAAACCGTTTGATTGTCGCTTTTTTGTGCTTTCAGAGAGATAAGCTTGACGCGACCCTTGACTTGCTTGCCCGGAAGGGCGCCGATCTGCAGCTCCGCAGGCATGCCTTCTCTGATTTTGCCGACGTCGATCTCGTCCACCGTGCCTTTAAAAAGCAAATCCTTCATATCGGCCATGCGCAGAATGGGCGTTCCCGGTTGATAAGACGTCAGCGGAACCACCGGATCGCCGATGTTGACCAGTTTCTCGAGGATGAACCCGGATATCGGCGCCTTGACCACGGTTTCGACGTGCGTTTGTGCCGAGCGAACCTTGCCCTTTTCGATGAGCTCGAGTTGCTCGCGACTTGCCCGTAAAAGCAGCTCGGCCTCGGCGACCTGTCGTTCCAGCGCCTCGTACTCATGATCGGAAACGAGCCCTTTCTCCTTCATCACCCGGCTGCGGCTCAACTCCTTCTGCAGGTTCTGCACCGCAATCTCGCGCATTTCCACATCGCGCCGCGCCTGCACCAATTCCAGCGGCGTCGGATCAGGATTGATCTCGACCACCACCGTCCCCTTTTCTACATAGTCGCCCGCTTCAACGAACAATCGGCCGACCACGCCCGAGACCTTGGCCTTTACGGCGATTTCGTTCGTCGGCTCGATGGAACCCACCGCCAGGGCCTTCTCGACAATGGTACGACGCTCCACCTTGACCGTTTTTCGACCTCCGGCTTCGCTCTTTTTCGGCTTGTTCATCACAACGACAACAGAAACGATGCTCAACAGTACGACGCCGCCGATAATTAATCGAAGCCTTGTTTTCTTTTTCATCGATTTCCTCCGCTCTCCATACTTGTATTCGGAAAAGGCGCGGCGATATACGGCCGAGGCAGGGCAAGGTTACATTTCGCAAAAAACTCAAGTCGGAATGAAAACGGCGGATAAAAAAAGCCCTCACCGAGAGGGCTTTAGGAGGGTTGTGTTCAGAAGGAAACGAACGATTGAAGCGAGCGCCCGGCGGTTTCCTTGCCGCCGCAGAGGGAACGGTTCAACCGAGATACTTGCGCAGCGGTTCGAGCCGCGAGCGGTGCCGCAGTCGCCGCAATGCCTTTTCTTTGATCTGACGAACGCGTTCGCGCGTCAGCTCAAAGTATTCTCCGATCTCTTCGAGGGTAAGCGGGCGGTCGCCGTCGAGGCCGAAGTAGAGTTTGACGATCTCGGCTTCACGCGGCTTGAGGGTGCTGAGCACCTTTTCGATTTCTTCGCGTAGGGATTCGCGCATGAGGTTGCCGTCCGGAGGGTCGTAACGATCGCTCTCCAAAACATCCAGGAGACTGTTGCCCTCGTCTTCCTTAAACGGCTCGTCCAATGACAAATGGCGCGCCGAGGTCTTGATCACATCGGCAACGTCGTAAGCCGACATTTCCATGCGGTCGGCTATTTCGCTCATACTGGGTTCGCGACCGAACTCTTTTTCCAGTTCCTCCAGAGCGCGCCCGACCTTGTTGATCGCGCCCACGCGGTTAAGCGGCAGCCGCACCACGCGCGACTGTTCCGCCAGCGCCTGCAGAATCGACTGGCGGATCCACCAAACGGCGTAAGAAATGAACTTGAAGCCCCGCGTTTCATCGAAGCGCTGCGCCGCTTTGATTAAGCCCAGGTTGCCTTCGCTGATCAGATCCTGCAGCGGAAGACCCTGCCCTTGGTATTCTTTGGCAACGCTGATAACGAAACGCAAATTGGCCTTCACCAGCTCATCCAACGCCTCGGTATCTCCTTGATGGATGCGAGTGGCCAGTTCGATTTCCTTCTCCGGCGGCAGAGGAGAAAAGTTACCGATCTCTTCGAGGTACTTTTCGATGGACTCTTTGGTCCGTACCTCTTTTTGTTTTTTTGTTTTTTTGTTCATGGATGGCACTGATTCCAGCACTTTGTCCGGTCAGAGGTCGTAAGTCGCTGCACCTGCATTCGTCGTTTCAAGATCACGATCGCCGCCTCCCCTCGGGCGGCATTACTATAAATCATTTTGCGGGAAATGCGGAAAGCTAAAAGCACGCAACCAAAAATTTACACCAATTTTTGCAAATAATCAACATTGACATTTTCAATTCGCTTATTCGATGCCCTTATTACAAAAATGTTTCAACGTTTATTTCAAAAAAGCTTGCGCGCAATAATTTCTTTTGCTTCAGCTAAAGCCTGGTCGTCGATATCCAAATGAGTGACGAAGCGGATGCGGGTGGCTGCGACCGGCAGCGCCAGTACGCCTGCAGCCGCTAGTTTTTCACACAGCTCTTTGGCGGACCTGTTAAAATCGGCGATGACGATATTGGTCTGGGTCGCTTCCATGTCGACGGAAGCACCGAGACGGGCAAGAAACTCGGCCAGTTCACGCGCCCGCCGATGATCTTCAGCCAACCGCTCGACATGATGATCCAACGCGTAGAGCGCTGCAGCCGCCAAAATGCCTGCCTGTCTCATGCCGCCGCCCACGGCTTTGCGTCGCCGGTGGGCCCGCATGATGATATCTGCCGAACCGGCCAGAACCGAGCCGACCGGCGCCCCCAAGCCCTTTGAGAAACACAACGAAACCGAATCGAACGGCTCGCACCACTCCTGGATACTGATGCCCGTGGCTACGGCGGCGTTCCACAAGCGCGCGCCGTCGAGATGCATGCGAAGGCCGTGCGCATCAGCCAAGGCGCGCAGCTTTTTGATCTCCCGCAGAGGGAAAACGGCTCCGCCCGCACGGTTGTGCGTGTTTTCCACCTCGATCAAAGCCGTGCGCGGATAATGGTGATCAGCCGGACGAATGACCTGCTCCACCTGTTCGGCCGTAAACACACCTCGTTCTCCCCGCAGCGGATGAAGCTGAACGCCCGAAAGCTGAGCGGGCGCTCCGCCCTCGTAGTTGAAAATGTGACAACCGTATTCGCAAATCACCTCATCGCCCGGCTGCGTGTGAGCGTACACGGCCAACTGATTGCTCATGGTGCCGCTGGCAACGAACAGCGCCGCCTCTTTGCCGGTCAGCTCGGCAATTCGGCGCTGCAGTTCGTTGACGGTCGGGTCTTCGCCGAAAACGTCATCGCCGACTTCGGCGCCGGCCATGGCCCGTCGCATCGCCGGCGTCGGCTTGGTGACCGTGTCGCTGCGCAAGTCGATAACCCGCTTCATTGCCGTCCCTCCTTAATGACGAAAATGCCTGCGGCCGGTAAAAACCAGCGCCATGCCGTGCTCATCGGCGGCGGCGATGACTTCATCGTCCCTCACCGACCCGCCCGGCTCGATGACCGCCGTTGCTCCGGCCGCTGCCGCGGTGTCGATGCCGTCGCGGAAGGGGAAAAAGGCGTCGGATACGACGACCGAGCCCTTCAGACTCAGCCCGGCCTCGGCGGCCTTCAGCGCCGCAAGCTTGGCCGAATCGACGCGCGACATTTGACCGGCACCGATGCCGAGCGTTCGGTTCTCATTCACATAAATCACGGCGTTGCTTTTCACCCACTTTGCCACCCTCCAACCGAATTCCATAGCCCGCATTTCGGCTTCAGTCGGTCGGCGTTTGCTCACCACCTTCCACTGATGCGGATCAACGGGAACGGCGTCAAGGTCCTGAATCAGGTAGCCGCCGTCAACGGAACGCATGTCGAGGCCTGTTTTGCGAGGCTCCGTGGTCGTCCAGCGAATGATGCGAAGGTTCTTTTTCTGCATCAAAATGTCCAGGGCTTCAAAGGTGAATTCCGGCGCAACCACGACCTCGGTAAAAACCTGGGCGATTTTGGCGGCCGCGGCACCGTCGATCAGCCGGTTGGCCGCTACGATCCCGCCGAACGCCGACACCGGATCGGTGGCCAAGGCCGCCTCATAGGCCGCAGCGATGCCGTCGGCAACGGCTACACCGCAAGGGTTATTGTGCTTAATGATGGCCGCCGCCGGGCGGTCAAATTCCAAAGCCAAACCCATGGCGGCGTTCAGATCCAAAATATTGTTGAAGGAAAGCTCCTTGCCGTGATACTGTTCGGCAGCGGCGATACCGCCGGCCGGTTTGTCGGCTTCCACATAAAATGCCGCCCGTTGGTGGGGGTTTTCTCCGTACCGAAGGCTCTGAACCCGCACCAAATTCAAAGGCAGCCGTGCGGGCAGCTCGGCCTCCTCTTCGGGCGTCAGTCCGCGCAGATATTTAAAAATCGACTGATCGTAGGCCGCCGTGCGCACGAACGCCTCGACGGCAAATCGCTGTCTTAACGTCGTAGAGACGGCACCGTCGTTCGCCTCCATGTCCTGCATCAAAGCGGGATACTGCTCGGGGTCTGTGACGACGGCCACGGCGGTAAAGTTTTTAGCGGCCGCACGGATCATCGTCGGCCCGCCGATGTCGATGTTCTCGAGCGCCGTTTCCAAATCGACATCAGGCGACGCCACCGTTTTTTCGAAAGGATAAAGGTTCACCACCACCAAGTCGATCGGCCCGATGTGATGCTGCTTCAGTTCGGCCAGATGTTCGGCATTTCGTTTGGCCAAAATTCCGCCGTGTATATAGGGATGCAGCGTTTTCACGCGGCCGCTGAGAATTTCGGGAAAACGGGTGACTTCCGAGACTTTGATGACCGGAATATTGTTTTCGGCCAAAAGCTTGTAGGTTCCTCCCGTCGAAATGATTTCAACGCCGAACTTTATTAAAAGACGGGACAGTTCCAACAGACCGGTCTTGTCATAAACGCTCAATAACGCTCGACGAATAGGAACATTGGCATCCACGGCAGCTCCTTTAGCTTTTATTTTGAACGATGGTTGAATTGTTCGTCGGAACCGAGCCTTTCGACGCTGTTTTTCGAAAATGGTGCTCGGCACTATTCAATCAAAAATCAGGGGACCTCGGACGTACCGACGCTTTTTCGGTTGCGATGTTATCTCCCACCACCTCAAGAACTCAAAGCCTGAAGACAATCGGCGGCGGAATCTACTTACGGGGTCTGCTTCGGCAGTATGCGAACGCGACGTCCCTCCACTCGTACCCGTCCCTCGGCGAAAAGCTGCAGAGCTTCGGCATAGATGCGATGCTCCTCAACGAGCACTCTGGCCGCCAGAGAGTCGACATCGTCGTCGTCGTACACCGGCACGCAGCGCTGCAGCACCGGCGGCCCGTTGTCGTATTCCGCGTCCACCAGGTGTACGGTCACGCCGGTCACTTTGCAGCCGTAGGCCAATACGGCTTCGTGCACTTTATGACCGTACATGCCCTGTCCGCCGAAGGCCGGAAGAAGCGCCGGATGAATGTTGAGCATGCGGTTGCGGAAAGCCCGCACCACGCTTTCGGGCACTTTTTTCATATAGCCGGCCAGCGCCACCACTTCAGCCCCCGATTCGCGGAGCACTTTGAGCAGCGCCTCTTCGAATGCCTCATCGGCCTCAAACTGAGCTCGGGAGATATGAAACGCCGGTATGCCGCGTTCGCGCGCCGTCTGCAGGGCTCCGGCGGTCGAATTATTGCTGATCACGGCCGTCACTCTGGCGTTCAGTCGCCCTTGATCGATGGCGTCCAGGATGGCCGTGAGATTGGAACCGCGTCCTGATGCAAAAACGGCGACGCGCATGGGTTCCCCTGTGCTCACAATACAGCTTCCTCCAAAAGCGTCAATGTTCCTGCGTCCGCATCGAGGCGGGCGCGAACGCCGAACGGCAGGCTGAAGCGGCCGGGGAAATGGCCGTAGGGAAAGCCGACACAGCACGGAATGCCGAGCGGTTTGACGTAGCGTTCGGCCAAAACACAAAGCTGATCGAGATCGTGCTCCTCATTTCCGCTGATGAATCGCCCGAACACGATGCCGTTCACCTTTTTCAACGCTCCGGCAGCTTCGAGTTGAAAGAATGCACGATCGATCCGGTAAAGCGGCTCGTCGATGTCCTCGACGACCAGCAGTGAACCGCTCACGTCGGGCATCCAACGGGTGCCCGTCAGTGCGGCAAACAGGGTCAGCGTGCCGCAAAGCAGTCTTCCTTCAGCCACGCCGGCCGTGACCGTTACCGCGTCTTCGGCGGACAGAACTCTTCCGGCGGCGCGGCCATAAAGCAGTTGCCAAAACTGTTCTTCGAATTCGGCAGGCGGATCGTTCCCGAAATCGTAAGCCGCCATCAGCCCGGATATTGACACCAGGCCGGTGCGGCGCAGCAGAGCGGCCTGCAGCAGCAGGGCGTCGCTGAAACCGACGATGATCTTTGGGCGCCTGCGTACGGCGCGGTAGTCTATGCGGGAAAGTATTCGGCCCGAGCCGTATCCGCCGCGACTGTAGAAAACGGCATCGATGTCGGAACGGCGCAGCATTTCGTTCATGTCGGCGGCGCGTTCCCGATCGTTGCCGGCCAAATAGCCGTCGAAGTTTCGAATGCGGTTTCCCTCGATCACGACGTAGCCGCGACGCCGCAGCGTTGCGATTCCCCGCTCCAGCATGGCGAGCCGCTCGCCGTGCAGAGGTCCGGCGGGAGAGACAATGCCGATGACGCCTCCGGCGGCCAATCGCGGCGGTTTGATCAAAGGCTTTTTCATTCGTTTAAACGAACTCGTCGGCCGCTCGAAGGCTGCAGGGGGCAGTTCCTTTCGCCTCATCGGCCGACGGCCGACTCACCATCGTACGAATCTTTGAAGTTCGTAAAGCGATATCGGATTCAGCAGCTCATAGTCGCCGTAGCCGCTGCGATCGTAGAATTGGAACTGCCGGTTGATCGTGTAATACTGCCATATTTGATAGGGTTTCGAATTCGAAGGATAATCGTTGCGGATCACCTCATCCGGCGGCCCCAGGATGATAAAGACCAGGCCGCGATCGGTGCGCCAGCCTTCACGACCCATCACCGAAAAAGTGTTGTTGGCATAGTTGACGCGCTGGTAATAGGCCTCCATGGCCTCATTGTAGTCGGTTCCGGGCGACGGATCCCGCACGGCCCAGAACTCGGCGAAGGCTTCGGCGCGGTTCTCTTTGGCGGCCTTTTTGAGACGACGCCACTCATCCTGCGAAGCGACCAACTGAAGCTGCTCGATCGCCAGATTCAAATCGCGGGCGTTGCGCGGCAACCCGGGCCAGCGGACGTAGAACACCTTTCGCCCTTCCGCTTTTTTCCCTTTGCAAAGCACCTCGACCTCAAGACGAAAGGCGTCGTACTGCAGGCTGTCGATCGGCAGCGTGATCACCATGGCACTGCGTTCGCCGCTTAAGGGAAGCATCAGCTTGCGGTTCAGCGATTGGCGCGACTTTTCGCCGGTGATTCGGTAGTTGACTTCGGCCTGCGCATCAGGATGGGAAGAATAGACCTCGAAATAAGCGAACGAAGGCCGACCCAACCCTTTGTAGGGATTGGTGACCTGCGGCACCAACCGGTCGATTCGCCCGTCTTTTAGATCCACCTGACGGGCGAATACAATATCGCTCAACGTTAAAGGCGAGCGGCCGAAATTTTCCACGCGGAATTTATCGTTCACCGAAGCGGTCTGCCCGGACGAAAGGTCTTGAAAACTGATCGTGGTTCGATATTCGCTCGGTTCGAGCTCGAACGAGATGCTCGAAAGATCGATCTCATCGCGGCTGTTGGTGCGGTCGTAGGAGGCCGTCCGCACAGTCTGCTTCCAGCTCTCGCCATCCACCTGCTCTTTGCCGCGGTAGACGACGGCAGAAAGCTCGTACTGCGCCTGAAAGCCGCTGTCGTTTTTGACGAACTGCAGATCGTCGAACAGCACTTCGACGGAAATCGTCACCTTGCCTTTATCGAGGCGCGTTCCGCCCGCAAAAACCGCGATGTCATGATGCAGGATCGGCACATTCTGCTGGGCAATCAACGGCACGGCGCACAGCAGCATTAAAAAGTTTTTCTCACGACTCTTCATCGCCGACCTCGAACTAATTCAGTCATTCATTTGATGGTGCCGGCGGCGCCAAAGTTCCCGAGATAATCGGCGTTCCATAAAGATCGAACAACTCGACGTCGGTGATACGCACCTCGTAGAACTCGCCGGGTTTAACATTCGGCGGAAGTAAAATATTGCCGTCGATCTCCGGGGCCTGGTAAGCGCTGCGGCCGAGCCCCGGACTGCCGGCCGAACCGCTCTCATCCGCCAAAACGCGCAGCGTGCGGCCGATGAAAGCGGCATTCCTCGCTTCGACAAGGTTCATATGAAGGGCCTCGATCTCCTCCTTCCGCTCTTTTTTGACCCGTTGGGGAACATCGTCCGGCAAACGGTAAGCGGCGGTCTCTTCTTCATGCGAATAGGTAAACACGCCCAAATGGGCGAAATCGGCTTCTTCGAGAAAATTAACCAGTTGGCGGAATTCAGCCTCGCTCTCTCCGGGGAAACCGACGAGAACCGTCGTCCTCAAAGCAACATCGGGGACGCGGCTGCGCAGTTTTTCGATAAGACGCTCGATGTCGGCCCGGGCGGTGCGTCGATTCATGCGCTTAAGCACGCTGTCGGCAATGTGCTGAATGGGAATGTCGGCATAGTGAACCACTTTGGGCAGCGAGGCGAGCTCGTCGATCAGCCGCTCGTTCCAGTGGGCCGGATGGGTGTAGAGGAGCCGAATCCACTCCACGCCGTCGATTTCGTTTAAGGCTTCCAACAAAAGCGGCAGTTCGGCGTCGCCGCGGTCGATGCCGTAGGCGGTAATATCCTGCGCCGTCAGCAGAAGCTCCTTGGTGCCGCGTTCGGCCAAAAGCTTGGCCTCGTCCACGATTTCCTGAAGCGGCCGGCTGCGCAGTCCGCCTTTGATGAGGGGAATGGCGCAGTAGGCGCAGCGGTTGTCGCAGCCGTCGGCAATGCGGAGGTAGGCATAGTGCAGCGGCGACAAAAGGCGACGCATCGGCTCTTTTGTCGGCAGTTCAAGGCAGCTTTGGATGTTTCGAACCGTTTGCCGAATGTCGGTGGAAAAGAAAAAGCGGTCGACCTCGGGGATGAGTTTTGCCAGTTCTTCGCGATAGCGCTGCGGCAGGCAACCGGAAACCAGAATCTTGAGCTCGGGACGGCGCTGCTTTACGGCGGCCGCCTCCAGCACCGCATCGATCGATTCCCGCTTGGCGTCTTCGATAAAGGCGCAGGTGTTGATGATCACGGCGTCGGCCTCTTCGATCGAATCGCAGAGCGACGCTTCCGGCAGTCCGCCTAAAATCAGTTCCAAGTCGACCTGATTCTTCGGGCAACCGAGATTCACGTAAGCGGTCTTCATTGGAAAAGGGCGTCCACAAAAGTCCGCGGATCGAAAGGCGCCAGATCGTCGATTTGCTCGCCGACGCCGATGTAGCGAACCGGCAGGCCGAGTTCACGGGCGATGGAAAAGATGATGCCGCCTTTGGCGGTTCCGTCCATTTTGGTAAGAACCAAACCGGTGACGCCAGCGGCGCGGGCAAACTCTGCCGCCTGCGAAAGGCCGTTGCGTCCGGTTACCGCGTCGAGGACCAAAAGCACCTGATGCGGCGCATCGGGAACGATTTTGCCGAGCACGCGGTGTATTTTGCTGAGCTCGGCCATTAGATTGGCTTTGGTGTGAAGCCGTCCGGCGGTGTCGATGAGCAGCACGTCGACGCCGCGAGCCACGGCCGCCTGAAGCGCGTCGAAGGCCAGCGCCGCGGGGTCGGCGCCGGGCTGGGTCCGAATCACGTCGACGCCGATGCGCTCGCCCCACTGCTGAAGCTGATCAGCGGCAGCGGCGCGGAAGGTGTCCGCCGCTGCCAGAAGAACCTTTTTCCCCTCGCGGAAGTAAAGAGCGGCCAGCTTGGCGGCGGTGGTGGTTTTCCCGGATCCGTTGACGCCGACGACGCTGATCACCAGCGGCCGCGCCGTTTCTGTTTTTTCGGACGTCGAGGCGGCGACCTCCAATTGCTCCTGCAGCAGCCGCTTGAGTTCAGCCAGCACGGCGGTTTCATCCGCCGGTCCGCCGCCGAACACGCGTTTGCGCAGATCTTCGATCACCGACTCGGCAACGGCCGCACCGACGTCGCCGAGAATCAGCCTTTCCTCCAGCTCGCTTAAAAGCTCTTCATCGATGCGCCGTCCGCGAACCGCCTGCGCCAGCCCGTCGATCAGCCCCGCCCGTGTTTTCGCCAGGCCCTGGGAGAGCTTGGACAAAAGGCTAAGCATGCGTCACCTCGCGGGGCGCCCGTTCCGCCTTGGGTTTGCGCCTTAAATCATGGCGGTACTTGCGGACATAGCCGATCAGCGTGGCCGGCACCAGCACCAACGAGAGGTACATCAGCGCCGTCTTTACGTGCGGAATGTCCAACGTGTAGGTGATGATGACCAGGGCAAAAAGAGTGGCGGTGGTTTTGCCCAGCATGTTCGATTCGACGACCAGTCGTTTTTTAGAAATCACCACGGTTCCGCCTAAAAGCAGAAAAAGGTCGCGGCCGATGACGACAAAGACGTACCAGGTAGGGAGGCCCTTCTGTGCCGCCAAAACCAACATGGCGGCGTCGACACTGAGCTTGTCGATCAAAGGATCGAGCATTCGGCCGACGTTGCTCTTTTTGTTCAGCTTGCGGGCAAAGTACCCGTCAAGGAAATCCGTGGCGCAGGCAAGGATCATGAACAGCAGAGCCGTCATGTCGCCGCGTCGGGTTCCCTGCGAAAGAAAATGGAGGATGAAGGGCAGGAAAATTAGGCGCATGAGGGTGAAGAGATTGGGCAGGGCGAACTTGTTCTCGTCTTCATGGATCAGCTGAAAGAGTCCGATCTTTTTCATAGCGTCCTTTTCAGGCAAAGACTTTGACCGCATCCCAGATGAGCGAAGGCTTTTTCACCAGCGCGGCGCGGAACAGGGTCAGCATGGAGCGCTCCTGCACAGGTACGCCGAGGCCTGCACGCGCAATTGAATCCAACTCTTCATCGGAAAGTTTGTAGACGGCGTTTTTAAGTTTGTAAAAAATCTGATGATTTCGTCCCTGCGCTTTGTGCCACCGCCGCGGATATTCGGCCAGTGCCGCGGCGCTGGTGTTGCCGGCGTTTACGGCGCGGGCGGCAACCTCACCGGCAAGGCGGCCGGCAAGGATGGCCGGAATAATGCCGCCGCCGGTCATGGGATTGGCCTGGTGCGCGGCGTCGCCCGCGAGCATCAGGCCGTCGGCAACGATCGTTTCCAGCGTTTTGTCGCACGGCACGCTGCCGATCACCGTGCCAAGGATCGATGCCTTGGGGAAGCGGTTCGCCATGAACTCCTGCAGGTAATCGATCGGCGGCCGTCGACGACCGGCTTCGCCCGAAATGCCGAGCCCGACGTTGGCTACGCCGTCTCCTTTGGGAAAGATCCATAAATACCCCTGCGGCGCCAGACGCTGGGAGAAAAAAAGGTGCAGGTGTTCATTCGACACATCGACGCCTCGGGCAACGAACTGAGCGCAGGTTTCGATGTCGCTCAGCTTGGTTCTTGTCTTCAGCCCGGCCCAGCGGCCGACGCGGGACTCGACGCCGTCGGCGCCGATGACCACCTTGGCGGCAACGGAAAACGTTTTGCCGAGGCTTTTGAAGCGCACGCCGCTCACGCGGCCGTCGTTTTTGAGGAGGTCGCAGACGTAGGCCTTGGTCAAAATCTCGGCCCCGGCGTCCGCAGCCCGTCGCGCCAAATCATAGTCGAAAAGCTTCCGATTTATAATGTAACCAATCTGCTCAAAATGCAGCTCCACCTCGAGGCCGGAGGGCGAATAGAACATGACGCGGGAAATGCGGTTTTCGATCCATCGCGGATCGATGTCGTCGACTACGGCCGCCAGCCCGGCGTGCGACACCCCTTCAGCGCAGCGCACCGGCACGCCGATGTCGCGGTCCTTTTCCAGCATCAGCACCGAGGCGCCGCCGAGAGCGGCATGGCGGGCGGCGGCGGAACCGGCAGGCCCGGCGCCCACGACGATCACATCATATTCATTCCTCATCGCCTTCCTCCAAGGCACGAACCGGACAGGCGGCCACGCAGGCCATGCATAAAATGCAGCGTTCTGCAGAAATCTGCAAATCAGCCTCTTCCAACTCTACGGCATCCTGCGGGCAAACGGCGACACAGGTTCCGCAAAAGTCGCAAACGGCCGGATCGTAGAACAAGCTTCCCGTGCAGCGTCTCTTCATCAGCAGCCCCGAAAATTGGGATAGTCAAAGTTAAAACGGCGTCGATAGTAGAAACGCGTGAAAAAGAAAAGCGTTGCCAAAAGAGGCAGAAAAAAAGGGAAAAGGAGACACATCGTCAGCGCAAAGGCGGCGATGCCGGCTTTGACGGCAACCACGGCGGCGGGAACCGTGCGCCGCAGCGCCAGGCGCGTCATAAAGGGCGCCGCTGCCGCGCCGATGAGCAGCATGGTTTGGTTGCGCTGGAAAAAGCTCACAGCGGCCGAAGCGACAAAAAAGGCCAAGGAAACGATGATCGTCCGTTGTAATCCGTAGCGGACGGGAAAGGTGATCTTGCCGGCGGCACGGTCGCCTTCATAGTCCGGCAGCGTGGTCAAAAAATAAAGGGCGGTGTTGAACAGCACATAGGGCAACGAAACGGCCAACAGACGAAGGTCCATCGGTTCGCAAAGCGAGCGGCCGAGGGCAAAGGCGAGCCAGCCCATGATCACGTTCGCCGCCAGTCCCCCGAGAGGCCGATCCTTCAGCGGAAAGGGCGGCAGATTATAGAGCCAGCCGGTGAGCAGAATAAAGGCGGCGACAAGGCCGAAGAACGCGGCATTGATCAAGGCGGCCGTTATCAGCGCCGACGCCGTCAGGAGCGACGCCTCGATCAGAGCCGCACGGGGGCTGACGTACCCTTCGCCGAGAAGGAAAAGTTTATTGTTGCGCCGATCCGAAGAGATGTCCCGCATTTGGTTCAACACAAAACAGCCGCCCATGGCGGCGGCGAAACTGAAAAGGGCCGCAGCGAGTCGTCCTCCGTCCTGGAACATGAGGCCCTGCCGGAGGGCATCAACAAAAGGCCGCGATCTTGCGGCGGCGGCATAGCCTGCAAGCAGCGTCGCCCAGCCGGGGAAAAAGAGGACGGGACGCATGAGGAAAAAATAGTCCAGCGGCTTTAGGCTATTCATGCTGCAGCTTTCTTATGCCTTTTTCAATGGGAATGGGATAGTCGCCGGTAAAGCAGGCGGTGCAGTAACCGCCGTCTTCCAGCGGAACCGAATCGAGAAGGCCTTTGTGCGACAGATAGCACAACGAGTCGCAGCCGAGGTATTCTCGGATCTCCTCCACGGATTTGCTGGAGGCGATCAGCTCTTCTCGGCTTGGAAAATCCATGCCGTAGAAACAGGGGGCGATGATGGGAGGCGAACTGACGCGCACATGCACTTCGGCGGCCCCCGCCTGGCGGACAAGGCGTACGAGCTGGCGCAGCGTCGTGCCGCGTACGATCGAGTCTTCCACCATAACCACACGCCGACCGTTGAGCACGCCTCGCACGGTGTTGAACTTGACGCGTACGCCGAAATCGCGCAACCGCTGCTGCGGCGAAATAAAGGTGCGGCCGATGTAATGGTTGCGGATCAGGCCGATCTCGAACTTGATGCCCGAGCGGCGCGAATAGCCGATAGCGGCGGTGTTGCTCGAGTCGGGAACGGAGATGACAATGTCGGCTTCGGCCGGGCTTTCGAGCGCCAAATTCTTGCCCAGTTTGCGTCGCACCTTGTCGACGTTTTCGTTAAAGATGCGGCTGTCCGGCCTCGAAAAGTAGATGAATTCGAAAATGCAGCGATGGCCGGCGGAGCGTTCGGCGAATCTTCGACTGACCATGCCGTCCGGCGAAAACTCGAGCATTTCACCGGGCTCGATGTCGCGTACATATTCGGCGCCGATGAGATCAAGAGCGCAGGTTTCGGAGGCGACGATCCAGCCGCCGTCGATGGTGCCGAGACAAAGGGGGCGAACGCCGTGCGGGTCGCGGACGGCAAAGAGACGGTCGCGCGTGAGAATGGTCATCGAGTAGGCGCCGTGGATGCGGTTGAGCGACTCGCCGATCTTGACATGCAGCTCATCGGCTTTGGAACGCGCCGCCAGGTGGATGAACACCTCGGTGTCCGAAGAGGTTTGAAAGATAGCCCCCTCTTCCTCCAGTTGCCGTCTCAGCGTTCCGGAATTGGTAAAGTTGCCGTTGTGGCTCACGGCCAAGGGGCCGAATTTGGTGTTGGCCAGAAGCGGCTGCGAGTTTACGATCGTGCTGCTTCCCGTGGTGGAATAGCGGTTGTGGCCGATGGCCATGGTGCCCTGCAACGCGTCGAGCACCGCCATGTCGGAAAAAACCTCCGCCACCAGCCCGCGATCCACATGCTTGTAAATATTCTGCACGTCGGAACTGACGATGCCGGCGCTCTCCTGACCGCGATGCTGCAAGGCATAGAGGCCGAGGTAAACCAGTCGCGCCGCTTCCGGGTGATTATAGACGGCAACCGTGCCGCAGTTCGATTTCGGCTTGTCGAAAGAAGAGGACATTTTGCTCATCAAAGCTTCTACGGATGAATGGGTAAACTGAACAACAGCGCCGCAACGGCGATACCGGCCGAATCCGCCAGCAGATCCGGCAGCGATGGACGCCCCTTTCGCGAGATATGGTCATAAACTTCCTTGGCGGCGCCGAAAGAAAAAGAGAGCCCCACGGATGCGGTGACGGCGGCGTCTCGACCGACGCCCGCCTCCTGCCGCAAGGCGTAGTAGGAAACGGCATAGATGGCCGCCGATACAACGAAATGATGTCCTTTATCCGCCGCGAACAAGGGGTCGGGTCGACGGACTGCGGGCTCGGACGCCTGCAGCGGAAAAGCGGCACACATCAGCAGGAAGGCCGTCAGCCGACGACTGATCATATTCAAAAGCCCAATTGGTCGGCGATGCGGCACATGCCCTTCAGGGCGATGCCGATGAACTCGTCGAGCGACAGACCGAGCGATTCGCACGAACGGATTTGATCGCGATCGGCGCCGCGCGCAAAGCTTTTTTCCTTGAAACGGCGCAGCACAAAGTCGACGTCGAGCGCGGAGAGTTTTTTCTCCGGGTGCATAAGAACCGCTGCTACGATCAAGCCGGTTACCGGATCGGCAGCGTAGAGCGCCTTTGCTTCGGCGGTTTCGCGCGGCGCCAAATTGTTATGCGCCTTGATGGCCGAAATCACCTCGTCGGGAAGGCCGTAAGGCTTCAAAAGCTCTTCGGTCACCAGCGTGTGGCGATCCGGCTCGTTCAGGGTCGCTTCATAATCCAAATCATGAAGCAGGCCGATCAGCCCCCACTGATCCACATCGTGGGAAAGGTGCGCCGCCAATTCGCGCATAACGGCTTCCACGGCCAGAACATGCTTGAACAGGTTGCGATTGCTGAATCGAGGCTTTGCCAGATCGTAGGCTTCCTGCCGCGTCACGGCCTACCTTCCTTCCGTTGTTCTTCGGCAGCCGCAGGCTTCGGGCCGCCGCTTCGGGGGTCGCTCTTAGAAATAGTTTTTAGTCGCCAAAATATAGGCAAAAATCATCAGAATAGCAACCGGGCAGACGAAACGGATAAGAAAAGCGAAGACCCGATACCCATAGAAACGACGGCCGCCCTGCTCCACTTCGCGGCGCAGGGCCTGAATGCCCCAGCGGTAACCGACAAAAACCGAAAGCAGGAAGGCGCCGATGGTCAAAAAGTAGTTGCCGACCAGGATGTTCATGAGGTCCAAAAAGGTAATGCCGAGACCCCACAAATCATTGAGATGCGGAAGCGTACCGAAGGAAAGTGCCGACGGCAGGCTGACGATGGCTGCGATAAGGGTAAGCACCAGGGCCGCCGATCGGCGCCGCCATTTTCTCTCGTCGACCAGGTAGGCGACGCCGACTTCGAGCAGAGAAATCGTGGAGGTCAACGCGGCAATCGCGAGCAGCAGAAAAAAAGCGGCTCCGAAAAGTTGTCCTAAGAACATTTTATGAAAGATCGCCGGAAGAACCACGAACACCAGCCCCGGGCCGCCGGTCGAGTCGATTTTCATGGCGAACAGGGTGGGGAAAATCAAAAAACCTGCCATGACGGCGATGAGCGTATCATAGAAACAGACGTCGGCCGAGGCCGTGATGATGCTTTCCTTTTTGTTCAGATAACTGCCGTAGGTCATCATGGTCCCCATGCCCAGGCTGAGCGAAAAGAGCGCCTGTCCCAGGGCCATCACAACCGTTCCGCCGCTGATTTTGCTGAAATCGGGTTTTAGGTAAAAACGGATGCCGGCGCCGGCGCCCTCCAGCGTAAGGGCGCGAACGATCAATAAAAGAAGCAGGATGAACAATAACGGCATCATCAATTTTACGGAGCGCTCGATGCCTTGAGAAACCCCTCCCATCACCACGATCGCCGTCAGCCCCAAGAAAAGAAAGGTGTAGCCGACGGCATTCACCGGATCAGCGGCAAAGTGCCGGAACGTCTCGGCCGCCTGGTCCGGCGTCATTTTGGACGAAAACTCTCCCAGCAGCATTTTGAAAAAATAGCCGACCGTCCACCCGGCGACCACTGAATAGTAGGAAAGAATGCCTACGCCGCAGGCGACGCCCAGTCCGCCGACGATGTACCAGATGGTCTTGGGCGCTAAAACTCGAAAGGCTCCCACCGGATTGCGCTCCGCAGCGCGGCCGACGGCAAATTCGGCAATCATTATCGGCCAGCCGATAATCACGACAAAAAGCAAATAAAGAAGTACAAAGGCCCCGCCGCCGTTTTGGGCTGTAATGTAAGGAAAACGCCACACATTGCCCAATCCGACGGCCGAACCTGCTGCCGCCAAAATAAACCCGAACTTTGAAGTCCACGCCCCTCGTTCTACTGTCGCCTGTTCCACGGCTACCTCCGATACCCTGTTGCTGAATTATTTACAAAGGAAAAGCGATCAAAAGCCTCCATCGCCGATTGCCGATTGCCGTAAAGCATTCGACTACCCTTTCCGACTGCAGCGACACTTCGGGAGATTCGTCGAAATTCGCCAAGTGCGCATCCACATAGGCGTCGGCGGCGCCGAACAGTATCGTTCCCGCCAACACCCAATAGGAAAGGTTGCGGCTGTCTTTGTAGTAAAAACGTTCGTTCTCATCCGCGGCCTGCTGAGCCAATCGGTTCATCACAGCGGCATTGACGACGCAGCCGATTTCGGTGCCCGCGATCAACACGCCTTTGAACCATTTGCCGTTATAGAACTGCCCCCATCCGGGGAGCAGCAGGGAACGAATCATAGCGCCTTTCGGGCTTTTGTTCTCCAATGAATCGGCCGCCGCAATCGACGGCTGCGCCCGCAGGGCGGCGGCTGCGGCCAACAGGCCGATGACGATCTTTGCCTTCATCTACCGCGCCGGTACTGCAACGACTTCGATTTCGATCAACGCGCCTTTCGGCAGGCGGCTCACTTCAACGGTGCTGCGCGCCGGCGGCGGCGCGCCGACCACTTCGCCGTACACGGCGTTCACCACGGCGAAATCATCCATGTTCTTTAGGAAAATGGTCGTCTTGACCACATGAGCCCAATCGGAACCGGCGGCGGCAAGCACTTCCTGAAGATTGGCCAGCACCCGCCTGGTCTGCGCTTCAATGTCGCCGGAAGGCCCGTCACCCGTATTCGGGTCTATGCCGATCTGACCCGCCGTGAAAATGAGCCGCTCGGCCCGGGCGACGATCGCCTGACTGTAAGGGCCGACGGCCGCCGGCGCCTTTTTGGTCCGTATCGCTTCCATCAGCTCTCCGCAAGATAACGACGCGAATAATAGAAATCGAAAACCTCAAAGAGATCCTGGCGCACAGGACGCCCTTCATCGATCAATTCTTCCAACGTACGGCCGGCCAGAAGAGTCCTCTTTTCCGCATTCGGCAGCGGCAAATGATCGAACTCTAGGATCTCGACCAGCCGATTCAAGGGAATCCGATACAAAGCCCGCACATATCGGCCGTCGAATTCTTTGCCGATCCCTTCCTTCATCACCCGCATCACCTGTCGGATATCCTGCCGATCGCGATAATGGCGGACAGAGGTGAGGGCGTCGAACACGTCGCATACGGCCAAAATGCGGGCGGCCGCCGGAATTTCTTCTCCCTTCAGTCCTTCAGGATAACCGGAGCCGTCCCATTTTTCATGATGCGCCGAAGCGATCCGCGGCACATCGCGAAGGTGGCGGGAAAAGTTGATCTTTTCCAAAATACTGCGTGTAAACCGCGGGTGGCTCCGCAGGTGCTCGTACTCCTCGTCCGTGAGCGGGGTTTTCTTGGTCAGCACTGCCTCCCGCACGGCGATTTTTCCGTAATCATGCAGCAGGGCGGCGGTGCGCAAAACCTCGCGCTCCTCCTCCTCGAACCCTTCCAGAAGCGCGATCTCATCGGCATAGAGCGCGGTTCGATACGAATGGCCGGCGGTCATGGGGTCGCGGGCATCGATGGTTCCGGCCAGCGCCTTCATAAAGCTGTCGAAGGTTCTCTTTTGTTCTTCGTACAGCATGGCGTTCTCGATTTGCGCCGCTGAAATGGAACCGATCGCATCCAGCAGTTCCTCATCGTCTCGGGTAAAGGGTCCGCCCGCCTTGTTGAGCGCCTGAAAGACGCCGATCACCTCGCCCGCTCGGTTGCGCAGCGGCGTGGCGAGCAGATTGCGGGTCATATAGCCGGTGCGCCGGTCGATTTCGGGGTTGAAGCGCGGATCGTCGTAAGCGTCGACAATGTTGAGAATTTCACCCGTCGTCGCCACATAGCCGGCAATGCCGACGTTTTTGGGAAAACGAATTTCAGCCTCGCCGTGCGCCACCCTCGCCCAAAGCTCGTTGTGCTCTTCATCGAGGATGAAAACGGAACATCGGTCGCAGTCGAGCACTCGCTTCACCTCGTCCATAATCCGCAAAAGAAGCCGATCGAGCACCAGCTCGCGCGTAATGTTGCGGGTGACGTTAAACAAAAGCTGCAGCCGCTCCTGCTGCTGCCTGAAGCGTTCAAGGGCGTGCCGCAGGTCTGCGCGACCGCGGATTTGAACGGATGGATTCATGGTGAGCACCAACCGCCGCGGTTCTATTCCTTGATCTCTTTGAACTCGACGTCTTCGATATCGCTCCGACTCAAGTCCAAAGGCTCCTTTTCCGGTCTGCCGTGAACTTCCGCCGAAGGCGGCGGCGATTTTAGCATGCTTTTGGCGATGCGGCCGAGAAAAATAATCAGAACAATGTAAAGAAGAAATCGAATCATCATCACTTCCTGCGTTGAAGCGATCCGTCCCTAAGCCGGCGAGTAGAATTCGATGCCCGAATGCGACCTCATGATCTGGCTGATGACTTCCTGAAGGTCGTGCGGGTTGTTGACAAAGTCGATTTGGGTGGCGTTGATCACCAGCAGGGGCGTATCGGTGTAATGGAAGAAAAAGCGATTGTAGGCTTCGTTGAGCGAACGGATGTATTCCTCGCTCATGGCGCGCTCGTAACTGCGGCCTCGCTTGCGAATATTGGCCATCAGCCGCTCGGGCGTGGACTGCAGATAGACCACCAGATCGGGTTTGGGAATGTCGCGCTCCAAAAGCGACGCCACTTTGTCGTAAAGAAACAGCTCGCGGTCTTCGAGGTTCAGGTGGGCGAAAATGCGGTCTTTGGCGAACAAATAGTCCGAAACAGTATACTCATGAAAAAGGTCGTACTGGAAGCTTTCCTGCTGCTGCCGGTAGCGGCTGAGCAAAAAGAAAAGCTGTGTTTGAAAGGCGAAACGACGCGGGTCGCGATAAAAGTCGGCAAGAAAAGGGTTCTCTTCCGGCTGCTCATAGATCTCTTTTGCGCCCAGGTGTTCGGCCAGCAGCCTCGCCAGACTGGTCTTGCCCACGCCGATGACGCCTTCGATGCAGATGTATTTCGGTACAGCCACCGCTAACCCTCTCTGATCAGGTTCATGAGCTGCTCGGAAGTGCGGTACAAAAGAATTGCGCCGCCGTCGTCGACACATTCGGCCGCCTGCCGAACGGTTTTGCGGCTGCCCGGAATGACCGCATCCGGCGCCAATTCCGCCAAAGGCAGCAGCACAAAGCGCCGTTCGCTCATTCGCGGATGAGGAACCGTCAGCTTCGGTTCGTTGATCTCCCGCTCGCCGTACAGAAGCAGGTCGAGGTCGATAGTTCGCGGCCCCCAACGGACCGACCGCTGCCGGCCGCCCTGTGTTTCGACCTCCAGACAGGCCTCGAGCACTTTGTACGGCGTCAGCTCGCCGACAAAACAGGCGACGCCGTTGAGAAAATCCGGCTGCTCGACGACGCCCATCGGCTGCGTCTCATAAACCGACGAGACGGCCGTTAAAGTCATCCGCTCGGCCAAACGGCGCAAGGCGGTCACGATGTTCATCAGCCGATCGCCGAGGTTGGCGCCGAAACCGATGTAGACCGGTTCGTTCATTCCCGTCGCCGGGTGATTTCAACCTGCGTGCCGTCGGCAAGGCCGCCCAGCGGCGCCACCGGCTTGCGCACGCGCACGGTCACTTCTTCCACATCAAAAGAGTTCAGAATGGCCGCGGCGATACGCCGGCTCAAGGTTTCGATCAAATAGAAACGCTGCTCGAGCACGATACTCTTGACCAACTGATAGACTTGACGATAATCGACCGTGTCGCTGAGCCGATCGGTGGCCGCGGCGGGTTCGATGTCCACGACCATTTCGACGTCGATTTCGAATCGCTGGCCGTTTTCGATCTCATGCTCCATGAAGCCGTGGTGAGCATGAAAGATCATCCCCAAAATCGACAGCCGATCGCGAGCCATGCCGTGTTGCTCCTGGTGAAAAGCAGCGTCCTTTATTCTCATAAAATATAAAGAATATGCCGGCGATAGTCAAGCCGAATTCCCCGCCATAACAGCAGGAAATTTATTGAGAAAAGAGACCACTCCGCCGGCCGGAAACGAAGCATTGCTTCCGGCGCTTGGGCTTACGAAGCCGGTTCCGGCGACAGAGGTCTGCGTACGGAATCATTTTACCGACGGGAGGCCGCAACACGGAGGCGCTGATCGCTTCGGCTCGACCTCCTGCACCGAAAAGGGGGAGAGGCTTCCTCCTTCAGCGGCGGTTGACGACGGCGGCAAAGTGTTCGAACGAGCGGTCATAGGTGCGCTCGGCCGCCGGGGGGAAAACACAACCCGGAAGTTCGCGATATTGGCGATGGTAGGCAATGCAGTCGCAGCAGCGACCTTTACGGGGACAAGGTTCATAGGTGCACGTGCACCTGGCGAGATTTGCATCCATGCGGCATTCCATCAGCGTTCTCCGTTCATTCGGGTTCCGATCTTTTCATAAGCGTCATGTTCAACAATCAAGCCGTTTTTGATGCGAAAGAGATCCAGACCGCGGCCGCCTGCGTTTTCCACGTCGAACAGGCGGCTGCGGCGGCACAGCACGCATCGATCGCCCCAACCGATCATTTCTTCTATCTCCCAGCGCACGTCGGGGCAGCGCTCGAACAACGCCTTCCAATATTGCAGCACCGCGTTCCGACCGGCGATGGTGCCGATTTCCTTGGAGGGGCTATGCAAACGGCAATCGAGGCTCAAAAGCCCCTCCATGGCGGCGAAATCCCTGCGGTTCACGGCGTCGCGGAACTGCAGCACCGTCCGCACAGCCTCTTCCGCTTTTTTCAATCGATTGATGCGATTCATTACAACGTTCTCGAAAAGCCGACGCTCAAACAAGTATACAAAATTGCAATGCCGTTGTCAAGCCTCGGCACGAATGGGTTTCCTGCTTTTACCTTGACTGAAAGGCGCCTAATTCGTATACTGCAGCGACCAAAAAGGAGCGCCGAATGAAAAAGTTTTTGATTCTTTCTCTCTGGCTGACGGCGGCCTGCGTGCCGACAGACCGAAGCGGCCGAATCACCCTTTTGCACACCAACGACATGCACGCTCAATACGCCGCCGCGCCGGCGGTGTGGGTTCAGGGTTCGCCAAAGCCGTTGGTCGGAGGCATCGTTGCTCTCGACTATTTTGTCCGGAAGCAACGCGAGCTTTATCCTCACTCCCTGCTGCTCGATGCGGGCGATTTCAGCACCGGCACCATGCTCTCCAGAATCGAGTACAACGGCGCCTACAACGGCGCTTTTGTCGAAATGATGAACCTGGTCGGCTACGACGCCGCAACCCTCGGTAACCACGAATTCGATGAGGGTCAGGAGAACATGAAGAAACTGATCGAGCTTGCCCGTTTCGATGTTCTTTCGGCCAACCTGACGATCAACGGCAAGCCGGCGGCAGAGCCGTACCGCATTTATCGGGTCGGGAACCTTCGCGTCGGCGTCATCGGCCTGATCCTGCCCGAGCTCTTTTCCGTTGCGGCCGAGAAGAATCTCGGCGGCGTGCGCGTGGCCGATCCGGTCGAAACCGCGCAACGTCTCATCAACAAAATCGGTCGCCGAACGGATTTGATCGTGCTGCTCACCCATTTGGGCGTAGAAAACGACATTGCGTTGGCGCGTTCCATTCGCGGTGCCGACGTCATCGTCGGCGGGCACAGCCACAGCATGTTAAAAAAACCGCTGAAAGAGAACGGCATCCTGATCGTGCAGACGGGCAGCCGCGGCCGATCTCTCGGGCGTCTGACGGTCCACGTTCAGGGCGATTCGGTTGCCCAATGGGAATACGACCTAATCAACCTGTGGGCCGACAGCGTGAAAACACCGCGGCCCGAGGTTGCGGCCCTGGTAAACCGTTTCGATGAACAGATCGAAGTCGAGTTCGGCGAGCAGATCGGCGTGCTGGCGAGCGACTGGCGACAGAACGAGCGCGGCGAATCCAATCTCGGAAACTTTATCGCCGACGTCATGCGCCTTTCCACCGGCGTCGATGTCGCCTTTATCAACAGCGGCGGCATCCGAAAAAGCCTTCCCGCCGGGCCGGTGAAGCGCCTGGACATTTGGGAAATCCTGCCGTTTTCCAACTATGTTGTCACTTTTGAGGCGACGGGCGATCAGTTGCAAAAGATCATCGAGCGCGACGTAAACGACCATGTGCAGAAGGGCAGCTCGCTTTATCAAATCTCCGGCTTGACCTATTCCTTTCGACGCAAAGCCGACGGCACGGGCGAGCTGGTCGATCTGCTGATCAACGGCGCACCCATCGAAACGGGGAAAACCTATCGCGGCGCCACCGTCGATTTCGTCATGGATCAGTGGCGGCAGGATTTCGTTCTTCAAAACGTCGACACCACACCGTACCTGATCGCCGATTTGGTGATCGAGCACATTGAGAAAAATCCCCAGATCGATTCGAGGGTTGAGGGGCGTATAAGGCAGGTCAATTGAGTTTGTGTCTCGGAGGACGTTCACCCCTCCGAGACACAAACCGTTCGGCCTTTATCGCGGCAGCCACATGTCATCCGGCTGCAGGCCGCACGCTTTGATCATCTGCAGACAGTACTCCAGATGTCCCAGGTCGTCCTTGCCGCCGTTGTTGGTGCCGAAGGTGAACTTGACGCCCGCAGCCTTGGCGCGTTTGATGAACGCCTCTGAAGGCAGCCGATAACGGTCGTTGATCTCGAGAGCCACGTTGTTTTCGACCAAAGCGCGGATGACGCGATCCATGCGCTCCGGCGTCCACAGGCGGTCATAATCGTCGGCAATCGCCTGAGGCAGAAACGTGGGATTGACGTAAATATCCACCGGCTCGTTCTTCAGAATGGTCTCTATGCGGTCGACCAGCATCTCCATGAACTGCTGCGGGTCGCCGATCTCGGTCTCCTCCGGGATCCACAGCCGCAGACGCCTGCCTTGATCGTTCGTCCAGGTCATGGCGTCGGTAAAGACGTAATCGAACTCGGCCGTCACTGACTCGGAAAAGAGGTCGACCCATTCGCGTCCCTCGGCCTGCATGCCGAGAAAAGCACTCGGCGGTCGTTCGTAGCTGTTGAGAAACGCCTGCAGCGTCGAGTCGTTTTCAAAGCCCATCTTCAGGCCGCAGTTGAAGGCGATGCCGTAAGTAAAGCCGTAGAAACGGGCCCGAGCCAGCGCCTCGTCGAGGGTAAGGCCGCCCTTCAAATGCACGTGCAGATCGAGCAGCGGAAAGTTTTTTGCCGAAAGCTCGGTGATCAGCGAATCCAAGCGCCGGTCTTCCATCGCTTTGCCCGGCGTAGGTAGGTCATCGGGCAGCGGCCGAACACGAATGTTCTTGAAATAGACACGGCTGTCGGGGTCATGGCACTGCAGGGCAAAGGTGCCGGCGGACAAAAGGCGACCCTTCATCCCCTTCGGCCGGTAGGGCGACGGCGGCTCGGTGTATTCTGCGGTCAACTCTCCGTTGATGAACGTCTGAATGGTCTTGCCGCGAACCACAATGCGGTAGTTGAACCACTCGTTGTCGTTTGCCGGCGCCTTCCACACATTGCGGATGCCGTAAATGCTGCCGGTCATCTTGCGTTCGATGTATTTGCCCGGCTCGGCCGGCGGATTGGAGTTGATCACCTGCAACTCATAGCCTTTGGCGGGCCATCCGCTCTTCTGGTATTCGGTGTGAATGTAGATGCCCGAGTTGGAATTGGGCGTGGTCATCACGTCCGCCGAAAACTCGAAATTCTTGAACTTGGCGTTGTTTACCCGGCCGACATAAAAGAGATGCGAACGCGGGCCGGCGGTCACCAGCGCCCCGTCCTCGATCTTCCACGACTTGGGGTGCTCCGCAGCCTTCCAACCGTTCAAGGTCTTGCCGTCGAAAAGCGGAACCCAACCGTCCGTTTGCGCCAGGCAGCTGCCGAGCAGCGCCGTCGATAGAAGCAAAAGAAAAAGACGAGCTTTCATACTTCCTCCACTTTCAAGCCGAATTCACTCAATGCCATTTTACACATTTTTTCCATCAAAAGCAGCACATACTTTCGTCCTTTGCAACAGTCGGCCGTCTCCTTCCGCTTCCGACCTGTTCGAAAACGCGCGACCGGCGACCGGAGCGGCCCTTTCGCCCCTTGCCCAAGGCCGCATCCTCGCCGCCTCATGGCAGAGGCGCCCTCGGTCCGTTCGGAAACCTCATGATTAGTTTTACAAAATCCCAACATCCCGCCGAATTTCTCTTGATATTTACCGCCGCGAGCCGTTATCTTGATCCGAATTCATCATTTGACCAAACTGTGGAAACCCGTATGAAGCATCTCCTTTTCCTTGCGGCAGCGCTCCTTCTGATGATCGGCTGCGACCCCAAACCGGCTAAACCGCGCGTATTCGTCTTTACCGACATCAACATCGACGCCGGCGATCCGGACGACCGGCAGTCGCTCATCCATCTGCTGTGGTATGCGAACGAACTGCAAATAGAAGGCGTGGTGCCCGACCGCTGGGAGGCGCAGGGATTGGAAGCCTGCCTGCTCGCAGCCGAAGCCTATGCCGAGGATTACGAGGCGTTTCGCTTCGGCGAAAAAGGTTATCCCACGCCGCAGCAGGTCAAGTCGCTGTTCGCCGAAAACCTCGACGACGCCGTGCGCCGCTTTCAAAAGGCCGCCGCCGACCAAAGCAGCCCCCTCTACGTGCAGGTGTGGGGCAACATGGTGCACGTCGGTGAGGCGCTGCGCAGCAAACCCGACCTGGCCGCCAACGTTCGCCTGATCACCATCGGCACCCACCTGATGATGGAAGAACATCGGCAGTACATGCCGCCGGATTGGCCCAAAAGTGAAAGGCCGTGCGAGCAGTACAACTGGAACGGTTGGGGACGCAATCAGCTCTTCGAGGACGAGCGCTTTAAGAAGATGTGGTGGCTGGAGATCAACTGGACCTACGAGGGCATGTTCGGCGGCGATGAGCCCAAGGAAATGTTCGAAAAGCTGTCCGGCTACGGCGCCCTGGGGCGGCACATGAAAGAAGTTGTGAAGAACCAGCCGTGGGCGCAGTACTTTCGCGTCGGCGACACGCCTTCGGTGCTCTACGTGATCGACCCGAATCACGACCTCGACGATCCGACGCAGCAAAGCTGGGCGGGCAAATTCATCAAACCTTTCCCCAATGAGCGGCCGAATTACTATACCGATTTCAACGGGCCGGTGGTGTGGGACTATGCCGATCCTTGCAACACGTGGGAAAATCATGTGGAAATGAATCGTTTTGCCCGCGGCACGCTCGAAGCGGTACGGCCGCAAATGTACGCCGCGCTTTTGGCCAAACTGGACGCGCTCTATCGACGATAATCCCTGCAGCGCCGCGTCGGAAACGAAAAGACGAGACGGCGTATGGGCAACATTCAGGAGGACCTGTTTTGAAAACCACAATGACCATTTTGGCTTTTGCGGCGGCAGTCCTGGCCGAGCCGCTCAAGCTGCTGGACGCCAATCCGCACTATTTCAGCTTTCGCGGTCGCCCTACGGTGCTGGTCACCTCGGGCGAACACTACGGCGCAGTCCTCAATCAGCGCTTTGACTACGTCCTCTACCTGCAGACCCTGGCGGCCGACGGCCTGAACCTGACGCGGTTGTTCAGCGGCGCCTACGTCGAAAAGCCGGGCGCTTTCGGCATCGTACACAACGTGCTGGCACCCGAACGCGACGCCTATCTGCCGCCCTGGCCGCGTACCTCCACACCCGGCGCGCTCGACGGGTTGAACAAATTCGACCTCGATCAGTTCAATCCCGCCTATTTCGAGCGGCTCAAGGCCTTTCTGGCCGATGCGGACCAAAAGGGCATCATCGTGGAGCTGGTGCTCTTTTCCTCCATCTATGACGAAAACAATTGGAGCATGATGCCCTTTCATCCCCGGAACAACGTCAACGGCACCGAAACGGCGGATTTTCGCCGCGTCAATACGCTCGACAACGGCAAGCTGCTTTACTATCAGGAACAGATGGTTCGCAAAATCGTGCGCGAGGTCAATGCCTTCGACAACCTCTATTTCGAGATTCAGAACGAGCCGTGGAGCGACCGACCCGATTCGGCGGGCGTGATTTTGGAGCATTTGATCGACGACGAGTTTGTGCCCTCCGGGGCCCGTTGGCAGAACCGCCTCGATCTGGCCGACGACGCCTCGCTGGCGTGGCAAAAACGCATCGCCGAGATCATTGTCGACGAGGAGCGGCACTTACCCAAAAAACACCTCATGGCTCAGAACTTTGTCAACTTTCTCTATCCCCTGCCCAATGTGGAAAAAGAGGTTTCGATCATCAACTTTCACTATGCCCTGCCGCAGGCGGTCGGCTTGAACTACGCTTTTGATCGTCCGCTTTCTTTCGACGAGTCCGGTTTCGCCGGCCCCTCGCCCGACGTCTACCGACGACAGGCGTGGCGCTTCATCCTCTCCGGCGGCGCCGTGTTCAACGGCCTGGACTATTCCTTCTACCCCGGTTTCGAAAACGGCCGTGGCGAGCTTTCCGGCCCCGGAGGCGGCGGCCCCGAGCTGCGGCGACAGTTAAGCGTTCTGCGCCGATTTATCGAAAGCTTTGATCTGAAAACGCCGGCGCCGGACGCGGTGACGATCAAGTGCGCACCCGGCCTTTTCTCCTATCTGCTGTCGTCGCCGGGCCGACAGTACGCCGGCTATTTCGAAGGTCGCGCCGCCTCGACGCTGCAGCTTTCCCTGCCGAAAGGCCGGTACACCGCCCGCTGGATCGACATCAAAAGCGGCGCCGAGCTGCAGCGTTCGTCGGTCGTTTCCGACGGCAAGGCGCCGCTCTCCCTCGCCACGCCGCCCTTTTTCGGCGAAATCGCGCTGGACCTGCGCCGGGAGTAACAAAAAGAATGGCTGAACCCGCTAATCTTGCTTTGTTCAAACTTTCGGGCGCGCCGCAGCATTACGCCTGGGGCGGCTATGAATTCATCCCGCGGCTGCTGGGAATTGAAAATAAGGAGCGTCGGCCGTTCGCCGAGCTTTGGCTGGGCGCGCACCCGCAGGCGCCTTCAACGGCGCTGCTGAACGGCAACAACGCGCCTCTGGACGAGCTCCTCGACGCTCATCCCGAACTTTTGGGCGAAACCGTCCGCCGCCGCTTCGGCCGGCTGCCCTTTCTGCTCAAAGTGCTCGACGCCCGCGACATGCTTTCCATCCAGGTGCATCCCTCAAAGGCGCAGGCCGAGGCGGGCTTTGCCCGCGAAAACGGCGCCGGCGTGCCGCTCGATTCGCCGCGCCGCAGTTACAAGGACGACAATCACAAACCCGAGGTGCACGTTCCGCTTACCGACTTTTGGATGCTGCACGGCTTTCGCCCGGAGGCGGAGATTCGGCAGATGTTGTCGCAAACGCCGGAACTGGCGCCGCTGCAGCCGCTCTTCGCCCAAGGCGGAGTGGAAAGCTTGTATCGCTCCATCATGACCATGCCGCAGCCGCAGGTGAACGAGCTGCTCGAACCGCTGCTGAGGCGTCTCGCCGCCAATCCGTCGATTGACATGGATTCGCCCGACCATTGGGCGCTGAAGGCGGCGCAGACCTTTCCCCTGCCGGGCGGCCACGACCGCGGCATCTTTTCGATCTACCTGTTGAACCTTCTGCACCTCGAGCCGGGGCAGGGGACGTTTCAGGACGCGGGCGTGCCGCACGCCTATCTGCACGGCGTAACCGTGGAGCTGATGGCCAACTCGGACAACGTGCTGCGCGGCGGCCTGACGCCCAAGCACATCGACGTCGACGAGCTGCTCAAGACCGTGGTGTTCAAAGGTGCCGAGCCGACTCTTTTGACCGGCCGCCGGATAAGCGAAGCGGAAGTCGTTTACCCAACGCCCGCGCCGGATTTCCAATTGAGCGAAATCCGCCTCGAGCCCGGCGCTTCGACGCGCGTAAGCTCCCCCGGCCCATCGATCTTTTTGCTGTTGGAAGGCGACGTGGAAGAACGGAGCGGCGTCGCCCTCGCCTGCCGGCAGGGAGAAGCCTTTTTCTGCGCTGCCGAACGGCCGGTTGCGCTTGCCTCAAAGCTCGGCGCGCGACTCTTCCGCGCCGGCGTTCCCTCCTGAAAAAAAGAGCCTCGACGATTGCTCGCCAAGGCTTCTTCCATCCGTTAAAAGCCGCCTATCAGGCGACGAACTGCTTTAAAAAGTTGTAGCTCTGCACCAGCGACGCCTTACGGCGCTCCAGCGAACCCTCATAGGCACGATCTTCGACCTCGACGCACACCGGGCCGTTGTAGCCGACATCGGTCAGCGCCGAGAAGAACTTGCTCCAATTCACGTCGCCCATGCCCGGAAGTTTGGGTGTATGGTACTCGGAGGGATTGGCCAGATAGCCGACCTCATAGAGCTTGTCCACGTCCAGCCGCGCGTCCTTGGCGTGCACGTGGAAGAACTTTTTGCCGAACTCTTTGACCGCCCTGTAGATGTCGATGCCCTGCCACACCAGATGCGACGGGTCAAAGTTGAGGCCGAAATGGTCGCTGGGAATTTCCTCGAACATGCGGCGCCACATGCGCGGCGTGTTCGCCAGGTTCTTGCCGCCCGGCCATTCGTCGTTGGTGAAGAACATCGGGCAGTTTTCGATGCCGATCTTGACGTCGTGATCTTCGGCGAATTTGATAATGTCCGGCCACACCTTTTTGAAGCGCGGCCAGTTGTCGTCGATGTTCTTCGTCCAGTCGCGGCCGATGAAGGTGTTGACGTTCTTCAGGCCCAACAGCGGCGCCGCTGCGATCACCTTTTTGATGTGCTCGATATAGACCTGCGCCTCGGCCTCGTCCGGCGCCAGCGGGTTCGGGTAATAGCCCAAGCCGCTGATGCCGACGCCGTGTTTGGCCAACAGCTCGTTGATCTTGGCCGCCTCGTCCTTGGTCAGCGCGGCCACATCGATGTGAGTGACGCCGGCGTAGCGCCGTTCGGCCTTGCCCTTGGGCCAGCACATTACCTCGATGCACTCATAACCGGTCTGCGCGGCAAACTGGACGACCTGCTCGAGGTCCAAATCGGGCAGAATAGCGGTGACGAATCCGAGTTTCATGGTTGCACCTCGCTTGTTGGTTGAATTTTGGATGAAATTCTGAAAACGAAATTAATTTCCAAAACCGGCCTACGAATCACACGAAAGGCGCCTTTAGGGTTTGACTTTCGTCTCGTTTCGCGTATTTCACGGGCAAGGTCGTGATGCTAAAATGTGCCGTCAACTTTATTGTGAAATTTCGACCCATCCCTGCTGCCGATGGCTTTTCAGAATCGCCTCGCACAGGACGATTTCGTGGTGACCCTCGGCAAAGGTTGGGAATTTCGGCTCGCCCTTGCAACCCTCGGCAATGTAGCCGTAAAACGCCTTGAAGCACTGCTTAAAGGTGTCGGGAAAGCCTTCGTTGTGGCCGCCGGGGTAATCGGCAAAGGCGCGCGCCGTTTGCGACAGCAGGCCGGGGTCGCGCATCAGCACCTGATTGGCCTGCTCGCGCGAGCCGATCCACAGCTCGTTCGGGCTCTCGCTGTTCCAATAAAAAGCGCATTTGGAACCGGCGATCTCGTAGCGCAGGCAGTTCTTGCGGCCCGCCGTGGTCTGCGACACCCACAGGTTGCCGACGCCGCCGTTGTTCAGCTTGAACATGATCGTGCCGCAGTCCTCGGTGACAATGTCGACCGCCTCGGTGGCGTCGATCTTTTGAACTTTACCCGAAAACGTCTCCACCTCGCCCTTGGGCCGCCGCCGCACCGGATGGACGATCTTTAGATCGGCGCACACCGCGACCACCTTCAGACCGGTGATCGTCTGCACCAAATCGAGCCAGTGCGTGCCGATGTCCGCCACTGCGCGCAGCGCGCCGCCCTCTTCGGCCAACACGCGCCAGTTGTAATCCGTGGGATAGAGCAGCCAGTCCTGCACGTAACTGCCGACGATCGAGTAGATCTCGCCCACAGCTCCCTCTTTGATCCTTTGGCGAACTTCCCAATTGAGGGGGTAGAAACGGATGTTATAGTTGACGCCGGCGGCCAAGCCGCTCATTTGCGCCAACCGCACCAGTTCGGACGATTCCTGCGAGTTCATGGCCAGCGGTTTTTCGCACAGCACGTGCTTGCCGGCGTTCAGCGCCGCTTTGGCCATTTCAAAGTGCAGCTTGTTGGGCGTGGTGATGTGCACGACGTCGACGCTGTCGGCCAGCACCTCGTCGAACGAGCGGTAGGCTTTGGGCAAGCCGAGCTTTTGCGCCGCGCGCTGCGACTCGGCCTCATCGACGCCCAAGATGCCGGCGACAGTCACGCCCAGCCGGCGCAGCGCCTCGGTGTGCACCGGCCCCATAAAGCCGGCGCCGATCACTGCGGTTTTCAGATTGTACATGCCGAGCTCCTAAATAATAGTTCCTAATAACGAAAGACACAAAACGGACAAGCCGAAGATTCAAATGATCTCAGGTGCGAAAGGGCGAGCGGTTTCCCGCTCTCCTCAGTCGCGGTACGGCTTCTATCCTTCCGGTGCCTTACAAGGTCCAGCCGTTATAGTACTCCGGCACGATGTATTGTTCGGCGTTGGGGCAGTTGGTCGCCTTCATCGCCGGGCCGTCCCAATGGAGTCTTTTGCCGGTTCGTAAAGCCACAATGCCCATCAGGACGGCTTCGGTCATCGGCCCGCTGTACTGCCAATCGGCTCCTGCGCGGCGGCCTTCCTTTATGGCGTCGATCCAATCGCGGTGGTGGCCGCCCTTCACGCGGGGAATCGTCTTCGGGGGACGCGTAAAGTCGCGCAACCGGCTTTCGGGAATGAAATGAGGGGCGCCGCCCCAACCTTCGCACATGATCTTGCCCTTATCGCCGATAAAGAGAATGCCGTTGCCGTTGCCGATGAGGTCGCGGCCCGGCTCCAGCTCGTCCGGCCGCGGCGGCATAAGGCCGCTGTACCAAATCAGCTTGACCGGCGGACGATCGCCCTTTGCGGGAAATTGAAAATAGTGCACGGCGGCGAAGGGCCGTTTGTCCGGATCACCCCAGGCGGCGCGCGCTTCGGTCCACTCGGGATAGCCGAGCTCGAGCGCCCAAAACGCCGGATCCATGTGGTGAATGCCCATGTCGCTCATGTGGCCGGTGCCGAAATCCCAATAGGTGCGCCAGCGCGCCGGCGTGTAACTGGGGTGATACGGCCGATATTTCGCCGGGCCCAGCCATAGATTCCAGTCCAGCCCTTCGGGAATCGGCGGCGTTTCGAGGGGCGGCCCTTCCTGGCAACCGCCGGTGGAAACGCCGTTGCTCCAGGCGTGGATTTCACGCACCGTGCCGATGGCGCCGGCGCGCAGCCATTCAACGGTCAGGCGGATGCCTTCGCCGGCATGGCCCTGAATGCCCATCTGGGTGACGATGCCGGCGGCGCGCGCCGCCTCCGTCAGGCGGCGGGTCTCCAAAATAGTGCGGGCCAACGGCTTTTCCAGATAAACGTGCTTGCCGTGCTGAACCGCCGCCATGGCGGCGATATAGTGCGTGTGATCGGGAATCGAGATGCAGACGGCGTCGACTGCCTTTTCCTTGTCCAGCAGCTCGCGAAAATCGACATAGACGCGGCAATCCGGATAATCGGCGGTTTCGGGGCGGCTTTGATAGTGGGCGCGGATCGTTTCGTATCCGGGCTTGCGTCCGCCGGTGTTATGGTGATAGGTCCAGCTATAGTCCGCCTCCAAGGTCACGTCGGCAATGGCTGTAATTTGAACGTCGTCGTTCTGCAGGAGCGCCTTCAGATTGACCATTCCCTGTCCGCCCGTGCCGATGCAGGCGATGTTGAGCTTGTCGCTGGGCGGCGTATAACCCGCGCCGCCGAGCACATAGCGCGGCACAAGCGTCAGTGCGCCGATCGACTGCAGCACACGGCGCCGCGAAACCGAATTCCCTTCCGGCGGATTCTCTTTTTCGGCCATGTTTTTTTCCTTTCGCAAAATGGACGTGCGGACCGGCGCATTTTCAAACTTTCGAACAATTGATCCTCTTTCCGCCAAAGCCGACCGCTCCTTTGAACCGCGGCATAATACAAATTTTTCCTATCGAAAGCAAGATAGGCAAATCACTTTTTTAAAGGCCGGATCAAGAACGAACGGGAAACTGCTTTAGGCGGTTTTTTCAAAGGGGTGAACGGCGATAAACGCCGAAAAGGTCGAACCGCCGTCGGGAAGACGTCGATACCCGGTCTGCCTCGGCTTGCCGCCGTCGACGAAAGCACATGCGCAATAAAACCGTTGGAAATTTCGCGGAATCTTTTTAGTTGCAGGCGGAAAAGTGAATCGAGGGCAGCATGGAGATTTCGTTTATCCTGGTCGCGCCGCAGGTTCCGGAGAACGTGGGGGCGGCTGCACGCGCGCTAAAGACGATGGGTTTCGAGCGGTTGCGTCTGGTCGATCCCTGCGACCATTTGAGCGACCGTGCCCGGTGGACGGCTCACGGCTCCAACGACGTTTTGGAGGCGGCGCAGGTGTACCCCGACACGGCGGCGGCGACGGCCGACCTGGACTTTACCATCGGCACGACCGCACGCCGGCGCAGCTTCCGCCGCGAAATCGTTGCCGCCGCCGACCTTCCGCAGGCGCTCGCGCGCAAAGGCGATACGATTCATCGCGTGGGCGTGCTCTTCGGCCGCGAAGAGTGGGGCTTGACCAACGACGAACTGCTGCTCTGCGACCTTTTGAGCACCGTTCCGCTGGCCGCCCCCTATCCCTCGCTCAACCTTGCGCAGGCGGTGATGATCTATGCCTATGAGCTTTCGCCCTTGCGTCTTCAGCCGGAACCCAGAATCAAAGTGCCCTCTGCCGGCGAATATCGCACGCTTTTTCGGCGCGTGGAGGCGCTATGCAAGGCGGCAGGACTCGATGAAAAGCCCTTTATCCTGCGTCGCCTTTTGCAACGCCTGGCGCTCGTCGGCGCCGACGACGTTCGGCTGCTGCACTCGCTGTGCGACAAGCTCGAGGTCCTCCTGGGGCCGCCGCAATCACGCTGATCCGGCGGCTACTTTTCCGGCTCCACAATGACCGCCGTGCCGTAGGCCAATATCTCGGCCGCCGCCTGCATGACCTGGCTGGTGCCGAAGCGTACCTCGACCACGGCGTTGGCGCCCAGCGCTTCGGCTTGGGCGATCATGCGGTCCAAAGCCTGCTCGCGCGATTCGGCCAGCAGCTTGGTGTACTCTTCGATCTCACCGCCGACGATGTTTTTAAGAGCCGCCAGCAAATCCTTGCCGATGGCACGGGCGCGAATGGTGTTGCCGCGCACCAAGCCGAGCGTTTTGACGATTCGATACCCGGCCAAGCCGCCGGTCGTGACGACCATCATCGCAGAACCTCCTTGTAGGGATCGTTTTTCCGAGTAAACCACTTTTCACGAATCACTGAAACAAGCAGAACCGCCAAGCCGGCGATCAGCGCAATGGCGCCTACGCGGACGACGGTCGAAAGATCCGGGTCACGGAGGATTTCTTCGACCACTTTGTAGAGATAGTAGGTAAGAAGAATCACGGCGCCCATAGATAACAGCACCCATCCGATCGCCCGTTCCATGCGATTGTAAACGTCCACCCAATAACGATCCCACACCTCTGTTTTCGGCGATTTGAACTTCATAGCCGATGTCACCTCCTTGAGTTTTTTCAAATCCTCATATTCTTCCCGCCGCGCCGCATCAGCGGCAAGAGCTTCGTCGAAGCGACGCCGCTCCTCCGGCGTCAGTTCGCCGTCGAGCGCCGCCGTCATCAGCCGTTCGAATTCCTCTCGATCGATCGTCATGGATAGATCCTTTCCAATTTCGCTTTCAAGCTTCTGCGCGCATTGTACAGGCGGGACATCACCGTTCCGATCGGAATGTCCAAAATATCGGCGATCTCCTTATAGGCGTAATCATGAAAATCCTTGAGAAGAATGATTTCCCGCTCCGCAGGTTTGAGTTCATTGAGCGCCTGCCAAACCTTCTCCTTCAGCTCACGGCGTTCGACGATCTTTTGCGTGTCGCGGTCGTCGCTGAGGCGCGAAACCGCTTCTTCACCGAGCTCGGAAAAGGGGCGGGCTCGGAGCTTCCTGTCGCGAAGATAGTTGAGGCAAAGGTTGCGCAGAATCTTGTAGTACCAGGTAAAGAAGGGGCGTCCGATTTGAAAGCGGTCGAGAGCGCGGTAGGCGCGCACAAAGGCGTCCTGCGAAAGGTCCAGCGCCGCTTCGTGCGAGCCGACAAGTCCCAGTGCGCAGAAATAGGCGCGCCGCATGTAGGACTTGACCAGATAGCCGTAGGCCTGCCGATAGCCCCGAAGGCAGAGGCGCACGGCGTCATCGTCGCCGGCAATGGTTCCTTCGAAAGCCCCGCTTTCCGCTGAATCCAACACGTGCTCCATGTTTGACCTTCCGTCGCTGCAATCGTGTGCATTTTTCGGCCCTGCATACACGACTGCCGCTTTTCTATTCACAAATTAGTCATTTTCCCGACAGGTGCAACGGGAATTCTGCTTGGAAAAAAGGCCGGCGATGGTTATACTTGAAAAAACGGTGACGACCTTGGGAAGGAGACATGAGCATGATCGCCAGGCCTGCGGGAATCGTATTGACGGCGCTGCTGATCGGTGCCGCTCTGACGTGTGCGCCGCCGCCCCGGCCCGAACCGGCGGGCCGCCGTTCCCTCAGCAACGAGCTGAAGGTTCGGCCGCTCGACTATGAGAAACTCAAGACCGTTCTGCCCAAAAGCCTGAAGGGAATGAAGCGCGTCGATCTGTTCGGCGAGCAGGTGTCGGCTCTGGGCGTGCGGGTGTCCTACGCGCGCGCCGAGTACCGCGGAAAAGAGGGCGCCCGCATCCGCATCAAGGTCACCGATACCGGCAACATCAAAAAGGTCGCCTCGCTGGCCATGAGCGCCTGGATCAGCGCCGACATTCAACGCCGCTCGGACGACGGCTACGCCCGCACCTTTTACTACAAAGGCCACCGCGCCTACGTCGAATATTCGTCCTCAAAGGAATCGGGCAAAGTCAACGTGCTGGTCGCCGACCGCTTTCTGGTGGAAGTCGACGGCAAGGGCACGGACATGAAGGCCGTCGAATTCGCCCTCGGCAAGGTGAACGTGAAAAAGCTGACGCGGTGGCGCGACGTCGGTGCGGTTCGCTGAAAACGACGCGCCGCGAAAAAGTCCTACGGCTGCGACGCAAAGCCTTTGAGCAGGGCGATTTCCTGCGGCCAGCGGCCGGGATCCGGGGTTTCGAGAATAATGGGGAGCTCGTCGAAACGGGGGTCACGAATGATGCGCGCAAACACCTCCAGTCCCAGCTCGCCGTCGCCGAGGCAGTCGTGACGGTCGACGCGGCTGCCCAAGCCCTTCTTCGAATCGTTCAAGTGAATGCCGCGCAGAAAGCTTAGGCCGATGATCTCGTCGAACAGCCGAAAGGTCCGTTCGTAAGCCTCTTCGGAGCGCAGATCATAACCGGCGGCGAAAAGATGCGCCGTGTCGAAGCAGACCCCCGCGCGACTCTTGTCATCCACATGGTCGATGATGAACCGCAGGTGCTCGAACGTATAACCGACGTTGCTGCCCTGTCCGGCCGTGGATTCTACGACCGCCGTCACGCCTTTCGTTTCCGCCAGGGCGATGTTGATCGATTCGGCCACCCTCAGCAAACATTCCTCTTCGGAAATCTGCTGCAAATGAGCGCCGGGGTGAAAGTTCAGCATCGAAAGACCGAGGGCCTCGCAGCGCTTCATTTCGTCGAGAAAAGCGGCGCGCGACTTGGCCAGCCCCTCGGCATCCGGGCTGCCGAGATTGATGAGATAGCTGTCGTGCGGCAGAATGTGCCGCGGTTCGTAGCCGAATTTTTCGCAGTTGGCCCGAAAGGCGGCGATCGACTCATCGGTCAACGGCTTGGCCGTCCATTGCCGTTGGTTCTTTGTAAACAGCGCAAAGGCGTCGGCGCCGATTTCATGCGCGTTGATCGGCGCCGACTCCACCCCTCCGGCGGCGCTGACATGCGCACCGATTCGTTTCATAGCTCCTCCTTTTTACTTCCCCTCGCCGGCTGTTTTCTCGGTTGCTCCATTCCGGCAAGCGAAACGGCTCTCTTCCTCGAACGGCCGTTGGGAAATACCGAAAAGGTTCTCCCAAAGAAGAAAACCTGCGGCTCGGCGAACCTCAAACAATCACCTCGGCCAAACTAAGGCTGCCGCAGAACTCCAGCGTCACGGCGCCTTCGGCGGTGCGCAGCGACAGCATCCTGATCTCGCCGCCGAGCCCGCGACTCTGAATGAGGGTATTGAGGTCGAAATACAGCGCGTCGCCGCGGTGTTCGGCGCCCGGCAGGCGTTCGGCGATTTTGTCCAGAATCGTTTCTTTGAACGGCTCGGTCACCAGGCGCATCGGCTTGATCGAAACGAGCTGCGCCGAAATGCGCGAATCCTCCGCATCCAGCCGCAGCGTCACCTCGAAGGGCACGTTCAAAATCACCCGCACCTGGCCGGTGACGACCAGCAACCCTTCTCGAAGATCGATATGCAGGCGCGTGACGCGCCCTTCGCGCGGAGCGAAACGATCGATGAGCGCGTTCAAATCCGCCTCGGTCAGCGTCAGCTCGATGCGGTTCAGGTTCACGGTTCCTCCCTTGTTTCAACTAAAGAGTATTTCAATATCTTCGCGGGTTAGGGACTTGAAGAAGGCGCTGTCGGCGGCGATGAGGTCTGAGACCAGGCGGCGCTTGCGCGCCTGAAGCTCCAGCATTTTTTCCTCCACCGAGCCCTTGGTGATCAAACGATAGACGAACACCTTCTTGTCCTGCCCGATTCGGTGGGCGCGGTCGGTGGCCTGCACCTCAACGGCCGGGTTCCACCACGGGTCGAAGAGAATCACATAGTCCGCGGCCGTGAGGTTGAGGCCCACGCCGCCCGCCTTCAGGCTGATGAGAAAAATCCGCGTCTGTCGGTCGTTTTGAAAGCGTTCGACGCGCGCCATGCGGTCCGTGGTGTGGCCGTCGAGGTATTCGAAGGAAATGCCGCCTTCATCGAGATAGGCGCGGATAAGGCGCAGCATTCTGACGAACTGGGAAAAGACCAGCACCTTGTGATTTTCGGCGAGGATCTCTTCGATGAGCTCCTTAAGCGCTTCGAACTTGCCGGAATCCTCGGTAATCGACTTGTCGATGAGCCGAGGGTGACAGGCGATCTGGCGCAGCTTGACCAGGCCTTCGAGGACGTTCATGTGAGCGCCCGCCAACCCCGCCTCGTCGATACGGTCGAGGATCAGGGCGCGATAATAGTCGCGCCAGCGCACGTAAACGGCTTCCTGCTCCGGGCTCATGGCGCAGAGGAAGGTCTGCTCCACTTTGGGCGGCAGCTCGCGCTCGACGTTTTCTTTGGTTCGCCTCAGGATGAAGGGAAAGACCAGCCGCCGCAAAAAGTTTCTCGCCTCTTCGTCGCCGTGCTTTTCGATGGGCACGGTGAAGGCGCTGCGGAAATAGGAGATGGGGCCGAGGAGCGCAGGGTTGAGGAAGGCGAACTGCGACCACAGTTCCACGGTGTTGTTTTCCACCGGCGTGCCGGTGAGCACCAATCGATAACGCGCCTTCAACAGGCGGGCCGCTTTGGCGGTCTGCGACAAGGGGTTCTTGATCTTTTGCGACTCGTCGAGAATGACATAGTGGAACTCGAAATCCTTGAGCATCGCAATGTCGCGGCGCAGCACGCCGTAGCTGGTGAGGACGATGTCGTACCCGTCAAAGACGTCGGTCGTGCGCGCCCGCGCAGAGCCTGTGTGCTGCAGCACCCGGAGCTCGGGGGTAAATTTCTGCACCTCCTTTTCCCAATTAAAGACCACGGAAGTCGGACAGACAATGAGCGACGGCGTACGGTTGCCCTGCTGTTTGTCCTTGAGCAGCAGCGCCAGCGTCTGCACCGTTTTGCCCAAGCCCATGTCGTCGGCCAAGCAGCCGCCGAAGCCGAAGCGCTGCAGAAAATTGAGCCAGTCGTAGCCGGCCTTTTGATAGTTGCGCATCACGCCGACCAGCGAGGGAGGCAGCGGCTGCGGTTCGATGCCCTGGAAGCGGGTGAGGGCGGCCAGCTTTTCGTCGAACTGATCGTCGGTCTCGAAAACGGCGGCCTCGTGGAAAAGCATGTCGATCATCGACAAGTGAACGCCCGAGGCGCGCACGCCGTTTTCCTGGGGTGCGGTGAGGTGGAACAGGTGCTGAAATTTGTCGAACCATTCGTCGCTGAGCTGTGCCAGGCTTTGGTCGGCCAGGCGCACCAGCCGCGAGTTACGGCGCACGGCGCGGCGCAGTTCCTTGAGCGGCAACGGAACGCCCTCGACGTCGATTTCGATGTTGACGTCGAACCAATCGATGCCTGAGGTTACGGCCACGCGCACGTTGGGCTCGCCGGTGCGCACGCGGAAGCGCCGCAGTTCCTCGCGGCCCTCGAAGACATAACCCTCGGTCTGAAGCCGCGGCATGGCGGCGAACATCCAGTTGAGCGCTTTGGTGTCGAGGATGCGAAAGCTTCCGGGAGACTCCCGCTTCAGCCCGCTTTCGAGCAGCCTGCGGCCGTGCTCCGCTTCCGCCTCAAGGTCGCGGCGAATTTCGACGATGCGGTCGTCCTTCTGCCGGTAGCAGATCGGCCACGGCTCATCGCCGTCGATCTCTACGTCTTCGTACACAAAACGGAGCTTGACCTCCAAATGGCGCTCGCTCTCGCAGAGCTTCAGCTTGGCTCCGGTCAGGCGATCGCGGTATTCGGTCACCAGCGAACTCGGCAGCGATACCGGCGCAATTTCACGAAGAGCATGAAAGGCGTTCTGCAGAAAAAGGGGAAACTCTTCATCCGGAATGGTCAAAGCCATCCCGTTCTTGGTAAAGGGAACCAGCAGCGCCGCGTCCTCCATGTTCTGCACTTTGATCAGCCGTTTCTCTTTGATCAGCCAAATGGGGTGACCGGTGAGCACACGGTAGCTCTCGTCGAGCGGTTCGACGGCATCGCCGAAACGAACGCGCGGCGCCAAGCGATAGCCTCCTTCCTCCCGTTCGAACTCGAGCTCAACGGTCGCCGGCAGCGGCTCGAAGCTCAGCGGCGCCGTTTGCTCCTCGTAGGGAGAAAGAAAGATCACGCTTTCGCGCAGCAGATCGAAAAGCGGCCCCAACCGGCTGCCGTACTTGTAGTGATACACGCCGGGCTTGAAGCGTGCGGCGGCGCCGCTGCCGAAATAGAGCGAATAGTAAGAGGCCTTGCTTTGATATTCGATCTTTTGCAGATGGGAAACGACGATGGGATCGTTGGGCGCATAGAGCAATTCGCGGCTGTCGGGATCGAGATCGCCGATGTTGGAAAAGCGGCCGAGCAGGTTGTTCTTTTTAATGTAGGCTTTTTGCGGGGTCAGCGACCACGATTCCTGATTGAGATGCAGCAGGTAAATGACGCGCCATTGCGGCCCCTCTTTGGCAGGCGGGGCGTCGGCGTCGATGTCGATGACCTGTTTGAGGAACTTTTTCCAATAGGGACGCGTGCGGCTGCGCTGCAGCTCGGCGCCGTTTTCATCGTACCACTCTTTGGCGGTCAGCAGGGCGGCCACCACATGCTTGCAGGTCGTCCAGTAGGGGCAGGTACAGCTCGAATAGATGTTGCCGCCGATCTCCTGCACCGACACGTGATAGACCATCTTGCCGGTCACCTCGGCATCGAAACGATCGTTATCGATGGAGATCAGACGCACGCGCCGCTCCCGATAGGCGCGCTCGCCGCGCTGATAAATGTCGCTGGTGACCAGGTTGCGGATCCTGAGGGCGGAAAGTTTCATAACCTCTTGCGGAGTATAATCATTTGAACGGCTATGATAGCGCCTCTCTCGATAAAAATCAAGGTTTATTTTTCGCGGAAACAAAGCCTTCGAACACGGAAAAAAAGCTCTTCGTTGAGCGCCGCTTTGCAAAGCCGGCGGAAGAAGAAGGAGACGCTTCTCTCCTTCAAGTCCGCAAAGCCAAACACCGGAGTTGTTGAATTCAAAAGGGGCCGTGAAGGCAAAACGGCGTCCGGCCGGATCAGGATCGGTCGCAGCAGCACAGCAGACAAAGGCAATGGAGAATAAAAAAAGCCCGTCGTCGAGACGGGCTTGGATTGTGGTCTCACCGGCGTTATCTGACCAGAAGCACCTTTTGCACCGCGACCTTTTCGGTTGTTTGAAGGCGAACAAAGTAAGTGCCCGCCGCGACGCCGTTGCCGCTCTCGTCGGTTCCGTCCCAGGTCAGCACGCGGCTGCCGACCGATTTG
>FWPV01001433.1_pt1 | contig 66162 bp, 57 predicted proteins | sample 2228371 | NCBI WGS metagenome assembly FWPV01 (sample SAMEA103939776, study PRJEB20133) | metagenome
GGGTTGAGCCTCACGAGCACGTTCATGGTGAAGTTCCAGCAGTACGACGACTACCCCATGACCACCGACGGCATGACCTTCGATGACATCGTCGTGACGGGGAGCACTGGGGTGAGCTACATCACGGCGGAGACCGAGCCGAACAACAGCTCGTCGACGGCCAATGGCCCTGTGGGATCGGGAGTTGCGGTCTCCGGTGCGATCTCGTCCAGCACTGATGATGACTGGTTCTACTTCGACGTCACGACTCCTGGCACGATCAACATCTCGCTCTCCATAGGGAGTTCGGCCGACCTCGACTGGTTCCTCTACAACGCCAGCCTCACGGAGGTCGCCCGTGGCTACTCGACCTCGAATCCCGAGACCGGGAGCTACTCGGCGACCACGGGGAGGTACTACCTGTTCGTCGATGGGTATCAGGGCGCCACGAGCTCGTACACGCTCACGATCACGGGGGGCGTCGGCGCCGCCTTGGCCTTCGGCACGCCGAAGCCGATGCCGCTGGCCTTCGCCCTGCACCCGAGCACCCCGAACCCATTCTCTGACGAGACGACCCTCCGGTTCGACCTTCCGGAGAAGGCGCCCGTGAGGCTCTCGGTGTACGACCTGATGGGGCGTGAGGTAGCCGTGCTCATCGAGCGCGTCGTGGACGGGGGCTCGCACGCGGTCTCCTGGGATCGCAGGGACCTGTGGGGACGGCGCGTCGGCGCAGGCACCTACCTTGCCCTCCTCACCACCGAGACCCAGAGGGCGAGCACCCCGCTCATCGTGCTGCCGTAGTCTGGGGGGAGGGAGAACACCCCGGCCGGGGGTCCCGGCCGGGGTGTTCTTGTTGTGCGCGAAGGACAGGCTCCAGGGCACCAAGCCCCACCGCGACTCTTGACGGCAGAGGCAGACGATGGTAGAGAGGCGGGGTGTGTCCTGGGAACGATGACCACGCGAGCATCCGTGAGGGGGATACGCATGAAGCCCGAACGCAAGCGTCTTGGCACGATGCTCGTGGAGGAGAGGGTCATCACCGAGCAACAGCTCAAGGAAGCGCTCCGGCACCAACAGAAGACGGGGAAGATTCTCGGCAACATCCTCGTCGAACTCGGATTCGTCGAGGAGAGCGTCCTGCTCCCCCTCCTCGCCCGCTACTACTCGCGCCTCCAGCCTACCCTTGCAGACTGCAAGATCAGCGGGGACATCATCGGCCTCCTCCCGGCGTCCATGGCCCACGAGTACCAGGCCATACCCATCGGCGCGAGCTTCGACCAAGTGACGGTCGCGTTCGCCAACCCCATGAACGACCGTGCGGTCCAGGCCGTCTCCGCCTACCTGCGGGGGAGGGTCCGGCCGGTGCTGTGTCCGAAGGACACCCTGCAGCGCGCGATCATCCTCCACTACGGCCCGCCGGTCACCGGGGGACCGATGGTCATGGCGCCGCCCCCTTCGTTCCCCTTGCCTCCTCCGACGCTCTCGTTCGAGACCTTCGTGGTGGGTGACGCCAACCGTGCCACCTACCTCGCGGCGGAGGAGGCCGCGGAGTATCCGGGGACGAACCGCAACCCACTGCTCATCTACGGGGAGGTGGGGCACGGCAAGACGCACCTTCTGTGTGCGATCGGCAACCGAGCCTTGGCGCGCGATCCGACCAGGTGCGTGGCGTGGCTCGCCGCCACCGACGTGGAACACGAGCTCCTCGACGCGATCCAGACCTCCGCGCTGGACGACTTCCACGCCCGGTACCAGCGGGTGGACGTCTTGCTCCTCGACGACATCCAGTTCCTCGCCCGGAATCGGGGGGTGCAGCAGGAGTTCGCGAAGCTGTTCAGGCTCCTCTGCTCCCAGGGCAAGCAGGTCGCGGCCACGAGCGATCGTCCTCTCGAGGAAGTGGACGTGCTGCTCGAGGAGATCCGGTCCCAGTTCTCGACCGGCGTCGCGGTCTCCGTGGGCACCGCGAGCGTTGAGTTGAAGACCGCGATCATCATGGCGAAGCAGAAGTCGTCGGACACGAGGCTCCCCGATGCGCTCATCGCCGAGCTCGCGCGTGAGCTCCCCGACGACATCCGCTTCATCGAGGGGGTGCTCAGGAACCTGTCGCTGCGGCTCGCGATCAGCGGGGAGCGACCGACCATCGAGGCGATCAGGAAGCACCTCGCCCTGATACGAGGCTGAGCCGACCGCGATGCGAGACATGGGCACGAACGCGCTCGGTGCGGGGAACCCCCGGCTGCGCGAGACGACCCCCGAAGCGATCATCCTCGGCCTGGCCCTCGCGGTGGTCATGGGGGCGGCGAACGCGTACCTGGGCCTGTACGCGGGCATGACGGTGAGCGCCTCGATTCCCGCCGCGGTGATCAGCATGGCGATCTTGAGAGGTCTCCTCAGGCGAGGATCCGTGCTCGAGAACAACATCGTGCAGACCATGGCCTCCTCGGGCGAGAGCCTCGCGGCAGGCGTCGTGTTCACCGTGCCCGCCTTGGTCCTCGCGGGGGCATGGCAGGAGTTCCGCTTCCTCCCCACGACCCTCATCGGGCTCTTGGGCGGGACGCTCGGCGTGGTGTTCATGGTCCCCATGCGGCGCGCACTCATCGTGGAACGCGAGGACCTCCGCTACCCCGAGGGAGTCGCGTGCGCGGAGGTACTCACCGCCGGAGAACGTGGGGGCGAAGGCGTCGCGGCCATCGTCCGAGGCCTGGGCATCGGGGCGGCTTTCAAGTTGGGTGTCGGTGGCCTCAGGCTCGTGAGGGACACGGTCGAGGCAGCCGCATCGCTGGGCCGACGTGTCGTCTACCTCGGGGCGGACATGAGCCCCGCCCTCCTGGCCGTCGGCTACATCGTCGACCTCCCCGTGGCCAGTCTGATCACCCTCGGGGGGCTCATCGGGTGGGGGGTCATCCTGCCTCTGCTTGGAGGGGGTGGTGAGGGCGTTCCCCTCGACGTCGCACGGGAGCTGTGGAGCACCAAGATCCGCTACGTCGGGGTGGGGGCCATGCTCGTCGGCGGCATCACCTCGGTCTGGAACGTGCGGGGCGGGATCATCGCGGGCCTGCGAGGCATGCGTGGGGGGCGCCACGGCGACGGGGCCCTTCCCCCCCGTACCGAACGGAACATGCCCCTCTGGGCACTCGGTGGTCTGTTCGCGGCCACGGTCATCGGGACCCTCGCCTTCTACGACTCGGTCCTCGCCTCGCTGGGTCTCGCCTCGCTCATGACGGTGGTCATGGTCCTCGTGGCGTTCCTCTTCGTCGCGGTCGCCACCTACATCGCAGGGTTGGTCGGCTCCTCGAACTCCCCGGTCTCCGGCATGACGATCTGTGCCCTGCTCATCGCCTCGGGCGTGCTCATGGCCCTCGGGATCAGGGGGCAATCCGCCATGCTCGCGACCCTCTCGGTGGCCGGGGTGGTCTGCTGCGCGACCTGCACCGCGGGTGACATTGCGCAGGACCTCAAGACCGGCCTGCTCGTGGGTGCCACCCCGGCGAGGCAGCAGTGGGCGGAGATCCTCGCCGTGGTCGTGCCCGCCATGTGCTTGGCCCCCGCGCTCGCCCTCCTCCACCGCGCCTATGGGATCGGCACCGGGGAGCCGGGCGCCCTCAGGGCTCCCCAAGCCATGCTGTTCGCCAGCCTCGTCAAAGGGTTCTTCGGCGATGGCGAGTTGCCATGGCACATGGTGGGCATCGGCGCAGGGATCGGCCTCGCGCTCGTCATCACGAATCAGGTCTTGGCACGATTCGGTCGTCGATTCCGTGCCCACCTCATGCCCGTGGCCGTGGGGATCTACCTCCCCCTCTCCCTCGACATCCCCATCCTCCTGGGAGGCCTCATCCGCCACGTCGTCGAACGGAGACACAGCGTTCCGGTCCCTCACGACGCGGGCGTGCTCTTCGGCTCGGGCCTCATCGCGGGCGAGGCGATCATGGGGATCCTCCTCGCCATCCCCCTCTGCCTCGCCCCCACGCTCCTGCCCGACCTGGGTGCGCACCCACTCCTGTCGGTCGCGCTGTTCGCCGCGGTGGTGGCGGGCCTCTGGCACGCCGCGCGGAAGGCGTAGGGGCCCTCCCTCGGGCGTGGGCCCTGGTGCCTCGGGAGACCGACGGGGGAGACGCTCGAGGCCCGAGCCTCGCGTGTCCGGCCCAGAACTTGCGTCTCATGAGGCTGAGGGTTGCATGACATTGCTCGCTTGACTCGGAGGCCCCCATGGCCCGACACACGGACGGACGCATTCCTCGATCGCCCAGGTTCCTCTGCGGGGTGATCCTCGCCCTGCTCGCGGTCGCCTCGTGGGCCGACACCCCCCCTCAGCTCACCGTGCTCGAACCGTCGACCAACAGCCCACGCATCCGCTCGACCCGTGAGTTCTCGCGTGACGTGCTCGAGGACTCGTGGGACTTTGACTCGCTCGCCGACGGGACGCTCTACTACAACATGGGCACGCCCACGGTGAGCAACGGGATCCTTTCCGCGACGGCGTCGAACAACGACCCATACTTCTTCCTCCTGCACAACGGCTACGATGGAGCTCAGACCGTGGGGCGCACCGGGGTGACGTATCCGATCGATCCCTCGATCTACCGTCTGTTCTCCATTCGAATGAATGTGAGCGCAGCTTCGGCGCTCTACCTCTACTGGTACCGCGGTACGATCGGCTCGGTCGGGGCGATGCAGTACAACTCCCCGCCGATCCAGGTGTACCCAGGCTGGGCGACGTACCGCGTGCGACTCGACAGCCTCTCGAGCTGGTGGCTGCAGGGGCAGGGGGGGAACAACCTCATCCACGGCCTGCGCGTGGATCCCACGTTCGCGCCCGGGAGCTCGATCCAGATCGACTGGATCAGGCTCTCGGAGCCTGGCGACGCCTCCACCAAGGTGACCATCTCCTGGATCGCCTCGGACGACATTGGGGCAACAGTGCGGGTCTATCATGACGTCGATGCCACGGGGTTCGACGGCACCCTCATCGCGGGGCCGTTCCCGGCGACGGGTCAGGTGCAGTCGATCCAGTGGTGCACGGCCTACCTGCCGTCGCCCGGAGGCTACATCTACCTCGTGGCCACCGACGGCGTGAACCCACCCGTCCGGGCGTATGCCCCCGGTCCCCTGAAGGTGAACGATGTGCCCCTGCTCATCATCGACGATCCCGACGAGCTCGGACCGGATGAGTTCGCGCTCCAACTGCAGGGCAACTCGTGGGACATGGACGGCTGGGACGACGTCTCCCTCCTGCTCGGCATCACCAACCCGACCTTTTCGAACGGGGTGCTGTGGGGCGCGTGTGCGGACGACGACTCCCAGATCTTCCTGTCGCTCCTTAGGCCCATCAACACGCGTCGCTACGCGGCAGGACACATCCGCCAATGGGTCGACAAGTGGACGGTCATGCGTCTCCTCTGGCGCCACACGACCACCAGCTCCTGGCACACGACCGATGACTTCGTGATGTTCCCACCGGTCGAGGGTAACGCGGTCTACGGTCCTGGATGGAACGAGTACCGCATCCCCAACATGGCGGCCCTCCTCATGGAACCCGATTCCGAGCCGTGGAACGGCGAGATCTCCTCTATGTTCCGTCTGGATCCCACGGAGCATGCGGGGTACGTGTTCGGGGTAGACCAGGTGTTCCTGATGACGCACGACATGGCGAGCGACTCGTTCACGCTCAGGTGGAGGGTCTCCGATGCGGACGATTTCGTGACCCTCGCGTGGTACTTCAAGACCTCCCCGACGAGCACCGAATCGACCCTCATCGCCACGGTGGGAAACGTCTCCTCGGGGCCGGGCTCCCTCACCTGGGACATGAGCGGCCTCCCCAGCGGCACCTACTATGTCTCCTGCGTGGCGAACGATGGCCTCAATAGCGTCACGCATCGGGCCCGCGGCGTCCTCATCCTCAATCGTCCCCCGTCGTTCGTCTTCACGAACCCTGACGGGACCGGGTACGTGACTCCTGGGACCGACTTTCCCACCGACGTCTTGGGCAACGCGTGGGACATGAGCGGCCCCGGAGACGTCGATCTCATCAGTGGGTTCTATCCTGACTCCACGACCTGGACGGGGGGGATCTTCCGGAGCGTCTCGAGCAACGACGACCCCTACCTGTTGTGGCTCCCTTCGACCCCCATCTCCGCATCCACCTATCCGAGGATCTCTTTCTGCATGTACCTCGACGACCCACAGAACCGTCCGTTGAGCCTCGTGATCAACTGGTACGCGAATGGCCGCTGGTGGTGGACGCCGAGCATCCCGGTGCAGGAGGGCTGGCACGTCTACTCCCTCGCCATGAGTTCGTACGCCGGCTGGAGTGGGGCGATCGAGAGGCTCCGCCTCGACCCCGTCGCGCTCGCGAACGTGGTCGTCGCGATCGATTGGGTGCGGGTGCCGCTGCCGAACTCCGCCATCTTCCCGATCAGGTGGAACGATGTCGACATCGACGACGACGCGATGATCGCCATGGAGGCCTTCCAGGGATCCTGGCAGGGTGCGCGCATGGGGGTCACGCAGGGGATCCACGAGGATGACCCGGCAGACCAGTTCCTGTGGGACGTCTCGTTCCTGCCGGAAGGGGCGTACTACCTGAGGGCGTTCATCGACGACGGCATCAACCTCCCCGACACCGTGGACGCGTCCTTCCCTCTCGTGATCTCCTCCGGGCCGCTCGACCCTCTCGTGCTCACGGGGACGCTCACCTCGCCCACCGTACTCACCCTCAGCTGGTCACCCCCTCAGGGGTCCGTGTCGTCGTACCGGATCTACCGATCGACCACCCCCCATTTCCTGCCGACGCCCTCTGGCCTCCTCGCGACGGTCCCGTTTTGGCAGAGCTCGTACCATGCCCACCTCGGGAACGCGGCGGGCAACCCAGGGCTCAACTACTTCTTCCGCGTGACCTGGGTGAACACCCAGCAGGTTGAGTCACCCCCGAGCAACGCCGTGGGAGAGTTCGATTTCGACACGGCGGTGCCCCCGGCACCTGGTCCCTGATGCCCCGGCGGGAGCGAGGCTTCGGAGGCATCGGCCGCGTGAGCTTCGGCGCATCTTTCCATGCACCCTGAGGCCGCGCGGCTGATCGATCGTTTGGGCCTCGTGCGGCATCCGGAGGGTGGGTACTTCCGCGAGACCTACCGCTCCACGGTGGTCATCCCTCGCGAGTCGCTCCCGCCTCGGTACGGCGCCCCTCGGGTGGCGATGACCTCGATCTACTTCCTCCTTGCGGGCAACGACTTCTCCGCTTTCCACCGGCTCGCCTCGGACGAGATCTGGCACTTCTACTCAGGCGGGGGGCTCCTCCTCTACGTCCTCGATGAGGGGGGGCTTGCGATTCACCACCTCGGCACGCGGTGGGACGCCGGCGAGGTGCCGCAGGCGGTCGTGCGCGCGTCCTCGTGGATGGGCGCACGCCTCGCCGACAGCGACTCGTACGCCCTCGTGGGGTGTACGGTTGCGCCTGGCTTCGAGTTCGAAGACTTCGAGCTCGCGCCACGCGACGAGCTCCTCGTGCGCTATCCCCAGCACCGCTCCCTCATCCTCTCGCTCACCCGATCGACCGAGGCTGGGTAGTGCAGCCGGAGACGTCGTGCCTCGTGGTCCCGCATGGGAGGCTGTCCCTGCCGGTTTTCCTCCCGGACGCCACCCACGGTGTGGTCCGCTCGGTGGACGCCACCGACCTGCGCCGCTGCGGGGTGCAGGCCCTCCAGACGAACGTGTTCCACCTCATGCAGCGTCCGGGGTCCACCACGGTGCGCGCCCTCGGCGGCGTCCACCGGATGCTCGGGTGGGACGGTGCAGTGGTGACGGACTCCGGAGGCTTCCAGGCCTACTCCCTCCTGCGCGAGGGCAGCCGTTTCGGCACCGTCACTGATCGAGGCCTCCTGCTGCGTCCCGAGGGGTCAGGCAGGAAGCTGCTCACGCCAGAGAAGTGCATCCAGCTGCAGATCGGGTTCGGCACCGACATCGCCATCTGCCTCGATGACTGCACCCACCCCGACGATCCTCTCCCACGCCAGGAGCTGTCGGTCCGACGGACTGTTGCCTGGGCGAAGCGGAGCAAGGCCGAGTTCGAGAGGATCCTCGAGAAGAAACGCGTCTGTTCCCCTCGCCCCCTCCTGTTCGCCGTGGTCCAAGGAGGTTCTTCGCTTCCCCTCCGCCGGCAGTGCGGGGAGCTCCTCCTCGAGATCGGGTTCGACGGGTACGGGTTCGGAGGGTGGCCGTTCGACGCCCAGGGTGCGCTCCTGTCTGAGGCACTCGCGGAGGTGCGGGCCACGATCGGGCCAGGCGTTCCCCTCCACGCCCTCGGCATAGGCCACCCAGTCCACATCGTCTCGTGCGTGCGATTGGGCTATGGCCTGCTCGACAGCGTGCTCCCCACCCGCGACGCCCGCCAGGGGCGGCTCTACGCCTGGCGGTCCCCGGGCGATCCCTCCCTCGACGGGGAGTGGTTCGCCTACCGCTACCTGCAGGACACCTCCCTCACCAAGGACGCGGGCCCGATCTCGCAAGGCTGCACCTGTCACTCCTGCACGACCTACTCCATCGGCTACCTCCACCACCTCCACGCGATCGGCGATGCCTTGTGCCAACGCCTCGCAACCATCCACAACCTCCACTTCGTATGCGAGCTCATGACTCGCCTGAGGCTCGAGTGGGGAGGAACCGGCACCCTGCAACAGGGGAAGGCGCCCTGAACCCTCGCGACTCTGACGTCGCACCGCTCGTCGCTCGGGTCTGGTCGTCTCGCAAGTACCGCGCCGTCGTGCCCGAGCTCGTCGAGCGTCTCCTCCTCTCCTCCCTCTCGCGAGGGGTGGGCGAGGAGGGGGCCGTGAAGGAGGCGAAGCGCACCCTGCACCAGATCGCCGGCTCCTACTTCACCGGCATCGTGCGCACCGATCGGTGGCGGCGCATGCTCGCGGGCGGAGACGTGCGCGCCGCGTGTCATTCGATCATGCACGAGCACGCGTCCACACGCGAGCGACTCCCGTTCCTGGAGGCGTTCTATCACACCCTCCTGGGGGACCTCGGGCCGATCCGGTCCGTGCTCGATCTCGGCTGCGGGCTCAACCCGCTGTCGATCCCCTGGATGCGCCTCCCCGCCCAGGCCACGTACGTTGCGTACGACCTCTACGAGGACGTGGTCTCCTTCCTCACCACGTTCTTCGAGGTGGTGAGGGTCGCAGGGTGTGCGCACGCGCGGGACATCGCCGCCAGGCCCCCCACCGAGGCCGTCGACGTGGCCCTCCTCCTCAAGCTCCTCCCCTGCCTCGATCGTCTCGGCCAAGGCGTCACCGAGAAGGTGCTCGATGCCATTCACGCCCGCTGGGTCATCGTCTCATTCCCCATACAGAGCCTCGGTGGCCGCCGAGACAAAGGGATGCCCCAGAACTACGAGGAGCGATTCCTCGCCTTGGCACGCGCCCGGCCATGGCAGGTGGAGCGGTTCGAGTTCCCCACCGAGCTCGTGTTCCGGGTTTCCTCCAGGGGCTGACAGGCACGCACGGACGAAGGCCGTTGCGTCGCCTGTGGTACGTGGGTACCTTGCGGCTCGTTCGAGAGTCGGCGGGAGTCGTCGGGGGCGACCCTCGCGCGGTCTGTCGGGCCCACCCAATCGACGGAGCCGTGGCATCCGTGTCCCTTGGAAGGAGGGTGATCCGTGGCCGGTTCGCTGTTCACCGCCTCTGCCGTGATCTTTGGCATCGCTGGTATCATCGTCTTCCTTCTCGCCCTGAACCCCACGTCGGCGCTCCGTCGTGCCTCGAGTGGGCAGCGACGCTTCGCGGGATTGGTCATCCTCCTCTTGTTCGTTGCCCAAGCGGAGCACGCGATCGTGGGTTGGCCGCTCTTCCCCGCGGTGCTGGAGACCCTCGGCATCGTGCTCGCCTGCATCGCCGCCCTCGTGCTCTTCCTCGCGAAAACCGCCGTACCTCCCGAACCCCCCGCCTCCGCGTAGTCGTGAGCCACGCCGGGTCCCCCGGCGTGGCTCACCCGACGTCTCGACTGTTCGCCAGCCTCACCCCCAGGGTGACCAGCGCGAGGCCCACGAGGAGGGAGGCCGTGGCCTCCTCTCGAAGCACGACCACACCCAAGGCGACGGAGCTGGCAGGCACGAAGTTGATGAACACGCCCGCCCTCGTGGGCCCGAGGATCCTCACTCCCTCGTAGTACCAGACGAACCCCAGCACCGTGCCGAACAACGCGAGGTACCCGGTCGCGAGCCACACCGAGAGCGGGGAATGGGCGAGGCTGTGGAGGAGACCCTCCCTCAGGGCGGGGCCCAGGAGCCCGACCGTCCCCGCCAGGGACGACCATGCCACGACCGCGAGGGGGCTCAGACGCTCCATGCTCGCGGTGCCGATGAGCGTGAAGGCCACCCAGCTCCCCACGCACCCGAGGATGAAGAGGTCCCCCGAGGCGACCCCCGAGGCGAGCACCTCGCCGAGGTCCCCCCTGGTGATCACGGTGAGCGCACCCGCGAGGGAGAAGAGCACCCCGAGCACCCGCGGCGCAGAGAGCCTCTCGCCCCTGAACAGGGCCGAGCCCACCGCGATACCCGCAGGGTTCAGCGCGATGATGACCGATGCGCGGCCTGCGTCCACGGTCTGAAGGCCCTTGAAGAAGAACACGTTGTACAACACGGTGCCGAAGAGCCCCAAGAGCGCCAACCGCGGCAGCTCACCCCTCGGCACCCGGACGTCTCTCTCCACGGCCATCACGAGAGGCACGAGCACCGCCGACGCCATCACGTACCTGAGGAAGGCACCTGAGAATGGGCCGATGTGCCCTGCCGCGACCCTGCCGGCGAGGAAGGTCCCACCCCAGAACAGGGCAGTGAGCACGAGCTTGACTGTGACGATCGCCCTCGAAGTCACGGCAGGGGTCCAGATCCCATGGGAGCGGATGCCCTCCTCGCGGCCCGAGCCGTCTCAGGGGATGCCGACGTGGAAATCGTGCTCGCCGACCCGGCCCGAACGGGCGAGCTCCCACCCCTCCGAGTTCACCGCCATGACGAGGTAGGTCCAGTTCTGGGTGGGATCCCCCACCCCGTTCGCGCTCGACCACGCGGTGACGCCGGAGGGCAGCTGCGCGAGGCGGTGCGCGAAGTCAGGGGGGCCCCCAGGCACGAAGTGCGCCTCGTTGCTCGCCCCGAACACCCAGAACTCGCTCGCCCCTTCGAAGGGGGCCCAGCTCAGGAGGAGAACCCCTCCGGTGAGCTCGCACTGCAAGAGAAGGGTCCCTGGAAGCATGCGGGCGTACTTCAGGTCGAGGTTGGACGCATCGTGGTAGGCGATGCGCGGCCTGCCCGCGCCATCCACGCGCAGCGAGGCGTAGAGGCCCACCCCGAAGCCCGCGTCGACGACCTCCCTGTGCCACCCGGTCGCATCCTTGTACGCGTACTCGAGCACGCCCCAATCGAGGTGGTAGTACGCGAGGCGAGGCCACCCCTCGCCGTCGAGCGCGAGGGAAGTGTACATCGCCCCGAACGCGGCCGGATCGATGAACTCGCTCTGCCATCCGAAGGGAGTCTTGCGCACGTACCGTATGACGCCATTGCCGATGTGGGCGATGTGCGGCTGGTCTGACCCATCCAGGGCCAGGGAGCTGTGCTCCCCGTACACCGTTCACCCACCGGGTGGCACGTCTGCGTTCTCCACGTGCCACCCCGTCGGACCCTTCCTCGCGTACCGCAGCGCGGAGCAGGTCGTGAACGACGCGTAGCTGATGTGCGGAAACCCGGCCCTGTCCAGGGCGAGCGAGGCGTAGGTCCCCGCGCTCCCGGCCGCATCCACGGTCTCGATCTGCCACGTGGCCCCGTCGAAGAACGCATAGCGGAGATCCTGGTTCACCTCCTCGTGGCAGGCGATGTGCGGCCTGCCCCAGCCATCCAGCGCGAGGGAGGCGTAGGAACCCACCATGCCGGACGCCTCCACCACACTCACGTGCCACGAGGTGCCATCCCAACGCGCGTACTTCAGATCCGCGGCGTCGCGATCCTGGTAGGCGATGTGCGGGAAACCCGCCCCATCGAGCCGCAGCGACGCATAGGCCCCCACGTCGCCGCCGGCGTCGACGAGCTCCAAGATCCACGACGAGCCGTCCCTCCGCGCGTAGCGGAGGTCTCCCGAGGTGGCGTCGTAGTACGCGATGTGCGGCCTGCCCGCCCCGTCGAGCGCGAGCGAGGCCCAGCGGCCCCGATCCCCCTGCCCATCCACCGTCTCGATCCCCCACCCCTGCGCCGGGGGAGGGGTGGCGACCGCCGCCGCTGGGAGGCAGAGCGCGACCCATGCCGTCCCAACCATGAGAGGAAAAACGCTTCCTCTGTCCATTGCTACCCCCTTGTCATGTCAAGGAAAGCCTGCGCGCCGTCATGGCGCAGTCTCGCGTGCCTGCATAGATCGACGACCTTTCCAATCACATCCTGTACGGAGACAACCGGAAGGGTATCACTGCGGATGAACGTGACTCCGACTGCGACGTCTTTGATCGTCCAGAGACGAACATCCATCCCACAACCCTCCCGCGAGCCAGCACAACCACAGAATGCTTCCCAGTAACGCGCCATGAGCCTTCTGTCTCGGTTGAGACGACTCCGGTAGCCATAGGGAACGTTGAGCCAGACCTCATGAACGTGTAAAGCTCCCCCTCGTCCAAGCCACCCTTCTACCTCGTCGAAGTCCTCCACTACACGATACCCGGAGACAACGAGCGAATCCTCTCCCTGCGCGAACACGTAGCCTGCATACCAGTCCCCAGGCAAGACGTAGCGATCCGAACCTCGTACCCCCTGCGCGATCTCCTCGATTCGCGTTCTGTGAGAAACGGGAGGGTGGACAAGCCCCCGGATGTTGGTTCGCCAGTTGGAGCCGATCAAGAGGACGCCGATCGGCACGATAGTCGCCAGCCCGACGATGAGTCGGGGAACTCTGGATGGACCAACCACGTTGACCATGGAGAGCAACGAAAGCGTGATGAGTGCACCCGCCGAGATAGAACAGAGTATGAATTGCTCGTGCTCGTGGGGAACCCACCACACGTGGAAGGAGAAATCGAGTACCAACCAAGTGAGCATGCCCCAGATCACCGGTTCAAGCCCTGTCCTGGCTCGCCTGCTCCAGAAGGGAGCGAGAATCACGCTCGCCACTCCGACATGCGCGTACCGAGTCAGCCACGTCCAGAAGCTCTCGCCTCCACCCCGCGTGACATAGACCAGGACATAGGTACCCATGGAGATCACCCCGGCGCCAGCCACAGCGAGAGTGGCGCCCCGGAGCGCTCGCTTTGACCCCTGGAACAAGCCGACCAAGAGGAGGCCCGGCGCCGCGAGCACGGCCGCTTGGTTGAGCAGGCAGCCTGCGGCGAGCGCAGCACCCGACGCGAGCCAACGAGGCCAGGACGATCCACCCTCGGACATGCGGGGAGCGGGCGCCAGTGCGAAGCTGAGGAGCACGCACGCTCCCGAGGGCACGTATACCTCTGGTCGATTGGAGTAACCCCAGTAGAGCCTCAGAAGACCAAGGAGTGCGGGCGACAGAGCCGCGAGGAGCGCACTCCCCGTAGCCCTGCGGGTGAGGAGACTCAGCGAGTACAGCCCCACCGCGCTCCATATGATCGAACTCAGGCTGGCCGCAGCCAAGGGGTCAAGAGGCAGCCCCCTTACGAAGACTCGCAGATTGCTAAGGTAGAGCACGTGGTGCGGGTGAAAGAGGTCGCCACCATCTCTGGCCTGGCGGACATAGTGGAACATGTCCCCAGAGAACTCCTGAGACGAGGTCGCAGCATAAGTAAGGACCAGAAGGCACGGCACGACCCACGCGAGACAGGAATTGCTCGTCCTCGGCTCTTCTTCACTCTGACGCAGCATTCTCTCAAGAACCTCCTGGAGAGCCCCATGCCGAACCGCCTGGGGGGCGTGCCCTCTGGATCCAGAGTACCGCCCCACTCACCGTGGCAACGGCCTCGACGGATACCTCATCAGGGCCCGGCGTGTGAGCAGGACCGGCCTACACCTCGGACGCCCGAAACGTCACCGGGCCCGAGCACTGACGCCGGACAGCAGGCCAGCATTGCACGGCGCATACCTCCGGCAATCGTACCGCTCGTTCTCGCCTCGGTTCTCTCCCCTCCGGTCGAGCACTAGCGAAGGTGAATCACCGTGCCCGACTGCTCGGTACCGGGCGCCCTGACTTGCCATACGTAGACGCCGGAAGGCACCCCGGTCGACGAGCTAGCTGGCCAGCGAAAGTCGTGGCGTCCTGGCCCAAGCGGGTAGTCGGCCAGCACTTCGACTAGCCTGCCGTCAAGCTGGTAGACCGCCAGTCTAACAGGCATACTACGCCGCCCATCCACCATCACCTGGAAGGTATGGAATGAGCCGACCGTTCGAACCGGCACAACGCTCAGAGGCCAGCCATCAGCCTCGGCCCAAGGCGATGAAGATGCAGGAGGCCCGTGCACTGTCTCGGAAATTGATCCAACCCACAGGCCACATCCCGCCTCCCGATGACGAGGGTGTTCGCATCAAGGAAATCCATGCTGTCGATAACGAGCATGCCCAAGCCGGGCGTATCACACTTACTCCATGTGGCACCTCCGTCAGTGCTTCGCCAGATGCCTGCGTCGGCGAAGCACGGTGAGGTGGGAACCTTGTGGCCGCCATCCGGATGGGATACGGCGGCGAAGACTTCCAGACGACTCTCACCTGGCCTCCGTTTGATCGCGACAACCCTGCGTGCGTAGAAACCCGTGAGGCTTTGCCCACCAGGCGGATAGCACCTCGCCTGAGACCAGGTTTGGCCTCCGTCCTCACTCCTGAAGACACCGCAGTAGTCCTTCCAGTAGTCTGCGTCCCACCGGGTGTGTCGGTTCTGGTCCCTGCAACCTGCCAGCAGATACTCAGTGGCCGTTCCGGACACATTGGGAATGCTCTCGAGACAGAGAACATCTAGGTAGTCGACCACCACGCTGGTGGTGTCGGCCCAGACACTCGGCTGTCGAAAGGCGGAGCGGGGAGTGGGGTGATACCACAGCCCTCCTGTCCCGATTGCTCCCCCATGCCACGACCACCGATTGTTGTAGGATCCACACCCAACAACCACGCGGGCATCGCCCCGTTGACTCGGAGTGCAGTATTGGTAGCCTCAGGCAACAAAGCAGTAGCCCCGGAACTGGTTGTTCGGGAACTGTTGGCTGAAGCTGGTTCCTCGCCGTGGCTTGTGAAAGTACCCTGATCCGTGCGCGGCCACGTGCATGTCTCCCGTCTGTGGGTCCACATAGATGCGGGGCGCTCGGCCGTCTCCAGTGGTGTCAACGCTGTTGAACGCTGCGTTACTTTTGCAGTAGTCGAACCACTCCCTGTTTGTCGCCGCACCTCCCAAAGTCGTGCAAAGCACCGCTCCGGCCCCGTCGTGGTCGCGCCCATCCATGACCGCAAACCCAGAGTACCAGGTTGCTGCAGGCAGCGGGGAGGCACCCGCATACACCGCGCCGCTGAAGGGATCGAAGGCAACAGAAGCGCAGCCATCGCCACGGTTACCATAGCCCCAGTCAGGTTGGTAGAAGTTGCTGCCCGGCACTAGAGGATCGTTCACCGCCATCCAGACATTGTCATAGACACTCCCGACGCTCTGCCAGACCCTCGAATCCCAATCTCCAGCCCACACCACCCCGTCCTTGCAAGCGACTGCCCCGATACAGGCGGGCGTCAATCCTCGGCCTCTCCACTTGGTGGTATCCCAAATGCGCTCGGACGACAGGTCGAACCATTCGAGGCAACCGACCGGAACCTCGAAGATGTCGGAGCCCTGCGGCTCCCACCCAAACGAGTACATGTAGCTGGTGTTCCCTCCGAAATACACCCAGCTGTACCCTGAAGCATCAGTGCACAGCGTCATGTGACTACATTGGAGTCCGAAAGCGGCCGAGCTCAGTGGAGTTGGCTGCCGCCAGCGCTTGGGGAGTTGGCTGACACTACTCCCTCCCATGTGGGAGCACGCTTCGTGCCGTTGGTACACCGGTACAACACATTGCGTTCCGGTGGCAGCCATCCAATGAGCCCAGCGAGCACCTTGTCGGGGTCGTCCTTGACGCAGGCGACGTGGAGGAAGTGGACGGTGTTGGGGTTGTTCACGTACGGATCGACGCTGAGTTTGGCGATCTCCGCCCACGCCTCACTCTGCAGGTCATAACGGAAGATCCTGGCATAGTCGTCGTAATTGTCAGGTCCAGGCCAGTCACCCTCCGGAGCCTGGTTGTCCCCTCTGCTCACCGTAAGGTAGAGGTAGCCGAGAGATCCGTACTTACAGCCTCCGGTGAGCACTCTGAGGCGTTTCGGCGGAACAAGGCCGCCTTCCGAGAAGTGGGGTTGCTCTCCAAGAAGGTACCAATTCGTGCCGAAGTGGGTTTACAGGTAGACGCCGGCAGTTGTCGCGGCATACACGTGGTCGTTGTAGGCAGGATTTGCCGGGGCTCGCGGATCCGTTGCGAGCGAGAACACGGCGAGCGGGACGGTGTCGACGGTGATCGCGTCATGGATCATGGCTCCATCCGTGGTCGAGCGGAGTACCTGAGAATGAGGGAAGTGGACGTCTGCTTCGAACTTGCTGCGCCCCATGAGCACCTTATCTGGATCTGTGGGATGCCAGGCGAAGCAGTAGGCTCCGACCCACTCGTGGGTGCACCCTGTGGGCATCGAGACAATCTGCCGAGTGAGCCCGCTGTCGGCGCCGTAGGCGTAGGCCGCAGCCGCGTGAGCCAGGATGCGGCCTTGCGTGTGCGGCGACGGGCTTATCTCGCCGATGGTATGCAGCCAGCCCTCACTGGCCAGATCTCCAAATGCGGGCTCCCAGTGCCATCCGTTGTCCGTGGACTTGAAGACCCCATAGACGTCTCATCCCACAAAGAGCGTTCCGCTGGCGCCGAAAGGGTCAGGGGGATCAAAGGGGTCGACCGCGAGATAGCGGAGCCCGCCGCCCCCTCCCGGGCCCAGGTTCTGCCATCCGGTGATAGATGTCGCGGCGGAATCGACGGTAGCCAGCACGCACGCAAGAAGGGCTACGGAAGGCGAAGCCCACCCGGCGTTGTGGCGACCGAGGAAGGAAGGAAGGAAGGAAGGAAGGGCGAACATGAAGAGCTCTGCGATTTCCGCCAGTGCCCACAAGGACCACAAGAGCGCATGCTGTCATAGCTACTGTGGCGTGCCGCCACCGTCAAGGCCACCATTGCCAACACCACGGCTCGCACGATGCAGGACGTGCGGATCGGCGAGACCGGAATATGCCTGTGTGCGGCGACAGGCAATGAGGCGCAATCACATCTGGGACGGGGGACGTGTCAGGCAACGGTGATGCGCGTGGCCTGCGAGACAAGAAGCCGCGTGCGCCCTGGCGGGACGGCCCCCGACTCGACGGGGGAGCCTGGCACAAGGAGCCCGGCGTCGGACGGCAACCGCGAGGAATCCGGCCTCAGTACTCCTCGGGCAGCTTCTCCAGCTCTTCCAGAGTGAACACCGGGCCGTCCTTGCACACGAAGAGCTTGCCCACGTTGCACCGCCCGCACTTGCCGATGCCGCACTTCATGCGGTTCTCCAACGTGGTGTAGGTCATGTTCTTCGCGAAGCCGAGCTTCTCGAGCACCGGGAGGGTGAACTTGATCATGATGGGAGGGCCGCACACGAGGGCCACGGTGTTCTCGCTGGGAGGAGCGAGCTTCTCGAGGACGGTGGGGACGAAGCCGATTTCGCCGGTCCAGTCCGGGGTCTCCCCACCGGGGTCGACCGTGGTGACGAGCCGCACGTCGGGGCGGTTCCTCCACTCCTTGAGCTCGTGCTTGTACACGAGGTCGGCGACGGTGCGGGCACCGTAGAGGATGGTCACGTCTCGGAAGCGTTCCCGAAGGTCGAGGACGTTCCAGATCACACAGCGCAACGGGGGCAGCGCGATGCCTCCCGCGACGAACAGGAGGTGTTTGCCTTCCCAGGTCTCGACCGGGAAGGTGTTGCCGTAGGGGCCGCGGAACCCGACGGTGTCCCCGACCTCCAGGTCGGCGAGGGCGGACGTGACTCTCCCCATCCTGCGGAACGTACACTCGATGTACCCCCTGCGCGTCGGGGGCGAGGCGATGCAGAAGGTGCACTCCCCTTCGCCGAACACGGAGTAGAGCCCGAACTGGCCTGCCTTGAAGGAGAAGAGGCGCCCTTGCTCCTCGTCCTGGAACTCCAGCCTCAGCGTCTTGATGCCGGGAGCCTCGTCCACGACACGCGCGATCCGCATGAGGTAGGGGCGATACACGTGCTCGCTCATGCGACTCCCTCCACGAGTGCGCTGAGATGCTCGGCGAGGTTCATGTCCACCGGACAGGCGCGGGAGCACCGACCGCAGCCGACGCAGCCCAACACCGAGAGGCGCTGGGGCATGTAGGAGAACTTGTGCATGATGCGCTGCCGCCAGCGCGCGCTCTGGACCTCACGGGGGTTGTGTCCCGAGGCGTGGAGCGTGAACAGGGAGAACCCACAGGAGTCCCAGCAGCGAACCCTCGCCCCCCCGTGCCGGGTGGCCTCGTCCTGGATGTCGAAGCACGCGCACGTGGGGCACACGTAGGCGCAGGCCCCGCACCCGAGGCACCGCAGGGACTGCGCGCGCCAGAGTTCCTCCTTGTCGAAGGCCTCCTTGAGGATCGGCTCCAGCCTCTTGTGATCGAACCGAACCGGCACGTCGGCGAGGCGAACCACGACGTCCGCCCGGTCCACGGGCTCGAAGAGCTCCTCGGCCGCGGACTCGATCCCCCGCCCTCGATCGCTGAGCGCCTCGACGAGGAACCCCTCCTCGATCGGGGTGAGGAACAGGTCGCTGCCTGTGGGATCCCCGGGTCCTCCTCCCGTGGAGGTGCAGAAGCACCAGTCGTCCGCCTCGGTGCAGGCCACCCCCACGAGCGTGAGGGCCCCGCGCCGTGCGAGGTAGGGCTCATCCTGGAAGTCCCACGTGAAGATGGCGTCGAGGGCCGAGAGGGCGCGCGCATCGCACGGCCGCACCCCCCACACCAAGGTCGGGGTGGCCGGTACCGGACGGTCGCTCAATCGGATCCCTGAGGGGTCCTTCGCGAACCTGAAGAGTTCCTCCCACATGGGCAGCACGACGTCCTTCGGGGAGAGGGTCGTCTGCACGATGTCGGTCGCGAGGTCTTCGGGGGAGGCGACCTCGCCGAACGTGACCGTGTCGCCAGAGGCTCGGGGGCCAATGATCCGCCACCCTGCGGCCCTGAGGCGCTCGAACAGTGCCCCAAGTGAGGCCGCGCGGAGTCGTCGCGTGTCGCTCATGATCGCTACCTGATGAAGGTGTCTCGGTCGGTCGCCGCGAAGGTGGACAAGGCGTAGGTCCCGCGGGAGGACAGCCCTGCGCGTGTCCCAAACTGCTCGCGGATCTCCCGTTCGATCACGTGGTTCAGGAGGGAGAGGGGGATGTCCACGGGGCAGGCCCGCGCGCACTCCCCGCACCCGATGCAGCGACCGGCCAGGTGCATGGCGCGCACGAGGTGCCACCCCATGGTGCCCAAGGCATGGGCGGGCACCGGGATCCACTGCGGTTGGTTCACCTCGACGATGCACTGGCTACAGTAGCACAGTGGACAGGCCGCCCGGCAGGCGTAGCACTTAAGGCACCGCGAGAACTCCTCCTGCCAGAACCGCCACCGTTCCTCGCGAGCCAGGGAAGAGAGTTCGTCTAGGCACGCCTGCTCCTCTGGGGAGAGTCCAGCCTCGTCCGGCACCACGGCCTTCTCGATCTCCCCGAAGGTCTCGAGCACGCGCACCGCGCCGTCAGGCAACGGAAGGAGGACCACGACGTCACCCTCCTTCACCTGCTGCTCCGAGGCGAGCTGGAGCACGGAGCGGAGGATCGGCTGGGTCGCGACGAGGGCGGGCCTCCCGAGGGCCCTCACCTCCGGCTTGGCGAGGTACACCGCGAGGTTGTGGGCGCACCTCTCGTCGAAGATGAGTCGTTGCACCGCCTTCGTCTCGAGAGCGAAGGCGGGCCGGGCGCAGCCCCCCGTCCCCTCCTCCCACCCGATCACCACCCCCACTCTTCCGGATCGGAGCAGGTCGTTCGCCCCGTCGTGAAGCTGGCTCATGCGGCGCTCTCTCCTTGCTTCAGGTGCGCGGGGACCACCTGGCGGTACTCCTCGTAAGGTCCCAACTCCCTCAGGGATGCGACCACCGAGTTCACGAGGTCTGCCCACTTGGCCCCCTCCGCGGCCGAAACCCAGGCGAAGTGGATGCGCCGGACGTCAAACCCCACGAAGTCCAAGAGCCTGCGCAGCACGATCCAGCGCCGGCGTGCGTGGTAGTTCCCAGAGGTGTAGTGGCAGTCCGCCGGGTGGCATCCGGAGACGATCACGCCATCGGCCCCTTGGGCGAACGCCTGGAGCACGTACATGAAGTCGATCCTCCCCGTGCAGGGAACCCTCACGACCCGCACGTTGGATGCGTAACGAATGCGGCTCGTGCCCGCGAGGTCCGCACCGGCGTAGGTACACCACGTGCACACGAACGCGACGACCTTGGGTTCAAACTCCGCCATGCTCATCTCCTCGCACGAGGCAGGCACGCGGTGAGCTCATCTGCATGCCCGTTCCCGCCCGAACCTTCCGTGCCCAGAGGGGGACGACCGGTCCGCGTCCCCACCAGCCCTCCGGCCGTGAACGCAGGCTTCTCACAGCGCGACGACCTCCGCGAAGACCTGCTCGTTCGTGAACCCTTGCAGGTCGATGGCCTTCACGCGGCAGAGGGCGACACAGGTGCCACACCCTTGGCACAGCCCGGGATTCACCTTGGCGACCACCTTCAGCACCCGCCCCTGACGATCCTTGATCTCCTCCCTCTCGATCGCCCGGTAGGGGCAGGCGCCCTCGCACAAGAAGCACCCGACGCAACGGGAGAAGACCGGTGGGGCGGTCCGGTGCACCACGGCGATCACCGGCTCTCGGGAGAGCTCTGACTTCGAGAACAAGGCGGCCACCTTCGCCGCGGCGGCCGAGGCTTGCGAGACGGTTTCCGGGATGTCCTTCGGGGCTTGGCAGGCCCCCGCGAGGAAGATCCCCGCGGTGTTTGTTTCGACCGGCCTGAGCTTCGGATGCGCCTCCGCGAAGAAGGCGTGCGCGTCGTAGCTCACGTGGAGCTTCTGCGCGAGCTCCTCGGCGCCCCGGCTCGCCACCACGGCGGTGCCCAGGACCACCAGGTCCGCGCGGATCTCGACGGGCCGTCCTCCGAGCAAGGTATCGGCCCCCTTCACGACGAGCTTGCCGTCCTCTTCGAAGATGCGCGAGACGCGCCCACGGATGTAGGAGACGCGATCCTCCTCGATCGCCCGCCTCACGAACTCCTCGTACATCTTCCCGCCGGCCCTGATGTCCATGTAGAACACGTACGCCTTGCCATGATGCACCTTGTGCTTGTAAAGCATCGCGTGCTTCGCGAGGTACATGCAGCAGATCTTCGAGCAGTACTCGATGCCCTTGACAGGATCGCGGGATCCCGCACACGCGATGAACACGACGGATTCGGCGATCTTGCCGTCGGAGGGCCTGCGGATCTCCCCCAGGGTCGGCCCCGAAGCGGAGGCGAGCCGCTCGAACTGGAGGCCCGTGATGACGTCGGGGTAGGTCCCGTAGCCGTACTCGGGGAAGAAGTCGGCCCCCTTCACCTCGTAGCCGGTCGCGGCCACGATCGCGCCGACGTCTTCCTCGACGAAGACGTCTTCCTGCTCGTACCGGATCGCCTTGGTGGGGCACACCTTCTCGCACACGCGGCAGGTGCCCTTCTGGAAGTAGAGGCAGTGGGCGGTGTCGATGACCGGTTTGTTCGGGACCGCTTGGGGGAACGGCACGTAGATCGCGGTGCGCTTCCCGAGGCCCCCGTCGAACTCGCTGGGGATCTTCTTCTGGGGGCATTTCTGGGCGCACACCCCACACCCGGTGCACAGCTTCTCGTCGACGTGGCGCGCCTTCTTCCTGATCCTCACCTTGAAGTTCCCGATGAACCCATCCACGCGCTCCACCTCAGCGAAGGTGTAGAGGGTGATGAGGGGATGCTGGGCCACCTCGACCATGCGCGGGGTGAGGATGCACTGGGAGCAATCGAGGGTGGGGAACGTCTCGGAGAGCTGCGCCATCTTGCCGCCGATGGACGGCTCGCGCTCCACGAGGATCACCCGGTGTCCAGAGTTCGCGATGTCCAGGGCGGCGTGGATACCGGCGACCCCGCCCCCGATGACGAGCGCAGTCTTCGTGATCGGGACCTTGGTCGGGAAGAGTGGCTGGTTCCGCCGCACCTTCTCGACCATGACCCGCACGAGATCCGCCGCCTTCTCGGTCGTGGCGTCGGACCTCTCGTGCACCCAGGAGCAGTGCTCCCGTACGTTAGCCATCTCACAGAGGAACGGGTTGAGCCCTGCCTCCGCACATGCCCGGCGGAAGGTCGGCTCATGCATGCGCGGTGAGCACGCGGCGACCACGACCCCCGTGAGCCTCTTCTCCCTGATGGCCTCCCTGATCATGTTCTGGCCGGGGTCCGAGCACATGTACTTGTAGTCCACGCTGTGGACGACCCCGGGGAGACGCGCGCTGAGTTGGGCGACCTTCGCGCAGTCCACGGTCGCGCCGATGTTCTCACCGCAGTGGCAGACGAACACGCCGATACGCGCCATGCTCAGTCCTCCCTGCTCATCCCTTGGCCATCGCGTGGGCCGGGAGGTTCACCGGCACGAGGTGGCGGTGCAGGCCCAGGGCCTTCCGATCGATGCCCAACGCCATGCCCAGGGCCTGGGTGACGTAGAGCACCGGGAGGCGCGCCTCCGCCTCCGACATGCCCCTGATCGCCGCTCGACGCATGTCGAGGTTCGACTGGCACATGGGGCAGGCCACGATGATGACCTCTGCGCCGCGCTTGGCCGCGTCGGCCACGATCGGCTTGCAGAGCTTGGCCACGAGATCGGTCCTCGACACGGACAGCCCTGCGCCACAACACTCCACCTTGAAGGCCCACTCCACGGGGGTTGCCCCGAGGCGTTCCATGAGGCGGTCCATGGTCTGCGGGTCCTCGGGCCGATCGAACCGGACCACCTTCGGGGGCCGCACCATGAGGCAGCCGTAGTAGCAGGCGACCTTGTGGGCGAACGGGGCGACCACGAGGGAGGGGAAATCCTCCCTGTCCATGAGGCGCTCCATGGCCTCGATGACGTTGATCGGTCTGGCATTGAGCGCGAGGTCCGCCTCGATCATGCGGGCGATCTCCGCGCGGAGCGCCTCGTCGCTCGCGAGCTCGTGCCGCGTCATGACGAGCCGGTTGTAGCAGGCCGAACAGGGCACGACGAACTCGGCCATCCCCGCCTTCTCCGCGTTGGCGAGGATGCGGGCAGGGAGAGCGAGGGAGAGGGCGCGGTTCAGGTTGTGGGCGGCGGTTGCCCCGCAGCAGTTCCAGTCCGGCACCTCCGTGAGCGCCACGCCAAGCCTCCGTGCCACCGCCATGAGCGACTCGTTGAACTCCCGGGAAGAGCCCTTGAGGGAGCACCCGGGATAGAACCCCAGCGTCATGATCGTTCCTTCTCGGCGGCGCGGGCGAAGATGCGCGCCATCTGATCCCGGTCGTGAATGAGCTCAGGCATCGGGTTGAGCTTGCCCCGCACGAACAGCTTGGGAGCGAGCAGGAGGTCCTGGAGGAAGCGCCGAGTGCGGACCTTGTACGCCATGATCAGGAGGATCTCCCAGAGGCGGCCGCAGGTGCGAATGGAATCGAGGAAGGACCGGTGGAACGCGATGATGTCACGAGCCTTCGGGTTAACGAGCTTCCGCCGCAACGATTCGGCCCGCAGGGCGTCCATCACCTTCGGGAGGTCGACCTCCTTCGGACACCGCGCAAGGCACGTCTCGCAGGTGAGGCACAGCCAGATGGTGTGAGACCGCAAGACCTCCTCGTCGAGCGCGGCCGACTCCACCTGGAGCATCCGAAGGAGCTGGCTCGGCGTGACGTCCATTTCGTCCGCGAGCGGGCATCCGGCCGAGCACTTCCCGCACTGGTAACACTCGAGCACATCGACCCCCGTGTCTCGGCAGACCTTGGTCGCCAAGGTCTCGACCTCGGGGTGACCGTAAACTCCACTCATGACCTGCTCCCGGGACTCTCCACAGGTTCCCCTTGCCCCCGTGCCCCCTCGCGAAGGGGCGTCTCTCGAACCGTCGTGGGGGAACAACGGCAAACGCAAGAGCACCGGAAGTAAAGGCCCGGCCGGCGTCGCGGCCACTGAAATCGCTCCACCCCGGAGAGCCAAGCCAGGTTCCGCTGGAGGGGAAAAAGGAGCGGGAGGGATGGGCGTCCCTCCCGCTCGACTCGGACGGGGTTCCTACTTGAACTGGGCCTTGATGGCGCCCCAGGTACGGGCATCAGGCGGCGTGAGGCGGGCATTGACCGGACCGTGCACGGTCTCGTTGCCGGAGGTGTCGATGTCCACGAGCTTGTAGAAGTAGCGGATGCCGGCCTGCACGTCCTTGTCAGTGAAGGAGTAGGTCTGCGGGACGTTCGTGGTCCCTGCACCGCGGATGAGATCGCTGATCGCGGCGAAGACCCCATCCTCCTGCACGGAGCGCAGGATCCGGTACCCGAGGGTGTTCATCTCGCTCGCGGTCGCCCAGGTAAGCACGATGCCCCCCTCGCCGGGGGAAGCCTTGAACGACGTGAGCTCCACGGGCACGCCCTCGGACGCCCAGGCGCGGAAGTACAACCCCAGGTTCATCCCGGCGTAGATGTCCATGTCCTGCCATCCACCCTGGGGGGTGTACATCCAGGTGTTGCAGGTCGTGGGGTAGTCGAGGTAGGGCTCGTACGACATGCTGCCGTCGTCGAGGTAGCCGATCCAGAAGGCGCCATTCACGACCACGTTGACGGGGGTGAGGTCGACGTAGACCCACCAGTAGTACCCTGGATCGGGGACAGGGAGGTTGTAGAGGCCCTGATACAAGGGCGCACCAGGCTGCCCGCCGGCGTCGGCCCACACGCAGAGGTAGGCCGACTGCACAGGGTGCTCATTCGGGCCCGTCACGTGGACCACGACGAACTTGAGCGTGTCGACCCGGGCGATGCCTCCGGCGTTGAACTGGTTTGCCATACCTTCGCCCGCGTAGTCTGCGTACCAGTAGTACTCGGAGCTCCCATCGTCACACTGGTAGAGACCCCTGCCCGGCTCGGATCCCACCGGCTGCATCGGGCCGACAGATACCGGGCCCGCGAAGGCCAGGGACGAGAGAAGAAGGATCGCGGCAACTGCTGCCAGACGCATAATCCACACCTCCTTGGGGTGATCCCGGATGTGACAGGAATGTGCTCACAGCGCGGGGTCAGCCGGGATCCACCTCCTTCCTTCCAGGGCGGCTTCTCCCCGGATGCATGGAGTTCGGTACGCTGCGAGACGGTGAACGTTCCACAACGTACGAACGTGTGCCCAAGCTGTCAACGTCCGCCAGGGCGCTCATCCAGCTGGAAGGCGAGAAGCCACCCGTCTTCTTGCGCCGCAAAGAGCACACGCCCGAGGGCCGCCACGCCGACGGCGGGCCGCGCAAGCCGCACGGCCGCGTCAGGCGGAGCGTCCTCCGAGGCGACCCACACCTTCCCATCGAACGTGCCCCACGCCACACCGTCAACGAATGGGGCCAAGGGGCAGGACAGGGGGCCGTTGAGTTGCCAGACAGCGCGCCGCGCGCCGTCTCTCGGGTCAATGCCCACGAGGGTCCGGTTCGCGCAGGCCAGCCAGAGCACACCTCCTCGTAGCACGGGGTCCCCCTGGAGGAACCCCGGGAGGGCCACCTCCCACACGACCCTGAGGGAGTCGTCGAGGAGCATCACGGTCCCCTCTCGTCCCGCCAGGAGGACACTCTCGCCCACCGCCACGGCACGCGCGATCCCGCCCCGTACCCCGTGCGCGAGCAGGCGAAACTGGCCGTCGGCCAACGCGACCTCCCCGCTGCGCCGCGAGACCATCACCGTGGCTTCGCCTCGACGCGCGAGCAGGTGCGCCTCGGTCCACCCAGGCCCCATGCCCACGGGGAGACGGAGGCGCCGCCACGGCCCTCGGTCTCTCACGAGGACTCCGTGGGTCGTGATGACCACGACGGCGCTCCCGTCCGCGCCCGTGTCGACGACGGGGGAGGGGAGATCCTCCCGTTGAATGACCCGTGGGGGTTGTCCCCCGAGGATCAGGACCCGCTTCTCACCGCGCGCACATACGAGCACCGAGTCGGTCCCCAGGGGGCAAAGCCGCATGGCCGTCTGCGTTCTCACTCGGAGCAGCCTCCGGCCGTCCGCAGGCGCGCGGGCTTCCAGCGCCCGGGGGGCGTAGACCCACACGGAGGAGGGCGTGCACACGACGGGTCCGGTCAAGGACGAGGCGATCCTCACCTTCCACAGGAAGGAGGCAGCCCCCTCGGCCTCGGGAACCGCCAAGGCGAGGGCGATGACGGGGAGGGCCTGTCGGATCAGCCCTCGCCACCCCGTGGGATCACGGCCTCGAATTCGCGTCAGGCTCCTCTGTCGCACGGGAGCCTCGACCCGGTCGATCGAACCGCCGCAGGCCGAGGGCGAGCTGGTGGAGCTTCGCCTCGGTGAGGCCGTTGATCGTGCCGCGGGGGTAGCGGCCGTCGCGGCCGCGGGTGCCGGCCGGCACGCCGGTGAGGATCTCGATGCCCTCGTCGACGTGGCTCACCGCCCAGATGGTGAAGGTCCCCTCTGCCACGGCGTCCACCACTTCGGCGGGGAGGTGGAGGTCGTCGAGGTTCCTCGCGGGGATGATCACCCCTTGGGATCCGGTCAAGCCACGGTCTCTGCACACACGGAAGAAGCCCGCGACCTTCTCGTTCACGCCTCCGACGGGGAGCACGTTCCCCTTCTGGTCCACCGCGCCGGTGACCGCGACGTCCTGGCGCAGCGGCACGCCCGAGAGGACTGAGAGGAGGGCGTACACCTCCGCGGAGCTCGCGCTGTCCCCCTCGACTTCCCCGTACGACTGCTCGAAGCAGAGGGTGGCGGAGAGGGTCATCGGCCAGCGGGTCGCGAATCGACCCCGCATGAACCCCGTGAGGATGAGCACCCCCTTGGAGTGCGTGCTTCCCGAGAGCTTCACCTCGCGCTCGACGCTCACGATGCCGGCCTGCCCCATGCCCACGCTCGCGGAGATGCGCGTCGGTTTCCCGAACGCGTAGTCTCCCACACTGTAGACCGCCAGCCCATTCACCTGGCCAAGGGCCGTCCCCGACGTCTCGATGAGCTTCACGCCCTCGGTGATCATCTCGTGGATCTTGTCGTCCACGAGGCTGAGCCTCCGCTCCCGTCGGCGCAAGGCCTCCCGCACGTCCTCCCTCGCCACGAAAGTGGCACCGCGTTCGGCGGAGACGTGTGCGGCCTCGCGCGCCACGTCGGCGAGCACGCTGAACCTCGTGGACAGCTTGTTCTTCCTCCCGGCGTTCGCGACCCCGAACTCCATCATCGCGGCGACACCCGAGGCGTCGAAGTGGGGGAGTCTCGCCTCATCCACGATCTTGCGGATGAAGGCAGGGTAGTGACGCATGCCGTCAGGCTCCCTCGGCATCTCAGAATCGAACTCGGCCTTGATCTTGAAGATCTTCTTGAAATCGGTATCGAGCGCGTAGAGGAGCTGGTAGATCGCGTTATCCCCGATCATGATCACTTTCACGTCGCACGGGATCGGTTCCGGCTTGAGGGCGATGTTCGTGGGGAGACCGTAGAAAGGCTCGAACGTGTGCACCTCGATGCGGCGATTCCTGAGCGTGCGCTTGAGCGTGTTCCAGACGCCTGGCTCGGTCAGGACGTCGAGGGCGTTCACGATGAGGTATCCCCCACTCGCCCGCAGGAAGCTCCCGGCCTTGATCTTCGTGAAGTTCGTGTGGAGCAGTCCGGCACGGTCGAAGGTCTTCTCGATGATTCCGAATAGGTTCGTGTAGGTCGGCGTCGTCTCGAAGACGACGGGGGCGCCCCGGAGGCCCGAGTTGTCGACCACCACGTTGACCTCGTACTGCACGAACCGATCCTCGGGAGGACCCTCCTTCCCCTTCTCGTCTTCTCCCCGCGCGAACAGCTCGAGGCTAGAGAGGATACTCTCCTCCACCTGGTCGAGGTAGCGACACACCTCCTCGTAGGGGTAGCGTTCCTTGATGTCGGCGATGTGTCCGTGCACGAGGGGCTTGGCCATCTCGTGCGCGATGCGCTCCAGTTCGGCCTGCACCTCCCGTTCGAGACTCCGGGCCTGTTTGAACACGCTCTCGAGCAGGGCCGAGAGCTGGCGGTACTTCTCTCGGAGCTCCTGGGCTCGCTCCGCGGTGATCTTGCCCGCGCTCACCAGGTCGTCGAGGCGGGCCACGGGGACCGGCTGGTCGTCGATGACCGCCACGAGCTCCGGCCGTGTGTACGGTCCCACCTGCACCTGCACGAGGGCGAAGGAGGCTGCCGAGACCTGCTTCTCCAACTCCCTGTGGAGCGTCTGCTCCCGTTCCTTCACGCGTTCGATCACCGCGCGTCGCTGTTCCCCGAACTGGTCGCTCTCGAGGAGGAGGGGGAGCTTCGTCCGCAGGGAGTTCACGAGGTTCCGCATGTCCTCCTTGAACCGACAGCCTTGGCCCGCCTTCAGCCGCAAGGCCTGGGGCATGTACGGATCCCGGAAGTTGTGGACGTAGAGGAGATCCGGAGGCACCTGCTTCTGGGCGGAGTACCGCTCCGTGCGCGCGCGGACCGCGGTGGTTCGTCCGGTGCCGGGCTCGCCCGCCACGAAGATGTTGTAGCCGTCTGCCTCGATCTCCAACCCGATCGTGAGGGCCTCAATCGCCCGTTCTTGGCCGATGATCTCCTCGGGAGGCGCCACTTCGCTCGTGCTTGAGAAGCCGAGCGTCGATTCGTCACACCGCCAGGCGACTTGATCGACGGTGAGTCGTGCGGGGGTCTCCAGGGGCTGCGCCATGTCACGCCATCGTGCGCCTGCCTTCGGGCAGCTCAGCGCACGCCTCGCTGCCGGAGCAGGGCGGGGATTTCCGACGGAACGCGCGCCACCGGCACACCGGCCGCCTCGAGGGCGGCGGTCTTGTCTGCCGCGGTGCCCTTGCCCCCGGCGATGATGGCTCCTGCGTGGCCCATCCGTTTCCCAGGCGGCGCCGTGCGTCCGGCGATGAACGCCACCACGGGCTTGCTCATGCTCCGCATGATGAACTCCGCGGCACGCTCCTCGTCGGTGCCACCGATCTCGCCGATCATGACCACCGCTTCGGTCTGCGGATCGTTCTCGAACAGCTCGAGCACGTCGAGGAACGTCGTGCCGATCACGGGGTCTCCCCCGATGCCCACGGCGGTGGACTGGCCGAGTCCCTCGTTCGAGAGGCTCGCCACCACCTCGTACGTGAGGGTCCCGGAGCGACTCACCACGCCGATGGGGCCCGGTCGGTGGATCGAACCTGGCATGATGCCCACCTTGCACTTGCCCGGGCTTATCACGCCCGGGCAGTTCGGCCCGATGAGCCGCAACCCCTGACGCTGCACGACCGCCTTCACCTTGACCATGTCGAGGGCAGGGATGCCCTCGCTGATGCACACGATGAGGGGGATCTTCGCCTCGGCGGCTTCCAAGATCGCGTCAGACGCCATGGCCGCCGGAACGTAGATGACGGAGCAGGTGGGGCACACGGCCGCGACCGCATCCTCGACCGTGTCGAACACGGGAACCCCTTCCACCTCCGTGCCTCCCTTCCCCGGCGTCACCCCGGCAACCACGTTCGTGCCATACTCCTTCATCTTCCGGGTGTGGAAGCTCCCATCCCTGCCCGTGATGCCCTGCACCATGAGGCGCGTGCTCGTATCCACGAAGATGCTCATCGCGTCCCTCCCTCGGCTGCCTTCGCCACCGCCTTCTTCACCGCCTCCTCCATGGAGGATCCCACTTCGAGGCCCACCTCTTCGAGGATCCGCCTCCCCTCTTCCTCGTTCGTGCCCGTGAGACGAACCACGACAGGCACCGTCGTGCCGATCTCGCCCAGGGCCTGCACCATGCCCTTGGCGACGTCGTCGCAGCGGGTGATGCCTCCGAAGATGTTGAAGAGCACGGTCTTGACGCGCGGATCCGCCAAGAGCACGCGCATGGCCGCCAGCACCTTCTCCGGGCTGGACGACCCCCCGATGTCGAGGAAGTTGGCGGGGGAACCCCCGAAGTACTTCACGAGGTCCATCGTGGCCATCGCCAACCCGGCTCCGTTCACCACGCACCCGATGTCACCCTCGAGGCGTACGAAGCTGAGGCCGTGGATCCGTGCCCCCTCCTCCAAGGGATCCTCCTCGGAAGGGTCCCGCATCTGGGCGATGTCGGGGTGGCGGTACAGGGCGCTGTCGTCGAAGCTCATCTTCGCGTCCAGGGCCATCACCCGTCCGTCCTGCGTGACCACCAAGGGGTTGATCTCCACGAGGGAGGCATCGTTCGCCATGAACGCCCCATAGGCGCCGGCGACGATGCGGGCGAGCTGAGGTCGAACCTGCCGGTCGGAAGACAGCCGCATGGCCAGCCGCCGGCACTGGTACTCCCCCAGGCCGAGGAAGGGATCGGCCCACTCCTTGAAGATCCTCTCCGGTGACCGCGCGGCCACCTCCTCGATCTCCACACCCCCTTCCGTGCTCGCCATCACCACCACGCGGCTTGCGGCACGGTCCAGGACCACCCCGAGGTACAACTCGGTGGCGATGGGGACCGCCTCCTCGATGAGCACCTTCTTGACCAAGACGCCGCGCCCCGCCGTCTGGTACGTCGTGAGGGAGGAGCCGAGGAGCTTCCCGGCATTCGCTTCCGCCTCCTCGGGGGTCTGCGCGAGCTGGATCCCTCCCGCCTTCCCACGCCCGCCCGCGTGCACCTGGGCCTTGATCACGACGGGGCCACCGAGATCCCTCGCCGCCTGGTACGCATCCTCAGGGTTGCCCACCACGTGGCCCCTCGGGATGGCGACCCCTGCCCTCGCGAGCAGGCCCTTCGCCTGGTACTCGTGCACCTTCATTCGTCCCTCCTGCGTCGCACCGGCGCCCGAGGGCGCCGGTGCGGGGCTGTGCTGTCTCCCTACAGTTTGTGGCTCGTCAGCTTCTGACGGAGCTTCACGATCGCCTCCGTGGGATTCAGGCTCTTCGGGCAGGCCTCCACACAGTTGAAAATCGTGTGGCACCGCCACAGCCCGTTTCGGCTGTCCAGCACATCGACCCTCTCTTCGAACCCCTCGTCCCTCGTATCGAAGGCGTACCGCGCGGCCTTGAGCAACGCCGCGGGCCCGAGGAAGTCGTCGTTCACCCAGTACGAGGGGCACGCGGACGTGCACGCGGCACAGAGGATGCACTCGTAGAGCCCATCGAGCTGCTTGCGATCCTCGGGCGACTGCAGGCGCTCCTTGTCGGTCGGGGGGGTTCCGGCGATGAGCCAGGGCTTGACGGCCTCGAGGTGACCGAAGAACCGATCCATGTCGACGATCAAGTCCCTGAGCACGGGAAACCCCGGCAGCGGCTCGACCGTGATCACCCCCTTGAGGATGTCCACCTGGGTCTCGCAGGCCAGCGCATTCTTCCCGTTGATCTTCATCGCGCAGGACCCGCAGATGCCGTGGCGACAGCTCCTCCGGTAGGAGAGCGTGCCATCCTGATCCCACTTGATGGCGTTGAGGGCATCGAGCACGGTCCACGATGGCTGGACGTCGACCGTGTACGTCTGGTAGGTCGGCCGAGGGGACGTCTCTGGGTTGAAGCGGTATATCTTGAACTGCCGATCCATGGTCCCTCCTCAGTACTTACGCTCTTCAGGCTGGTACCGGGTGATCACCACCGGCTTGTAGTCGAGCCGGATGGTGCCGTCTGCGTCTCGGAACGCGAGGGTGTGGCGGAGCCACTTCGCGTCGTCCCGCTTCGGGAAGTCGCGCCGGGAGTGGGCGCCTCTGCTCTCCTCGCGCGCGAGCGCACTCACCGCGATCACCTCGGAGAAGTCCAGCATGTAGCGCAGCTCGATGAGCTCTTGGAGCTCGGTGTTGAACCTCAACGACCTGTCCGTGATGCCGATGTGCTCGAACCGCTCCTTCAGCTCGCGGATCACCTCGACTTGTCGGGCGAGCTTCTCCCCCGTGCGGAAGATGCCAACGTTCTCGGTCATCGATGCCTGGAGGTCGGCTCGGACCGCCTTGGCCCTCTCCTTCCCCGCCATCGCACGGTACCGCGCGATCTCCTCTTCCGCCTCCGCGGTGGATCGCTCATCCCCCGGGAGCATCCTCCCCTTCTTCTTCACGAACTCGGCCATGGCGATGCCGCCGCGCCGACCGAACACGGCCGCCTCTAGGGTGGAGTTGGTGCCGAGCCGGTTGGCGCCGTGATTCGACACGCAGGCACACTCGCCGCTGGCGAACAACCCCTCCACGGCCTGCTTCTTGCCGTCCAACAGCACGCGCGTGTCCACGTCGGTCGGGATACCTCCCATCGAGTAGTGGGCGGTCGGCTGGGTCGGGATCGGCTTCTTCGTGCAGTCTACCCCGGCGAACTTCAGCACGAGCTCGTGGATCTGGGGGAGCTTCTCCATGATGGTCGCCTCGCCCAAGTGCCGCAGGTCGAGGTAGACGTACTCTCCCCCGTCGATGCCCCTGCCCTCGTCGATCTCGGTCTGCTCCGCACGGGAGACCACGTCGCGCGGGGCGAGCTCCATCTTGGCCTTCGCGTAGCGCTCCATGAAGCGCTCGCCGTCCTTGTTGTACAGGTAGCCCCCCTCGCCACGAGCCGCCTCGCTGATGAGGATGCCGTGAGGGTACAACCCAGTGGGGTGGAACTGGACGAACTCCATGTCCTCCAATGGGATACCCGCTCTCAACACCAAAGCGAGCCCATCACCCGTGTTCGCATGCGAGTTGGACGTCACCCTCCACGCCCGGGCGTAGCCACCCGTGGCGAGCATGATCGCGCGCGCCCAGAAGGCGTGGGTCTCGCCCGTCCTGAGATCCAAGGCGACGAGCCCACGCGCGACCCCATCCTCGATAATGAGGGAGGTCACGAAGAACTCGTTGTAGAACCTCACCCCCCGCCGCAGGCTCTGCTCGTAGAGGCAGTGGAGCTGCGCGTGGCCCGTGCGATCCGCGGCGTAGCAGGCCCGCTTCACCTCGGCCTTACCGAACCGGGAGAAGTGACCGCCGAAAGGCCTCTGGGCAATCTTCCCCTCTGGCGTCCTCGAGAAAGGCACCCCAAGGTGCTCCATCTCGTACATCACAGGGATGGCTTCCCTCACCAGGATCTCCTGCGCGTCCTGGTCTCCCAAGAAGTCCGCACCCCGGACCGTGTCGTACAGGTGGTACTCCCAACTGTCCTCTCCCTCATTGCCCAACGCGGCCGCACACCCGCCCTGCGCGGCACCGGAGTGAGACCTCGTGGGATAAACCTTGGAGAGCACCGCACAGTCGACGCTCTCGCTCGCCTTCAGCGCGGCGTAGAGCCCCGCGATGCCCGCCCCGACCACGACCACATCATGCCGATGGTGTTCCATGCGATCAGTGCCTCCTGCATTCTCCTCCCGGCATCTCTCACGCCGAGAAGGGTACGATAGTGACGAGACCGAGCACGTAGAGGGCCAATCCCAACGTGACGATGAGCGAGTAGAGGACCGCACGGAGCACAGGTCTCTTCGAGAGGTAGTCTAGTAAGACATTCCAAACCCCGTATAGTCCGTGCAGCAGAACGATAGTGAGGAAGGCAATATTGAGGAACTTCCACGTGGGAGTCTGCACACGAGCGGCGATCTTGTCATATGAGACGTAGTGATCAGTATGGAGATGGGTGACGACATAGTGCGCGAGCAGGATCGGGAGCAGGATGATCCCGGTGACGCGTTGCATGAGCCACCACCAGAACCCCCCAGAGCCACGAGCTCGATTGACCGTCATGGTGTCCTCCGGATGTTGGCGTACCGCCCGGCCATCAGTGAGACGCGATGTGCGGCAGGGCCACCACGATTGCGGCGATGAAGAGGATGCCCGCGAATGCGAGGACCCCGACGAAGGCGGCCTTCTGGTGCCGAGACGCCCCCGCGAACTCCACCAGCATGATTCGGGCGCCGTTGATGCCATGGTAGAGCACCGCACCGATGAGCAAGAGCTCGAGCACCATGGTCACGGGGTTCTGGATGAAGCGCATGACCTTATCGAACCCCTCCCGGCCTTTGCTGAGGTGGTGGATGACCCAAATGTGGGCACCTAGGTAGAGGGTCACCGCCAGGCCCGTGATGCGGTTGAGGAGCCAGGCAATGTACCCAGGATGCCAGCGGTACATCATGACAAACCTCCTTTCCCCTCGGGGCGGGGGATCTCTCGAACGCCTCGCCCATACTATCTTTCGTGCGAGAGGGTCGTCAAGGCTGGTGGGACACCTCGGCGCTTGCCGAAGGGGTGCTCAGGGAGTATCCTCACCCCCGCTCATGGATGCAACGAGGGGTACCTTGGGTCGCGCAAGGGGTGCAGCGTGGGAGATGATTCGCGAACCGACTCGACCATCGCGGGTCCTGAGGATCTCATCATCGTGGTGGATGACGAGGCCGGCGTGAGGGAGGTCGTCCAGCTTGCGCTCGTGGAGCAGGGCTACGCGTGCCGCGTGGCGCAGAGCGCGAGGGAGGCCCTCGATATCCTCGAGTCGTCGCCGGTGGCGCTCGTGATCACGGACCTGCGGATGCCGGAAGAGGACGGGGTCTGGCTCCTGCATCGGATCCAGGAGAAGAACCCCGACATCGCGGTGATCATGGTGACGGCCGTGCGGGATTTGCGCATGGCGATCGAGTGCCTCAAGGAGGGAGCCTACGACTACATCACGAAGCCGTTTGACGTGAACGACATGCTGTTCTCCGTCAAAAGGGCGCTGGAGCGTCGGACCCTCATCCTCGCGAACAAGGAGTACCAGCGGAACCTCGAGCGCATGGTACGCGCGCGCACCGGGGAACTCCACGCGGCGCTCGCGGCGCTCCACACCACGTATCGGGAGACGCTCGAAGCACTGGTCGCCAGCCTGGATGCCCGCGAGCGGGAAACGACGAACCACTCGGACCGGGTGACGGAGTACACGACGTTCCTCGCCCACGAGGTAGGGATGAGTACCGAGGCCATCACGCAGGTGTCCTGGGGGGCGCTCCTCCACGACATCGGCAAAATCGGCATCCCTGATTCGATCCTGCTCAAGCCAGGTCTCCTCGATCCGGAGGAATGGCGGATCATGCGACGCCATCCGACCATCGGCTACCAGATCCTCAAGGGGATCTCATTCCTCGAGGAGGCGAGGCAACTCGTCCTCACCCACCACGAGCAGTACTCGGGCGCCGGCTACCCGTCTCACCTGCGGGGAGAGGAGATTCCCCTCGGGGCGAGGGTCTTCGCGGTGTGCGACGCGCTCGACGCGATCACGAGCCATCGGCCCTACCGACCCGCGCGCTCGTTCGAGCAGGCCTACGCCGAGATCATCGCGGGTCGAGGCGAGCAGTTCGACCCGGACGTGGTCGACGTGTTCGCCGGCATCCCCCTCGACCGCTGGAAGGAGATCCGGCGTCAGACCCTGCCGCCCTCGGCGGCCGGATCCTGATTCGGCCGTCCCCCCTTCAGTTCGAACAGGTTCCCCGCACAGTCGGCCACGAAGAAGACCCAGTGGTCACCCACCCAGGTCGAACGAACCTCGAGGCCACCCTCCTCGCACCGATGGAGCGTCTCCTCCAACTGGGCGACCTGGAGTGCAACGTGAGAGACCGTTCTCGTGGGCGCGTGGTCGGCCACGAGGAGGGCCTCCACGACGCGCCGATCCGTGCCGAACACGAGCACCTCGAGCGCGTCATCGCGCCCGAACAGGTCACGAGAACCCTCGGGAGACAGCGTGAAGGAGCGCAGGAGCCGCAGGCCCAGGCAGTGCCCTAGCACGTGGTGGGCCTCTTCGGTCGAACGGTACACACAGCCGACGTGGTCGATCATGACCATCGGGGGTCCCGGACGCGGGGGCCGGATGCCTGACCGGTCCCCCGCCGCCTACAACCCGAGATCCGCGAGGATCGCCCTGCCGAGGGGCTCGAGGTCCGCCGGCTCGAGGTACATCAGGGGGAAGCCGAAGAACAGCACCTTGCCCGTCGAGCCGGGGGGCACGAACCTGACCGCGTTCAGCCTGCCGCTCACCGTGGTGTCGGTGGAGGCCAGGGCGTAGAGCTGGTCGGCATTCCCTCGCGCCGAAAGGGTCGTCGTGAATGGGAGGCCAGGGTAGGGGAACGAACCCGCCTTCAGGCGGACAACGGGGTAGCCTCCCACCAAGGGGGTTGCCCCTTGGAACACGTACCCGCTCGCCTCCGCCGCCCCCTCGAGGCCCATCCAGTCGTAGGCGAACTGGCCCGCGGTGAACGTGGCCGGGAGGCGGTACGTGAACGAGTTGCTGATGACCCTCACCCCCTCGAACACGACCTTGCCTCCCAGCTTCACATACTCGGCGAAGAGGCTCTGGTGGACGGAGAGGAGCGAGTCCTGCTCGGCACCGCCCTTGTACCAGAAGACCACCTTGTAAGGCGCGAGGTCCGCCGGTCGCAGCACGAGCGAGTGGGGGGCGCTCGGAGGTACGGTGAGCCTCGTGACGTCCTTGCCAGTGAGTAAGGTCCCCTCGTAGATCTGCGTCTCGTTCCAGGCCCCGGGGAAGGGCCGATAGGCGGCATCCACGAGCAGGATCTCGTGCTCGAACGTCATGTTCGAGGCGACGAAACGTCGTGATACAACGGTGTCAGAGATCGCCCCCGCATTGTCCATGCACTGCACGTAGAGGGTGTGGGGGCCGTCCGGGACATTGAAGAGCACCGCTTCAGCACGAGGGGAGAACCTCTCCCGGGGTGGTCGGTAGTGGGGGTCATCGAGCCAGTAGGCCCACTTCGTCACCCTCCCATCCTCGATCGTATTGTAGTAGAGATCACGGTGGATGTCCGTGCCACCGAGCTCGTAGCGGACGCCTTTCCACGCCCCCATCGTGTCCGCAGCCATGAACACGTTCGCGCCGTCTTCGGGGCCTCCGGTGATCGCGGGGGTAGGCAACAGCGTCGTGGTGAACACACGGAGCGTACGTGGCTCCGACTCGGCCTTCTGGTTGTCAAGGCACTTCACCTGGAAGTGATGGAGCTCTCCCTGGGTACCTCTGGTCGCGGGGAACCGGATCGTGTCCTGCGTGGTGCTCGACCAGAAGGTCCACTCGCCCGCCACGCCCATGGCGCGCACCCACCGCGGACGAACCGCAGGGTCTTCATCGACGAGACCATCGCCGTCGTTGTCGATACCATCGATCGGATCCTCATCCACGTGAGTCTCCGGATCATACCCACAGTCCCCGTCACGGTTGGCGTCGTTCCCCCAGCAGTCCTCGTCGATTCGCCCGTCGCCATCATCGTCGATGCCGTTCGGGAGCTCCTCGTCCGCATAGATGCTGTACCCGTAGTACCGAGAGGAATCCTCGAGTGCGGAAATCTTGTTGTCACCATCATCGTCGACCCCAAGGAGCCCGAATCCCCCGTCCCAGTCGCGATCGTGCACCCCATTCCGGTTGAGGTCATCTGCGAGTGTCCAGTCGCCGTCACGGTCGGCCTCGTGGGACCATCGTCCGCCGTCCACACGGTAGGAGTAGCCGATGACGATGCCGTCTGCGTCGTCACCGATCCACTTGATGAGGGTCGTCGCGGGCAGGTACATGGAGTCCGCCATCGAATTCGGGAGGCGGACGGTCGGGGGGATGTTGGAGACGGGTTCCCCGGTGACCTCAGGCCTGCAGCCAGCGAGAAACAGGGAGCAGAGGGCAAGGGCCCCGGCCACGTCGATGAGGCATCGCTTCGTCATGGTGAGCGGTCTCCATCCTGAAGGGTACGAGCCGTGTCCCCGGACACCGATTCATGGCGTACGGACCGGTGCAGGATAGCGTGGACCCACTCCTCGGTCAACCCTGTCCCGGCTCCCAACCTCGGCAGCCTCGTCACGCGGAGAAGCAGTTGACATCGGCGCGAGAGTGGGCTACACTGCCCCAAGTTGTCGATTGGGTTTCCCGAGGCCGCAGGCCTCACCACGGGCCGACCGGCCTTTCGAGGCTCCAGCGTGACGGGACATGGCCGCTTCGCCCTCGCCATGTCCGCCATTCCAAGGAGGTCCAGCATGGATTCGCACGCGCGCCGGGCCGCACTGTGTGCGCTCATGGTGACCCTGGCCGCATCGGTCGCTTTGGGTGGTACCACTGGAAAGATCGTCGGCCGCGTGGTGGACGAGAGGGGAAACCCCCTTCCCGGGGCTCAAGTCATCGTCGAGGGAACCTACTTCGGTGCGGTCGCGGGAGAGGATGGGTTCTTCTCGGTCATCCAGGTTCCCCCTGGTCGCCATACGGTCCTCGTGTCCATGATCGGCTTCGCGGACGTTCGGATCACCGACGTCGTGGTGGCCAGTGACCTCACCACCGACCTGAAGACCATCCGCATGGTCACCAAGGCCATCGACATGGCGGCCGTCGAGGTAAAGGCCGAGCGAGCCATCGTCGAACGCGACGTGACCGAGTCCCGGCGTCAGGTCTCCGCCGAGACCCTGCAGAACATGCCGGTTGACACGTACGCCGACGTGCTCGAGGCACAAACCTCCGTCAAGCTCGAGGGCGGCGAGCTCCACGTCCGCGGGGGGCGCGGCGGGGAAGTCATCTACATGGTGGATGGGATGGTCATCAACGATCCGCTCGTCGGAGGCAACGCGGGCCTCACTATCGCGCAGAATGCCATCGAGGAGATGTCGATGCTCACGGGCGGATTCAACGCCGAGTACGGGAACGCGCAATCGGGGATCATCAACCTCGTGACGAAGGAGGGGAACGTCACCCGCACCTCGGGGAGCGCGAGCTTCATGTCCGACGTGCTGAGCATCGGCGGCAAGGAGATCATCCCCGCGGATTTCTCCTTCAACACCCAACACGTCACGCTCTCCCTCGGTGGCCCAGAACCCGTCACGACGTACATCCTTCCCAAGCTTGGCGTACGTCTCCCGGGGGACAACGTGAGCTACTTCATCTCATTTGATGGGAACATCACGGATGGCTACCGCCCCAACGGGCGAGATCGACCGGACCGCGAGGTCCTGGGCGTGAGTATCCCCGAGCGTCAATACAACAGCTACTCCGCGTCCGCGAAGCTGAGCTACCGGTTCAAACCGCAGATGAAGCTCGTGCTGAGCTACCGTGGGTCGTACGATCGGAACGAAGGATCCGATTGGGCAAAGCGGTTCACGCCTGACACGAACTATCGCACCATGCGGGCTTCGAACCACTACAACCTCAATTGGACCCACACCCTGAGCAACAGTACGTTCTACACATTGAACACGGCCTTGTTCACCACGCACTATGAACTGCTCCCTGGAGGTCACCGGCCTGACTGGTTCCCGAAGATCGTTCCGGTTGGAACGTGGGGTTCCTGGGGTGACTACCGTTCGTTCTATGACCTACTCGCCGACCTGGACAACCTCGTGATCCTGCCCTGGCCGAACTTCTGGGGGAGCTACCGCAGCTCGGTACCAGATTACCATGAGCCATGGTGTGATGGGGAACCCTTCTCGGACTACGGCGCAGACGGTCTGCCCTTCACGGGTGACCGGGCCGCTGGGGAAGGGAACGCCGTGTGGGATCCTGGAGAGCCGTACGAGGACCTCAACGGCAACGGGATGTACGATCCACCGAACATGCAGTACGACTACCCCGAGGCGTTCGATGATCGCAATGGCAATGGGAGATGGGATCCGGGCGAACCTTTCCAGGATGGGTGGGGGTTCGTCGACAGGAATGGCAACGGGGAGTGGGACTCCGGCGAAGTCGCCTACATCGACTACCAGTTCAACGGCAGGTACGATCCGTGGGACGATCACAACAAGGACGGGGTCTGGCAGCCAGGCGAGGGTGACCTCCGGGTGGACGACAAGTGGGTCGTAACCAAGGACGGGATCCGCGGATTCGGAATTGTGGAGCCCAATGGTGTCTACGATCCGGGTGAGCGGTTCACCGATTGGAACGGCAACGGCATGTGGGATCCCTACGATGGGTTCGCTGACCCTGGGTTCCCGGCCGAGTCTTTCCACGACGTGGGCATCGACGGCATCCCCGATCAGTACGAGCCTGGGTATGACCCCGTGACCAATCCCGACCCCAATGGGGACAATTACCACGCGACCCTCAACCCATGGGGCACAGAGGGCAACGGCACGTACGACCGGCCCGAATGGCGGAGTCGATGGGACGATTGGAACGGCAACGGAGTCCCTGACGGGGACGGTGACCGCAACAACCCGGACAGCGAGTGGGTCGACTTTAACCACAACGGGGTTTGTGACCTCTTCGGCGAGCCGTTCGAGGACGCGAACTGGAACGGCCAGTGGGACAGGGGACGCGAGGGGACCTACGATCAGTGGGCTCAGTACCACGAACGCAAGGAAAAGATAGCCACCGTCAAGTTTGACCTCACGACGCAGATCGGGAAGCACCACCAGGCCAAGACCGGCTTCATGGTCAACCTGAACGACTTCACGCACAGGGAGATCCAGTACCCCCAGCACGAGTACCCATACGAGGATGTGGAGGCGGACAGCCTAGGGGGGTATCCCGACCGGGGCACGTTCCGTGACTTTTACGCGCGCAAGCCGGTGGACGGTGCGGTGTACCTCCAGGACAAGATGGAGTTCGAGGGCCTGATCGTGAACGCGGGCCTGAGGCTCGACTTCCGATACCTCGGCAGCAACCTGAAGGGTCGGAAGGTCTACAATCAGGCAGGAGAGCTCGTTCCCCTCGACATGTGGAAGTTCTACCTGAGCCCACGTCTGGGGATCAGCCACCCCATCACGGAGCGGGACGTGCTCTACTTTAACTACGGGCACTTCGTCGAGTGGCCCGAGTTTGACAAGGTGTTCGCCCGCGACACCCAAGGCCCCTCCGCCTACAACCTCTTCGGCAACCCGAACCTCCTACCGGAGCGGACGGTGGCGTATGAGTTCGGCGTGAACCACGCATTCACCGATAACTTCAAGATGGAAGTCACCGGGTTCTTCAAGGACGTCTTCGACCTCGTGAATCAGTGGGTGTTGGGCGACCGGTTCGACCGCTTCTACGTCTACGGCAACGTTGACTACGGGAGGATCCGTGGGTTCGAGGTCAACTTCGAGAAGCGGTACTCCAACCACATCAGCGGCAACGCTGGGTACACCTACATGATCGCCACGGGGAAGAGTTCGTCTGACCGCAGCGTGTACGACTCGGGGTACGCCGGGGAGAACCTGCCGCTCACGGAGAACTACCTCGACTGGGACGAGCGGCACTCCATCACCACGAGCTTGGACTTCCGATTCTTCCCTGACGACGAGGTGAGGCTCTTCGGTCTCCGCCTCCCCTCGGATTGGGGCGTAAACATCCTGTGGAAGTACGGGAGCGGGCTCCCCTACACGCTGCAGGACGAGGAGTCCGGCCGCAACGTGGAGGGGGAGAACGTCACGAACAACGTGAGGAAGCCCTACACGAGCACACTCGACCTCAAGATCGACAAGGGGCTGGGGATCGCTGGGATGAGGTGGAGCTTCGTCTTGGATATCCGCAACCTGCTCGATCGGAAGAACATCCGCGAGGTCTACTCCCGTTGGGGCACCCCGTGGGGTGATGGACGGCTCTACCTCAGGGATCCCTACAACTACTTCCCTGGCCGCAACATCAGGCTCGGCGTCCGAACCACCTTCTAGGGAGGCGTGATCGATGAAGACACGCACGGTTGCAGCACTGGCGCTCTTGGCCGCATCGACGGCCCTGGCACGGATGGTGTCGCTGCCTCAGTCACCGGGGCAGCGTGCTCCTGCGGGGGACGCTCCCGCGAGGGAGCAGAAGACCCACAAGGTGGGCAACATCTGGCTCACCGTGTCGAACTTCGGGTTCTTCGGCAACGACGAGCAAATCGACGTGCGGGGCACACCGGAGTGGCTGCCGAAGTGCGAGTACCCTGGGGGATCGGGAGTCGACTACCTGTTCCAGGGCGCCATGTGGATCGGCGGCGTGGTGGACAACGACACCCTCGTCTCGGTGGGGGCCGATGGCTGGGCCCACGAGAACGAGATGTTCCCCTGCACCTTCAAGGCCGTCCCGTGCCTCATCGAGTCCCTCTCCATCACGAGCGCCGACTCGGCCGTGGCAGCCAGGGCGGTGTCGGAGCAGGACTACATCGCGGTCTATACCGACACCTTCACGAACGCCACGTACAACAAGGTGCCGGTCTCTCATCGCCCGATGGGCATCCAGGTCACGCAGCGTAGCTACGCGTGGAGCTACTCGTACGCAGAAGACTTCGTCCTCTTCGACTTCAGCGTGAAGAACATCCGTACGGACGGTAAGACGATCCGTGACGTGTACTTGGCGATCTACATCGACGGTGACTGCCTTGGCCCCAATACTGACCTCCACGATGGGGCGCAGGACGACGTGACGGGATTCACCGAGAAGACGGTGGACGTGTTCGGTGACTCGATCACCATCAACCTCGCGTGGATCGCCGACTACTTCGGGTCGGATGGGGCCACCGGGGTGAGCGGGGTACGGATCGTCCGGACCCCCAACCCTGACCTCAAGGTGAGCTACAACTGGTGGCTCTCGGACACGAACGCCCAGCGGGATTGGGGCCCCTACGTCGCGACCGATCCAAACGATGTGCGCGGCACCCCGGACGGGGACGTCGCCAAGTACCGGATCATGTCAAACGGCTACTTCGATCCGAACCAGATCGACGTGGCTGACCGGATCCCCGCGGGCACGCCCTACGAGGACACGAGGTTCCTCCTCTCGTTTGGCCCCTTCACCGTCGCGCCCGGTGACACCCTCCCCGTGACGCTCGCCTACGTGTGCGGCGCGAACTTCGTGCGCTCACCAGGGGTGTTCAACTTCGCGGACATCGCCGCCAACGCGGTGTGGGCCGCGAGGGTCTACGACATCCCCGGGATCGATACGGACGGCGACGGGTACCGCGGCGAGTTCCGTATCGAGAACGGGGATACGATCTGGGTCGAGGGGGATGGAGTGCCGGACTTCCGTGGTCCGCCCCCGCCTGACGCACCGAGGGTGATGGTGGTGCCGGGCAGGAACAAGGTCACCATCCATTGGACGAACAACTCCGAATCGAGCATCGACCCCTTCACCTACCTCGAAGACTTCGCGGGCTACCGCATCTACCGCAGCCGCTTCGGCACCCTGGAGAGCTCGACCCTCCTCTACGAATGGGTCAAGGTGCCGGGTGTGGTCCCGTACGAGCCGGAGTGGCCTCCGCCCCCCTACCAGGGGCCTCCTGGCCTCCCGTACAACTACACCTACGTCGACTCTGGCCTCACGGCCTTGTACCCCTACTACTACGCCGTCGTGGCTTTCGATACGGGGAACGAACGCGCGGGGTTGGGGCCACTGGAGAGCTCGATCCTCAAGCACTACCTCGAGATCGGGCCGGTCTTCCCCGGTGCGAACGAGTTCGGGGCGGACCTCCCTGTGCGCGTCGTCCCCAACCCGTATCGGATCGATGCTGACTACGAGGGGCTCATGTGGGAGGCGTACGATCCGAACCAGCGCTGGAGCGAGCACACCCGGCGGCTCGACTTCATCAACCTCGCTCCAGGCACCGCGACGATCCGGATCTACACGCTCGATGGCGATCTCGTGGACACGGTGTACCACACCAACCCGAACAGCCCACGCGAGTCGTGGGATCTCATCAACCGGAACAACCAGTCCATCGTGAGCGATGTCTACCTCTTCAGCGTCGAGTACACCTCTGGTCCCAAGAAAGGCCAGATCGAGGTGGGCAAGTTCGTGGTGTTGAAGTAGGAGTGGGGAGGAGATCATGAAGAGAGCACTCATCCTCGCCGTCGCGATGACGATCCCCGCGGCCCTTCACGCCCAGGTGAAGGTAGGCACTGCCGGTGCGAACTTCCTACAGATCGGCGTGTCTCCCCGCGCCGTCGGCATGGGAGAGGCGTTCCTCGCGGTCGCCGACGACGCATCCGCGACGTACTACAATCCCGCCGGCCTCGGCCTGCTCCGTGAACGCCAGCTCCTGCTCTCGCACACCGAGTGGCCTGCCGACATCAAGTGCGAGTACCTCGCGTTCGCCACTCCCTCGCCCTGGGGATCAGGCGTGGTCGGGATCTCCTCGGCCCTGCTCCACATGGACCGCATGGACGTGACGACCCCGTTCTACCCCAACGGGACCGGCCAGACGTTCACGGCCCGCGACGTGGCGATCGGTCTCTCCTACTCGCAGTTCCTCACCGACAAGTTCAGCTTCGGCGCCACGGCGAAGTACATCCGGCTCTACGCGCACGACGTGGACGCCGCGGGTTGGTCAGCCGACGTGGGGACGTACTACAACACGGGGTTCAAGTCGTTCCGCATCGCCATGTGCATCACGAACTTCGGCCCTGACATGAAGTTCATACGCGAGAAGTTCCCGCTCCCCATCAACTTCACCCTCGGCTGCGCGGTGGATGCCTTGGATCACGGCCCGCATCGCCTCACCCTCGCCTTCGCGGGGAGCCACCCGAGCGACAACCAGGAGCGGTACACCCTCGGGACCGAGTACTGGTTCTCGAACATGGTGGCGCTCCGCGCAGGGTACAAGATGCGGTACGACGACGAGGACGTGAGCTTCGGCGGCGGGTTGAGGACCTCGCTCGGGCCATTCGGGGCGACGTTGGACTACGCGTACGTCCCGTTCTCCTACCTCCAGGACACCCACCGGCTGTCCATGACCCTCACGTTCTGAGCGCCCCCTGTTCCACCGCCTGCCCCCCGTCGCACGGGGGGCAGGCGATCTGTTTTCGCGAGGCGGGCGTGAGAGCCCGGCATGAGGAGGCATACCCCGTGCGACGTGAGACCCTCGCGCTCATCGTGCCGGTGCGGAACGAAGCCCGCCAGCTCCCCTCTTTCCTCGCCGGAGTCCAAGCCCTGCGCGCGCGCCTCGAGTGGCGTCTCGAGCTGATCGTGGTGGACGATGCCTCAACCGATGGCACGGCCAACCTTCTCGCCGTCCCGAGGGAAGGGGTCACCGTCCTGACCCTCCCCCGCCACGCCGGCCAGCACCGAGCCCTCTTGGAGGGAATCGCCTTTGCCCTCGGGCGGGAGCAGGTGGGGCTCCTCGCCACCATCGACGCGGACCTCGATCCCCCTCCCGTTGCCCTCCTCCGCCTCCTCCCCCACGTGACGACCCACGACCTCGTGGTGGGGAGGCGTTGCATGAGGGAGAGGAGCCTGGGGAGGATCGTCATCTCCGCGCTGTTTCGCCTCCTGTGCAACGCGCTTGTGGGCAGCCCGCTCAGGGACCACGGGTCCATGTGCCGCGTGTTCACGCGCGAGGTGGCGGCGCGTTGCCTCCAGCTGCGCCGCATGGGTACGTGCGTGGCCGCCCTCACCCTCCTGGCTGCCTCCCGTCCGACCGAGGTGCCCCTGGAGCCCTCTTCCTCCCCGCGCAGGTCGCGCTACTCCTTCTGGGGCATCGCGAGGGTTGGGCTGGACATGCTCCTCATGGTCGTGCGCGTCCGCCTCCGCGGGATCAGACCGCCTCGCCCGGGGGCTGCCCCGTGACGGGAGCGGCGCTGCCCCTGCCTCGGGTCCGGGCGCAGGCGTTCTTTTCCTCCTACTGGGGCAAAGGCTCCTCGCGCATCGTCTACCGCTACCAGTGGTTCCTGCGTGCGTGCCGAGCGAGGGCCTTCTCGCTCCTCGAGACGGCGCCTCACGGCCCGATCCTCGAGTTGGGCGCCGGGCAGGGATCGACGGAACCTGGGGAGGACAACCCCGCCTCGATCACCCTCGACATCATCCCCTTGCGTACCCACGGCCGGCACGCCGTGGTCGCAGACGCCCAGGTCTTGCCGTTTCGCGACTGCTCCCTCGGTGCCGTGTGGTGTCAGACGACCCTCATGCACGTGACGCCTGCTGTGGTGGCGCGCGAGGCCAGCCGTGTGCTCGTCCCTGGAGGGATCTTCGTCGTGGTGGAGCCCCTCTCCGGGCACCCGCTCGTGCGCGTGGTCCGACCATGGTTGCCGGGTCGGAGGTCTCACCCGATATTCCCTAGTCTGGCGGATGTCGAGGCGATGGGGAGCTGGTTTCGGTCCATGGGGTTTCAGCCCTTCTTCCTCCTGTCTCCGATCATGCTCCTCTGGGCGCGCCGGCGGAGCCGCCTGGTGGCCTGGCTGCAGGCGTTCGATGCACGTTTGCTCGCCCGATACCCGCACCTTGGCCGATTCGCCTGGTACGTGGTCGCCTGGTATAGGAAATGAATGGGTATGTCGCGATTCGGGTTGACGTCGAGACCGCGGCCGGGTGTGCACTCGGGCTTCCCCCGCTCCTGCGCATGCTCGAGGCCAGAGAGCTGCGCGCCACGGTCATGGTGCCCAGCGGTCCTGACCGTTCGGGGCTTGCCCTCGCGCGGCTCCTTGGGACGAGGCGGGTGGCCGCGATGCTGCGGTTGCGTCCCGCGGGCAGTCACCTCGCCGGTGCCTTCCTCGCTGGTGTGGCCTCTCCCGTGCGCTCCATGACCCCGCTCTTGCGCCGCCTCAGGGCCACGATAGGATCCCACGAGCTCGCCCTCCACGGCCACGATCACTGGGGGTGGATCCATGCGGCGCGGTGGTGGCCCACCTCACGGGCGCTCCTTGAGCTCAGGAGGGGCATCGCCACCTTCACCCACGCCCTGGGCACGCGGCCAGCGGGGTTCGGTGCCCCGGGGTGGGTGGCGACCCCGAATACGCTCAAGGCCGTGGACGAGGCGGGCCTGGCGTGGGCATCGGACTGTCGTGGCTCGTTCCCCTTCGTGCCAGAGGGAAGACGCACGCCGCAGGTGCCGACGACCCTGCCGAGCGCGGAGGAGTTCGCCCGGCTGGGCATGCCGCTCGACCGCCTCCTCGAGGACCTTCGGGTGGTGCGGGAACGGCCGTTCTCCTGCTACTGCGCGCACGCCGAGGTGGAGGGGTTGCGGTTCCCCTCGTTCTTCATGCGGCTCCTGGATCGGCTGCAAGGCCACGTCACGATGGGGCCACTCAGCGAGGCACTCACGCGGTGTGGCCCGCTCCCCACGTGCGCGGTGAGGCTGGGCATGCTCCCGGGGCGATTCGCGCCGGTGGCCGTCCAGGGCCCCCCATGAAGGTCCTCCTCGTTTCGCCTCCACAGTGGGCGGCGTACGGGATGCCGCGTCCCCCCGTCTACCCTCCCCTGGGCCTCTTGCAGGTGGCCAGCGTCCTCGAAAGTCGAGGCGGTACGGTGTGGGTCGCGGATGCGGATGCGGAGGGCCTCACCGTGCACGAGCTCCTGTCGCGCGGCAGACGATGGGGTGTGGACTGGATCGGGTTCACCGCCACCACCCCCTCGTTCCCCGCCGCCCGACGGTGGGCCGCCCGGATCAAGGCCACCGGGATCCCGGTCGTGATCGGCGGTCCGCACGCGAGTGCCCTCCCCGAGGAGGTCCTCGAGAGCGCGTGCTTCGACGCCGTGTGCGTGGGGGAGGCAGAGGCCACGGTGTGGCGCCTCGCCGTGTCCAGGGACACCGTGGGCGAGCCACTCCCCGGCTGGTGGCGGCCCGGGATTCCCCCCCGAGGCGAGGGATCCCGGGTGGACCTAGACGACCTTCCCCTGCCTGCCTGGCACCTCCTCCGCCGCCCCGACCGATACCTCCCGCCCGATGCACGTGCGCTCCCTGTCGGCACGGTCATGTTCAGCCGTGGCTGCCCCGCACGATGCCGGTTCTGCCAATCCACCTCCCTGTTCGGCGCGAGGGTTCGGTACCTGAGCCCAGAGAGGGCCGTGGAGCACGCCTGGCACGTGCACCGGACCATCGACGCGCGGGAACTCCACATCATCGACGACTGCTTCACGGCTGACCGATCCCGGGCCCTCGCGATCCTGGACGCGCTCTGCCGGAAGGGGCCCCCCACCTCCTGGGCGTTCGGGAATGGCCTCCGGGCGGACATGCTCGACGACGAACTCCTCGGTGCGATGGCGTCCCTCGGCGTCCACAGCTTCGGGATCGGGGTTGAGACCGCCGACGACGCGCTCGCCGCCTCGGCCGGCAAGCATCGGTCTCTCGACCAGGTCGCGCGTGTGATCCATGCCGCGCATCGGCGGGGGATGAGCGTGTGGGGGTTCTTCATGCTGGGGCTTCCGGGGGAGACGCCTCAGACCATCTCCTCGACGGTGCGACTTGCCCTCGAGCTGGGGGTCGACGTGGCCAAGTTCGAGATCTTCAAGCCCTATCCTGGCACACGAGCCTACGACGACCTCCTGCGCGAGGGTGCCATCCGGTCCGAGGACTGGGAGGACTGGGGGATTCACACCCCGCCTGTGCACGACGCGGGGCTGTCTCCAAGGCTCGTCTGGCGTGCCCGGCGAGGTGCGATCCTCTCCTTCTACTGCAGGAGACCGTTCTCTTCCCTCTCCCGTCGCACCCTCACCCAGATCGAGCTCAACGCGCGCTCTGCCTCCTTCCTCCTGCGTACGCTCATGAGGCCGGCATGAGGACGGTCGTTGCCATCGTGGTCGGCGTGTCGCTCCTCGTGCTGTACGGGTTGTGCGGGCTCAGGGGAGTGGGCTGGGATGACACGCCCGAGTTCGCCCTCGCGGTCGAGTGCCATGGCGTCCCTCACTCCCCAGGGTTCCCCCTGTTCGTGCTCCTCGGACGCGTCGTGAAAGTGGCAACGGGAGCGTCGGGGGCGCGTGCCGCGACCCTCGTCGCCTCCCTCGGCGCGGCCTCCGCGGCGGCCGTGTGCACGGGGCTCGCCTCGGCGCGATGGGGCGTTCTCCCCGGCATCGTGATCGGCATGGGGGTGGGCTTGTCCCCCGTGGTGTGGGAGCACGCCACCCACGGCGAGGTGTACACGCTCCACCTGCTCTTGTGCGTGGCGGTCGTGGCCATCGCCACACGCCCCCGCTCCACCCGCGTCGCCTTCGGCGCGGCGTACGCCTGGGGGCTGGCCCTCGGCAATCACCCCTCGGCGCTGGCCCTCGGCCCCCTCATGCTCAACGCCGCGCGCAGGAACCTGGGACTCGCCGCCCTGGCGCTCGTGCTCGCGTGCTCCGTCTTCGCCGTCCTGCCGGTCCGCTCCTCGTTCCGTCCCGCCCTCGACTGGGGCCAGACGAGCTCGCCCAGCGGCCTCCTCTGGATGCTCTCCCTCCAGGAGTTCAGGGAGGATGCCCTCAGGGGGAACCTCGTGGTGGGCAGGTCATTGGCCGGTGCGGCCGGAGGGATGTGGTCGTTCGTCAAGAGGGGCCTCCCCCCCCTCGCGTGGGGGCTAGCGCCTGCGGCCGTGCTCCTCTACGCGCGGCGTTCGGTGGGGATCATCCTCTCGGCAACGCTCCTCGTCGCGTGCACCTCCCTCACCGGCGGAGGACCGGACACCGATGGCTACCTCCTCCCCCTCGTCCCCCTGCTCGTGTGGGCCGCGGGGGAGGCACTGGAGCGCCTCCCCCTCCGGCGCATCGCCTGGGGCACGCTCGCGTGCGCGCTCGGCCTCTTGCTCCCGTTCCAGGAGTGGGATCGCTCGCGCGACCGATCCGCCCTCGGGTACGTGGGGGCGCTGGCCTCGAGCCTCGACGGCCGAATCCTGTTCACCGACAGCACCACCGACTTCTTCCTCTGCCTCCACCGCGCCTGGCAGGAGGGGACCGCCCCCCGGGTCGTCTACACCCCATACCTGAAGCACGCCTGGTACCGGCGCACCCTCCCGGGGTGGGTGCGTTCGCTTCCGGTCATGGCAGACCCACCGTACGATCGGATCGTCAGGGCATCCCTCGGCGCGGGCATCGAGCCGGTGTTCACCTTCTCGAGGCTCCCCGCGGGGGCGTTGCGCGTGCTCGTGCCCGAGGGCTGGGTGCTGCGGGGGGCAGCCTACGATCCCCGGGCGGATCGTGAGGCCCTCACACGCTGGTCCCTCGGGGAAGGGGACGGGAGCAAGGGGAGGCGCCACCGCGCCCTGCGGCTCGCCCAGGGCGGCCAGCTCCTCCATTCCGTAGGGGCACACAGGGAAGCGGCCTTTAGGTTCGCCCGGTCCCTCGAGGCCGACCCAGCCAACACGGTGGTGTGGAGAGCCTTGGTCGCCTCCCTCGCCGGCGCGGGCGAGTGTGGCGCGTCGGTCCATGCGGCCGCGGCGTTCCTTCGGGGCCTCCGCCCAGGCCTTCGCACCACCGTGTGGATCGCCTCCGCCCTCGAGCCTCTGCCTCCTGGCTGCCCCGAGGCGCGAGGGCTGCTCGTTCGCCTCGCCTCCTCCTTTCCCCACAGCACCATCCTCGCCTCGCACGCCGCGCGCAGGGCCCTCGCCGACGGGGAGCCTCAGGCCGCCCTCGAGGTGCTCGAGGCTCCGGAGGTCTTCCGCTTCGCCGAGCTCCTCAACCTGCGCGGCGTGGCCCTCCTGCTATTGGGAAGGGAAGAGGAGGCGGTCAGCTCCCTCCGCCAGGCCCTCGCCCTCGCGGGCGAGGAGCTGCGCCCCCGCATCGGCACCAACCTTGCCCTGTGCCTCAGACGCATGGGCCGGGCCCAGGAGGCGGACTCCCTCGACGAGGCCCTGCACGGACGGAGGGAGGTGAGATGACGAGGGACCGCGGGGGAGGCGACTCGTCGATCCGCGTAGGGTTCGTGCTCGCTCGCTACCCCGTGCTTTCCGAGACCTTCATCCTGCGCGAGCTCCACGCCTTCTGGCGGCGGGGTGTCGGTGTCTCCATCTTCGCCTTCGGAGGCAGCCCCGACGCGCTGTCCCACCCGATGGTGGAGGAACTCGATGCCCCCCTCGTGGTACTGCCGCGGGAGGGGCGCCGCGTGCACATCGCGCGGGCCTTCCGGTTCTGGCTCGGGCGCGCCCCGCGCAGGCTCTTGCGGGCGCTCCGTCAGGCGGGGGGGGGCGAGGACTTCCGCGCGAGCATGGGAGCCCTCTACCTCGCGCAGGAGGCGTGCGCCCACGCTCCCCACCACTTCCACGCGCACTACCTCACCGGACCCTCGGCGGGGGCCCGCACCATGGCCGTGCTCCACGGGGTCTCGTTCAGCGTCACGGCCCACGCGCACGACATCTTCCTCTCGGAGCCGTCCGACCTTGCACGGCGCATCCGCCAGGCGGCGTGGGTACGTACGATCAGTCGGTACAACAGGCGACTGCTCAGGGGCATGGCCTCCGTTCCCTCCAGGCGCGTCGAGGTCATCCGAGTGGGGATCGATCTGGCGGCCCATGCCTACCGCGCCCCGGATCCCCACCCCCACCCCGTGCGGATCGCAACCGTCGGCAGGCTCGTGCCGATCAAGGGCATGGACGTGCTGCTGCGTGCCATCGCCCTGTTGCCGAGGGAGCGCTGGAGACTGTCCATCGTGGGTTCGGGGCCCCTGGAAGGCTCCCTGCGCGCCCTCGCACGCGCGCTGGGGATCGCCGCGTCCGTCCGATTCGAGGGGCCCCTCGTGCAGGAGGCGGTGCGGGACCTCCTCGCCCGCACCGACCTGTTCGTCCTGGCCTCCCAGAGGGACAGCGAGGGCAACATGGATGGCCTCCCCATCGTGCTCGTCGAGGCGTTGGCGATGGGGGTACCGGCGGTGGCGTCGGCCATCAGCGGCATCCCCGAGCTTCTCGGGGGTGGTGCGGGGCTCCTGGTGCCCCCAGGGGATCCCGAGGCGCTCGCGCAGGCCATGGCGCGCCTCATGGATGACGGGGCGCTCCGGCTGCGCTGCAGCGTCCTGGGGAGGCGACGCGTGGAGCGCGGCTTTGACCTCGCCACGTGCAGCACTCACCTCATTCGACGGTTCGAACGCCTCTGCCGGGGAGGCCTTGATCCGTCCGGTGCGGCCTCGTAGAATTGGGGGCCGAAATGACAGACCTCCCTGCATTCTTCTCCTCTCTCCGAAGGAGGAGGCATGAGCCGCCAGATCAGACGGACCGAGATCCATCGACGCCGTGTCCGTCGTCTCAAGCGCAAGCGGGCGCAGCGCAAGGCACTGCGCGCCTCACTCGGCAAGACGACGCAGCAATCCCGATAGCCCCCTGCGTTTCTCCCCGTCCCCTCCGCTGCTCTCGTTTCGCCCCTGTGCGCACCCTCTCGCGCGGTGAGGCCAGGCCTCGGGGGTGGTGATGCCCGTGGATCGAGTGCTCCTCGTGGCCAACGACCTGTTCCACCCATACGGGCACCGCATCATGGTGCTCGTCCCCTACGTCGAGGCCCTGTGCCCCGTGCGGGCGGTGAGCCTCGTGCCTCCGGGGTTGGGGAAGGACGGGACCCAGGCCTCTCCTGGCGAGTTCCTCAGGGGTTGGGCGCGGCGCGTGATCCGGGAGCGGGCTCCCCTCGTATGGTCGATCGACGGGACCGTCGTCGCGCGACGGTTCCCCCTCCCCGACGCCCTGGGCCCGCTCTTCAACCTCGCGCTCCTGCGACTCGCCTTGAGGAGGGTGCACCCTTGCGCAGACCTCACCCTCGCCCAAGGGCCCGTCGCAGCGATGGCGTGTCTCCACGAGGGGATCCCTTTCGTCTATGACCACGCGGATGACTACCGGGGGGGTCGGGTGGGTCCCCTGCACCGACGCATCTTCGGCAGGTGGCAGGCGCAGGCCCTCCGTCACGCGACTGCGGTCTCCTGCGCAGGCTTCTCATTGTACGATCATGCGGTGGCCTGGGGTGCACGCCGAGTCGCCCTCCACCCGAACGGGGTCTGGGTGTCGTTCTTCGCGTCGCCTCGTGCCGAGTGGCCCGAGCCCACCATCCTCTTCCTCGGTGCCCTCGAGTGGGACTGCGGGATCGACCTCGTGATCGAGGCCCTCGCCCTCATGGATCCCTCCGTACGCCTCGCGGTCGTGGGGAGCGGCCCCGCGCGCGCGAGGTTCTCGCGGTTGGCCTCTCGCCGCGGATGCGCCGCGAGGGTACGGTGGCTCGGGGCCGTCCCGCGAGAGAGTATCCCGGGCCTCCTCGCCTCGGCGTGGGTGGGCAGCGCCGTACTGCGGCCGAGCCGCTGGAACCGCTTCGCGTTTCACCTCAAGATCCTCGAGTACATGGCCGCCGGTCTCCCCTTCATCACCACCCCCATCGGGGACGGCGCACGACTCGCGCGAGAGACCGGCGCAGGCCTCGTCGCCGCACCGGACCCTTACGCCCTCGCCGAGGCCTTCCAGTCACTCCTCGAGGACGGCCCTCGGAGGGCCCTCATGTCGTCCAAGGCCCGTGAGGGGGTCGCCCCCTATGACTGGGGGGTGCGCGGCCCCCTGTTCGCCTCGTGGCTCGTGTCGGGGGGGAGCCCGTGAGGGTGCTCCTCGTCACCCCGCAGTTCCGCGTCTCCCACAGCGGCATCGGGACCTATGCCCGCGCCCTCGCGACCGGCCTCGCGCGGGAGGGGGTCACGGTCACGGTCGCCTGCCCGCCCGGACAAATCGAGCCAACCCCTGCTCTCAGGTTCGTGCCGGTGCCGGTGCGGACCCTCCCGGGTCACGCGCGGTGGGTGGCGCATGCCCTCGCCTTCGCGAGGGTCGCGCGTGACGAGGTCGACCTCATCCACTTCGCGGATGCGCGAGAGGCCCTGCTGTGTCGTGCTCCCCTTCCCCTCGTCGGCACGGTCCACGACTACTACTTCGTTGACCCCTCGCACTACTGGCGCTGCCGCCGCCACTACCCCGACTGGGTGGCCAGGGGAGCCTACGCCTCCATCGTACGGATCCTCGAACGCGCGGCGTACCGCAGGCTGACCCTCCTCATCGCCAACTCCCGGGTCACCGCCGAGCGCGTCGAGGCCGCCTATGGCCTCACGCGGCCCGTGGTCCCCATCCACATCGGGGTGGATCTCCCCATTGACACGAGCTCCGATGGGCGACTCGACGGCGTGCTCTTCGTGGGGGGCAATCCTTATCGAAAGGGCCTCCATCGACTCGTGAAGGCGCTCCCTCGCGTGGGATCCGACACCGAGCTCCTCGTGGCGGGGACCGCCATGCCTGCCCGACTCCTCACCCTCGCGTCTCGCCTCGGCGTGCGCCATCGGCTCAGGCTCCTCGGCGCGCTCGACACTCCCTCCCTCCGTGCGTGGTACCGGGCCGCCAAGGTCCTCGCCCTCCCGGGGGTGACCGAGGCGTTCGGGTTGGTGTTCATGGAAGCCATGGCCTCGGGGTGTGCGGTGATCGGTCCTAGGGATGGAGGCGCCGCCGAACTCATCGCCGATGGGGTCACCGGCTACCTCGTCCCCCGCGACGACGACGACATGCTCGTCGAGAGGCTCCTCTTCCTCCTCCACGACGAGGATGCCCGGCACGCCATGGTCGAGCGCGCCGCCTCCGAGGTGGCTTGCAGGACGGCGAAGCCGATGGTCGACAGGACGCTCGAGGCCTACCACGCCGCCCTGAGTGAGGGGAAGGACTCGCCGTGAACCTCAAGCGGGCCCTCTCCCTGCAGCACGGGCGCCTGAGCCGGCTCGTCCTCCTGCAGGGCACGCGCGCGTACCAACCCCTCCTCGTGAGCTTCACCCTCACCGGTGCGTGCAACCTCAGGTGCGCGATGTGTTCTACGCGGAGCACCTCCGGCATCTTCTTACCCCCGGACCTCGTGCTTTGGACCTTGCGTGGGCTCGCGCGGCGCTTCTGGTGGGTGAGGCCGACGGTCCACCTCATCGGGGGTGAACCCATGGTCCACCCTGGCTTCGCCCTCGTGGTTCGGGAGGCGTGTCGCCTCGGGTTCCGCACGACCATCACCACGAACGGGTTCTTCCTCCCCACGCACGCCCACGACCTCGTTGCCTGGGGGGTGAGCCACGTCACCGTGAGCGTGGACGGACCCGAAGACCTCCACGACGAGATCCGTGGGGTGAAGGGCAGCTACCAGGCCGCACGCGAGGGGGTCCGGCGCCTCCTCGCCTCGCGCAAGAAGCGCCCCTCCGTGGCGATCAACTGCACGATCAGCCCGTCCAACCACACGCGGCTCCTCGAGACCGCCCGAACCCTCGCGTCGTGGGGGGCGGATTCCCTCACCTTCCAGCACCTCACGTTCGACGAGGCCACCATGGAGCTCGCCGAGGCCATCTCGCCGGATGCGCTTGCCCACCAGCTCCGTTCGATCCGCGCCGAGCCTCTCCAGACCCCCACGAACGTGTTCCCTCCCATCAGGGAGCAGGACCTCGCGCCCTACTACCGAGACCTCCACTACCCGTTCGGGACGTCCTGCGTCGTGCCGTGGCTGGTAGCTCGGGTGTACCCTGGGGCGGAGGTGGCGCCCTGCCTCGACCTCTACATGGGGAACCTCCACACGCAGACTCTGCCCCAGGTCTGGCACTCGAAGGCCTGGCGCGCGTTCAGGGGCACGCGGCGGCGAGGCCAGCTGCTGCCCGGCTGCCTGCGGTGTTGCCACCGCCTCTACTACTCGTGAGACGGTCCTCCCCCTCCAGCGAGGGCCCCGGCTCGGGACGTACCCACGCCTCCTTGGGCCCCGTGGCCCTGATCGGGGTGTTCCCCCCGCCCGTGGGAGGCCAGGCGATCTTCAATGAACGCCTCGCGGAGGAGCTGCGTCGTCGTGGGGTGGACGTGCGGCGGGTGGACGTCGGGCCCTCCGGTGGCTCCCCAAGGGCGAGGCTCGCGCAGGTCCTCCTCCGCGGGGAGTTCTCCCTGTTCCACCTCACCGCGAGTGACACGCGCGTCCTCGGGTTCGAGCCGATCGTGGCGGCGGCCTCCCTCCTTCGGCGCGTGCCGTTCGTGTCGCACGTCCTCGCCGGGAGGTTCGGACAGCGCGCGTCATCGTACGCGTGGCCTCATCGCGTCCTGCTGTGCGCGTCCCTCTCCCGTGCTACCTGCCTCCTCGTCTCCAACGAGGCCATGGCCACGGAGGTGCGGCGGCTGCCCCTCTTGGGGAAGAAGGAGGTGCACGTCGTGGGGTGTCGGCTCCCGCTCGACGTGCGGCCAGAAGAGGACCCCTCCCTCGGCGAGTTCCTCGCCGGGGGGGATCCCTCGATCGTGGCCGTCGGGGCGATGCGCCCCGTGTACGGGTTCGACCTCCTCACCCAGGCCTGCACCCTCCTCGCCGCGCGCGGCATGCACCCACGCCTCCTCCTCATCGTCGCCGGATCGGCCGAGCCCTACCCCTCCCTCCGTGAGGCGCTCCGCGGGGAATGGCCGCTCCTGGTCAAGAGCGACCTACCTCGCCCGGTCGTGTTGGGGGCGATGCGGAGGGCGTCGGTGGTCGTGCGCCCCACACGCGCAGACGGCGACAGCCTCTCTGTCCACGAGGCCATGGCGCTGGGCGTCCCGGTGGTCGCCAGCGACGTCGTCCCTCGTCCCGCGGGGGTGGTCCTTTACCGCACGGACGACCCCGTCGCCCTTGCGGAGGCGATCGGACGCGCCCTCTCCGTCGGCGCGCCCCCTGCCCCCACGGAGGAGACCCCGCTCGTCGACCGCATCCTCTCGTGCTACCGCGCCGCGTGGGAGCGCCCACGATGAACTGGTACCTGCGCCAGGGCCTCAAGTATGCCCTCGGCGCGCTCCCCGTGCCCCTGCGGAGGCCGTGGGTGGCGCTCATTGGGCGACGGGTCGTGGAGGCCGAGGCCCTGTCGCAGGCCCAGGTCCGCGATCTCCAGCTCCGCCGGCTGAACACAGTCCTCGAGTGGGCGTGCCGACACGTGCCGTTCTACCGCGACCACGGGGCGGCCCGCACCCTCCCCCTGCGCTCCCTCGAGGACCTGCGCGCCTGGCCGGTCATCGACCGTCGCACCGTGGCGCGCGAGCGGGCGAGGTTCATCGCCCGGCCTCCCGTGCCCCTCCCCACCCGCAAAGGAACCACCACCGGCCGCAGCGGGGTACCCCTCGAGGTGCGGTGGGACTGGCCCCTCTCCCTCTGGTGGGAGCGTGCCTTCCAGGAGCGTGCGTTCCGCTGGGCAGGCCTTCGGCCAGGGTTCAGACGGGTGGTCCTCCGGGGAGGGCTGGTGCACGGACCGGCGGGTCCGGAGTCGCGCTGGTGGCAGCACGTCCCTCACGAGAAGGCCCTCGTGCTCTCCACCTTCCAGCTCTCGCGCGCGACCGTCGCCTCGTACGTGCGCGAAATGGCTTCCTTCGGCCCCGATGCGCTCCAGGCCTACCCCTCCGCCGCGGCAAAGCTCGCGGCCCTCGTCGAGGACGAGGGGCTGCGCCTGCCTCCCCTCAAGGCCGTGCTCACGAGCTCGGAGACGCTCCTGCCCGAGGATCGCTCACTCATCGAGCGCGTCACGGGCGCGAGGGTGTACGACCTCTACGGCCACGCGGAGCGGGCCGTGGCCGCTGCCCAGTGCGCGCGAGGATCCCTCCACGTGTTCGAGGACTACGGCTTCCTCGAGCTCCTCGATGAGGAGGGACACCCGGTCGAGCCTCCCGGCGTGGGCGAGATCGTGGCCACCGGGTTCCACAACCGCGCCATGCCCCTCATCCGGTACCGAACCGGGGATCAGGCTTCGCTCGCGGAAGGCGCGTGTCCCTGCGGCCTGCGCTTCAGGGTCCTCGCGTGCATGGAAGGCCGTCCCCCCGACTACCTCGTCGCCGGAGACGGGCAGAGGATCTCGCTGCGGTTCGGGCTCGGCGGGGCCTCGATCGGGGGCCTCGACGAGCTGCGGTTCTACCAGATCGAGCCAGGGGTCGTGGAGGTTCGCTACGTGGCGGCACCCGACCGGGAGGTGGAAGGCCCCTTGAGGGACGCGCTCACCCTGCGCACCGGTGAGAGGATCCGGTACGTGTTCCGTCGGGTCGATCGGCTCCCCCCCGGGCCAGGAGGCAAGGCGGTGCTCGTCGTGCACGGGGAGGCCACCGGATGAGGAGAGGCACGCTCGTGCTCTGCACCCTCGGCGTGGGGGACGTGCTCTTGGCCCAGCCCCTGTTGGAGGCCGTGCGCGCTTCGGAGGGGAACCGCCTCGTGGTGCTCGCCCGCGCCGGATCACCCGCCTCGCTCGCGCGCCGGCTCGGGCTCGCCGACCTCGTGATCGACTACGTCGCACGCTGGCCACATCGGGCCTGGGGGGGGCCCGTGTTGGCGACGTGGATCGCGCGTCAGCGATTCCGCGTCGTGCTCGCGACGACCGGCCTCAACCCGTTCTACGCGGCGGTGATGGCGTGGGCAAGCGGTGCGCCCGTGCGGGTGGGAGAGGACCGCGGGAGGTTCGCCCGTGCGTGGACCGCTCGCGTGCGGGTGGACCCCTCGTCGCACATGACCGTGCGCAACCAGGCGTTGGGGCGCGCCGTGGGGGTCGAAGCCGGCCTTCGACCCCGTCTCGTTCCGACGAGTGAGGAGAGGTGCCGCGCCTCCCGGATCGTGCCTGATCACCCATTCCTGGTGGGCCTCGCACCGGGGAGCAACCGCACCCTCGCCCACAAGCGCTGGCCCGTGGAGCGCTTCGCCGAACTCGCGAAGAGGCTCACCGCACGCGGCGCCCACGTGGTCGTCCTTGGGGGCCCGGACGAGCGTGACCTCGGCGCTCGGCTCGGACAGGCCTCCGGCGCCATCGGCACCGACGCCGTGGGGGCCACCGACGTGGGGAGTGCCCTCGCGATCCTCTCGCGCTGCCGTGTCGTCATCGGCAACGACGGGATGCTCATGCACCTCGCCGCCGCGGTCGACACCCCCACGGTCACGGTCTTCGGCCCCTCCGACCCCCGCCTCTTCGCACCGGTGAGCCCGAGGGGCATCGTCGTGAGGAAGCCCCTCCCCTGTTCCCCGTGCGATCACGGACGCCCCGGGGGGTGCGAGGACAGGCCATGCCTCACCGACCTTGGCGTGGACGACGTGATGCACGCCGTGCAGGAGGCCCTCGAGTGGGGCCCTCCCCCCCAGGCGACCCCCGGGTGAGACGCGGGGGAAACCGGCGAGGGTGCGTGGGGTACACACGGGCGTGTCTGTGCCCACGAGGGGGCGCAACGGTGTGGGAGAAGAGATAGGCGCGGTATGGAAACGGTCTTGCTCCTCAGCGTCGTGTGTGTGGCCTACGCCTACGTTGGCTACCCCGTCCTCATCACGCTCATCGGGTGGCTCCGTCGCCGGGGGGTCAGGAAGGACCCGAGCTTCGAGCCCGCGGTCACGTTCGTGATCCCCGCCCACAACGAGGAGCGGGTCATCAGGAAGAAGATCGAGAACACCCTCGCGCTCGACTACCCACCGGAGAAGCTCAAGGTGGTGGTGGTCTCCGACGCGAGCACCGACGCGACGGACAGTATCGTGCGCGAGTACGAGGACCGCGGCGTGGTGCTCCACCGCCTGAGCCGTCGTGGGGGCAAGACCCGGGCGCTCAACACGGTGGTCCCGACGGTCCAGACCGATTTCGTCGTGCTCTGCGATGCGAACGTCATGTTCGATCGCCGCGCGGTCCGAGAGCTCGTCGGGAACTTCGCCGACCCCGAGGTGGGGTGCGTGTGCGGCCGCAAGATTTACCGGAACAGTTCCTCCGCGGCGACCGCGAGGGGGGAGCGGCTGTACTGGAGGCTCGAGGAGTACCTCAAGCGGTGCGAGAGCCTCTCCGGGTCGGTCGCCGGAGCCGATGGGGCCATCTACGCCATCCGCCGGGAGCTCTTCGCCCCGATCAGGGACGAGTTGAGCGACGACTTCCTCATCAGCCTCAACGTCCACACTCGAGGCTACCGCGTCGTCTCCGACCCGAGCGCCCTCGCGTTCGAGGGCACGACGACCCTCGCCTCGGAGGAGTTTCGCCGCAAGAACCGCATCGTCGCCACGGCGATACGCACCCTCGCGCAGCACCGCCATCTCCTCAACCCCTTCCGTTCGGGGCTGATGGCGTGGCAGATCTGGAGCCACAAGGTGCTGCGCTGGATGGTGCCCTTCTGGCTCTTCGCGTACCTCGTCGCCCTCGGGACGCTCGTGGCGAGGGGTTCCTACCTCTGGCTCGGGGCCGCCACGGCCGCGTTCCTGCTCATGGGGCTCGTCGGGGGCCTCCTCCAGGCGGCGGGGAAGCGCAGCAGGGTGTTCGGCCTGCCCTTCTACTTCCTGCTCGTGAACACCGCCGCACTCGTCGGCTGGGTGAAGTCCCTCACCGGCCACGTGCATCCAATCTGGAACAAGCCGGAATCGTCTCGGGCCTGAAGGAGCACGGGTACCCCTCGTGATCCCCCCCACCGGCACCCGGCGCGAAGGGGAGGGCCCGGACCCGGCGTCCCTTCGCACTCGGCGGGAACGCCCGGTCATCGTGCTCACGGTCCCGTTCGGGGCCGCGCACGCGCGCACCGCCGCCGCCCTCGAAGCGGCCTGGCGTGAGAAGCCCCGGCCCGCGCCCCTGTGGATCGTCCCCTTGGAGGACTACCTGCCACGCCTCGTCGTGGGTTCGCTCCTCCACGGCTACCTCTTCACCATCCGCCGTGCGCCGTGGGCCTTTCGGTTCGCCTACGCGAAGGGGAGGAACCGAACCCTGAGCCGTCGAGCCCTCGAGCTCGCCGTGAGGCTGTGCGCGAGTGGAGGACGGAGGCTGCGGGCCGTGGTCGGACAACCCCCGGGCATCTGGGTCTCCACCCACCCGCTCACGAGCGTCTTGGCCCAGGCGACCCGAGGCGACGCGTCCCTCACCGTCGTGGTCACGGACCACCACCTCCACCCCTTCTGGTGCATGCCCCACGTGGATCGCTACTTCGTGGGCCGGCCCGACATGCGCAGAGCCCTCTTGGCCTACGGGGTCCCGGAGGAGGCCATCGAGGTGAGCGGTATCCCCATCGATGCAGCCTTCCGGGTACGGATCGGGCGTGAGGAGGCCGAACGCTCCCTCGGCCTGCCCCAAGCCCCTTTCCGCGTCCTCGTCATGGGAGGAGGGCTGGGCATCGGCCCCCTCGAGGGGATCACCGAACGGCTGCGGAGGGTTCGTCTGCCCATGCACATCGTGGTGGTCGCCGGGAGGAACAGAAGGCTCCAGCGCCGCCTCGCCTCACGAAACGGCGTCTCGGTGTATGGGTTCACCCCCTCGGTGCCGGCCCTGATGGCCGCCAGTGACCTGTGCGTGACCAAGCCGGGTGGACTCACGATCGCGGAGGCCGCGGCCATGGGCCTGCCCTCCCTCATCGTGGACCCTCTCCCAGGGCACGAGGAGGCGAACACGGAGACCCTCGTGCGAGAGGGAGCCGCGTTCAGGGTAGATCCCCTCCACCTCCCGGAGGTCGTCGAGGAGCTCGCACGGCGTCCTCGGCTCCTCCACCATATGGCGCACCGCATGGGACGCCACGGTCGTCCGCTGGCGGCCTCCACCGTCGCCGATGCACTGGAGGAGTTGTGGCGGGCACGGTTCTGCCTGACGGAGACTTCGTCGTAGGGCCCTACGAGCCCTGCGACCGCCCGCATGTGCGCCGCATCTGCTGCGACGTGGCCTGGGGCGGGCGTCCCCTCGAGGCGTGGCTCGACCTCGACCGTGAGCTCTTCGCCGACCTGTTCACCGCCTACTACACCGACCACGACCCCTCCTCCGTGTTCGTGGCCCGCGGCCCTCGAGGGGTGTGCGGCTACGTCGTGGCGTGCACGGACACGGCTCGCTACCGGAGGATCTGGCCCCGCGCGGTGCTTCTGCCTTCCCTATGGCAGGTGGCGTGGGGAAGGCGGCGCGTTCGCCCGGGAGTGATCCCTCCGCTCCTTGCCCTGGGGTGGGGGTACGTGCGGAGCAGGGGGCTGCGCGTCCCGTGGCGCCTCTATCCGGGCCACCTCCACCTCAACACCGACCCGTGCTTCCGAGGGTGCGCGCGGCTGTCCCGCGCCCTCCTCCAACGTGCCTTCGACCACCTCCGTTCCCATGACGTCACCCGCCTGCACGCCGTGGTCATGACCTCGAGGGCGCGCATGGAGGAGAAGTACGAGAGGCTCGGCTTCCGCGTGGTGGGGCGCTACCCCGTGCCCCGCTTGGCCAGACGCGGGCCTCATGCGTGCTGGCTCGTGCTCACCATGGACCTCACCACCCTCCCCCCTCACCCGCTCGAGACCCGGACGCTGCGGCGTGCCACGGGCGATCTTGCGCGCGAGGGGAGCGATCGTTAGTTGTCCCTCCAAGGAAGTGAGGGCCGTATGCGCGCACTGACCATGGCACTGCCGGCGGTCGCGTTCCTCGTGGTGGGCTGCACCCCGCGCATCGAGATGTGGAAGGCGGATCGCCTCATGGTGAAGGGCAAGTGGAGCGAAGCGATCGCGCACTACCAGCGCATCGCGCAGGCGCACCCGAGCTCCAAGTGGGCCCAACGCGCGCGCATGCTCGAGGGGTGTGCACAGTTCAGGCTTGGGAGCATCGACGAGGCAGAGCGCACCCTGGCCCTCGCGCGAGACCTCAACCCGAACGGGGAGTGGGCGGACGATGCGGAGTACTACCTCGCGCGCGTGCGCTACCGCAAGGGCGACCTGGACGGGGCAAGGGAAGGGTTCCGCCGCCTCCTCACCGCATACGGCGACGATCCGAAGCGATCGAACTGCAAGGCCTTGGCGCTGGAGGAGCTGGAGTTCCTCCAGAAGAGGGAAGAGCGTTGACCGGCAGGGGGGGAGTGTCCCCCACGTCGGGGCTTGTGCGTCGGCTCGCCCTCGGGGTGGTCCTCGGCGCGCTCGTCTACGCGGGGCTCGCCTTCGCGGCCGACGCGGCCGAACTCCGCGTCGCGGTGGGACGCATCGCCTGGTACGTCGTGCCCTCGGTGCTCGCCCTCGCCTCGGCGAACTACCTTCTGCGGTTCGGGAAGTGGCACTTCTTCATCACCCACCTGGGGGTACGAATCCCCCGCGGCGAGAGCCTGCTCGTCTTCCTCTCCGGGCTGGTGATGTCCGTCACGCCCGGCAAGATGGGCGAGGTGCTCAAGTCGTACCTCTTGCGGCGCTTGCGAGGGACCCCGATGAGCACCACCGCACCCGCCGTGCTCGTCGAGCGGCTGACCGACCTCGTCGCGCTCCTGCTGATGGCCGCGCTGGGAGGCTCCGCCATCGCGGGTGTCGCCCCCCTCGGGGTGGGTGTCGGGCTCGTGGCCGTGGTGGTCGTCGGCATTAGCAACGAACGCCTCGGCGGCGCCATCATGCGTCTGTCTCGCTTCCCCCGGCTTCGGGGTTCCCTGCTCCGCTTCGAACAGAGCCTGTCCTCCGCGCGCGCGCTCGTGAGGCCCAAGCCCCTGAGCCTCTCGAGCCTCATCTCCGTCCCGGCCTGGTTCTGCGAGTGCATCGGGTTCTGGCTCATCGTGAAGGCCTTGGGCTACGAGACCCTCGGCCTCGCCCGCCTCACCGGCATCTACGCCCTCGCGGCCGTGGTCGGCGCGGTGAGCATGCTCCCCGGGGGGCTCGGTGCCACCGAGCTCACCTTGGCCGGCATGTTGAAAGGATCGGGGGTCTCCGGAACCGACGCAGTCGCCGCGACCCTCGTCGTTCGCGCGGCCACGCTCTGGTACGCCGTCGGCGTGGGTGCGGTGTTCCTCGCCGTCGTACGTTTCCGCTGGCGTTCGAGTCTCCAGCGGCTCGAAGAGGCCGAGGCATGAGAGGCCTGCGTCGCTACTACATCGGCTTCTCCGTGACCTTCCCCACGGCGGTCCGACGCATCATCGCACTCACCGTGCTCGCCTACGTCTTCCAAGTGATCACGGGGCACCGATGGGACACGTTGTTCGGCCTCGTGCCCCACCTCGTGGTCTCCGCGGGGGCGCTGTGGCAAGTGCTCACCTACGCCCTGCAACACGCGAGCCCCTTCCACCTCTTGTGGAACATGCTCGTGCTGTGGATGCTCGGCTCGGACGTCGAGGTGACCTGGGGATCACGCCGGTTCGTCGCGTACTACCTCCTGTGCACCGTGGGAGCAGCCGCGGCCACGATCGCCCTCTCCCCCCAGAGCCAGACCGTCACCATCGGGGCTTCCGGCGCCGTGTTCGGGATACTCGCCGCCTTCGCGGTGCTCTTCCCCGATCGCCACATCCTCTTCATGTTCCTCTTCCCCTTGCGAGCCCGCTACTTCGTGCTCGTGCTCGCGGGCCTGCAGCTTCTCCTCTTCGCGGAGGGACGCGGCGGGGTGGCCTACGCCGCCCACCTGGGCGGCCTGCTCACGGGCGCCGCCTACCTCGTGGTGGTATCGGGACGACTGCCCCGGATCCTCCCACGCCTACGGCGACGACCACGCCTCGTGGTGGTCCCCAGGCCTCCCCAGCCACCTCCGCCCCTGGACCCCAGGGAGATCGACAGGATCCTCGACAGGATCTCGGAAGTGGGGTTGGAGGGCCTGACGCCCTACGAACGGGCCACCTTGGAGCAGGCGAGTAAGGTGTTCGAACGGAAGGATCCCGATGCCTAACCCGCTGCGCAGGAGACTCGCGTGGCTTGTGGTCGCGCCCATGCTTGCGTGCGCGAAGCCTCAGGCAGGCGGCGATTATCGAGAGATAAGCGTACTCGCGGATGACGCGGTGTGGGCCACGGTGGAGTCCACCCTCGTGCGGGGGTTGGAGCGCACGGTCCTCTTGCTCGATGAGGAGACCGTGTTCTGGGTCCACCGCGTGAGCCTCGATCGGGAGACCACCGTACGACGCCGCCCACACGTGCTCCTCCTCGCCGCCTCGGAGGAGCGGGGTCCCATCGCGGACTTCGTGTCTGCCGTGCTCGGCAAGGACATCCCCACCCTCGCCACCTCGTCACCCTTCGTGCGGCTGAAGGATCCTTGGGCCCATGGGCAAGCCGTGTACGTGGTGACGGCGCAGACCCCAAGCGCCTTGGACAGCGTGCTCGGGAGGGCCTGCGAAGTCCTCTACGAGGACTTCCTCGCCCGCTACCGCGAGCGCGTGCGCGAGCGGCTCTACGTCCGCGGTGAGGACCGCGCGCGCACAGAGAAGCTCGCCTCCCGCTTTGGCTGGATCCTGAGGGTCCCCAGACCATGGGACGTGGAGGAGAAGCCCGACGAACGGTGGGTGCACTTCGTCAAGACCGACCCAGACCGCCACGTGTCCGTCTACTGGGAGGACTGGCAGGACACCACCGTGAGCCCCGAGTACTGCCTGCGCCTCCGGCGCGCCCTCGCCTGGCGTCACTACGACGAGGACGCCATCGACGAGTCCCGCACCCGATACGGCTGGACCAGGTTCCAGGGGCGCCCCGCCCTGGAGATCACGGGTGCGTGGGTGAACGAGAAGTACGTGGCGGGTGGCCCGTTCCGCACCATCTGTTTCCTCGTACCCGAGCAGCGCCGCCTCTACCTCCTGGACTTGGTAACCTTTGCGCCGGACAGGCCGAAGTTCTATGTTATGACTCAGCTCGGCATCATCGCGGAGACCTTCGCCCCCGTCGCAGGGACCGGGAGGCGCGAGACGTCAGAGCACCATTCCCTCTCGTGGAGACCTCATGGCTAGCACGTCCGACATTCGCAACGGCATGGTCATGGTGTATGCCGGTGAGCCGTGGCTCGTCGTGGAGTTCCAACACGTCAAGCCGGGCAAGGGCAACGCCTTCGTCCGCACGCGGCTCAAGAACCTCACCTCCGGCCGCGTCCAAGAAGTGACCTTCCGCTCCGGCGAGAAGATCGACGAGATCCGCGTCGAACGGAGGAAGATGCAGTTCCTCTACCGGGCCGGCCCCACGTTCCACATGATGGACCTGGAGACGTACGACCAGATCCAGGTCGACGAGGCGGTCGTCGGGGAAGCGGCCCAGTACCTTCGGGAGAACGACGAGGTCTACGTGGCGACGTCCGGGGACCGCGTCTACCTCGTGGAGCCCTCCATGTTCGTGGAGTTGACAGTCGTGGACACGGAGCCCGGCGTGCGGGGAGACACCGCGACGGGGGCGACGAAGAACGCGACCCTGGAGACGGGACTGGTGGTCCAGGTTCCCCTCTTCGTGGAGAAAGGGGACATCCTCAAGATCGACACGCGCGACGGGCGGTACGTGGAACGCGTGTCGAGGAAGGCGTAACACCCCCGACGGGAGGAGGTCACCGTGGACGTGCGCACCCTGGAACGCCTCGCACGGCTCATCGCCGAGCTTGACCTTGCGGAGATCGAAGTGAGCCGCATCGGCGAACGGATCCGCATCATTCGCAGGCACGCCCTCAGCCAGAGTACTCCCCTCCCCGCCCCTCCCGCCCCTTCCCCGGTCGCCACCGCGGCCCCCCTGCAGGCTCCCCCCCCCCCCCGCCCCGCCCAGAACCCCGCGACCATCAAGGCGCCGCC
>FWPV01000570.1_pt1 | contig 66112 bp, 45 predicted proteins | sample 2228371 | NCBI WGS metagenome assembly FWPV01 (sample SAMEA103939776, study PRJEB20133) | metagenome
TTCTGTAAAAACCTAAAAATTGACCCCAAAAAGCCAATTTTAGCATTGCTTCCTGGTAGCAGAAATCAGGAAATAGAAAAAATCTTTCCGTCTATGCTCGAAGCTGCGAGGGAAGTGAAAAAAAAATACGATTTTGAAATAATTATTGCTGTAGCCCCTACCTTAAAACAGGAATATTTTCGTACATTATATAATGTTCAGGGTTTTTACCTTGAACAACATAACACATACAACGTGGTTGCGCACGCAGAGTGTGTGCTTGTAACATCGGGTACAGCAACGCTCGAAACGGCAATTTTGGAAAGACCGATGGTTGTTGTTTATAAAACATCATTGATAACATATCTTATCGGTCGAGCGTTAGTCAGAATACCTTATATCAGTCTGGTAAATATTATTGCTGGTAAGGCAATAGTACCAGAGTGTATACAGTATAAAGCAAAACCCAGACATTTGTTCATGCACATTGAACAATTGCTTGAGCAGGAACGTATGCGTGAAACAATGAAAAAGGAATTGCATTTAGTACGGTTGAAACTTGGAGATAAAGGAGCTTCGTGTAAGGTTGCAGAACGTATTTTGGAAATGGTGTAATTATTTACAAATACTTTTATTTCCATTGTCTGTACTTTACTGGATTATTATTACTGTAAGAAATGTGTTCTTTGATAAAGGAGTAATACAGCAGAAAAAATTTCCGGTTGTTATAATCTCGGTTGGTAATATTACAGCTGGTGGTGCGGGTAAAACCCCAATGGTTGAATTGCTGCTGAAACAATTTGTCTCGACAAAACGATGCGCCGTAGTTAGCAGAGGGTACAAAAGAAAATCGGAGAAGACAGTTGTTGTCAGCAATGGGCAACAGATTCTTACAACTGTATACCATGCGGGTGACGAACCGATGCAACTTGCACAAAAATTCCCGCAATCGGTTGTTGTTGTTGATGAAATAAGAGTCCGGGGCATAACAACAGCACTCGACTATGGAGCTGAACTTGTTGTGCTCGATGATGCATTTCAGCATCGGTATGTTCAACGAGATATTGATATCGTTGTAATACCTGCTGATGATTGTTTTAGGGCTTCACTGGTTTTACCGGCAGGAAAATGGAGAGAGCCAAAAGCCGCATTGCAACGATGCACAGCAATTTTTATAACCCGTTGTGAAAATTGCTGACATTTTGAGCGTGCATCGGAACGCTTACAGAAGTATCGTAAACCCTGTGTGGGATTTACTTTGCAGCCGGTTGGTTTGCGAGCTATTATGTCGCGAGAGTTATATCCTTTGTCATACTTAGAAAACAGGAAAGTTTTTCTGTTGTGTGGTATTGCTTCGCCGGAATCTTTTTATAATACCGTATCGTCGTTAAATGCAGTAATTAGCGGTACAAAAGCCTTTGCAGACCACTATTGGTATACAGAAAAGGAACTTGAATCGATTGTTGAGCAGGCGCAGGATCAAGCGGATTGTATAATAACAACCGAAAAAGATGCCGTACGATTGCAGCCGTTGTTACAGAACAAAAAAAATCTGTTACCAATACTGGTTCTCGAAATTGAGCACAAACTCGTTACTGGAGAAGAAAACTTAAAAAAAATACTTCAATTAATAGAAACAAAGTAAAGCTATGAGAATTGGGATTACAGATACTTTTGATGGAGATATTTACTCGAACTATGTAGAATGGTTTCGCTTAGTTGATAGTTCAATAGAATACGTTAAGCTTTCACATCAGCTTACAAAAGCAGAAGAACTGAAAACTCTTGATGGAATAGTTCTTAGTGGTGGTGGAGATGTAGATCCCCGCTACTACCATCAGGTTGATTTGACACATCTTGCAAAAGGAGTGATGCCGGAGCGCGATGCTTTTGAATTTGATCTTATCGATCACGCGCTGGATATGAATATGCCGCTTCTTGGTATTTGTCGCGGAATTCAGGTAATGAATGTATTCCTTGGCGGTTCATTGATTTTGGATCTTGAAGCATCACGCTTTGATAAGCACCAAAAGAGTGAAGAAGAACCTATAAATCATCCGATCGGAATTCTTCGCTCAAATTCGCTCCTTCATGCTCTGACACAAACCAATGAGGTAATAGTTAATTCGTTCCATCATCAGGCAATCGATCGTTTAGGTCGTGGATTGATGATTACAGCACAATCACACGATGGTGTTGTGGAAGCAGCAGAGTGGGCAATAAAGGATTCAATGCCGTTTTTGCTTTTAGTACAGTGGCATCCCGAACGAATACCAAATGATGAATTGTCTCAGAAGATAGCAAGAATGTTTTTAAGAGAATGTCGTCTCTATCGTCAATGAAATAACAAACATAATAGAAAGGAATAAACAATGGCAAAAGCAAAGAAATACGTCTATTCCTTCGGCGGAGGAAAAGCCGATGGAAATGAATCAATGAAAGAGCTCTTAGGCGGAAAGGGTGCGAACCTTGCTGAAATGGCAGGTCACCCAAAACTTCGACTTCCGGTTCCGCCGGGCTTTACAATTACAACTGAAGTATGCACTTACTACTACAAAAATAAAAAGACCTATCCGAAAGAACTGAAAGCTCAGGTAGAAGCTGCGTTAGCAAAGGTCGAAAAACTAATGGGTAAAAAGTTTGGAGACCCTAAAAATCCTTTGCTTGTATCAGTACGTTCCGGTGCTCGTAAATCAATGCCTGGAATGATGGATACTGTATTAAATATTGGTTTATGTGAAAAAACATTACCAGGGTTGATCGAGCAGACACAGAATCCACGATTTGCATACGACTCCTACCGTCGTCTCATTATGATGTACTCTGACGTTGTAATGGAAAAAGCTGCAGGCATTGAACCAAAAGACGGAAAGGGAATCCGTAAGATTCTTGATGAGCATCTGGAAAAAGTCAAACATGCAAAGGGATATAAGGCCGATACAGATCTTACCGTTGATGATTTAAAACAGCTTGTTGTTGATTTTAAAGCAATGATTAAAGAAGTGCTTGGTGTAGAATTTCCGGATGATCCACAGGCACAATTGTGGGGTGGAATTGGTGCTGTGTTTGCAAGCTGGAATGGCAAACGTGCTGTTGAATACCGCCGAATCGAGCGTATACCGGATGACTGGGGAACAGCAGTAAACGTGCAGGCGATGGTCTTCGGTAATATGGGTGATGATAGTGCCACCGGTGTTGCATTTAGTCGCAATCCTGGTAATGGTGAGAATCAGTTCTATGGTGAATATCTTGTCAATGCACAGGGTGAGGACGTTGTTGCTGGTATTCGTACACCTGCCCCAATCAATGAGTATTCAAAAAATGATCAAAGCCGACATCTCCCGACACTCGAAGAGACAATGCCTCAAATTTACAAACAACTTAACGACATTCGTATACGTCTCGAGAAACACTATAAAGATATGCAGGATATAGAGTTTACAATCGAGAAAGGAAAACTCTATATGCTCCAGTGTCGTGTCGGAAAGCGCAATGGTGTTGCCGCTGTACGTATGGCAACAGATATGGTCAAAGAAGGACTTATTGATGCCGAAACAGCCATTATGCGTGTTGCCCCGAACCAGCTTGTTGAGCTTTTGTTACCAATGATCGATCCAAAAGCAGAAGCATCAACCTCACCGATTGCAAAAGGTTTACCGGCAGGTCCGGGTGGTGCACAAGGTCGTGTTGTTTTCTCATCACAAGATGCAGTAGAATGGGCAACCCGTGGAGAAAAAGTGATACTAGTACGTGAAGAAACGTCACCTGAAGATGTTGACGGAATGCATAAAGCGCAGGCAATACTTACAACAAAAGGCGGTATGACCTCGCATGCAGCACTCGTTGCACGTGGTTGGGGTAAATGTTGTATTGTTGGTTGCAGTGATATCGAAATTGCTCCAGATAACAAATCATTTAAAACGAAAAAAGGTGTTGTTGTCAAAGAAGGCGATTGGATTACTCTCAATGGTACAAAAGGACTCGTTTACAGTGGTCAGTTACCTCTTCAGGATGTTGATATTGAGCACAACAAATCGTACACAGAATTGATGAAGATGGTCGACAAAGTACGCGTGCTTAAAATACGTACCAATGCAGATACACCAAAGGATTCGGCCAAGGCAATTCAGTTCGGTGCAGAAGGTATTGGTTTGTTCCGTACCGAACATATGTTCTACGGTGAAGGAAGTGATAAACCATTGTTCCTGTTACGCAAGATGATTATGAGCCGTACAGAAGAAGAACGCCGAAAAGCATTGGACGAGCTCTTCCCATATGTAAAGAATGATATCAAAGCTACATTAGAAGTAATGGACGGACGACCAGTGACCATTCGTTTACTCGATCCACCATTGCATGAGTTTGTTCCCCACAGTGAGGACAAACTGCAGGCACTTGCTCAGGAATTGAATATTGATCTGGCAGAGTTGAAAAAACGTGCCGATTCACTCCGTGAAAACAACCCGATGTTAGGACATCGTGGAGTACGTCTCGGAGTTACATATCCCGAAATTACCGAAATGCAGGTGCGTGCAATTCTCGAAGCAGCTGGTGAATTGATTAAGGAAGGTAAGAAAGCATTTCCTGAAATCATGATACCGGTAACATGTACAGTCAATGAATTAACGAACCAAAAAGCAATCGTCGATCGGGTATATCCAGAGGTTTGCGAAAAACTCGGACTTAAGAAAATTCCATTCCTCTATGGTACGATGATCGAAATTCCTCGTGCAGCTTTAACTGCCAACAAAATGTCAGAAGTTGCAGAGTTCTTCAGCTTCGGTACCAATGACTTAACACAAATGGGCTTCGGATTCTCACGTGACGATATCGGTTCCTTCTTACCGGATTATCTCAATACAAAAATTCTACCGGTCGATCCGTTCCAGTCAATCGATCAGGAAGGAATTGGCGAATTGATCAAAACCGGTATCGAACGAGGTCGTGCAACCCGACCGAATCTGAAGGTTGGAATTTGTGGTGAACACGGTGGAGATCCCGATAGCGTGAAATTCTGTCACCGTGTAGGCATGGATTATGTCAGCTGTTCACCATTCCGTGTACCTATAGCACGACTTGCAGCAGCGCAAGCAGCAATTGAAGAGAAGCGAAATGCAAAAAGTACAAAGGGCGCAACTGCAAAATCGAAAGCAAAGTCAAAGAAAAAGTAAAATTGTATAACTAAAAAACGTCAGGGCGGTAACATTTGTTGCCGCCCATCTTGTTATTTGAAAAGAAAGGATGTAAGCAATGAAACTTTCCGATTTCAAATATCCACTTCCGCGTAATTTGATTGCTAAACAACCTGCATCTCCCCGCGATCATTCCAGGCTCATGGTTGTCAACAGAGCAACTCAGACGATAGAAGATCGGAAATTTTATGAGATTATAGATTACTTTGAAAAAGGGGATTGTCTTGTTGTCAATGAGACGAGAGTTTTTCAAGCACGGCTTATCGGAAAAAAAGAAAAAACAAATGCAAAGATAGAAGTATTTTTGTTACGCGAGCTCAATGCAGAAGAAAATGTATGGGATGTTATTGTTGATCCCGCACGGAAAGTTCGCATTGGGAATAAAATTTACTTCGATGATGGTAAGCTCTGGTGCGAAGTTATAGATAATACAACGTCTCGTGGTCGCACTGTGCGATTCAACCATAAAGGTGATTTCTTCAAGATCATCGATCGTATCGGACTGACTCCGTTGCCACCATATATCAAGCGTGAGCCAACTGAAAAAGATAAGGAATCATACCAAACAGTTTATGCACGTGTTGTTGGCTCTGTTGCTGCTCCTACAGCTGGTCTTCATTTTACAAAAGCACTTCTGAAAAAAATAGAAGCAAAAGGAGTAAGAATTGTACCTGTTGTTCTTCATATCGGTTTGGGTACTTTCAGGCCGGTCGAAGTAGAAGATCTGACTAAACACAAAATGGATTCGGAATATTTTGAAATTCCGCAGGAAACAGTTGATGTTGTCAACGAAACAATAGACTCTAAGAGGAATGTATTCATTGTCGGAACAAGTACATGTCGTGCAGTTGAGTCGAGCGTTACAGTTGACGGACATCTGAAAGCAGCTAAAGGGTGGACAGATAAATTTATTTTTCCACCATACGATTTTAAAATTACTGATAAGCTTATCACAAATTTCCACTTACCCGAATCAACATTACTGATGCTTGTGAGTGCGTTTATGGGTCACGAATTTATGATGCAAGCATATAAAAAAGCGATTAAAGATGGATATCGCTTTTACAGTTATGGTGATGCAATGTTAATTCTTTAATCAATCGTAGTGGAGGAAGTATTGTTCTGAACTTCCTCCATACATTGTACTCAAAGCTGCTATGATTGAACGTCCAAAAGTATATGCATTAATTCCCGCTGCAGGATCTGGTACACGACTTGGTTCGAGCATCAAAAAGCAATTTATGGTGCTAAACAATAAACCGATCCTCATACATACTCTTACGCGATTCGAAATTTCAGCAGATGTTGATGAAGTACTTGTTGCGGTACCCGAAGCTCACATTGCTGAAATGGAGCATTTGATCCATCACTATAAACTACATAAAGTCAGTAAAGTTATTGCCGGTGGTGCACAACGTCAGGATTCTGTAGAAAACTTGCTAAACAGACTTGTAATTCGTCAGGAAGATATTATTCTTGTGCACGATGGAGTGAGACCATTTATTACAATGGAGTCAATATCACGCATTGTTAAGGCAACAAAAGAGTATGGTGCAGCAGCATTGGCTGTTCAACCAAAAGATACAGTGCGTCGCTCGGTAGGCGGAGATGTGTTCGATCAAACACTCGATCGTACAGCACTCTGGCTTATACAAACACCGCAAGGTGTTCAGGCTCCGTTGCTTGCACAGGCTTTTGCTCAGGCTAAGAAAGATAACTTTTATGGAACCGACGAAATTGCACTTATTGAACGAATAGGTATAAAGGCTAAGATTATTCAAGGTAGTTACGATAATATTAAAATAACAACATCGGAAGATCTAGAACTTGCATCCCTTATTATCCGGCGCTGGTATGCAGACAATCGTTTATAGGTTGCTGGCACTTTTGTTTTTTTGCATTTCCGTATCGCTGAGCTCTCTCTCTAAAAACGATATACATAACCGATGCTTGCAGTATGCTCATTGAACGGCGATAATCTCACCGATTTGTAACGATAGTATGATGAACGCAGTGATGCTGTCAGTGAGTGAGCCTGCGAGAGTGCATAGTTTGACTGAAATGTAATAGTTGTTGAGCGTGATGTCGTTGAATTCATAAATCCGATGCCACCACTATTCGAAAGTTTTCCTGCCAACATTCTGTTAATAACTCTGAAATTGAAATTTGTTGTAGCAATTTTATTTCTTCCCTGAGGAGCAACTGAGCTATAACTGAAGGATGGTGCTAAGGAATATTGCGGCGTAAGAATTGTATTGAGTGTTATGTTGATGTTTTGAGAACGCACTTCATTTCCGCTCCGAAAGACATTAAGATCTTTCGATAGTTGTGTTGAATAACCGGTTGTGAGAGTATTAGTAAGATGCAGCACTGAAAAGAGATATGATACCGTGATACCATAGTTACTGCTGACGTTATTAATTTTTGTTGTATCGTTGTTCGAATCATTTGTAATCGTATTATGCATAGCATTAAGCATAATTGCGACTTCACTTATTGGTCTGATGTTTGTCATCAATCCATAAGTTGTATACGATGTTGTAAATTGTTTTTGAGAAAGAAGATTATCGTGTTGACCTTGATAGAGCCCTTGAATCATTAATCTGTTCTCAAAAAAACGCAAACCGACTTTTGTATCGAGAATTTTTTTATCGTTGCTGAGAGAAGGGATACCCAACGATGTATAACCCGGACCGATTGCAGTATAGCCAACCTGAACATCGGCAAATTGGTATGTTGCTCCTGTTTCTATGGTGTATGCAATATCTGCGTTTGTTGAGATACGAGGTTTGAACACCGATGTAAGTGAGGATGGAATTGACCCGGATGTTATTTCCGAGCTATAGAGATCGCGTGTAAATACACTCCCTGCAATCTCGCCTTTAATACGAAATTTATTTTCAAATAGTCGAAGTGAAGTAACAGCTCCGAGTACAATGTTCTCCTGTGGTGTGTTACCAATGAAAGTAGTGTCGATTCTCGTTGTATCCGTTTCGTTGGGAGTTATCTGACGGAAGATATTGCGTGATAGCGATGATGGATCGTCTTTAACTTTTACTGCAATGAGATCGAAGTACATCGATTCTTCTTTCCCAACACCGAGCTTGGCTCCGGCAATATAACGTGAATACACCGATGAATACGGGTCAGCAGCAATTGCTCGTTGTGTTTGACCGCCAATAACCTGAAGTCGGATAATACTTGGGTAGAGTTCTAAACCTGCACCACGAATGGTGAGACCGTTGAGAGTATACCGTGAAAAGTCGTGTGAGAAGTCACCGATGTGTGCGCGTCCCCAACTCCAGGTGGGATGCAAGGCAAATTGATTGATTTGTTGTCGAGCAGAACTACCTTCAGAAGATATAAGGAAGTCGAACGAAATACTAAAATTATCGAAAAAGGTAAGAGTGGGTCTGAAATAAAGTCTCCCCGATGCAGGTGGCCGTCGGCGATCTCTTCCAGATATTGTGTAAAGTTCACCGTAAGCACCAGCTTCACCACTGACTGTAACATATGGGGTAGCTTGTGTTTCTGAAGGAGATTCGTATTGCGCTGTTTGAAGGTCGGCAGTTGTACTGTCCAATTGAAATGTTTGTTTGCCTTCTGTAATGCTATAACTTACGAAAAAAAGCAAAATGAGTAATGGCATAGAATTGCTCACTGTGTTTGGTTAGACTCAATAATTTTTCGTGCTTCTTCAAGTTTGTTAGCTTTATGATACGCTTCAATCAGATGTTCGCGTAGCATTGCATTGTCTGGTTGTAGTTTTAATTGCAATAACCATTCATTGCATAATGAGTCGAGAGTGTTTTGTTTTTGATGAATTCGGATGAAAGTTGCGTATGCTTCTTTGTTTTTTGGATCGAGAGACAGCACTTTGCGTGTAGAAAGGAGAGCATTCTCATAATTATGTTGAAATTCATATAACCGAGCCATTGCACTATGGACTTTTAAAATACGGGGATTGATGAGTGCAATTTTTTTGTAGAGAGTAAGCGCTGAAGAATATTCCTGATACTGCTCATGTGTTTCTGCACGAAAGAGAAGGAGAAATACGCTTTGAGGATACTCTTTTAAGTAGCTATCGAGGAGGTTGATGAAAGAGTATGATGATAAGGTTGTTTTTAGATTATTTAAAGTATTGGATAAAATGGTTTCAATGGTCGATATTTCATCGGCTAACGGAGCGGTCTGTTGCATTTTATTAATTGAAACAACACCATCATTCGTTGCTATAGTACTTCGTACAAGTTGCTGGAGTAACTGCAGTTTTTTTATTCCAAGCCTGAGTGATTGCTGATAGTAGTTGGCTGCGGTATTTTTGTTACCGGTACTTTGTTCCAATACAGCAAGCTCATAAATATAAATCGGATTATTTGGTTCGGTTTTGTGTGCAAGATTAAAATAGTAGCGCGCTGAATCTAGTTGTCCCATCGATTGGTATGTTTTGCCTAGCTGCATAGCCGGAAATGAAAATCGATTATAATAGATAAACATTTTCTGGTATATATTCAGGGCATTTGAGTATTGATTGCATTTTAAATAAAGTTCTCCAAGTATTTTTAGTGCTTCGTAATTTGTTTCGTCGATTGTTAAAAGTTTTTGGAGTGTGGCAATGGCTGATGAGTCATTCTTTTCTGCTATGTATGTTTTTGTTATAGCAAGGTATGCAGTAACATTTAAGGAATCCATCATCAGAATTTTATTGTAAATTACACGTGCATTTTTCCAATTTGATTCATGTTCGTATGTTTGAGCTATCCTGTGATATACCGACTCATCTGTTGGGTATGCCGTCAGTAGACGTTCGTATGTTTCACGTATCTTTTGCTGGTTATTTGTAAGCTTCCAGTAATCAATGAGTGCATCGTATATTTTTCGTTCCTTCGGCCGAATTGTTAAGAGATAGTCGTAGAGGGCAATTGCTTCAGGAATTTTACCGTTTATACGGTAGATCATGGCAAGTTTTAATCCAAGCTCAATGTCTTCCATTCGTATAGAAAAGAGTTCAGTCAATAGTGTTTCAGCTTTGGTAAAATCATTTTTTTCAATTGCAATATCAGCGTACATCTTTTTGAAAATAATGGTATTCGGAAAGAGAGCGCAAGCTTTTTCTACATATCGTGAAGCTTCGGCTAATTTTTTCTCTTCCATATAAAGAGCAATTATATTGATATAGGAATTTTCGAGTGTGGAATCATAATCAACAGATGAGAGGAATGCAGTAAGAGCTTCCTTGTACTTTTTCTTTTTAAGATATTCGACGCCGCGATTGTAAAGTGTAATGCCAAGAAGATTTCGTGCTTCCGGTGTATTCCTCACGGAAAGACAGAGTTTCAGAGTTTTTTCGGCTGCAATAAATTGATACGATGCATTATAAAGCTGACCGAGTAAAAGAAGTATTTCATAGCGGTTCGGAAAAATTGTTGCCGCATGTTCAAGTGTACGAATTGCATCTGTTGTTCTGTTCAGCGCCTGATACGACTGTGCAAGATACATAAATGCGATACTTGATGGCTGTTGTGTAGCAATGAAATTTTCAAACACCTTTATTGCTTGCTCGTACTCCTTGTTGTTGTATAACTCAATTCCATAGTTTAGTTGAGTTTGTGCAATAAGAGGTATAGAAAACAGGATAAATATATAACAACAGATATAACTCAAATGATATTTATTGACGTGCTTGTACTGGTTCATTTCGTGTACTTTCATTTCCTGATGAATCAACTGAACGCACTTTGTAGTAATGATGTTTTTTGCCATGGTTATCGAGGTATCGAAGCTCCTTTACAGGCTGAGTGTTGAGTTTTTCATAGACACCTGTTGGAATTTCTGCACGATAAATATTGTAGCCGACAAAATCGAAGTCAACAACACGTTCCCATTCCAGCAATACTCCTTTGTCTGTAAGTGTAGCGCGTACATTTCGTGATGATGGCGGTGGAGTGAAATCGCGTACAAAAATAGTATCGATTTTGCTTGATCTGCTCTTATTATTAGCAGAGTCGACAGCAACTGCATAGTAGATAAAACGCATACCTTTTTTCACTGCAGTGTCACGGAAAGTGAATGGCGTTGAAGAAAAACTTACAAGTTCCTGAGCCTGCTTAGTTAATTCCACTTTGTAGATTTTATAGAGCCGAACATCGATTGAAGAACTTGAGCCGCATGATATTTCAACAAACTGTCCTTCTCTATTAACGGCGTAAAAGTTTTGCGGAGGCAATGGTGGTTCGTCGTCGGGAATCGGAATCTGGGTGGTTGTTTTTTTACTTTCATTCCCTGCACGATCTACGGCTGTTATGCTTATTATGAATGTTTTACCTGGAGTTAAACCTTCTTTCCGGTAACCACTATCAATGTAGGAGATTGTTTTAAGAGGGAACTCCGTGAGCCGTGGCTGAATCTCATACGATTCACCACGGTAAATATGGTAACCTGCAACGTCCTTTGCTTTTGGTGCATTCCATGAAAGTTTTAAAAATCTTTTTTCGAGTTTGTAGGATATGTTAGACGGAGGATCTGGCGGAGTATGATCCTCTGAAACTGCAGTAACAGGATTTGACATTTTACTTTCGTTTTGTGCTTTGTCCACAGCGCTGACTGAATAAAAGTATTGAACACCTGTGGCAACGGTTGAATCAAAATAAAATGGTCGTTCAAGTGGGATGAGAAATTTATTTAACCGTTCATATTTTTTATCAAGTCCTGTTGAGCGATATATATTGTATCCTGCGGCATCAAGTTCGAGACTAATGTTCCATGAAAGTCCGATTACTCCATCGCCAGCTTCTGCAATAAGATTTTGAGGTGAAGATGGCGGGGTAATATCTTTTAGTAAAAGAGACACAGGTTCGGATGGCGCACTTTCTCTGCCAATCGGATCTACAGCAGTAATGTAGTATGTATAGGTGACATTTTCTTCAAGAAATGTATCGGTGTATTCGCGGGGAGCTGCATCATCACGAATAATTGGTTTGGTGTTGATAACTTCGTATGGTGAAGACCCATGTTTACGATAGATTTTGAATTGAAGAGCGAGATCCTCATAATTTCCGTTCCATACCGGATAACTCCAATTCAATGTGATTGTTTTATCTCCAGCTTTTGCCTGTAGCTTTGTTGGTGGCTGCGGCTTCACTTCTTTTATAGTAATTTTTTTGGTAAGCGAATCTTTTGGTCTTATTCTTACATCGACAAAAACAATCTTGTAGTTGTATTCTTTCCCTTTCTCAACGCCACGATCTATAAAGCTCCGTCCAGTAACCTGAGCAACAGATGTACTTAAAAGAGAAAGCAGCCCACCGGCAAATGCACTTCCTTGAAGTTTTCTGAGTGCTTCGAAGGGATCTTCTGTCTCTGTTGCCTGCGAAACAAGATACCAGTCGTCGCCGAGAATACTTAACATTTCTTGCGGGTCTTTAACGGGAACAACTGGCGTTATTGTACGTAGTTCGAATGGTTTTGTTGTCGGCAGTGGACCTTGCCGGTAAACAAGAAATCCTTCGAGCGCTTTGGGTTGTTCTGTCAGAAAAATAACAAGGGAGTCTCCAAGAGCCATCGTGAAAAAATCTCTGCCGGTTTGAGCAGTTACAGTCGAAATTACACAAAGTATATGTATGATGAAAAGAAGTTTTTTCATGGCTTCACCTTATAATATTAAGCGGTACAGGAGTGGTAACATTTGTTTGCAATTGCAATGGGATTGTGATAGATGTCCAGAATTCCTGAGACACAAGTCCAACTGTATTGTAAGTGCGTACCCCGATATAGTATGTTCTGTTTGGTATATTTTCTGTGTTTGATAATACAATTGCAGGTGGATTGGCTGTAGCAAGTGTTGAAAGAACCTGAGTCCAGCTTCTGTAGGAAGTATTACCCTGTGCATTGCCCATCGCATATTCAATTCGTGCAATACCTGATTGAGGGTCACTGATATTCGAAAAGTTTAATTGTATCCTGGCAGTTGAACCTGTAACCTGATAAACTGGTGTGATTGTTGGCATTATTGGCGGAGAGGAGTCGATATAATATGGACCAGTTACACAGGGTTGACTGGTTAAGCCATCAAAGTTTCGAGCACGTACACTGATGTAATAGACACCGTCAGGCAAATTATAATTCGGAAGTCGATATGATTGTGCAGTACGAATGTCCTGAGGGCGAAAATCAATGGAATCGTTCCATTGCTTTATGTTTGTTGCTCCCGGAGTTGTACCAATTGCAATTTGATACCCTTTGATAGAAGTTTCGTTATCTGTCGATTGTTCGGAGAAAATGAGATATGTTGTACCAGCTGGTATTCCATAGCTCAATGCGACTGTGGGTTTTGATGGTGGAGTCGGGTCGCGTGGAATAAATCGGCCAAGTCTGACCGGATTGCTCGGAATACCGGCATGATTTACTGCTCGTACATCAACGTAAAACGAATCAAGATACGATAACGGTGCGCCGGATATTGTTGTTTGTAATGTATTGCCTACAGGAATCCAATCGGAAGAGCCTCTTACTGTGTCTGCAATACGGATTACTTTATATTCATATGTGTAAATTCCGGATTGAGGATCGGATGATGGTAGCCACCGTACGGTTAGAGTTGGTGGTGTGCCGCTACCAGCTAATGTTAACGTCGTTGATGTGGTTGTTCCCATCGGTAATAGAGAAATTGATGATGTAGAACCCTCTAGTGAAGAATACATAGAAACTGAAGTTCCTACTGAAGTTGATGCTGGTCGTAATGCATCCGGTAGAGGTACTGGTGGTACAACATTGACCGATGTTGTAAACACAGGTGACATTGCAGCAACTGCAGCAAGTTGGATGTTTTGTTGTGGTGTAGTCGGTTTTGTTGTATCAACGTAAAGAGGCAAGGAAGAACCGACAGTACTCCAGAGATCAACTCCGTTCTTTGCCCTTACGTGTACAAGATATTCTCTTCCATGTTGTAGATTGAGTCCGATGATAACAACTTCTTTTCGTCCGCCTGCGGATGTCCAACCGACAATTGAAGTATCCGGAATCGGTGATGGTACGGAAGGTACTCTTCCAACGGCATATTGATATTCGGTAATTCCGGATTCATTGTCGTTAGAAATCCATGATACAATAATCTGATGCTTATCGGAAGTGTAAAATTTTGCATTCGGAGCTGGTCCGCCGGTAATACCTTGAGGTAAATACTTGTATCGTGGGAAAGTAACAGAAGGTCTGGTTGGCGGAGTAACATCTCCGGTCATTGAAGCGGTAGCAGTAGTTCCAACTCCGCCACCACCACTTGCAAAATATGTTGTAAAGTTTGAAAAACGCTGGTGAGTGTAACCTGCACCACCACGTGCTCTTACAAATACAGAACGTGGTGTACTCAATTCATTACCACGTTGCAGGAAGTATCGTGTCATGCTTGTACGCATACCTACAGACATAAAACCACTTCCTCGCAGTGATGTTGAGTTGCCAAGATCTAGGATGATGGCATATTCATTAATTCCTTCAGTATGTTGAGCATACCAATTGACAGTAGCTGTGCTATAATAGTTTCTGTTTGTTGTACTGACATTTATTGTAGTAACACGTGGTACTTCAAGACGTCTCTTTAAGATGGTTTTTTGGAGATTGATTTGATTTAAAGAAACAGGTCGCTGTTTAATACTGTCGGGTTTATCCTGTTTCCAGTATCCATAACGATCGTAAATATCATAAAGATTTTCTGTAAGTGCCGTTCTGTAGTAGTACAGTTGGTCAAGAATTTCAGTATACGTTCTGTGAGATGAATAAATATTGTTTTCTAATTCGTTTGTAAGTTTTTGAGAATTCATTGCAATAGTGACCTGTGCGACCGAATCGAGATAGTTCAATCCTGCAATGTGTAAATCGTACCACAAGTTCATTCCTTTTTCAGTGCATTGAGCCTTCTTTTCGGCCAGAGTTAAGCTTTGCCACATATTGTCAAATTCTGATAAACGTTGGCTTATAACATTTTGTTGTGTTGATCCATCGGTGTTTGATGTATTTGCAAAAGTGAGAATAAGTTCAAGCCGGCGACGTGTTACACTTCTCAATCCAGCTTCATCTAACCGGTTTGTTTTTGCAATTATGGAGGATCGTATTGCATTTTGTTGGGCTATGAGCAATGAACGTTTTGATGTAGCAAAGTTTTTCTCCTGTATAAAATAACCGCTATTATCACGATAAAATTCTTCGAGCTGTCTTACAAGTACTAAGAAAGAGTGGCCAATCTGGTTTGTGCTAACTTCGGAATCACTACCCTGAAGTGCCTGATTGAGAGATTGGATACCGTTTTGTATAGCAGTTATTTGTTCGCGTACTGTGTTTTCAACAGTATTAAAATCCTGTTGAGCCTGAGTAAGTGTAGTAGAATTCTGTTGCGCAATTCCTTCATTGAAGGTAAAATCAGGTTGTGAAGTTACTTGCTTTTGTGTCTGGCCGTTTGCGTCAACGTAAATAGTTGTGTTTGGTGGACCAAGTATTGCTGAGCTGATCGGATTTCCGGCCAAAACATAATCTCGTGATGTCAGTTCCGTTACATTTGCCGTAACCCTACTAAGTCGCTCAGCAATCTGATTTTTATCAGCATTTGATGATTGAATAAATTCATCAATCCGATTTCGTTTTGCTCTCAGCGTATCACGTAATGCAGGTGATGGTGCGTCTGTTGACAACAGTATGTTATTGACAACCCAGCTGATCGGTTGTTTTTCAGCTTCTGTCATACCTCTTGTGTCTTCGTCAAAAAGAGCACCAACTAAGAAGTATCCCATCATTCGTACTATACTGTTGTCGCTTCTTGTTAATTGGCCGAGTGAAAATAATGAGGCAAAAGCCCGTTGAAGTTCTTCCTGGCTAATAGCAAGTGCAGCAGTGCGTGCATTATTCATTTCGTTTTTTGCTTCATCACAGGCATTTTTCATTTCATCAGCTGCGTTCTTTGCTTCCTGGATAAGTCGTTCCATTTCCGGGTCGCGCCCGAAACCGCCATCAACTCCTCCGTTATAAATTTTAGCCCAAACACTGCCACTCCAGCTTACAAATAACGCTCGTACTTTCAAGCCAGCGACTCCGTAAATGAAAAATCGTGGTTCACCAAAAAGTGCACCTTCGAGCCATCCTTTTGCTCCTACAACACCACCAAGTACTGAAGCTTCTATCCATGCTTTACAATAAGCTCCCCATGAGACGTGTTGAATGTACCATATTGAACCTTCAAAACCAGCGTCGACTTTAATGATCCAGATATCGAATTTTTTTGAAATTAATGCAGACATGTAGAATCCTCTATTGCCGATAAAGAATTCTCCGCGTGCTTCAAGTATTCGCAAAATGCTTAACGTATCGATGCTTCCGTAAATGCCCCACGCATCTCTGCTATAAACGTAAAATCCGACAGTTGCTCTTCCGTTAAGTAGTTCTGAAACCCGCAATGTAACACTAATGGAACCTTCTGCAAAACCATTACTGAAACCTACAAGGAGATAAATATTTCCGTTAAGATAGGTGCTTTGATTTAAGAGTATTACTTTACCATAAAGCGCAAAATAGTTTTCGGTAACTGTTAATAAAACTCTTCCTGAAATCAGATTGTCGGATACTATTGTAGCGCCTGCATAAAGGAGTACTGCAAATCTTCCGGGCGTTACAGTCATTCTTGAAGTGGTGCTGTCATCGAGACCTGCTAGCGAACGTACGAGTATCAGATCTGAATTTTCAGGATTGATGAAGAATCCTCCGCCAAGTTGGGTTAAAACAATTGCAGGTGGAATAGGAATAGAAACAGTGGCTCCGACAAAAAGACCTGCACTTGTTTGAGATCCCGACTTCGCAATTTTTCCGACTACTATTACTTCATAGGTATTGTTAATGGTACCTTTGCCGCCAACGAGGAATTTATAACCACTTGCATCGCGGCTATAATTCATATCAACTCTGAATGAAACAACATTCTGAACTGAGAAATTTGCATTTCTGATAATAATATTTGTTGATGTTTCGGTTCGGTAGGCTAACAATTCCTGTATGCCTCCGCTTCCGAGATTATTTATTGTAAGTGATGCACTGAAGCGGAAATAACTTAACACAGTTACTTGCTGTGAATCTGCCCGCGCAGAGGATGAACCGGATGGCATTGACCCGCCTTTGATATAAATAGTTGTCGGTGTGTTTATATACACTATACTGTCAATAGAAATTGAAACGACATCCATAACCGAAAGACTACCACCACTGATTGCACTACCAAGATTTTCAACCCGCCCACGTGAGGTTACTTTTAAGTTATTAAAAGTCAGACTACCACTAACTGCATCTGCATTGAGACTGACAGTGCCGCTAAACGCAAAAGTAACAGCTGAGGATGTTTGAATATTGAACGAAGAAAAATTCATTTTCAATGCTTCCCAGTTTATATTAAGTAAGTCAGGAGCAACTTGGATATTTCCCCATCGTATAGTACCGTCGAATTGTATTTCACAACCTGGATTGACAGTGCCACCCGACTTGTTACCTATTCTGATCCATTTATTTGGATTATTCATAAAGTAAACATCGGCTATTAACTTAAGAGAACTTTGTCTTAATGAGGTAGCATTAAATGAAAGAGATGCGTAGGTCGGATCAAATGTTGCTATCCACAATGGTATTTCAGTTCTGTCTCCTTCTCCCAACCCTGGAGTTTCATCGAACAATGTAATGTTAGCGCCACCCGAGATAGTGCCATTTGGTGCAATCTGGAAGTAATACCGTTGTCGTGTAGTATCAAATGGTTCTGGAAGTTTAACGAATCCTGCGACACGGAGATTGTTTGAAACAATATTAAGCGTGTCAACTGCAAGGTGGTTTTCGACGATATAAAATTCTCTGCTTAGGAGCGAAGCGCTAGCCAGTCCGATGGTACCATTCGAACTAATACGGAAGCCACGGAATTGCGATGTATTATCGAGAAAACGAATTTCGCCACTGAGGATGAGAGATAAAATTCGGTCGTTATAACTGAACGTAATAGCCCGAGCTGGTGGGGAAGTCAGATCTTTAATAGAAAAAACAGCCCCAAAAAGATTGAATTGCTGGATTGAAGAAGGAGCAGTTATACTTATTTCGGGTAAGGTGATATTATTTTTAGAAATACTTAAACCGGAGAACGAAACGGCAAATTCATCTCCAAAGTCGGGGAAGCGAAGTGTGCCACTGAGTGTAAGCCGAATGTCGTTTCTGTCGAATACAATATCAAAAGGAGGATTTGTACCGATAGCTTCCGGTTTGAAGTTTGCAAAAAGGAGCGGAAGTTGTGCATTGGGAAGATGAGAAACATCAAACGTAAATCCGAAACGGTTATCGGACCATTGTGCAGTATAGTGAATTGCGGCTGTGTCACCGGTTTGTGAGCGGAACAGTTCAGTTGTTAAATCGCCCGATAGTCTGACAGATGGAGAACCTTCCCCAAACGTTGCTTCAACACCACTGATTTTTAGTCGGGCCATTGTACCAAGCGCAACATTAACAATATATGATTCTGTAGACTGATGTGTGGGAGTGAATCTGCCGATACGAACATTACCCGATATTCCATTTTGTGCAATAATGAGAGAATCGATATTGATAACAGCAGAGCTCAGAGCTTCGGGAAGCGTTATACGACCACCAGCTATAAGTTTATACGTACCGTCTAAGTTAGCATAGCGGAGTTGTGTAATATCGAGCGGAATTCCAAGCGCAGCAAGTGAAAAGAGAGTATCGCTGCCTGAAGGTGGAGTAACAGAAATTGAACCGTCAACAAGCTGGAATGTAGATGTGTTAACAGTAACACTAAAACTGACGCCGAATGTTGGTGGAGTTGGTCTTCCATACTGCAGTGCTGGTACCACCAATTGTATTGGTTGTCCGGTACGTGTAGAAATACGAATACCACCAGTAACCGGTTCTGTTTCTACTAGTACTGTATTGCCACTTTTAAGTTGCAGAAATGCAATGGTTGTATCGGGCAGAGGAAGTTTGTCAGGTATTGGAATAATACCAAATAAATCTCCCGGTTGGAATCCGTTGCGATCAAGTCGTGCAACAAATCGGTCGCTCAGATAAAAGTCAGCACTGCCAGCTGTAACTCTGAAAGAGGAAGTGTTTATTGCAAATGAATCAGAGAAGACACATCGGATTGTATCGTAGTCTGTACCGTTGAACCGCACAAAAACCGTAGAAGTGCCGCGTACCCGTAACCCTTCGCTTGTAAGTGAAACATCAGAAGGAAGTGAGAGACGTACGGCAGTTTGTTCGTTGACAGGAGCTGTTGTTTGAACAGCAGACCATGATAGGCCGCCTGTTTCAACCACAAACTTGAGTGCAAAATCGCTTGTAAAGGTTGCACTTCCTGATAATACTCGGAAATCTCTGTAGTTAATCAAAAAATCATCAAATCGTACATTTGCACTACCACCTCCGGAGAGATTGAGTGTACTTGAGCCTGAGAATCGTAATCCTTCTCTATTTAATACTGCGGTATTTATGGTAAACGACAAGATTGGATTTGCTGCGGGAAGATTCCATCGGAACGGTGAATTGATTGCAATCTGACCGTTTAATATTTCTCCGCTTATGAGATCGAAACTTAAATTACCTGTTGCTCTTACTGAATCGGCACCCGGATTTGGAATTGCTAAAGTACCGGCAACATCTATTATTGCACTCTGTCTGTCTTCATTAAATGCCAGTGTTACGGTCGAAGTGGTAACGCGGAGTGTACCAATACCAAGATTAAACGGACATGGAGGAATAAAACCGTTAATGGTTCCGCTCAATCGTCCTCGACTATCAATTGTAAAGACAGTGCTCATGGTGTTTGCAACAGTAGAACCACTTCCGCAACTCATAAAATCAGGAAGCTGAATATTACCTCTCAGTGTAACATTGAAATTCTGTTGTCCGTTGACTGATGAAAGATTACCGCCGATTTCTTTAACAAAAAATCCTAAAGTACCGCCCAATGGCATTTGCAATCCCTGACCATCAAATACTTTCGGTTCGATGGTTCCTGTAATGCGCCCAGCCTGATAACCTGCGTTGAGAATTGTGACGCGTGGATTTCGTAATTGTGGTGGAAATGATTCCGGCATCTGAGGGAAGCTCAGTTCGAAATCGAAAGCAAAACCCCAGTCGTTCATTGTACCTTCGGTAGACATTGTAAACCAGTTGAATGTCAATGGCCTCATCCGAAAAGCCAGAGGTTTTATACCAAAGCCCATAAATGTACGAACGGAATCATTCATTTCTGGAATTGAAATTTCAGGAATATGTATTCCTGTCCTTCGTATTTCTATACCGGAAACTTTCGGAAGCTTAACATTGAGATCGGGGAACTGAAACTCCATTCCTAATCCAATCCGGAATTCCCATCCTGTGTTTTGATTGTAACTTAATTGTGGCAAAGTAAAGTCCGATAATCCTAAATTCAGCCAACCCATAGAAAGACGTGGTGGCGTTGTCAGCGAGTCAGGAATAAATTCACGCACTTCGATTCCAGATTGTGATATTGCAAAGCTTGCTGCAGCACCATAGGATCGACCATCGCCTAGATTAAGTCGAATGCCACCCGAGGCAGTAAAATTGAAAGCGATATTAAAAGGAACAAGTTGTGCCTCAAACTCACCAGCTACACGTGACAACGTAAGATTGAGTTTATCACTTTCGGGTACCAGCGGAATATTTTTGTTAACTGTAAGATCAACTGCACCAATCAGGCGACCATCGGGCATCAGTTTTAAACGAATGCTATCGTTACTAATAGTATGTTGAAAGAGTTTGATATTTCCTGTAAACTGAAATGCATTGATGCCATCAAGCTCACCATACATGAGGTTGTTGATACTAAAGGGGATTCCAAATCTGCTTAAATCAAAATCAGCTAACCGGTCTGTTGGTATGTTGACATGGATACCACCGGATTTAAGGGAACGGGATATTGCATCGATTGTAATATCAAAAGAAACCGTCAACTCCGGCGGAGTAGGTCGTCCACACTGGAGTGCTGGTATAACCAACCGTATAGGTCTACCGGGTCGTGTTTGTAATCGGATACCGTCGCTGTTCACAGTGTGATCGATGAGCAACGAATCGCCGGACTTTAATACAAGATATGCAATTTGTTCTGTCGGAAGTCCGAGCCGTTCAGGTAAAAGTGCTATTCCAAAGTAGCTTAAATCGGGGAAAAAGCCGTGTTCATTAATAAGAGCAATTCTGTTGCTTCCGTAAAATAGTTCGATAGAGCCAGAAGCAACTCTAAACGGATTAAGCGAGAGTGAAAAATTCGGAGAATACACAGCATTCAATGAAGATAGATCACGTCCTTCGTATTTCAAACGTACTGTTGCCTGACCTTTTGCATTGAATCCATTGTTGCTGATAGAAATTGTATCGGGGAGGTTCAATATCAGACCAATTGGTTCTGGTAAATCAGAACCGCGTGGCACTGCCTGAAAATTCAAATCTCCTCCGTCGATTCCTACTTTGAAAGCGAATGGTGTGTCGAACAGTACTCTTCCGGAGCGAAATGCTAAATTTCTCCAATCAATTTCAACATTGTCAAATGTTACTCCGATAGTGCTGCCTCCGGGTAAGGCAAGAGAATGTCGTCCGTTAAGAATTAGGGATTGAGTAGTAATGCGTGCATTTCCGATATTAAAGGAGAGTGCCGGAGTTGTCGGTGGAAATTTCATTGCAAACGGAGTTGAAACTGTACCGTCGAGTGTCAGTAGTCGATTGTGTATAAATTCATAACTTATAGTTACAGCTGCAGTAATAGGAGTACCCATCGGATTTTCGAGACTGAGATTTGCGTTACCATCGAGCTGGACTTTCTGGCTATCGGAGGCAAAAGAGAAAGTAAGAGAGGAATTGATAACATTTAGAGTAAGTATACCAAACTGAAACGGACAGGGAGGTACAATATTCTCGACCGTACCGCTGAGTTTGCCGTTGCCATCGAGTTGCAATGCTGCAGGCAGATTAATGCTTTGATTTCCTGTTGAACAGGAGCCTAGTGCAGGTAATTCAATTTTACCACGCACACGAATGTCTGGTGATATATCCATAGAGGAACCGCGTACAGTTGCAGCAAGAGAACCTGATAGTTCAAGTACACGCATAATAACATCACCGCCAACCGGTAAAACAACACCAGGCTCAGCAAATGATTTGGGTACTAAGGATGCTGTAAAAATTCCATCACGGAACGAGGCATTAACAAGGATGTCGGGATCCGTTAATTGTGCTGCTGTGCCGGTGGGTAAGTTTGGTAAGCGGAGTTTTAATGAAAAATCGAAATTAAACCCTGAAGGAGAAGAAGAAGTCCACGAAAGCCATGGGAAAGTAAAAGCCGGAAGACGAGCTGAGAGAAATTCGAGATTAAACTGATTAAAGTTGTAGCGTGGTAACGAAAGGGAAGAAAAATTCATTTCGGGGAACTGAAAACCAGAAGGATTAAAACGAACTCCTCGAAGCTGTGGTAAGGTTATATTATTAAATGTCGGAAATGAGATTTCAACATCGAGTCCTAAATCGTAATTCCATGTACTGCCGTTATATGAAAGTGAGGAGAGATTCAGCGAACTGAACTTGAGTGCAACCCATCCAAGATTCAATGGTGTTGCTGTAAGATCACCACGTGGTGTAAATTCTAACACATTAATACCCGAGGGTTGAATTTGTACTACAACGTCGGCTCCAATGCGAGTGTCAGCGTCGGGTTGAAAATCGAGTCCGCCTGCAGCTGTGATTTCAAAATTGCTGTTTCCCGATGTTAGGTTGAATGATACATTTCCATGGAGAGTTGCAATATTTAAACGGAATTTATCAGATCCTAAAGGAATGGAAATGAGCTCATCACATGATAGTTCTCCATTGATTGTACCATCTGCAGATAGTAAAAGTTCGTTAATTGTGCAAGGTGATTCGCTACCGAAAAGTTCAAGTATTCCTCCCAGTCGGATTTGAGGTTCTGAAAACTGAATCCGTGCAGTAGTTATTTTCAGTTTTGTAATTCCTTCGCCAAGTTCAAAGAGAGGAGAAGCTGCATTTCGTACAATAGTAGATAGACCACTGAGTCCGAGAGAAGTAAGACGAACTCGTTCAGGAAAAGGAATTGATACTCCCAGCTGTGGAATTACGAGTTCTCCGCCAATTGAAAGCGAAGAGAGCGGGGAATACTCTATTGTTGATGGACGGAAGTAATTGCCTATAAAAGAAAGAGGTAAGTCAGAACTGCTTATATTGCCTTGAATGAAACCAGAAAGGAAGGTAGGTGGAGTATAAGAACCTTTTTGTAACATCAAATTTACCAACGAAACAGATACACTGCGAGCTGCTATACCTGGAAACCGGAGCACAAGAGTAGCAGTACCATTCAATGTATATGAAAACGGATCTTCTGTTACACCTACTGAACGCAAATTTGTAATAAACGCAAATCCTTCTACAAGTGTTAACGTGTCGGGTATTGATGTTGAGGTAGTCGTTGTTGTTGGCGTTCCGTAAGTAAAAGACCATATTTCGCTCTGACCGTTGTTCGATGTTGGTGCAAAACCACGATCATCTGTTGCTGTAATTTGCCAAACATATTCTCTTCCGTTAATAAACGGTAATGCATCTGGTGGGTATACATACACATTTGTTCCGACAACTGAATCGATGTGGTGAGGTCGGTTTGCTTCGAGTGCACGAGCAACGGTTTGACCTTCTAACTTCTCAACAATTTTGATTTTGTAACGAAGCGAAAATGCAGGAGGTGTGATAACAGGAGTCCATTGGAATACAGGATAAGTTTCGGTTACGGATGAACTGTTTGCAGGTGAAATGAGCTGAGGTGGATTGGGGTACATAATAGAGAATGAACCACAGGTTTCTGTCAACGGCGGATCAGTATCGCGCGCACCAGGGGGAAGTACTTTTATACAAATAGAATAATCACCTTCGGGAAATCTGCCGGATCGTATAATTCGTTGTTCGAGAGCAGTATTGTAATTAACATCCTGCCAGTTGAGAATTTCATTTGTTGTGAATACTTGCATGGGTACTATCATTTGTACTGGCGATGAGCGGGCTGTAAAAATTGTGCCATACGAAGGATGAGTTACGCGTACGAAAAACGTAATATCTACTGGAAGAGATCCTGAGTACATTACTGTCAATGAACCAATAGAGAGGTCTCTTTCCCAATCATTGAAATATGGACTCGGAAAAGAGTTGATTGTTAACATCGAATTCCATTGTGCAGAAGTTCCGATAGTTGCAATGATTGAGAGTAAAAGTAGAAAAAACAATCTTCGTGGTGAATACATAAATCCTCCTTCTTTTATTAAAATAACTGTCTTTTTATGGACGAGTTATTTTTTTTTATTCCCCACCGGTGTGTACAAAACGAAATGGCCGATGATATTAAAAGTTACCGGAGCTTTTTACACTCCGACCTCCTTACTCTCTATTAACAGACCATACAAGCATAAATATATATAAAAAAAATGTCAATTGGGTGAGCTCATTAAGGTGCTGAGAATCACTTATTGAATATTGAATTAAAAAAAGTTTAATATTCATCACATTTCGATTAACTTGCATTTTGCTGCGGAAGTTTATATTTTTTACAACTACGTGTTTATGTAAACGGAGAAGAAAATGGTAAATTTGATGATTGTTTTGTTGTTAAGTTATATAATCGGTTCAATTCCTACTTCTATCATGTTATCGAAATGGCGGCACGGGTTTGATATCCGTACTAAAGGGAGTGGGAATGCCGGTGGTACAAATGTATTCCGTGTGCTTGGCTGGAAATCGGGCGTTTTTGTTATTATAGTCGATGGTTTAAAAGGTGTTATTGCAACAACACTTATTGCACGGTTGTTTTGGGATCCATCATTGCCTTTTTATAACCGTACCCCGTTTGATGATTTTACCATCATTCAAATGCTATGTGGAGCAGCTGCAATAATCGGGCATGTATGGACAGTTTTTGCTGGTTTCAAAGGAGGCAAGGGCATTGCTACTGCTGCCGGTATGCTCATCGGCATTGCTCCGACTGAATTTATTGTTTCGGCCATTGTATTCTTTATTTTCTTTTTCGCATTTCGTTACGTTTCGCTTGGCTCCATCATGGCTGCAATTGCTTTTCCACTAACACTCATTATACGCCACAACATACTCTCCGATGAAATTCATAGTTACCATACACTTGTTTTTTTTAGTATTGGTATTGCAATTTTTCTGCTCTACTCACATCGCGCCAACATTAAACGATTGATTCAAGGTACAGAGAAAAAAATTACAAGTTTCAAAGGCAAAACAGAAGTAATCAAAGTTGACGAGTAATATCTACTAAACAAGGATCATGAACATTACTGTACTTGGTGCCGGAAGTTGGGGTACTACGTTAGCACTTGTGCTGGCTGAAAATAATCATTCAGTTACACTTTGGACTTTTGATCCTTTACAGGCAGAAGAGATGAGTTTAACCCGTGAGAATAAAGAATTCCTGCCGGGTATCAAACTTCCTTCAGCAATTAGCATTACAACAGATATAGAAGGGTGCTGTAAAAAAAAGGAAATGATAGTTACTGCAGTTCCTTCCCAGTTTCTTCGCTCAGTTCTTCAGCGCATCGCTCATCTCGATCTCAAAGACACCATTATTTGTAACGTTGCAAAAGGAATAGAAAACGGTTCGCTGATGACGATGTCGGAGGTACTGCTCGATGTATTGATGTATGAACGAAAAGAAAATATTGCCATCCTATCTGGACCAAGTCACGCTGAAGAGGTTAGCAAAAAAATACCAACAATGGTTGTTGCGGCTGCTTTTAAAACAAAAGTTGCACGAATTGTACAGGAAACATTTATGAATGAATATTTTCGTGTCTATGTTAATGAAGATATTCGCGGTGTAGAATTGGGCGGTGCAATAAAGAATGTCATCGCTATTGCAGCAGGATTAAGTGACGGTGCCGGCTTTGGTGATAATACAAAAGCAGCTATTATGACACGTGGTATTTATGAAATTACCCGCCTCGGTGCAAAAATGGGTGCGCAACCAATTACCTTCGCTGGATTATCGGGAATGGGTGATCTCATTGTTACTTGTATGAGCCGCCATAGTCGTAACAGATACGTCGGAGAAGAAATTGGTAAAGGCAGAGTTGTTAGCGAAGTGCTGAGTGAAATGAAAATGGTTGCTGAAGGTGTTCCCACAGCCAAATCAGTTCACCAACTGGCACAAAAACATAACGTCGAAATGCCAATGGCAGAAGAAGTGTATAGAGTACTTTATGAAAATAAAAATCCCCGACAGGCAACACTCGATTTGATGGGACGGGATACACGTGGCGAAGGCGCACATTGAATAATCATACCTCCATCTCCTTCTCAAAGAATTGACAATGTCATTATTGGGCGAAATTTTTGCGCTTATAACCGCTTGCTGTTGGGCCGGTGGCTCAATGGCTTTTGCTGCTGCTGCTTCTCGTGTTGGTTCAGTCTATGTCAACATTACCCGTTTAATCATTGCAACTATTGTTATTGGTATTATCGTCGGTTTATTCGGTAGTTTATATAATGTAACATTTGAACAGTTTATGTTTTTTGGTTTCAGTGGTGTTGTTGGATTTGCTTTCGGAGATACATTTCTCTTCGCAGCTTTTGAAACAATTGGTGCCCGTATCAGTATGGTTATAATGTCTCTTGCTCCCGCAATTGCTGCGGTATTAGCATATCTTTTTCTAAAGGAGCTTCTGTCGTTTTACGGAATAGTGGGAATTTTCGTTACTCTCGTTGGAATCATTCTCGTTATTCTTGATGGTTCAGCTAAGAATGCTGTAAGTAATCACATTCCCCTGAAAGGAATACTTTACGCATTTTTGGGATCTTTCGGGCAGGCTGGTGGTTTGACGTTGACAAAAGCTGGTTTTGAATGTGGCCCGATAGGTGGTCTTGAAGCAACATTTATTCGTTTAGTAACAGCTCTAATTATAGTAGTTCCGATTAACTATTTCCTTGGTTTATATACTCAACCTATAAAAATTTATAGGAATAATAAAAAAGCATTTTCATTTACATTACTTGGTGCATTACTTGGACCAATTCTTGGAGTTACATTCAGTCTCCTGGCAGTAAGCCTAACAAAAGTAGCAATTGCATCTACATTAATGGCAACAACACCACTGTTCATGTTACCAGCAGTATGGTTACTTCAGAAAGAAAAATTACGATGGCAAGCAATACTTGGCGCATTGCTTGCCGTCGGAGGAGTGATATTACTGTTTATTCATTAAAGTGCTGTTATACATGCTGCACTATCTTTCCGTTTTCCCGAACAACGTATCGCGATTTAGGAATTGTACGTGTCGTGGTTTGATCTTCGGATGATAGCTTGAATTTTTCGAGCAGCTGGTACAACCGCTCGGCGAATTTATTAAGTTCTTCCGCAGATTGTGCAATTTGCTGAATACCATGTGCAGTTTGTTCTGTTACGGTATTCAGAATTTCAATATTATGGCTTATTTGTTCGCTTGCAGAAGCTTGTTGAGTGCTTGCTGCGACTATCTGGGTAATCATCGATGTGACTTCTTGCGACAACTTAACAATTTCTCTTAATGATGCCCCTGCTTTGTCAGCCCGACTTATTCCTTCGTCAACCTGGCGTGTACCTTCTTCCATTGCTTTTACAGCACCTTGTGTGTCGTGTTGTATCTTCTTAATCATCGAAGCAATCTCTTTTGTTGCTTTTGTTGTTCGCTCTGCAAGTTTTCGTACCTCATCGGCAACTACAGCAAAGCCGCGACCTTGCTCGCCGGCACGCGCGGCTTCAATTGCTGCATTCAGCGCTAACAGATTTGTCTGATCTGCGATTTCATCAATAACACTGATAATTTCACCAATCTGATTGCTTGATTTACCAAGCTCCTGAATAGTGAGCGACGATTTGCGCACAACTTCAGCAATACGTTTCATACTATCTACAGTTTCATCGACAACTTGGCCCCCTGCTTCTGCTGCTTTGCGTGCTTTTTCGGATGTCTCGGAAGTGATAACGGCATTCTGAGAATTTTCGCTGATTGTCGATGCCATTTCCTGTATCGCGGATGCAACTTCCGATACCCGTTGTGAACCGTTTTCGGCGTTTGAGGCAATTGCCTGCGAATCTTTCAATATCTGATCTGAATGGAGTGAAACATTTTGAGCCTCCTGCTTTACTTCGTAAATAGATTCACGTAAATCTACAACAAAACTCTTTAACTCATCAATCAGTTCTCCCACTTCATCATTCGTTTTCTTTTCAAGTTCTATCGATAAATCACCTGTCGAAACCAGACGTATTCCTTCAATGAGAGGTTGTACAACTTTCATAATCCATTTCATTACCAATACAGCGGTTAAAGAAAAAATAATACACAACACGAGAGACCATAGTAATGCCGAACGTTTATCGGCATTAAACTGATCGGTAGATACACCAATTCTTACATATCCGATTGATTTTGTGTCACCAAGACGTGAGTAGACCGGTACTACAAATTCCATTATTTCCTTGCCGTTGACTAATTCTGTTGTACCATATTCCGGTTCAGTAAGTTTAGGTTGTGGAACAGCAAGTTTTTTAATTTGTGTGCCACGCGAGGATATTTCGTTTCCTGTGGCATCATAAAAACTTATGTGAACTATTTCAGGATCGGTGAGTGCTGCATCGATATGTTGGGTTAGTTGCGATGCGTCTCCCATCAGAACACCAAATCTGCCGACATTAGCAAGGTTGGTGCCTACTGAAATACCACGTTTAATAAATTGTTTTTCTGCGTTTCCCCCTATTACAAGGTAGTAGATGCTGCTCAATATAATTGTCAGCAGTACTATAAATGAAATGACTGGCAACAAAATTTTAGTTTGCAGTTTCATACATGCCTCGCTTTATTTGTAATTATTGAACAACATATGTAATCGATGGTCCTGTTTCTGCTGGTACTGATAATCCTAATACCTGTGCAATTTTTTGGTTGATAAAAGCTTTCAGATTTCCATTGTCGTTAATAACAGTGCAAATTGCTCCGTTGTTTACCATCTCGGTCTTTGGTGCAAAGATGCCGATCTTATCGTTCAGGGCAACTTCGCGGAGATAATCGAATCCCATTCCCGTCATAACATCGTCATCAGCGTCAGGGATTATAAGCATTTCAACTTTCTTCTCTTTTACCAGAGTTTTATAGACGGATGGTACATCACGTACTGTCTTTGGCAAACCGATAATCACTTTTACTCCTAATGCCATTCCGGCACGAGTCCATCCCTCAATACCTTTTTCGTCGAGTTTTGATGAAATTACACCAATAGTTGTAAGATTGGGTTTTAATGATTTTGCTACTGCTATTTGTTGACCGTTACTTGCTTTTTGAGCAAAAGAAAGTGTTGTGAAAAAGCTTAATAGTAAAATAATAGAGATTATGTGTATTGTGGTTAAAACAGTTCTGATTTTCATGACTCATTCTCCTCAATTATGGCTTTTTGTTGTTGATTACTTTTTTCTCATATTTCAACAATCTGCATTCCATAATTGAGTTTTGATTTTTTGCAAAAATTAAATATTTCATTTTTTATTCTTCTGTAAATTCCACAAAATACATTCCAATACTACTTACACCAATCATAAGAGATTTATTGTTATTATATTCAAAAAAAACAGGTTGGTGTATAAGTTTTGTGGAGGAAATGAATAGAAGCAAAACTATTTGTGGATGATATTCCACAGATGGTTATAATTATTCTTTTTTGGTATGAATTATTTCTGGCGTTTCCGGTTTTATTATTTGATTTCAACGCCAGAAATATAGGAGGGTACAATGGGGGGGAGGAAGGTCTTAACGATTTTTTAGTTTCAGATTATTTGATATTAAATCAATCCGCTGTTGGACACAAACAGAAGAACGTAATCCGTCTTCGGGAGTATGAAAGACATAATCGAGAAGTTGCTCTATTGTTGTCGTTGCCACATGTAATCGTGTATCTGAAGATGCGTAGTATATAAAGACTTCACCATTGTCCTTCATTATCCAACCATTGCTAAACAAAACGTTCGATACATCACCTACACGTTCATCACCTTCGGGTGCGAGAAAATATCCGCCGGGTCTGGCTAATACTTTTGAAGGGTCGTTCAAATCTGTTAAAAACAGGTAAAGAACATACCGTAAACCGGCTGCAGTATTACGCACTCCATGTGCAAGTTGTAGCCAGCCTTTTGATGTCTTTAACGGTGCTGGACCAAGACCGTTTTTGACTTCTTTAATAGTATGATATTGACGGTCGTCGATAATTATTTCCTGATGTATTTCGGCATTCTCTATTGAATCAGACAGACCCCAGCCGATTCCACCTCCGCTGCCGGTGTCTATAAATCCATCTTGTGGTCGTGTGTAAAATGCATACTTGCCGTTTACAAATTCCGGATGGAGTACTACATTTCGTTGTTGCGGTGAACGGGTTTTTAAATCCGGAAGGCGTGTCCACTGTTCGAAATCTTTTGTGCGTACGATACCGCACTGTGCAATTGCCGAAGATGTGTCGGTACGAGGTGCATTAGGCTCTTTCCGTTCGGAACAAAAAAGTCCATAGTACCATCCATCTTCATGTTTTACGATACGCATATCGTATACATTAACATCGGGGTTATCAGTTTCGGGGAGTAAAATGGGATAGTCGCGGAAGCGGAAATTATCAATGCCGTTATCCGATTCTGCTATAGCAAAAAAAGATTTACGATCCGAACCTTCAACTCGTACAATAAGGAGAATTTTTCCGTTGTATTCTACAGCACCTGCGTTAAAAGTGGAGTTTATTCCCATCCGTTCCATAAGATAGGGGTTTGTTTCGTAGTTTAAATCATATTTCCAGAATGGCGGAGTATGATCGGCAGTTATTACTGGATATTTATATCGTTGCACTACACCGTTTGTGAAAGGAAGTTTTTCGTTTTTTCTAGCCAGGAGATTTTCGTATTCTGTAAAGAGTTGTTGAACTTTTTGATCGAATACTGTTTTGCTAAGTTTACTCATTGTTCTTTCCGGTTGATACTTGCTAAAGTGTTAAGATCGATTGTTGTCTCCTTTGCCAGAAGATCGAGTTTATTCCACCAGTTAAATTTCAGGATAACAGAAGTTACAATTGTTATTACGCCGACAATAGCTGATGAAGTAAACTCCTTTATTACAATAAAAATTGGTAATGCAATAAGCGAAGCCTGCCATATAATACCAACAAGAACATTTGTTGCATCTCTTTTGAAGTTTTTATTTGGTTCAAAATCGGGATAAACTGCCTGCACTTTTTTCAGAATTGGTTTCCAGAATCCCCATGGATGAACCTGGACGTAAAATTTCATTAGTATTTCATCAGGTTCAGGTTTTGTAAGCAAACTGCCGGCAACAGAGCCAAGAGTTGATACTCCGAGAATATACGGGAATGCGTCAAGCGCCTGAAGATGAGGGAATACAACAGGCATAACAAGTGCTGCTGCAATACCGGCAACCATTCCCCAAAAGTATCCGTATCCGTTTAATCGCCACCAATACCATTTCAAAACATTTGCTGCAGTATAACCACCCCAAAGAGCATTAACAATCCATAAAGTAACCTGATTTATAGATTCGGCAATCAATCCAACAGCAAAACCGAGAAGAACAAAACCGATTGTTACGATGTAACTCATATGAACGTACTTTTTTGGAGGTGCATTCGGATTAATAAATTTTTTGTAAATGTCATTAACAACATATGCCGGTGCAGCATTGATGGTTGCAGCATAGGTCGACATAAAAGCCGCAAGAAGTCCGGCCATTAATAAACCGACCCATCCAACAGGAATCAGATCGCGCAATGCCAGCGGTAGTACCATTTCGAAATCTATATTATTGCCCATTGCACGTAGTTCCGGCAAAAGAAAGACCAGAGCCAATACTGTAAGGCCTGCAATCATCATATACCGTGGAAAGAACAAAACAACAGAAACAAACCAACTCATTTTTGCTGCTTCTTTTGGTGATCGAGTTGCAAGTATTCTTTGCATATCGTAGTTGGGAGCTGGTCCGGCTGCGCTGACCAAAAAACCTTTGAACAATACCATCATGAAAAAGATACCGAAAAGTTCGTATCCATCACTTTGAATTTTTGTATTAACACTGTCTAGTATTCCGTTCCAGTTTAAATCGAGCCTCCACCCAAAGAAAATATCTTTCCAACCGGCAGGAATAACAGCATTCAGCATTTCGGGCGAAATTGCCTGCATTGCAATAATACCAACAGCTACGGATGCAACGGTCATTACCAGAAACTGGATGAATTCTGTTATTACTACACTAAACATTCCGCCTTTTATAGCATAAACAGCAGTGATGCTCATCAGTATAATTGCATAGGCATCGGGAGATAAATCCCACGGGAGGAAGATTTTGGCAAATTTTCCGATTCCTTTAAAATCGTATGCGATAAAACCAATAACGCTGACGAGAGCAAAAATAACTACAATAATATGAGCAAGGCGGGCACCTTTTCCGTTTCCAAAGCGTGTCTCGATCCATTGCGCACCGGTCATTACGTTTGATTTGCGTAACCAGATCGAAAGAAAAACCATTAAAAATATTTGATTAAAAACAGGCCATACCCATGGTATCCAGACACTTTTTAAACCGTAAACAAAGAGAAGATACACTAGCCACATCGTGCCTGTAATATCAAACATTCCTGATGCATTCGATACACCCAGTATCCACCATGGAAGTGAATTGCTTCCTAAAAAGTATGAGTTGATATCTTTTATTGCGCGTTTCGATACAAGTAACCCTATTGTGAAAACAAGTGAGAAGTATCCGATAATAATCAATAGATCTATTGTGCTTATTTTCATGGTACCTTCTTTCGTGTAATGATATGAATAATACTAACTTTGAAACATATTCGATGCCAGATTCGGCAGCATCATTATATTGTAAAATGATTGATTAATAGAGAGTTAGAGATATCTTTTTATCACTTTGATAATAAAGTGTTATGGAATTGATAAATTGAATTTGAATTTTTACGAAAAAAGAATAATACTTAAAAACATCGTTGTGGCAAAGATATTGAAGATAGTAAAAATTCATTTTGACAATTCAATGGAGGAGAAGTATGAGGACATTTTCATTCGTCACAGGAGTAATCTGTATGTTCTTTTGCACCTCTGCTTTAGCTCAAAAGACACACGATACTTTTGTAGTTGCACCAGTGTTTCAGGATAATATGGTGTTGCAACAAAACACTAACGTTTCTGTATGGGGTAAAGGGATACCTGGACAAGCAGTGGTTATTAAGGGCAGTTGGGGTAAAACTGCTAAAGGAACAATCGGGAAAGACGGGAACTGGAAAGTACGACTCCAGACACCGAAAGCGGGTGGACCGTATGAGCTGACAATACAATCAGGTGAATCATCTGTACGGTTAAAGAATATATTAATTGGGGAGGTATGGTTGTGTTCAGGCCAATCGAATATGGAAATGCCACTGGAAGGCTGGCCTCCGACTGATACAATAATGAATTCAGCAAAGGAAATTGAACAAGCTCAATATCCCAATATTCGGTTATTAAAAGTAAACAGAAATTTTGCTGCAGAGCCTGTAACGGAATTAAACGGTATATGGGAAGAATGTACTCCTGCCACTGTCCGATCATTCAGTGCGGTAGCATACTTTTTTGGAAGAGAAATTCATAAAAAATTAAAGGTACCTGTCGGATTAATTCAGGCTGCGTGGGGTGGCACAGCAGTAGAGCCCTGGATAAGTAAAGAAGTACTCAGTCAATTCAATGAATACAAAACTCTGTTGAAAGGAATTGATCGCTCAAAAGACAGTTTAAAAATTTTGAATGCATGGTTAGCAGAACTGCCAATTGTTGAACTTGGAAATAAGCCTGCAACTGAACGGTGGAAAAATCTTGAGTTCGATGATAAAGAATATGCAGCGAAAACTTATGATGATAGTAAATGGTACACAATAAAGCTTCCTACATTGTGGGAACAGAGTGCCATTGGAGATTTCGATGGAATTGTATGGCTTCGTAAAACAATAGAAATACCAAAAAACTGGTTGAATAAACCCTTAACATTGTTTCTTGGTCCGATTGACGATATGGATGAAACTTATGTCAATGGTATTCTTGTTGGCGAAACGTTGCAGGAAGGTTATTGGAGAACAGATCGGATATACAAAGTACCTGGTTCAATTATTACCGATACCGTATTAACAATTGCAGTGCGAGTAATTGATAATCAGGGTGGCGGCGGTATCTGGGGTGATGGTAAAGAACCATACCTTCGATGCGACGATATTAATGAAACAATTTCACTTGCGATAGAATGGAAATGTATGCCGGTTGCTGAATATCGGTCAAACAAATTCTATGTATATGGAAAGAATGAGAAGACTTTTGCCGAGCGTCCGAAATTGCCTGTAACAATTTCCGGTTACACCGCAACAACATTGTATAATGGAATGATCTATCCCTTAGTTCCTATGACAATACGTGGTGTAATATGGTATCAGGGAGAATCGAATATATCCGATCCGCTGATGTATCAACGAACATTTCCAGCGTTAATTGCAAACTGGAGAAGAGTTTTTGAATCTGGTAATATTCCTTTCTACTTTGTTCAAATTGCACCGTATGATTATGGCGAGAATTCAAAGTCGCAGGAACTTCGGGAGTCACAACTTTTGACAATGGAAAAAGTACCGAATACAGGAATGGTTGTAACCTTGGACATCGGGAATCCCAAGAATATACATCCTGCAAATAAACAGGATGTTGGATATCGGTTGGCATTGTGGGCGCTTGCAAAAACGTATAAACAGAACGTGGGACCATATTCCGGTCCTATCTTTCAGTCACAAAAAAAGAAGCAAAACAAACTTGTACTTTTATTTAAGTTTGCCGAAAGTGGTTTAGTATTGAAGGAAACTGATGGAGAACACAACTTTTGGATTGCGGGGGAAGATCGGGTATTTAAAAAGGCCTTTGTTGAAGTGAAAGGGAACACACTTCTTGTGTGGCATCCAGATATATTGAATCCGGTTGCAGTACGGTATGCATGGAGCAATACTGCCAGTGCAACGCTTTTCAATAAAGAAGGATTACCAGCATCATCTTTCCGTACAGATTCCTGGTAGATATTGAATAAAGGAGGAAGTATTTGCTTCCTCCTTTGTTTATCAGGAACAGACTTAAAAAATCATCCGTCCAAATTGTGCTTTTTGACTTTATAGCCAAAAAAGGTTAAATTTTTTAACGATTTAAAAGTTCAGAAAAACAATATATGAAAAGACATGCCTGACGAGAAGGCAACGAGCGATAAAAAAATTCTGGAAAGATTGCGTAGTAAAGGCGAAATTCCCTGTCATATAGCAATTATTATGGATGGAAATGGTCGATGGGCGAAAAGGCGCGGATTGCCAAGAGTTGCCGGACACAAAGAGGGAATTAATTCGGTACGCGATATTGTTGAAGCATGTGGTCAGCTGGGAGTAAAGTACTTAACTCTTTACACCTTTTCTACCGAAAACTGGAGACGACCGCAGGAAGAAGTATCAGTATTGATGAAATTGCTGGTCCATTCATTAAGAAATGAACGCGATAAACTCCATAGAAATAAAGTCCGGCTCAAAGTAATCGGCGATATCAACATGCTTCCGCCGGTGGTTGTACAGGAGTTAAATGACGCACTGGAACTAACAAAAAACAATACCGGACTAACTCTTATTCTTGCGCTTAGTTATAGTGGCCGCTGGGATATTCTTCAGGCAATACGTGGTATGCTTGCAAAAATTCGGGAAGGTGAAATAACCGAACAAACACTAAACGAACAATTATTAAGCAATTACTTAACTACGGCTGGAATACCTGATCCCGATTTACTTATCCGAACAAGTGGTGAAATGCGTATAAGCAATTTTCTTTTATGGCAAATTGCTTACAGCGAGCTTTATATTTCGAAGGAATGTTGGCCATCCTTTAGGCGTAAACAACTTTATGAAGCAATCGAATCATATCAAAAACGGGAACGACGATTTGGAATGGTAAGTGAGCAGCTTTGTAAAACGATTCATCAATGAGCCGAAAGAAAGGTATAGACTTGTGATTATCACCAACCGATATAATAGTGTTACTTATTTAATGTTAATCCTGTGCACCTTTTTTAGTGTTTCAATTATACAGGCACAGCAGCGTCAGGAAGTTTACAAGATTCTTGGTATTAGTGTGGAAGGAAGCAGATTCGGTGATCCATCAGCAATTATTGCAAATACTGGTTTACGGGTTGGTGATGAAATTACAATACCAGGAGAACAAACCCGCACTGCAATAGAGCGACTTTACAGGTTACGATTGTTTAGTGATATTCAAATTTTTATTGAGAACAGAGTTGAGAACGGTGTTTTTTTACTTATTAAAGTTCAGGAAAATCCTCGACTCGAACGGATTGACATCTACGGTAATGATGAGTTAAGTACAAGCGATATTGAGAAAAAAATTAATCTGGTAAAAGGTCAGCTCATAACACCTGAAGATCTCTCTAGTATTGTACGAATATTGAAAGATGAGTATGCAAAAGAAGGTTACCTCAATGCAGAAATACGACCTTCACTTGTTCAGGTCAACGATACACTTAATCGTGTAGTTCTACGCCTTGATATTGATGAGGGTGAAGAAGTAAAAGTCGATCGTATACGGTTTTTTGGTAACAAGGCTTTTACGGATGGTGATTTGAAAGGTGAAATGAAAGAAACCAACGAGCGAACATGGTGGAAGTTTTGGCAAACAAATAAGTTTGATAAAAAGAAGTATGAAGAAGATAAAGAGCTTATTATAAAATTTTATCAGAAGAACGGTTACCGCGATGCACACATTATTTCCGACTCAATTTCATTCGATGAAAAACGCAAATATATGACAATTGATATTTATGTATACGAAGGTCCAAAGTATTATATACGAAATATAATCTGGGAAGGGAATACAGTTTATTCGTCGGATGTGTTATCAGAACGCCTTGGCTTTAGTAAAGGTGATGTGTACGACAAAGAACGATTTGAGAAAAACTTACGTCGTAGTGATGATGAAAGTGATGTAACATCTTTGTATACAGACAACGGCTATCTATGGTTTCAGGTCGAAGTAGAAGAAAAGGTGGTTGAGGGTGATAGTTTAGATATTACTTTGCATATACGAGAACACAATCAGTTTAGGCTTGGTCAGGTGATTATAAAAGGAAATACAAAAACATACGAAAAAGTTATTCGTCGCGAACTACTTACTAAGCCGGGTGATTACTTTAGCCGTCAACGTATTATCAACAGTGTACGTCAGCTAGCTCAACTCAATTATTTTAACCCTGAAAAAATTGCACCGGATGTGCGGCCTGTTGATGATAAAACAGTTGATCTGGAATATTCTGTCGAAGAAAAATCAAGCGACACGTTTAATATGTCTGTTGGTTATAGTGGAGCCTTTGGCTTCAGCGGTGGACTTGGATTGACATTTAATAATTTCTCAATCTGGGAACCGTTCCGCGGAGGTGCAGGTCAGCAGCTCTCGCTCGACTGGCAGTTTGGCGTCAGTTCATACTTCCGTACTTTTTCAATTAGTTTTACAGAACCATGGATGTTTGATACTCCAACGCTCTTTGGTATCAGCTTCTTTGATACCTATCAGTCATACTATGCAAAACTTCATTATCAGGGTGTTTCGCTTCGTTTTGGCCGTAGGTTTAAATGGCCCGATATGTATTTCCGTGGTGACTGGACGATCCGTTATCAGAAAAATGAATACTACCCACTCGACGGAACATCGTACTACGATTACTATTACCGGCAAGGTGTTACAACTCAGTTCGGAGTTGGGCAAATTATTTCCCGCAATAGTACTGATAGTCCAATATTTCCTACTCAGGGTTCAAATTTAGCACTTTCTTCTGAAGTTTACTTTGGACCTAAAAGAGAAGATATTGCGCGATTCCACAAGCACATTTTTTCGGCCGAGTGGTATTTGCCACTTTCAACGAATGGCAAACTTGCATTAATGACCTCATCGATGATTGCAATGATTTACGGTTTCGAAAAAAATTCGTACGTTCCATATCAGGATCTGTTCTACATGGGTGGTACCGGATTAGGACAAGTTTCTGTTACTCCGTTGCGTGGTTATGCAGATCGTTCTATCGGTCCATATAACGGAGATGTTGGTGGTAAATCAATGATTAAACAGGTTGCGGAATTACGGTTTGCTTTAACTTTGCATCCAATGCCGATATATTTATTAACATTTTACGAAGCGGGAAATGTATGGCTTGATCATACAGTTGTCAATCCGATCGATTTGAAACGATCAGCTGGTTTTGGAATGAGATTGCTTATCAATCCCATCGGCTTAATCGGGTTTGATTATGGCTATGGCTTTGATTCGCAGGAACGTGGCGGATCACGGTCAGGATGGAATTTCCATTTTCAATTTGGACGATCATTTTAATTAATGTATTAAAAAACAATTTAGTGAGGGAAACGTGAAACGAATACTTTTTTTTGCTGTTATTAGCATGATGACTTTTCTTACACAAGTCAATGCACAACAGAAAATTGCATATGTAAACTCGGAAAAAATTCTTGCAGAGCTACCCGAAGCTCAACAAATACGTCGCGAACTTGAGTCACGTGTACGCATGTACCAGGATACTCTTGAACAACTCGGAAAATCATTCCAGGAACAGTACGAAAATTATCAGAAAAAACAAGCGTTACTCGATCCGAAAGCTAAAGCCGATATGGAAAAAAGTCTTCAGGATTTACAACTACGTATCCGTGAATTTCAATTTCAGAAATTCGATACACGTGAAGGCGAAATTGCACAATTACGAGAACGACTTTTTGCGCCACTTCAGGAAAAAGTGCTGAATGTTATTGCTCAGGTTGCTAAAGAAGATGGTTTTGCATACGTGCTAGATAAAATGGATAATGCGACTATAGTTCTTTACGCTGATCCAAAATTCGATCTCACATTTAAGGTTATCGATCGTATAAAAAGAGGCGGTAGTAAAACGAAGTAACACGTGTAAAGAAAGGCACTTTTATGAAAGCGTGGCTGACATCGCTCGCATTTCTTTTTCTACTAATTACACCGGGTCTGCAGGCGCAGGTTAAACTTGCATACTTCAGCTCTGAAGCTATTATCAAACAATTACCCGAAGCACAAGATGCTCAAAAGCAACTGGACAAACTTGTTGAGCAATGGCAAAGTGAATTAACCAGAATGCAGGATGAATGGAAAAAAAAGTTTGAAGCATATGAAAAGCGAAAACTGATAATGACCGATCAGCGGAGGGCTGAAGCAGAGAAAGAATTGCGTGAACTTGATCAGGCAATTGTTACATTTCGCAATCAAAAATTCGGTCAGAACGGTGAGCTTTTTCAGAAGCAAAGTGAACTGATGAAACCTATTCAGGACCGAATCTTTAATGCTCTTCAGAGTGTTGCAAAGGATGAAGGATATGATTTTATCTTTGACAAAAGCGGTGATATCCTCCTGATGTATACAAATCCAAAATATGATGTAACTGAAAAAGTACTTGCAAAAATGGCTGTTCCCACAACGGGCACATCTCAAACCAAATAATATTATGACACTCTCAGAAATTGCATCGTATGTTGGTGGCGAACTTATCAATTCGGATAGGTTTGCCACACTTAAAATAAATTGCATCGCTAAAATTGAAGAAGCTGAAGAAGGAAGTATTACATTCCTTGCAAATCCGAAGTACGAAAAATATCTCGAAACAACACACGCAACTGCTGTTTTAGTATCCAGAACACTTGAGGTTTCAAAGTATCAGCAGTTGGCTTTTATACGAGTCGATGATCCGTATATTGCATTTGTACGGTTGTTGCCAAAGTTTATACCACAGCTCGATCCCTTTCATCAGGGAGTACATCCAACGGCTATTATTGATAAGGGGGTTCAGTTGGGAAGTGATGTGGCAGTCGGACCGTATGCGGTACTTTCAGAGGGGGTTATTGTAGGTGACGGAACAAAAATTGGTGCCGGTTGTGTTGTTGGAAAAGAAGTAAAAATAGGTAGCAATTGTTTACTGTATCCTAATGTAACGATATATCATCAATGTCGAATTGGTAACAATGTTATTCTTCACTCGGGTGTTGTTGTTGGTTCCGATGGTTTTGGGCAAGCACCTCAATCGGATGGTTCTTATGAGAAAATTCCTCAGCTCGGAATTGTAGTAATTGAAGATGATGTTGAAATTGGTGCCAATACAACGATTGACAGGGCTACTCTTGGAGAAACAAAAATTTGCCGGGGGGTGAAAATCGATAATCTTGTACAAATTGCGCATAACGTTGTAATAGGTGAACATACAGTAATAGCAGCACAAACAGGTATCAGCGGTAGTACAAAGATAGGAAAGTTCTGCAAAATTGCAGGTCAGGTTGGTATTGCAGGACATATCGAAATTGCCGATGGTACAATTATAATGGCACAGTCAGGTATACCGAATTCAATAAAGGAACCAAATAGAATTTACTTTGGTTATCCCGCAGACGAGGCGCGCAAAGCGCAACGCGCCTATGCTGCTCTTAAAATGCTTCCCGAAACAATACGTGAAATCACTACTCTGAAAAACAAGTTAGAAGAAATAGAAAAAAAATTGAAATAAGTGTTCACAAATTAGGAAGAAGGAAGAACTGTTGTATGTTAATTCAGCAAATGACTATTAAGAAAAAAATTTCTATGTCGGGAGTTGGACTCCATACAGGTGTACAAACAACAATGACTTTTAAACCGGCACCCGAAAACTATGGTATTCGTTTCCGTCGGGTCGATTTACCCGATTCTCCTGAAATTCCTGCACTTGTTGATTATGTTGTGGATCTCCGACGAGGGACCACACTTGGTATTGGAGATGTTCGTGTTCACACCGTTGAACATGTACTTGCTGCAGTTGCCGGTCTTCAGATAGATAATATTCTTATTGAATTAGATAATATTGAACCACCAATTGGTGATGGAAGTGCAAAACCGTTTGTGGATCTTCTACTTGAAGCCGGACTTGAAGAACAGGAAGCACCGAAAGATTATCTGATTATCGATCAGGTAGTACACTATCAGGATGCTCAGCGTGGGGTTGAAATTGTTGCACTTCCAACAAACGATTTTCGATTAACAGTGATGATTGATTACAATAATCCGGCCTTGGGAAGTCAGCATACGGGTTTGTTTGATTTAGAAAAAGAATTTGTAACAGAATTTTCGTCGGCACGTACTTTTTGCTTCCTCCACGAAGTTGAACAACTCTACGATGCCGGTTTGATTAAAGGAGCGAATCTTGATAATGCAATTGTTATTGTTGATCGTGAATTAACAGATGAGGAATTGAAAAAAATTAAGAGTAAAATTGGTATAGATCATTCTGTAATACTAGGTGCAACCGGAGTATTAGGAGATAAACCACTGAAATACCGGAATGAACCTGCACGTCATAAGCTACTTGATATGATCGGCGATCTTGCTCTGATAGGAGTACCAATTAAAGCTCAAATACTTGCTGCACGACCGGGTCATGCTGCAAATGTTGAGTTTGCAAAAAAAGTTCGGAAACTCTACGAACAGAAAAAACTTGTTAAAAAATACCAGCACGAGAAGAAAGAAGGAGTAGTTTTTGATATTAACGCGATACAGCGTATTCTTCCTCATAGATTCCCTTTCCTTCTTATTGATAAAATTGTGGAATTTCAGATTGATGAACGGGTTGTAGCGATTAAAAATGTAACACTGAATGAGTGGTTTTTCGAAGGGCATTTCCCCGGAAAACCTATTATGCCGGGTGTACTCATTGTAGAAGCAATGGCTCAGGCAGGTGGTGTGTTGTTGTTAAATGGAATAGAAAATCCGGGTGATAAACTTGTTTTCTTCATGGGAATTAACAATGTAAAATTCCGGAAACCAGTTGTACCGGGTGATCAATTGGTGTTTGAGCTTACAATGGTTTCACGTCGTTCTAAAGTTGTACAAATGCGTGGACAAGCATTTGTAGACGGAGCTTTGGTTGCTGAAGGCGATTTAACGGCAGCAATTGTCGATCGAGAGACTGGGAAATAGAAAGGAAAACATATGGCAGTTTCTATTGATCCAACAGCGCGTGTAAGTCCAAAAGCGGAACTTGGAGAAGATGTTGTTGTAGGTGCTTATAGTATTATTGGAGATAATGTTATTATCGGCGATCGTTCTGTAATCGGTTCACATGTTGTTATTCACTGTAATACTACAATGGGTAAAGAATGTAAAGTAGCTCCCTTTGCATCAATCGGAGGGAATCCTCAGGATTTGAAATATAACAACGAACCTACAAAACTTGTTATCGGCGATCGGTGTGATATTCGTGAATATGTTACTCTGAACCGTGGTACGGTTGCACATGGAACAACGGCAATCGGAAATGACTGCTTGTTTATGGCAAATACTCATGTTGCCCACGATTGTATTGTCGGTGATCATTGTATTATGGCAAACAGTGCCGCACTTGCCGGACATGTTACATTGGGGAACTGGGTTATTCTTGGTGGCTTAACACCGGTTCATCAATTTGTGCGAATTGGTGATCATGCAATGGTTGGCGGCGGATACAGAGTACCAAAAGATATTCCCCCTTATGTCAGAGCAGGTCGTGAACCAATGACATATGAAGGTTTAAATGTTGTTGGTCTTCGGCGTCGTGGCTTTTCGAATGAAACCATAGCAATAATAGAACAAGCGTATACAATACTGTATCTTTCAAATCTCAATGTCTCGCAGGCAGTCGAACGAATTAAGCAGGAAGTTACGTTAATTCCCGAAGTACAAAACATTCTTGATTTTATTGCAAAAAGTCAGCGTGGTATAATGCCGGGACCAAGACTTGGTAAATAAGAATAGTACAATCTGGAATTTTGAAAACACCGGTCCTTGTACCGGTGTTTTTGCTATGGAACGTGATATTGAGCTTGCACAAATGCTGAGTGCAGGCATCGGACAACCAACACTTCGCTTTTACACGTGGCAACCATGGACGCTATCTGTTGGATGGCATCAATCACTCGAACAAATCAATATCGATGCATTGAAAAGAGATGGCTTTGATTTAGTACGTCGCCCGACCGGCGGAAGAGCAGTGTTCCATGCTCAAGAGCTTACTTATTCTGTTGTCTTTGAGGTCGATGGAGAAAGTATTCTTCAAACATATGCCTACATTAGCAAAGCATTATTAAGAGGTTTACAGCTATTAGGAGTGCACGCTTCGCTTGAGGTTCAACAACCTATCTATAATGAATTCTATAAAACGAAAAGCAGTATTCCATGTTTTTCAAGTTCGGGGAAATACGAAATCATGGTTGGTGGTAAAAAGCTAATTGGCAGTGCACAGCGCCGCTATATTGGTAAAAATGGGAACAGTGTTGTTCTGCAACATGGGTCTATTCTTCTTGGGCCAGCTCACAAAATGCTTCTCCGGTATCTCTATCTTACAGAAAATGAACGTAATGCTTTATATCGACAACTTGAAATGAAAACGACAGAACTTTTTACTATACTCAATACCACAGTACCATTGGATGATATTATTGTTGCATTTAAAAGAGGTTTTGAAGAGGAATTAAAAATTCAATTCATAAAATAAATACAGTTGAGGTTTTTTTATGAAAACAATGCCGGGAACATCGGGACCTAAAAAAGTAACAACAAAAGTTATTGCGTTAATGAAAAAGGAGAATCAACCGATCGCTTGTCTTACGGCATACGATTATCTTACCGCCCGGCTTCTCGATCAAGCAGGTGTCGATCTTATACTTGTGGGAGATTCACTCGGTATGGTTTTCCAAGGACACGAAACAACTCTTCCGGTTACACTCGATGAAATGATTTACCATGCAAAAGCTGTAGTGCGTGGTGTTGAACATTCGATGGTGATTGTCGACATGCCATTTATGTCGTACCAAGCTAATGACGAAGAAGGATTCAGAAACGCTGGTCGGATTATGAAGGAAACGGGAGCTGGGGGTGTAAAATTCGAAGGAGGTGAACGGATTGCAAAATTGGTCGAAATGACAGTGCGAGCTGGAATTCCAGTAATGGGTCATTTGGGATTAACACCACAATCAATACACCAGTTTGGAGGTTACACCCCGCGCGGTACAACACCAAGGGAAGCAAAACAAATACTTAACGATGCAAAAGCGTTAGAAGAAGCGGGAGCATTTTGTATTGTGCTCGAAAAAATTCCTGCAACACTTGCTGCAAAAATAACGAAATCTCTTTCCATTCCAACAATCGGTATCGGAGCAGGTATCCATTGCAGTGGACAAATTCTTGTTGTCAGTGATATGCTTGGATTGTATGAAGATTTTCAGCCCCGTTTTGTTCGCCGGTATGCACATTTAGCAGATGCTATTCGTAAAAGTGTAGCTGAGTATGTTAAAGATGTAAAAGCACGAACATTTCCAAATGAAAAAGAAAGTTATTGAATATATGGCAAAGAAGAATTATCTCATTCTGGTTTCGAATGATGATGGTATTGATGCTCCGGGCATTGCAGCGTTGGTTAAAGAATTGAAAAAAATCGGAAATATTGTTGTCGTTGCTCCGGATAAACAACAAAGCGCCGTCGGTCATGCAATTACAATGAACTACCCCCTGAGAGTAAAAGAATATTATAAAAACGGAAAAGTATTTGGTTACGCTGTCCAAGGTACACCAGCTGATTGTGTAAAAATAGCAGTACGTGCCTTGTTGAAAAAAACTCCGGACATTGTAGTGTCGGGAATTAATCACGGATCAAATACTGCTATCAGTGTTATTTACTCAGGTACAGTTTCTGCAGCAACAGAAGGTACAGTACTTGGCATACCATCGATAGCAGTATCACTGACAACTTATAAACCCGCACCCGATTTTTCTTATGCAGCTCAATTTGCACGGAAACTGTCTCTTATGGTTCTTCGTAAGGGTTTACCTAAAGGAACATTGTTGAATGTCAATGTACCTGCTGTACCGAAAAACAAAATTAAAGGAGTTATGGTTACGCAACAGGGAAAAGCAGTGTGGAACGATACATTCGACCACCGACGTGATCCTGGTGGAGTTGATTATTACTGGTTAACCGGTGAACTCGAAAATATTGATAAAGAATTGTATTACGATGAAGCAGCAATACGCAATCATTATGTATCCGTTACTCCTATCCACTACGACCTAACAGATTACAATACCTTGTATCAACTGAAAACGTGGGGCATCGAGGCATTGAAATAACCAAAGTATTGTGTTTACTGAAAGGGAATGTTTCCGTACCTTTATAATGGCGGTGCCCTATGTCAACTCCACTAATGAGACAATATCAACAGGTAAAAGCCAGATATCCGGATACAATACTTCTCTTTCGGATGGGGGATTTTTACGAAACATTCGAAGAAGATGCTAAAGTAACTTCCAAGGTTCTTGGTATCGTTTTAACGAAAAGAGGAAATGGAGCAGCCGGAGAAGTACCGTTAGCGGGATTTCCGTACCATGCGCTGGATGCATATCTCCCCAAATTGTTAAAAGCCGGTTATCGGGTTGCAATTTGTGAACAACTCGAAGATCCGAAATATGCAAAAGGCATTGTTAAACGCGACGTTGTTGAAGTCGTAACACCGGGTGTTGCGTTTTCTGATAAAGTGCTCGATACAAAACGGAATAATTACCTTGTTGCTCTTTCCTTTCCAACTCCGCTTGTCACAGGCAGCGATAGTATCGGGTTTGCTTATATTGATGTATCGACAGGAGAGTTTGGTGTCAGCGAGTTTCCTCTCTCTCAGCTTGCAGAACATCTCGGAAGCTTTCAACCACAAGAACTACTGGTTCAAAAAAGAGACAGTTCTGCAATTGTTCAGTTACTGCAACCTCCGCATCCGTTAATCACAAAAATTGATGACTGGGTTTTCAATTACGATTTTGCTTATGAGTTACTGATTTCCCACTTCAAGACGCAGTCGCTGAAAGGTTTTGGAATAGAAGAACTTAAAACAGGTCTGGTAGCTGCCGGAGCTATACTCAACTATTTACAGGAAACACAGAAAAACAATATACCGCATATCAAAAAAATTGTTCCCCGCGATTTTAGCACAACAATGTTACTCGACGATGCAACCCGTCGGAATCTTGAAATAACAACAACACTCTCGGGGCAGACTGATGGTACACTTTTTTCTATCATCGATCGTACACAAACTCCCATGGGGGGACGACTTCTGAAGCAGTGGATTTACCACCCATTGAAAACGCTGGAACCTATACAGCAACGACTTGAAGCAGTAAAAGAATTAACAGAAGAACCAAAAATAAGAAATAATTTGCAGGAAACACTTAAGCCAATTGGAGACCTTGAACGCCTTATCGCTCGAATTTCCACCGGAAGAGCAACACCACGCGAAGTAGTGCAATTGAATTCGATGTTGAAACAAATACCACTGTTGATACAACAGCTTTCAACATGTAATTCTCAATTGCTCAAGACTCTTTGTCATTCACTCGATACCTTAGAGCAGGTTGTAGATTTAATCGAACGAGCTATTGATACCAATCCACCGGTTGCTCTTTCTGATGGAGGTGTTATCCGTCAGGGATACCATGTAGAGCTCGATGAGCTGCGGCAACTGGCAGCGGGAGCAAAAGAATGGATAGCTCGACTACAAAACATCGAACGGGAACGCACAGGCATTCCATCACTCAAAGTCGGTTATAACAATGTTTTTGGTTACTACATCGAAATAACAAATACACACCGTGACAAAGTACCGCCACAGTATGTACGCAAACAAACACTGACCAATGCAGAACGTTTTATTACGCCGGAACTGAAAGAGTATGAAGAAAAAATTCTTCATGCAGAAGAACGAATTGTTTCACTCGAAATGCAATTATTTCAGGAAGTACGAAATACCATCAGTACGCACGCGGCAGAAATTCAACACAATGCTCATGCAATTGCGGTCATCGATTGTCTTGTGTCCCTTGCAACTGTTGCAATAGAAAATGATTATTGCTGTCCGAATGTGAACGATTCAACAGAAATAAAAATTGTCGAGGGTCGTCATCCTGTTGTAGAAAAACTTTTACCACCGGGCGAACACTACACTCCGAATGATACATATCTCAATAGTACTGATCAGAGGATTCATATTATCACCGGGCCGAATATGAGTGGTAAATCGAGTTATTTACGGCAGGTTGGATTAATTGTATTGCTTGCACAAATCGGAAGTTTCGTTCCAGCGAAAGAAGCAACAATAGGTCTTGTAGATCGTATTTATACCCGCGTTGGTGCAAGCGATAATATTACTCTCGGCGAAAGTACGTTTCTTGTCGAAATGCATGAAGCAGCAAATATTGTTAATACTGCAACAGCGCACAGTCTTATTTTACTTGATGAAATCGGAAGAGGAACCAGTACGTTCGATGGAATAAGTATTGCGTGGGCTTTAACAGAATATATTCACAACAATATCGGTGCTAAAACACTTTTTGCAACTCATTACCATGAGTTGAATGAACTTGCACAGTTGTTCCCCGGAATAAAAAATTATAAAGTTGATGTAAAAGAATATGGCGATAAAGTTATTTTTCTCCATAAAGTGAAACCGGGTTTTGCCGATCATTCGTACGGAATACAGGTGGCTCAGATGGCAGGAATGCCGGAAGAAATAACAGAGAGGGCAGAAGATATTCTGAAAAAACTTGAAAATACAGCACTTGCTGATGGTTTAAAAAATATTAATAGAGCTAACGACAACATCAATATCCAATTGACGATATTTGACAAGGATGAGGAACTGTTAAAAAAAGAACTTCGCTCGATTGATATAAATACTCTTACACCACTTGAAGCTCTGCAAAAATTAGCCGAACTTGTATCGAAAGTTAAAAAATAAAATTCTGAATATATCCACCAAAGAGATAAATAACGATATGGAAAACGAACAATACTACAGACTTAAAAAGCATCATCTTAAACATATTCCAAACCTTTACATCGACCCTGAATTGTTGATGCAAAAATTTGCGCCACACTGTTCGATGAGCAACTGCAATGGTACATGTTGCCGCGAAGGGGTGCTGATTGATATCGAAGAGAAGAAAACAATTCTTCGTTATCAGGATCTTATACTCAAGTATATGGAACCTCAGCAAGTACATGATCCATCGAAATGGTTTGATGAGGATGTTCAACCGGATGCCGACTTTCCATCTGGTTATTGTGATGGCACTGCTACTGCAAACGGTGGCTGTGTTTTTCTTAATAGTCGTGGATTATGTGTTTTACAGTTAGCTGCTGAAAAAGAAGGAATGAGCAAATACACTATTAAACCGTTTTATTGCTTTGCATTTCCAATTACACTCGATGGTGGAGTTCTTACATTGTATGAGCCAGAGTTTACACAACGAATCGAGTGTTGTAGTTCGGTCGCCAATGGTACGCTATCAATACTCGATATATGCCGTGAAGAGTTGGAGTTTGTGCTGGGAAAAGAAGGGGTTGAAGAGCTTTCCATGTTGTTTAAACAACAAACACAAAAAGCAGTAATAACAGCAAAAGTGGTATAAGTATAACAAAAAGTACGGTGAACGATGGATCAACGTCGTCTTTACAGAATGATTGAGGGGTTTGCTTCGCAGCAATTTAAAACAGAAAAGGATTTGCTGAAGCATGTTATGAATGAAGTTGTTAAGAACGAGAATATTCGGTTGAAAGGAGGACGATTGTGGCAATACGAGCCCTCAACAGAATCATACCGGCTTATTCACCAGATCGGCGAGATTGATCGTCTTGAACCGGGATATAAGATTTCGGTAGCACGCTATCCAATGTTTCAGCAGCTTGTTGAGCATCGTACAATAATAACGACAGAAACAGATGGTTACCTTCGTAAAAAAGGAATTATAAAATACTCTGCAACGGGAATAGGGGACAAGGTTAAATACCGTAATGGGTATGTTTTTCCATATGTCATGGCATTTAATTCCGACTACCTTGATCAAAATCTTCTCTTAGATCTGAATATTATCAGTCTGGCTGTTACTGCTGTGTTACGTAACAAACGTATTCAGCAGAAGGCAGAACAGCTTGCGCAGGATATTGATAAAGCACGCGAAATTCAGGAAAGTATACTTCCTGAGCCATCACTTCAGTTTTATTACTATGATATCTACGGACTATCAGTACCCGACAGAATTGTTGGAGGAGATTTTTTCGATTATATTTTTGGTGATGAAGCCCGCGATCGTTTAAGTATAGTTGTTGGTGATGCTGCGAGCAAGGGGTTCAGAGCTGCCGCTCAGGCCTTGTATGTTGTTGGTGCAGTACGTATGGGTATCGGACATCAGACAAAAACAGCTGCACTGATGTCGGGATTAAACAAAATTGTCAACCGTTCCTTTTCGGAAGAACAATTTGTATCACTCTTTTATGCAGAACTAACAGATGGACAGAAAGGATTGATGTTGTACTCAAATGCTGGTCATAACAGTCCGGTTGTCTATCATGCTAGTGAAGATAAAATTGAATTATTGGAACCAACGGGTCAAATACTCGGACCTTTTCAGAATGCCCGTTACCGTGTAGAAAGTACTATGCTTCGGAAAGGTGACGTGGTTGTTATTTATACTGATGGTATTACGGAAGCACGACGGATTGATGGATCTGTGTATGGTGAACAACGACTTATCGAAAAGATAAAATTTTTTGCTTCAAAATCTTCACAGCAAATATGTGAGAATCTAATGAACGATGTTCTGAGTTTCTCAGAAGGTGCAGAGTATTCTGATGATAAAACCATAGTTGTTATTAAGAGGGTTAAATAAATATATTTAGTTTATCATTAAAAGAGGTTGGAGGTATTTATGACAGAACAAAAATTTATTGGTGCTGTTATATCTGTTTCGAGTGGGGTTGTGACAATTTTGCTCGATCAATCTGTTACAAACTTGAAAAGAGAGATTAACGGTAAAAGCTACTTCATCGGGCAACTTGGTTCGTATGTGTTGATCCCAATGGGAACAATTGTTCTTGTTGGTATGTGTAATAAACTTGAAAAAAGGGACATCATAGTTAATGGTCAGAGCCAGCATCGCTATGTACTTGAAGTATCGCTCGTCGGAACTGTGAAGGGAGGTAGATACGATCGTGGGGTGTCGTATTTCCCTTCAGTCGATGCGCCGGTGTTCCTTGCGGAAGATTCAGATTTAACGGTTGCATTTTCAATATTTCAGCGTTATGGCTTTTCGGTTGGTGCAATTTCGCTGTTCGAAACTCAACGAGCATTTCTCGATGCAAACAAATTTTTTGCAAAGCATATTGCTGTATTAGGTTCCAGTGGATCGGGAAAGTCATGCACTGTTTCATCTATTCTTCAGAAAGTTGCTCAATACCCAGATACAAATATCATTATTCTTGATATCCATAACGAGTATAAAGCAGCATTTGAAAACTCGAACTATGTTCGTATTGCTGATTTCGAATTACCATTCTGGCTGATGAACTTCGACGAAATCTGTGAAATGTTCATAGATGAGCGTGACGAAAACGCCTCAACGCAAATAACAGTCCTTAAAGATCTTATCATCAATTCAAAGAAGGGAAAGAATCCCGAAATGTCTTCCTTTATTACCATCGATACACCGGTGTACTATGATATCAGTGAAATTCGTGCAAGAATACAATATATGGATACAGAAAAAATAACGATGGGTGGAGGGCAGACAAAAGAAGGTCCGTTCTATGGTAAATTTACACGCTTCCTCGTTCGTCTCGATGGTAAACTCAACGATCCGCGCTATGAGTTTATGTTCAGACCAAAAAAGTATGTTAAATCACTCGAACTCAATAGTTTTCTGACTAACATTCTGGGTGTTGATGGTAATGCAAAAATTACAATTCTTGATTTAAGTGGTGTACCTTTCGATGTTGTCAATACAATTGTGTCGGTATTAGCCCGCACAGTTTTTGACTTTAATTTCTGGAATCCCAACCGTAGAGATTTCCCGATACTTCTCGTATTTGAAGAAGCACACAATTATTTACCAAGTACAAGTCTCTCTGCCGCCCGCAGAACAGTCGAACGGATTGCAAAAGAAGGTCGAAAGTACGGTGTTTCAATTATGGTAGTGAGTCAACGACCTGCTGAAGTATCGGAAACAATTCTTTCTCAATGTAGTAATTACGTAGTTCTTCGATTAACAAATCCCAACGATCAAAACTATATTCGTCGGCTTGTACCCGATACCTTTGCAAGTCTTACGGAGGTTTTGCCGTCACTTCGTCAAGGTGAAGCCTTAGTAGTAGGTGAGGCTACACCAATGCCATTACGTGTACAGATTGATCTGCCTCAGCCCGAGCCCGATAGTGGTGATATTAAGTTCTATGAAAAGTGGAAAAAAAGCGATGCTAAAACAAAAATCGAAGAGGTTGTATCTCGCTGGTGGAAACAGGAAAAGGATTGAACCTGAAACGTTCTTATTTAGTAAGATATTTTATCGGCTTGAGATATCCATGTGTCAAAAGCAATGCGGGCTTCCTTTAGTAATAACTGGATCATAGGGATTTTTCGTTCTGAATAGGTCTTGTTTATTTCGCTGTAGATTAATGAATCATCAAAGCCGGCGTTGGCTGCATCATACCGAGTGCTGGCAAAAAAGATACGTTTGGGTCTTGCCCAATATAAAGCTCCTAAGCACATAGGGCAGGGTTCGCAGGAAGTATAAACATCACAGTCAGTTAGTTGGAATGAGTTTAGTATCTTGCAGGCTCGCCTTATTGCTTCGATTTCGGCATGTGCCGTTGGATCATTTGTTGATGTTACAAGATTTGTCCCCTCAGCAACGATGTTACCATTTTTAACAATAAGCGCAGCAAAAGGTCCTCCCTTGTTGTTTTTTACATTTTCAACAGCAAGATCGATGGCACGTTTCATAAAATATTCGTGTGATACTATAGAATCTTCTTTCATAACTGTCCTATATCCTCTTTCCATAACGTTGGGTTATTTTTAACAAACTCTGTCATAAGCTCAATACACTCATCAAGATCAAGTTCATCAATCGATACCCAATGGTCGTACAGAAAATTTTCGGCACCATGAAAAGTTCTGCTTTCACCAACCACAATTTTTTCTATTCCAAACTGTACAATTGCTCCAGCACAAAGAAAACAGGGCATAAGTGTTGTATAGAGAATAGTATTCTTGTATGAACCAATACGACCTGCATTGCGCAGACATTCGATTTCTGCATGCGCAAGGGGATCGTTACGTTGTACTCGTTGATTGTGTCCACGACCAATAATTTTACCATTTCGTACTAACACTGCTCCAATCGGAATACCTCCTTCAGCTAAACTTTGTTTTGCTTCTTCTATAGCAGCTTCCATATATTTATCCATGTAAATCTCCTTTACGTGAAATCGTACTATAAAGAATATACAGTGTAATCTTTTTCTTTCATAGTATATTTCTATTGTGTATTTTATGTAATAGACTATGACACGTACTCAATCATTTATCATATTTTTTTCAATTGTCATCACACTTTATGCTCTTCTGAATCTCTATATGTTTCTGAGAGCAAGAAGTGTTGTACCGCAAGGATGGAGAACGTGGTTTACGGTTATTTTCTGGTTGTTGGCCTCTTTATATATTGTTGGAAGGGTAATCGAAAAAATAATTCCTTCTGCTACAACATCATTTATAATATGGGTTGGTTCTTACTGGCTTGGAATTATGGCATACAGCGTTGTAATGCTGCTGATTATCGATATTCTACGATTGTTATTGTTTCTAGTGCCGATAATACCACGACCGCGTCTCAGTAACGAAGTTCTTGGTGTTGCTTTCCTTATTATCCTTTCGATTGCCGTTATTACTTCTCGACTGAATGCAATCTATCCACGGATTGTTATACATGAACTTTTAATTCCTAAGCAGGCAGCAGTAAATGAGTTAACGGTTGTTGCTGTGTCAGATATTCATTTGGGAACGTTGGTATGCAACGATCACTTCCAACGCATTGTAGATAAAATTAATAATCAGAATCCGGATCTCATTCTATTGGTTGGAGATATTTTAGATGAAGATGTAGAACCGGTAATCCGTAATAATCTTGGTGCGACACTACAACAGTTAAAAGCAACCTATGGTGTTTATGGAATAACCGGCAATCATGAATATATTGGAGGAGTTGATGAAGCATGTCGCTACCTGAAGAGTAATGGAGTAGTAATATTACGGGATACAGCAATACTCGTTGACAATAGCATTGTTATTGCTGGACGCGAAGATGTGTCGTCTTATCGTTTTAATGGTTATAAAAGGAAATCGCTCTCAGAAATAATCAGTTTTGTTGATGTCAATAAGCCGGTTATTGTGCTCGATCATCAGCCACTTAGTTTACATGAATCGATTGAAAACGACGTCGATCTTCATCTCTCCGGTCATACTCACCATGGTCAGTTATTTCCTTTTAATTTTATTGCCTCAGCAGTATACGATGTGAGTTGGGGCTTTACAAAAAGAAAGAATACAAATATATATGTTTCTTGTGGAGTTGGTACTTGGGGTCCGCCGATGCGCAGTGGTAACAGACCGGAAATTGTAGTTTTTAAAATGCGATTTCTACAAGGGAGTTCCAAATGACAATCCGAAAAACACAGCTTGGTCTGGGTATTGTTCTGTTGTTTTTTTTTCTGACAAGTATTGCTGGATTACACGAGTTAAACATTTATACACCCGATTGTGGCAGATATATTCTGTGGGCGAATTCACTTGCAAGCGGTAATGGTTTTAAGGATATATCAGAGCCTGAAGTTCAACGGTATGTTGTTCATAGCCCGTTGTATTCGCTGTTACTAGTTCCATCGCAATGGTTATTCCCGAATTCAATTGAAGCTGCTAAAGCCACAACAATTATCATCGGAATGATAGCTATTGTTCTGTTTTTTTCCTTTCTCCGCCTGTATTTTAATGAGCAATGGGCGTTGTGTGGTACTGTGTTCTTTGCATTTCATCCTTTGACGATTAATTACAGTACTCAGCTACTTACCGAAATACCTTTTGTTGTTGCGCTTCTTTCTGTTTTTATTCTAATGAAGAAATACTTATCGGCCGATAATCCGTCGTTTTATCTAAAACTTGGATTAATACTTGCTTCAGTGTTGTGCGTAGTTATTCGGGAGGTTGGTGTTGTATGTGCGATGGCTATTATCGGCTATTTATATATTGAAAAGAAGAAAAAGGAAAGCATTGTGCTGCTTCTTCTGGTTGTGTTTGTCTATGGCAGCTGGGTTTATAGAAATGAAATAGTCGTCGCAACTGTCGAAAACCCTCTCACAAGAAATTCCAAAATTTTTACAACAAATCTTTATACATCACCAAACACTCCGATGTGGGAAGAGTATTATACCCGTATCGTTACCAACACAAAAATGTATGCTTCCATGTTCCAACACATGGCATTAACCCATGTTTTTCGGCATCCATTGAATAAACAGCTTTTTTATTCGGAACCGCCGTTGAGTTGGTTTAAGTATATTGCGACTGTATTTTCAGCAGTAGGACCGCCAATATTTCTTGTTCTATTCATCGGAGGGATGATATACTTTTTTTTGCATAAGGCACCATTGTTTTTTCTTTATATTACTGTCATCATATTTATTCTTGTTGTTTTATTCATTTATCCCATTACTGATCTTCGCTTTCTGTATCCGATGTTTCCCATGGTCTTACTATTCTCATTGTATGGATTACGAATAGCAACATTATATCTGGGAAAGTTTTGGAAGTATAGTGTAATAATGCTTATAGCTGTGGTAACTCTGTTGAGTATTCCAAATGTTCTCTGGTCTCTGATGAATCAATGGACGAGTTACAGATATTCAAGAGATCCGTCGGTATTTGAAGACAGAGAGCATGAATATTTTAGCCGTTCCTTACGATTAGCCGGAAAATGGCTTAATGAACACACAATGGAGGGTGATGTTGTTATCACAAAGTGGAATGAATTATTTCTTTTTATGGACAAGGCTAAGGTGAAACTTATAAGCACGGCTTATACAGGCGATGAGCTTGATGAAATGATTCGTGATTATAAGGTTCGGTATATAGTTGCAGGGTTGAAGCCAGATAAATCAAACGAACATTTGACACTTTTTGTGCAATCCAGAAAGTATAACTTTATTCCTGTCTATAAACGAGGCAGTATTGAGATCAGGGAAGTAGTATTCAAGAGTGATGTAATTGTAAAAACATCATTGGCTACGTCGGAGTATGAAAAGGATTTTAACAAGGCACTCTCATTTCTTGAAGATCATCCGATGACCTCGTTGTATCATTTTCTTCAGATGGCTATTAAATATAAAAGTATTGATAATATTTATTATATAGGTATAGCAAATTTGTTTCTCGATTCACTCGATGCAGCGGAGAGACATTTCAAAAAATTCTTATATTTGCAACAAGGTGGTGCATATCTAAAAGCTATAAATACCTATTTAAGTATTATTGACTTCCTTCGTTTGGCACGTACTGATACAGTGCCGGCAAGACGTTCAAACTATTATCATAACGCTGCTTTTCATCTGTGGTATAGCGGATATCAGTATCGTTCTCAACTCATATTAGAAAAAGCAATTTCGGAAGATCCAACGTTTTTTCCTGTATTAATTACAATGTCAGTTTTTTCTTTCCAACGTGGAGATACAATAACTTCGCAGAAGTATCTTGAGAAAGCAAAACCGTATGCACCCTCAAATACTCTCGTTGTTAACATGGAAAAAATTCACCGCTACTGTGATTCGTTAAAACATGCCGTTAATCCACATCAACGATTAAACATTCACATTGGTATTGCGAAATCATATTATGAGATGGGATTTATTAATGCGGCAATCGATGAATTATATTTAACACTAAAGGAATTTCCGACATCCACAGAAGCTCGTGAGTTGCTTGCACAGTTTTATATGAAGAAGAAACGCTATTACACCGCATATAAGTACTATGAACAACTGGAAAAATCAGTGCCGGACAACCCTGCCTACAAAGAAGCACGTGAATCGATTAAAAGGTTTATCTTTTAATATCAAATACTCCATATGAGTTATGATTACAAAAAAACACTGAAGTTGTCTGATTCATACCGTTGGTGCGATGAGGAAATAGTAAATCTTCTGATTTCGCGACCGTTAGCTAATTTGATCGTACGAGTAGTTTACCCGACATCTGTCAGTCCAAACCATCTTACTTTTCTGTCGTTAATAGCAGGATTAACAGCAGCACTTTTAATTATTTGTCGGCAGGTATCGCTTTTTATAGTAGCAGCACTGTTTGTGTTGTTAAAGGATGTGCTTGATTCGGCGGATGGACAACTGGCGCGTGCACGACAGCAGTATACAAGATTTGGCAGGTTCTTCGATTCTCTTGTTGATGTAATGGTGAATGCTGTACTTTTTATTGCAATTGGTATTTATGTTATGAATGAGTATGAGAAAATATGGTTGATGGGATTGGCTTCCCTTGCTTTCTTAAGCACTACGTTACGGGTGTCGTACCATGTATATTATATGGTTTCATTCCTTCATCTTAAGCAACAGTATACCAATAATCGCCTTAACGAAGAAATAATTAACGGTGATGAAAACGAAGGAAGAGGGACTGTTCTTTTCCAGAAATTATATTTGTTTTTATACGGCTGGCAGGATAGGTTGATGGAGAAGATAGACCGATGGTGTGCCAGGGATGTACAAAACAACAGTAGTGAATTTCGTACTATGTGGTATAGTGATAGTAAGGGATTGTTCCTATCTAATTTTTTGGGAATTGGTACGGAATTGTTTATACTTGCACTTTTTGTTGCTGGAAATATTCTCTATGAATATCTGCTCTTCAATATTGTAATACTCAATGTAGTGTGGCTGTTGAGTATAAGCTATCGGAAGTACTATCTTTATCACACAGTTCAGCAGAGACTTAAGGAGTTGCAGTAACTAACTGTTGTGTAATAAATGATTTAAGTTGTCTGAATCTTTTCAGTTTTCCGCGCAGTGTTGCCAGTAATGTTTCTTCTGATATGGGTTTTGTTAAATAATCATCAACTCCTAATTCCTTTCCTGTTCTTACAAGTGCTTCGTCGGTTAATCCTGTAAGGAATATAAATGGTACATGTTGCAAATGTTTGAATTGCTGTATCTTTTCGTAAAAAGTAAATCCACCCATTGTTGATGTTTCGAGATTGATATCGCACAGAATCAGATCTGGAGTGAATTTCCGGAGTAAAGCATACGCTTCGTCTGATGTAGTCAGCGCTATGACTTCGTAGCCACTGTCTTCAAGGGAGGTTGTTAACAGTTCGAGTAGCCGTGGATCATCATCGATAACGAGCACACGATCGCGCTGACGTGTTTTGGGTGTATGTTGCGTTATTGGTGCCGAGCGAGGTGCTTTAGCTGTTGGTTGTTCTAGTGTATCTTGTTTCATAACGGAATTCTGATAGCCTAAACGCATTGCTTCTTTTTGCAGCATTTGGTGATCTGCTTCAGAAATCATAAATTGTTTACGAAGTTCTTTTAAAATAGCGTCCTCTTCAGGTTTTAATAAACCATCACTCCATGCTTCAAAGAGAGCTTTTTTATAAACTTCAAGTTCTTCTTTTGTTGGTCCAGTCTTTTTGGGTGGATGAGGTGATTTATGAACGATTGCTTCTTGTGTTTGTGTTGTTGTCGATAAGCTTTGCCGTTGTTCAGCAACGGGCGGTGCTGGTTTTGGAATATCTTTTATTTCTTCTTCTATCATGGATTGTTGCTTCAGAGTAATGATTCGTTCTTCCAAAGCCAAAGTGTATACGTTGCGTGGGTCAATTTCTTTTGCATTGTAAAGTTCAGAAAGGGCTCGATCGAGGTCATTTTTTTTAATGAGTTGATCGACGCGTTTTAGAATTTCACTCACCATTTTTTTCTTATCATCACGGGGCGTCAGTTGTTGTTCATCAGGTTTAATTATCACTTGTGGTTGTGGCATAACAAAACTCCTTACAGAGAAGTTAATTTGTCGTATGTATTTTTTGCGCTGTTTCTTCACACAGCCATAGCGCTGTTTTTAGGCCGCTGTTCATACCAGCTGTATATGCTAATATTGAAATCCGCATAATTATTGATTCTAGAGGGTAGTTATTTTTTTGTCCCTCTTTTAACATTTCTAATATAGCTTCCCACGTTTGCGCGGGAATTCTATGATCATATTGTTTCATATTTTTCACCCTTTTTCTTCGTATTTCATATCTACAAGTTCTGTTCCTAAGTAGAACTACTCTACTTATTCAGAAAAACGATAAAAAATGCTATTTTTTTAGGTGTTTGTTACAAGGATGCTGTGTGTCAATTGTAGAAATTAAATTCTTTTCTTCATCGCTTGTACTGTGCCACAGCAGCGGAACAAGCAATAATCGACTGAGGTTGTGCTTTTTGCAATTCCCGCGCTGCAGAGAGAATTGTTGAACCTGTTGTAATAACATCGTCTACCAAAAGGCATATTTTGCCCTGAAGGTGATATGCAGCGTGTGGATTGAGCGTAAATGCTCCTTCCATATTCTTTTTGCGTTCTTCGAGTGATAATTTTGTCTGAGTCTGAGTATATCGTGTACGGTAAAGAATATTAGGATGTAGAGGAATATTAAACTTCGCTGCTATGCCTCTTGCAATAAGTTCTGCCTGATTATATCCACGCTCGCGATACTTTGAAGGATGAAGTGGTATGGGAATGACCACAAGATTTGAAACTAATTGCTCATCTATGGAGAATGCTATTTGCTGTCCTAATTTATAACCGATTCTCTGAAAACCCTGGTATTTAAGGGCATGAACTATTTTCTGAAATATTCCATTCTCTTCAAAGATAAAAGAAGATGCGACAGATGATATTAATCCGGTTGCTGAAAGTTTTTCTATTGAATGTTGTAACAGCATTTTGTCATCATGAATCTGTGGAATTGATTCCCAGCAAGACTCGCAAATGAGGTCTGACGTTAATTCCGTATTGCAAGCAATACATAACGGAGGATAGATGAAATTTGTTACCTGTTTTGGCAGCAAAAAAAATTTTTTCAGAATAGTGAAGTCTAGCATTTCATAAGTTCCCCTTGTCTTCTTAATATGTATGACTGAACCCTGTTAAGGATTATTTCAAAGTATCTTGTAATCTTTTTATTTCATCCCGTAGTGCAGCAGCGCGTTCAAACTCAAGTTCTTTTGCTGCTTGTTTCATCTGTGTTGTCAGTTCGTTAATGAGATCCTGTTTCTGCTGAGGTGAAAGGTAACGAGCAACGGTTTCTGCAATTACCGGCTTTCGCTGAATTTGCGTGCGTTCATCTCGTTTCACTTTTACGTCTGCAATTGATGTCGCGGCAAGAATTTCATCAACTGTTTTATAAATAGTTCGTGGATTGATGTTATGCTTTTTGTTGAATTCAATTTGTTTTTTTCGACGTCGTTCGGTTTCGTCTATCATAGCTTTCATAGAACGGGTAATTGTGTCGGCGTATAATATTACCTTGCCGTTTACATTGCGTGCAGTACGTCCGGCTGTTTGTATAAGTGAACGTTCAGAACGCAAAAAACCTTCTTTGTCAGCATCAAGAATTGCGACAAGTGATACTTCAGGTAAATCAAGTCCTTCGCGTAAAAGATTAACTCCAACAAGCACATCATACTCGCCGAGACGTAGATCACGGAGTGTTTCGACACGTTCCAATGCATCTACTTCGGAGTGGATGTAGCGCACTTTAATTTGAATATTGGTAAGATATTCAGTTAAATCTTCTGCCATCCGCTTCGTTAATGTAGTAACGAGCGTGCGTTCTTTTCTGGCAATGCGAGTGCGGATTTCTGCGATGAGGTCATCTATCTGATTTTTGCTTGGTCGTACTTCAACCTCCGGATCTACAATGCCGGTGGGCCGTATAAGTTGTTCTACTACAATACCTTTACATTTTTCGAGTTCATATGGTCCGGGTGTGGCACTGACAAAAATAACCTGAGGTACCATCGATTCCCACTCTTCGAATGTTAACGGTCGGTTATCAAGAGCCGATGGCAGACGGAAGCCATATTCAACAAGTGTCATTTTTCTTGACCGATCGCCGGCATACATACCACCGATTTGTGGCACTGTGACGTGTGATTCATCGATGATTGTAAGAAAATCTTTTGGGAAATAATCTAAAAGACATGCAGGTCGGGATCCTGGAGGACGTCCGGCAAGATGGCGTGAATAGTTTTCTATTCCTGAACAATATCCGACTTCCATTAACATTTCCATATCGAATCGGGTACGTTGTTCAAGACGTTGTGCTTCAACGTATTTACCAAGTGACCGGAGTTCCCGCACTCGTTCTTCTAACTCTTGTTGTATGCTCCCTAATGCCCGTTCGATTGTCTGGCGTGAGGTGATAAATTGCTTTGCTGGATAGATCATTTCGTAATCTGTTTCTCCAAGGATGCGACCATCAGTTTTATTGATGTACGAAATACGTTCAATTTCATCACCAAATAATTCAATACGAATAGCTTCTTCGTTTTCGTAACCAGGAATAATATCGACAATATCGCCACGTACCCTAAATGTTCCGCGTGCAAATTCATAATCATTTCGTGTGTACAGCAGATCAATGAGTTTTCTGAGCAGCTTCTGACGATCAATGCGATCACCCTTTTTTACCATCAGAGTCTGACCAATCCATTCGTCCGGTGCACCAATACCGTAGATACAGCTTACTGATGCGACAACAATAACGTTCGGATCGCCGCTCAGTAGTGCGCTTGTTGCCCTTAAGCGCAATCGGTCTATTTCATCATTGATTGATGAATCTTTTGCTATATAGGTGTCGGAAGATGGTACATATGCTTCTGGCTGATAGTAATCATAGTAACTGATAAAAAACTCGACTTTATTTTTCGGGAAAAAGCTTTTGAATTCTGCGTACAACTGAGCTGCCAGTGTTTTATTATGCGACATTACCAACACTGGTTTATTAATGTGCTGAATAACGTTGGATATTGTGAACGTTTTACCACTTCCGGTAACACCGAGAAGTGTTTGGTAACGTTCACCTCTCTGGAGTCCGTCCACAAGTTGCCTAATTGCTTCTGGCTGATCGCCGGATGGTTTTAAGTGTGTATGTAACTGATATGGCATATTGAATAATATAAAATGTCAGTGTGTAGTGGTCAAGTTTCTTTCTTAACGTTGAGAAACTAACCAACGTTCAGGATCGAGTTTTTCACGCTCGTGCCAGAGTTCAAAGTGTACAAGTGGTTTATCAACTGTATCACCGCTTTTGCCGATAATGTCGCCTTCTTTTACTTTGTCTCCTTCTGTTACGAGCACATCGGCAAGTTGTGCGTAAACAGTTCTATAACTATCGGTGTGATTAAGAATAAGGACATTCCCAAAACCAGGAATAAAGGAAACGACGGCTACCTCGCCATCAGCAACGGCAATAACATTTGAACCGACCGGGGTTGCGATGTCGATTCCACTATTTTGAGTTACTGTTTTAAGCACAGGGTGAATTGTTGTGCCAAAGCGTGAATGGATAGTACCTCGTTCAACCGGCCAACGAAGCTGACCACGTTTAGCACGAAAAGTGCCGGTAATAGCTGGTGCCTGTGGAAGTTGCGGCATTGTTCGTTCTTTGCTTGCGAGTAAACGTTCGCGTTCTCTCCGTTCTGCTTCTTCTCGCTCTTTTCGTTGTCGTTCTTTTTCTATTAATTCAGCAATAAGATTTTCGATTTGTTTATATGCAGTTGTTTTTCGTTGAAGTTGCTGCCGGTAGCTTGTTTTGTCTTTTCGTATTTTTTGGAGTAGTTGCTGGCGCTCTGTGTATGTACGGCGTAAGTTCGATTCTTCTCTTGTCTTTTCTGCTATTAACCGGTGCTCGCGTTGTAATTTATCCTGTAATTCGATGTTCTTCTTCTCAAGTTCAAATTTATTAGCTTCTATAGCTAAAAGATCTTTTACCCGTTGCTGGGAAAAACGTTTCAGATAGTAGATACGGATAGCCATCTGATTGACAGATTTCGAAGAAAAGAGAAGTTCAATATCATAAATTTTTCCGTTTTTATATACCGAACGTACATAATTTGCATAGTGCGATTTTAAACGTTGTAGTTCGTTTTCGAGTTTATTGATGGATTCTTTTACAACATCGATTTCTTTGGTTAATATTTTTTCTTCTTCTTTGAGCTTTGCAATGAGTTTTTTTGTAAGATGTGTCTTGCGTTCGAGGTCTTCTAAATGATCGAGTGTTTGTTTTTCTTTTCGTTCACTGTCTGATAAACGTTTTTCGAATTTTCTGATTTCTTCTCTGAGGTTTTCGAGTTCACGTTGCTTCTGCTGAAGTTCTCTGCTGGTTCGTTGTGCACCGACATAGTCGATAACTATTACAAGCATTATGAATAACAAAAGTATTCTCATTGCAATCGGATTATTTCAGCGTTCTGTGGAATGTTTAGTATCATTTCGTTCTCTGGCTTTGTAAGAGCTATTGATGTATACGATAATGCAATACGTTGTTGTAATTGTACGTTGTAGAAATGAATATTTTTGGGAAAACGTTTTGATTCAATTCTTTGATAATTAAGAAAGCGTTGCTCGAACAGTTCAATACCCTCAGTATTGAATATTTGTATTTTTGAGATGGTTGTTGTTACAGGATCGATGTAATAAAGATGATTCCCTTGTGAATGATAATACCGTAATGTAAGGTATTCCGGTGTTGTTGATAGTTCATCTGGTAAACGTTGTTCATCTCTTGCTACGAGTGAACCACCGCATACTAAAGACATTAAATCATCGAAGGTAAATGCAATGTTGAGAATTTTTTCAAGATTTTCAGGGGTTGTCATACCTGTGAGAAGTTTATTGTTCAAAGCGTTATAGAATACAAAATCATTTCGGGTTATAAGAGCACTGCCAATTCTGATTCCGAAAGGACCATGTATGCGAATGTAAATAGTATCGGGTTTTTGAACATAAAGAACAAATGAAGCACTATGTGCATATGAAGGTGTTTCGATAGTTACCTTTCCTTCCCCATAGAAGGTGGAGATTTGATATTGTTGATCTTTTAGTGATGTTAGTATTGTTTCGGCAGATAATGATGACCGATCAATATGTTTTGTCGGTACACAACCAATATATAAACACAGAAGGATAATGATAAGTGCCAATCTTCCCGTTATCACAATGTTCCCCGCTCGATTTTTGTTTTCAATGCATCGTTCTTTGGATTCATTTCGAGTGCACGTTTCCATATTTCCATAGCTTTTTCCGTGTTGCCGAGCTTAAAGAAAACATCTCCGAGATGTTCGTGCACAACAGCACTTGCTCCACCGGCATCGATTGCTTTTTGAATGTACTGAGCTGCTTCTTCGTATCGTCCTAGTTTGTAAAGTATCCAGCCGTATGTATCAAGATATGCAGAGTTATTTGGTTCGGCAGTTATTGCAATGGTTGCCATTTCGAGACACCGATCGAGCTGAATGCCTCGTTCACACATACTGTAACTGTAGTTATTGTTCACAAGTGGATTTTTAGGATCAATGCGAAGAGCCTGCTCATATAGACTATCGGATTTTTCGAACATGTATTTGTTGTCGTAGAGTAATGCTAAAGAACTTAATACACCAATGTCATCCTTTTTAAGAGAATATGCTTTTTCCAGTACTTCTATTGCCTTGTTGGGTAATTCCTGTCGTTGGTAAATCAAGCCCTTGAGAAAGTAGAAACGGTAATCGTTCGGCGATGCTTTGATGGCTTTATCCATAGCTTCCAGAGCCTCAGCATTTTTTCCTTCATCGAAATAGGAGGTACCTAAGAACCACCAGGCATCGCTGTTCCATTCGGCTAAGAGTGTTACTCTATAGAAGTAGTGTTGTGCAAGAGAATCCTGTTTGCTGCGGGCAGCGATTGCCCCAAGATACCAAAGCGGTCTCCAGTCGTTCGGAGAACTTTTTTCTAAATCAAGAAAGATTTCTTTTGCGCGTTGAAGTGAGGTTGAGTCTTCTTCTGCCAGACCATAAAAACCAACACCAACACGGAGTTTTATTTCATAATCGTCTATTCCTTGCTTGAGTAATCTGTTAAACAATTCAACAGATGTTGCATAGGAGCGGAGTTGCAGATAAATATCAGCGAGAGTTGCTATCACTTCAGGATCGTTTGGATCACTTTCCAGAAGATCTTCAAGTACCGTAATAGCTTTGTGAGGGTTGTTCACTTTTAAATAAAGTTCAGCAATTTGCCTTTTCAAAAGTCGGTTGCTTGGATCAATAGCGAGCATGCGACTATAGTAGTTAAGCGCCTTATCATATTGTTCCAATGACAGATGAATTGATGCACATTGAAACAAAATTTCGAGTTGTTCTCCTTCTCGATCAAGGAGGTGTTCGTATATTTCGAGAGCTTTCAATGGCCGATGACGTTGATAGAGTTGTGCAAGTGTGTACCATCCTTGCAAATACGTTGAGTCAATTGAGACTATGTTTTCGTATTCTGCAATGGCTTTATCGAATTGATATGTGTTGATATAGAGAGTTGCCAGGTGTTCGCGATACTGTATTACGCTCGGCTCTAGTCGTATAGCTTCACGTGCATATTCAGCTGCTTTTGCTGGTTTATTAAGCAAAGAATAATTTTTCGATAAGGCATAATATATTGCTGCATTGGTATCGTACTGTAATGCTTCGAGGTACTCCAGTATTGCCTCGGCATACTGTCCCTTTGAATCAAGTGCTACTCCATTGATGAAGCGTTTAAGAGCCTCATCTTTTTGTTGCTGGCGCAGTAAAGATTTGCTTTCAGTTAATATACGTTCAACTTGTTGATGCCTCGCTGTCGGAGCACAACTACAGTACAACAGCAGTATAGAAAAAGTAAAGAAATGATTAAGGAATTTTAAATAACGTATATTCATCATTTACAATATATTGAATGCTCTATAGAGTTACAAGAATTGCTTGTTTTCCATAAGTTGTCGTATATTTTAGAAATATATGGAAAATGCTTCAACAAAAATATATGACCTTGGAATTGCATGGACGTGGGAATATGATTCCGATTTTGTAAGTATTCTGAAAGAATCCGGGGAACAGCACGGTATTTCAATTCTCGAAATAACTCCTTCAAATATTGAAAATAGTAAGAGGGCATTTTCAAACAAAGAGCTCGCTGTACGATATTATCTTGATCGTGCATCTGATGAAAGTGAAGAATTTGCAACACTTGCAAAGATTATTAATAATTGTTCTTCAAATTCCGGTCTTCACTCAACACGTATTATCAATCCGTTGGAGCTTCTCCATCGGGCTTCTGACAAAGCAACGATGCATCTCGAATTTATAACTCATGGTATTCATGTACCTTTTACAATTATTATTTCTCCTTTCAACTCGCAGAAAGAAATTGAATTGTCAGTCTCTGATTTATCAAAACTTGGTCGGCCGTTTATAATTAAACCAGCAAATACAACCGGTGGTGGAATAGGTGTTGTAACGGGAGCCGAAACGCTTGCACAGGTTCTCGAAGCACGTAAAATGCACGCAGGCGATAAGTATTTACTACAGGAGACAATTGTACCTATTACCATCGATAACAAACGTGCGTGGTTCAGGGCTTTTTATGTTTTCGGAGAAATCATTCTCTGCTTGTGGGACGACCAGACACATATTTATAGTCTGGTGAGGAAAGTAGATGAAGATCGTTTCAGATTCCAGGAGATG
>FWPV01001439.1_pt1 | contig 66079 bp, 53 predicted proteins | sample 2228371 | NCBI WGS metagenome assembly FWPV01 (sample SAMEA103939776, study PRJEB20133) | metagenome
TCTTTTCCTCTCGGTGTTCCTGTCGGTGTTCCTGTCGGTGTTCCTGTCGGCGTTCCTGTCGGTGTTCCTGTCGGCGTTCCTGTCGGCGTTCCTGTCGGCGTTCCTGTCGGTGTTCCTGTCGGCGTTCCTGTCGGCGTTCCTGTCGGTGTTCCTGTCGGCGTCGGAACCGTTCCTGTCGGTGTTCCTGTCGGCGTTGGCACCGTTCCTGGCGGTGTTCCTGTCGGTGTTCCTGTCGGCGTTGGCACCGTTCCCGGCGGTGGACTGGTGAAAGCGAGGAATCCTGTAGCGTCACTCGACCCATCGGCCAGCCATCCGTCCAACGAGCCGGCGGATGCACCCAGGGCGACGGAAAAAGCCGCCGACGGAATCACCACTAACGCCAACAGCAGCGCAGGCAGCAACACGAATGTTCGCAACAAAAAACGCATGGAAAACCTCCTGTACAGTTCGAGAAATGCGCAGGCGCGTCCCTGCAGCGATCGATAGCGGATCCGGCGCCGTCATCCGCAGAATCGATGGGATGTTCGCTATAGATGACGCAAAATGCCGGGGAAAGTAACGCATGGCTTGGCGCGTCCGCATCGATGCGACAAATTGTTTGACAAACATCCTATAAGCCTCTACCATTTTCTTTGATCGATAAAAGCTGGACAGAAGGAGCGCATCAACGAAGGCCTGAAACCAATGGCGATTTTAGAAATTGTGACAGTGAACGATCCGGATCACGAGGTGCTGTTCAAAAATGCGCAGCGCGTGCGCGACTTTGGACCTCGTTTGCACAAACTGCTGGATGACATGATCGAGACCATGCGCGCTGCGCCCGGCGTCGGGCTGGCGGCGCCCCAGGTCGGCGTCAGTCTGCGCGTCGCCGTGATCGAGTATCCAGAAGACGAAGACGATCCTGAAAACACCAAGCGTCTTTACGAGATCGTCAATCCGGAGATTATCAAGAAGCGCGGGGCTGAAGTCGGCCAGGAAGGGTGCCTCAGCATTCCGGGGCTGGCCGCAGATGTGGAGCGGGCGACGCAGGTGGTCGTCCGGGCGCAGGATCGATTTGGGAAAGAGATTCGCATTAAAGCCTATGGCTGGCTGGCCCGCATTTTTCAACACGAGATCGATCATCTTGCCGGGACGCTCATGACCGATCGGGCGCTGCAAGTGTACAGGCTGGTGAAAAATGCGGACGGCGAGATCGACGCCGTTCCTTTGGAGCAGATTCCAGATTTTAAGTCTTTTCTCAATCCGGTTGGAAAGTAGGTGCGGCTCCCAGCCGCACGTTCTTGACGGGATCGGGTAGGCCCTCACCCCCTAGCCCCCTCTCCCAATGCTGGGAGAGGGGGAGAAGGAAGCCCCGTAGGTGCGGCTCCCAGCCGCACATTCTTGATGGGATCGGGCAGGCCCTCACCCCCTAGCCCCCCTCTCCCAATGCTGGGAGAGGGGGAGAAGGAAGCCCCGTAGGTGCGGCTGCGAGCCGCACGTTCTTGATGGCCCACAAGGTCTTAGGGGATTGGAAGATGCGCAGCTACAAGCTGCGCCTACGGGGCGCCGGAATCATTTGTAAAATTCCGTTCATCTCGCCGGATGGCCGCATTCCACGAGCAAATTTTCATCTCACGGCGTAACTCCTAGGAGATTGAAAAGAGGCGGGAAATTTCCCCGCCTCTTTTCAATGCCATGTTGAATTGTCCAAACGGCGCTTACGACGCCGTCGTATCAGTCGCTGCTACGGGGCGGCGGGCGCCTCGACGACCGGCAGATCGGCCGGCGCGTTCTCCACCAGCTGGGCGAAAATCCAGGCGCCGTTGTCCAGTCGATACCACGAGCCGTCTGCATTGCGCCCCACCAGCAGAATCTCTTGTCCTTCGACGGCGCCCCCGACGATGGGGAACTCGGTGGAAGGCCCCTGCCGCAGATTGGCCGCCGTAATCACTCGCGCCGGGGCGGCTGTCGGCGCCGTTGGCGCAGGCGTCGGCGTCGGAAGGAGCGCCAGCAGATTCACTGCGCCGGATGCACTCTCGCTCGACGGCGCAGCAGAAGGCTGAGTTGCGTCCTGTTGCCCGGCTTGCGCTGCGGCGGCGGATGCGGCGTCCGCCCCTCCGACCGGCGCTGTAGAGGGGGCGGAGGATTGCGGTTGTGCGTCCGGATTCGTCGCCCCGCTGCTCTCGGCGGGATTGTTTTCCACAACCGGCTGCGGCGCAATGAGGTTGGTGGGAAGCGCCGGCGGCGTCATTTGGGTGGCGGTGGGTGCAGGCTGTGCAATCCGCTCCTCTTGCCACGCTGCGATTTGCTGTTGGACTCCTGTGAAGGCGTCGACGATGGCGCCCCCGAACTGGGTGGCCGCCCACCATAGCGCAGCGACCAGGGCGACGACGGCAAGCACAGCCGCCACCGGCGCCAGGTTGATGCGCCGCGGAGGCTCCAGCTCATCTTCTTCATCGTGAAGGGCGACGTCCTTGGGGCGATAGTCCACCGGGCGTTCCGGCGGCAAGGTGGAGCCGGCGCTGGTGTCGGCCAACACCGCCGCCAACGATTCGTCTGCGATCGCGCGACGACGCTCGATCATTTCGTTCGGATCCAGGCCGAGATACGTCGAATAATTGCGCAGAAAGCCGCGACCGACCACCTCGCCCGGCAGCAAGTCCCATTCATCCGACTCGAGCGCGGCCAGATATTTCTGTCGGATGCGCGTCGCCACCTCCACTTCGGCGAGCGTGACGCCCATTGCCTCGCGACGCTCGCGCAAAATCGCTCCGATCGAGAGGGCGGCGGGTTGAACGCCGCTGCGGACACCCTTGCTGCGATCTGGCTTCATCGTTCCATCTACGGTTGCAGGTCTTCGTGCATTGTGCGTCAGCATATCCGCTGGATCATCGGCTGCGTACTCGATCGCATTCACATCCGTGCGCGTGGACATAAGCTTCCTTCCACTTGTGGCGGGTCAGGCGTCGTTGGGTTTGATGGCCCTGAAACGACCGACTCAGGGCAAGTCTAGCCTGCCGCCTATCCTTTGTCAATTCACCCGGTGCACAAGGTTGCACACAGGCGAGGATATAACGCCGGATGGGTTGCGATGGTTCCTCCCTTTCACGGATGAGACAGAAGATGATCGACGGCTTCCGTCAATTCTCCCAGCGTCGCCGCCATCAGGACATTGGTGCAGAAGGGCGCATACTGGAGCATGTCGCTGTCGCCTGTTCCCCACAGCATGGGCGGCTCCGGATTGATCCAGATCATGCGCCGCGCGCGGCGCGCCAGCATCTGGAAGATGTCCAGGGCAGGATCGTTGTAGTTGTTGCGGCCGTCGCCCACCATGATGAAGGTGGTGCGTTGATCGACCGTGTCCAGATAATGGCTGGCGAACTGTTTCAAGGCAAAGCCGAGATCGGTGCTGTAGTAGCCGGGCGGCATGCGTTGGAGCACGCCGGCGATCGCCTCGTTGGCCTCTTTGGCGGCGAAGTCGGGCGAGATGTACTCCAGATGGTCGATGAAGGCGAAGGCGTGCGTCTTGGTGATCAGGTCTTGAAGGGCATAGACCAGGCTCAGCATGAGCTCCGAGCAGTGGCGCATCGAGGTGCTGATGTCGCAGATCACGACCAGCTTGGGCTTGAGGCGATGATCGCGATGTTTGATTTCCATCGGCACGCCGGCGTTTTTCAAGTTGGCGCGCAGGGTGGCCTTGGCGTCGAGCTGGCCGGTTTTGGCGCGCTTCTGACGCAGGGCGATGCGGCTGCGCAGTCGATTGGCTAACCGACGCACTTCGCGACGCAGCAGATCCATCTCGCGGTCGGAGAGAGCGCGGAACGGACGGTCCATCAGCTCGTCGAGGTTCGCCTCGTCCGGCTCCGCCTCGCTCATGTTCTCGGCGATCTTCTGGCCCGCAAAGCGGCTGATCTGTTCTTCGAGCGCCTTCTGATTGGCCTGAATGAGCTGCCGCATCTGTTCGAGTCGCTGCTTGTTCATGCCCATCTTGGCGAGCAACTCCATAATCTCGCGCAGCGCCTCCTGCACTTCTTTGAAGCGCAGGGCGCGCATCATGCGCTGGGCATACCAGTCTCGGTAGCGCATGTCCTGGGCGCGGTTCAAGCCGGTGATCTGCGCCAGCTGGTCAAGCTCCTGCTGGCTGAGCTGCTCCCCGCGCAGCAGTTTTTCCAACATCTGGCGCAACTGCTCGCCGAACTGCCGCAGCAACTGCGCCAACATCTGCGCCTCTTCCGGCGTCATCTCCTGCGTCACGTCAAAGGTGGGGGTGTGTGGATCGGCGCTGTCGAAGAAGAGCGGGAAGAGTTCATCGAAGACCGGCAGGCAGCCGGCGTCTTTGACCAGCGTGGCGCGCAGGCTGAGACGAAATTGCTCGCGATCCTGGACGCCGACCTTATCCACAGCCTGGAACGCATCGGCGCTTTCCGCCAGGCTGATGCGCACTCCACTCGCCCGCAGCGCAGAGATGAAGCGAATTATTCTTTCGTCCATCGGCTCCTCCGTAGCTCCACTAGTTTCGCCAGCGCATAGGACGGTCGTCGTCCTCCAGGCTGGGGCCTTTCTCCGTCACCTCGAGGCGTCGTTTCACCTTCTGGAGATCGCTTTCATGTTTGAGCAGCACGCTGAGCGTGTTTTCGAGCACCTCGCGATCGAGCCGTTTGGCGTTGAGCGCCACCAACGACCTCGCCCAGTCGAGCGTCTCGGAGATGCTGGGCGACTTGCGCAGGTCGAGGTTGCGCAGCCGATGCACGAGCTCGACCGCCTGCTGCGCCAGCTTGGGCGCCAGCTCCGGCACCTTCAAGTTCACGACAGCCAGCTCCTGCTCCACCGACGGATAGCCGATGAAGAGGTAGAGGCAGCGGCGCTTGAGCGCCTCGCTCAGCTCGCGCGTGTTGTTGCTGGTGAGCAAGACGATCGGATGGTGCACGGCGGAAAGCGTGCCCAGCTCCGGCACCGTAACCTGAAAATCGCTGAGCACTTCCAGGAGAAACGCCTCGAATTCGGCGTCGGCGCGGTCGATCTCGTCGATCAGCAGCACCGTCGGCTTCTCGCTGAGAATGGCGCGCAGCAGTGGCCGCTGCAGCAGGAACCGCATCGAGAAGAAGACGTCCTCCTCCTCGGCCAGCCGGTCGGCGGCCTGCGCCAGCGTCGCAGCGCCGGCCAGCGTGTCTTGCAGCTTATCGCGCAACAGTTGTGTATAGAGGAGCTGCTTGGCGTACTCCCACTCATAGAGGGCTTTGGTCTCGTCCAACCCCTCATAGCATTGGAGACGAATCAACTCGCGGCCGGTGGCGCCGGCGATGCTCTTCGCCAGCTCCGTCTTGCCGACGCCCGCCGGCCCTTCGCAAAGCAGCGGCTTGCCGAGCTGGGTGGTCAAAAATACGGTGGTGGCGATCTCATCGCTGGCGATGTACTGCTGACGACCGAGCGCCTCTTTGACCTGGCTTGGGGATGAAAATATGTCGTTCACAGGAACTCCTCTGGGACGCAACCCAAATGTCCGCATGCGGACAGACCATAGCGATGCACTATTCAGTGTACATGAAACGGGGAATGCTGTAAATGAAGTTTCGTACAATTGGGGTGGGCCGCTCGGCGCATCCGTTCCGCCATGGTCACCGACGTTCGCCATGGCGATGCGCCTGCAGGGTGCGGACATAAGTGGCAGGGTAGAGCATGTTATGAAATTTGAGTCATAAAAGGAATAAAGCGTTGCGCCATCAAAATCGCAAAGGCCACGCAATGGAGTCCAGCCAATCTTTTGTCCAGGCGCTCGTAATCCCGCACCAGCTGCCGGCAGCGAGCCATCCAGGCGAAGTTGCGTTCGACGACCCAGCGCCGAGGCAGCAAGATAAAACCACGCTTGGCGGTGAGGAGTTTGACGACTTCAAGGCGCAACCCGTACTCCGCTGCCTGTTCCTCTGTATAGCCCGGGTCAACAAAGGTCACCTTGACGGCGTCTCCGGTGGCGGCCTGCACCTGTTTGGCCAGCGCCGCCACCTGCGCCCAATCCTGCTCGTTGGCAGGCGTGACGAGCCACCTAAAGTGCATAACGACTTCTAGACGTCAAGACGACGTAGAGTCGCCCCGCGACGCAGCGCACTTTTCATTCGGATGACCTCTGATCCTTCCACCCTTTCAAGGCGGCCGGCTCGCCCAGCAGCTGACAAACGCGCTGCAGGAAGGCGGCGGCCGGTGCGCCGTCGATAATGCGGTGGTCGACGGTCAAACTCAGGTTCATCATCCATCGCCAGAGAAGGCCCTGCGCGCTGCGCGCCAACTGTTCATAGATCCGGCCAACGCCCAGGATTGCGGACTCCGGCGGATTCAAGATCGGCGTAAAGATGTCGACGCCGTACATGCCCAGGTTGGTCACGGTGAAGACGCCGCCGCTCATTTCGGCTTCCGTCAGTTGACCGCGGCGCGCCCGCTCACTTAATTTCCGAATCTCGGCGCTCAACGCAGGGAGCGAAAGCGCATCGGCGTTGCGCACGACGGGAACGACCAGCCCATCCTCCAGCGCCACAGCCACGCCGATGTGAATCTCCGTCAGGCGCTCGACGGCGTCTTCCGCCCAACGCACCGTCATGGAAGGATGTTGCCGCAGCGCCAGCGCCACAGCGCGCACGATCAGATCGGTGTAAGTGACGTCAAGAGCAGGTTTCCACGTTTCTCGCGCCTCCACCAAGGAAGTGACGTCCGCCTGCATGGTCATGGTGAGTTGGGCCGTGCTGCGAAGACTTTCCATCATGCGACGAGCGATGGCGCGGCGCATTGGGGTGAGCGGTTGGCGCACGACCTGCGGCGCAGCAGTTGGCGTCTGCACCGCGCGCGCTTCGATCGCCGCCTGCACATCTTGCTCTACGATGCGTCCTCCCGGCCCGCTGCCTCGCAAGGTTGAGAGATCGACGCCGTGCTCACGCGCCATGCGTTTCGCAATCGGCGTGGCCCGCACCTCTTGAGGTGGAGAGACGGTGAGCGGCTGTGCAGGGGGTGTTGCGTCGCTTCGCAACTGAGCAACGCGTCGGACATCCTCTTCGGTGATGCGCTCCCCGTTGGCAGGGATCACGTGCGCCAGCTCGACCCCTAACTCTCGAGCCAGCCGACGCGCCGCCGGCGATGCAGGGAATGTTGAGGCTCCCGGCGCCGCAGACGGCGCCGCCTCCGCTGAAGGGGCGACGCTCGGCGCTTCCTCAATGCGTGCAGCCTCATCGGACAACAGCAGGATCGCCAGCCTCTGCCCCTGGCGTATCACCGCGTCGCGCGGGGCGAGAATTTGTAGAAGACTCCCGTCGACCGGCGACTCCACCTCGGTGCTCACCTTATCGAACTGCACTTCTAACAAAGGCTCGCCCTTGCGAACCGGCGCGCCTTCACGCTTGAACCAGGCGACCACGATGCCTTCCTCGGCCTTGCTCCCGATGGGAGGAAGCGTCAACTCGTAGGGCATCGGCTCACCCCATCATGCTGCGCACGGTCGCGGCAATTCGCTCGGCGCTCGGCAACACAAACTGTTCGAGCGGGCGGCTGTACGGAATGGGCACGTCGGGCACCGCCAGGCGACGGATCGGTGCATCGAGATAGTCGAGCGCCTCCTCGGCGACGATCGCAGCGATCTCTCCTGTCATACCGAAACTGTGATAATCCTCATCCACGACCAGCAAGCGATGGGTCTTCTTGACCGAATTCACCACCGCCTCCTTGTCGAGCGGCACCAGCGTGCGCAGGTCGATCACCTCCGCCTCGATACCCTCTTTCGCCAGCTCTTCAGCGGCGTCCAGAGCGCGATGCACCATCATCGCCAGGCTGACGATGGTCACATCTTTGCCCGTGCGTTTGACGTCGGCCTGGCCAAAAGGAATTGTATAGGGCGCTTCAGGCACCGGCGTCACCGAACGAGGGTGATATTTCATCCAGCCCAGGCCCATCAAACCTTTGTGGAAGAAATACATGACAGGGTTGTCGTCGCGGATCGCCGAGATCATCAGCCCTTTGGCGTCGTAGGCGGTGGAGGGCACGACGATTTTCAACCCAGGCACATGGGCGAACAGACCATACAGACACTGGGAGTGTTGCGCAGCGTCGTTGTATCCGCCGCCGATGGCGGTTGTGAGCACGACAGGGTAGCGGGCATGGCCGCCGGACATGTAGGTGTTCTTGGCCAGATGGTTGTAGATTTGATCCATGCAGACGCCGAAGAAATCCACGAACATCAGCTCGACGATCGGGCGCATCCCTTCAGCCGCGGCTCCGGTGGCGGCCCCGATGAACGCCGTCTCGGAAATCGGCGTGTCCATCACCCGCTCGGGGCCATATTTGTCGTACAACCCTTGCGTGGCGCCAAAGATGCCGCCATAGACGCCGACGTCCTCGCCCATCACGAAAACGCGTTCGTCGCGCTCCATCTCCTGATCGATCGCCTCGGCGATCGCCTTGGCCATCGTCAATTCTCGTTCGTTTGTCATCGTTGCATCTCCCTGTCGTTTCAAGATACAAACACATCTTCGAGCGCGCTTTCCGGCGCAGGATAGGGACTCTGACGCGCAAATGCGAAGGCGGCGTCGACATCCGCCTTCGCGGCCTCACGCGCGGCATCCAGGTCGGACTGAGTCGCAAAGCCCTGTTCCAACAGTTGCTTTCCGAATCGCAGGATCGGATCGTTGGCGCGCAAGGTCGGCACCTCGTCCTTGGGACGATACAGCTCCGGATCGCCCTGAAAGTGGCCGTAGAGGCGGTCGGTCTTCACCTCGATCAGGCTGGGGCCTTCGCCCCGGCGGGCGCGCTGCACCGCCTCTCCGACGACCTCGTAGACGGCCAACACGTCGTTTTCGTCCACGCGCACACCGGGAATGCCGTAGCCCGCCGCGCGCTGGCTGTTGTCGGGAATGGCGGTGGACTGGCGTTTGGAGACCGAGATCGCCCACGAGTTGTCCTCGATGATGAAGATCACCGGCAGCTTCCAGAGCGCAGCCAGATTCAGCGCTTCATGGAACGATCCTTGATTCGCCGCGCCTTCGCCGGCGAAGGCGACCGCCACCCAGTCCTTGCCCATCTTTTTGGCGGCGAGCGCGGCGCCGCAGGCAGGTGGGAAGCTGGCGCCGACGATGCCGCTGCAGCTGAACTTGTGTTCGACGTCGAAGAGATGCATGTGGCCGCCCTTCCCCTTGCCGAGGCCGGTCGCTTTGCCAAAGATCTCGGCGGCCAGCTTGTTTAGCTCGATGCCTTTGGCAATGGCAAAGTGATGCGGCCGATGCGTGCCGACAACAGTGTCCTCCTTGCGCAAATGCATGCACGCGCCGACGGCGACCGGCTCCTGTCCGGCGGCGAGATGCATCTCGCCCGGCACAGGTCCAGAGCCAATGTCAAACGCAGGCGTCTTTCCTTCCATGTAGGCGGCTGCCATCTCATCTTCAAAATGACGGATGGTCCACATCTGCCGATACATGGTCAGCAGTTGCTCTTTGGTCAGGTTCATTTTCATCCTCCACTTCTGAACATAGGGCCCATTTCACGAAGATCGCGACGCCTTCCCGTCGGTGGGGAGGGATTCACGGATAAAGGCGCCCACAGCAGCCGCATAGCTCAACGTCCGTCGAATCTCGATGACGCGCGGCCCAGAGGCGGTCACGCACAGTTCAATCGGCTCACCCGCCTTCAGCGTGACCTTGCGTTCGCCGTCGAGTGCAATGAGGGCGGGAGCGCAGTCCACCACGACGATGCGCTCCCCCAGCCGCACGCGGCGGTGCGCCGCCACCTTCACCGCATGGATCACGCCGGGCGCAACCGGCGCCAAGACTTCGCAGCCGCCCTCGCCCATCTCAACGTACAGGCCTTCGTCCGCGGCGAGCGGCGTCGCCTCCAAATAGCCGCCGATAGCCGAGAGGCCGATGTTCCAGGGTTCGGCGCGGGTGAACAAAGCCATTTTCACCTCGTCGAGGCGCCACACTGCGCGCGAGGCAATGAACCGTTCTCGATAAACGACGGCGTCGACCAGAGCGATCTCTTCGAGCGTTCCTCCGCGCCACAGATCGATGCGCTTGGTGGAAGTCGTCGCTACTTCCAGAGGAACCACACCCATGGCCGTCAGCCCGGCGGCAAGGCCGGCAAGCGTGCCTTCGACCATGACCGGAAACGCGTTGTTGGTGCCGGTGGAGATCGGCATCAGGGGGATGGCGCCGCACGCCTTTGCGACGGCGCGGTTGGTGCCATCGCCGCCAAGCGTGATCAGCGTGCGCGCGCCGGCTTCGACCATGCGGGCGGCGGCCTCGACGGAATCGCCTTCCTCAAAGCGAGGCGATATTTCGACAAATCGCACCTCCAGATTGAGGCGCAGGGCGTCGAGCGCCTTCCGACCGATGCCGTAGGCGTCCGGCATGATCCAGACCTTCCTCACGCCCACCGCCTCCAGCCCCATGAGGACGCGGCGCACGATGTTGACCTTCTCGTTATTGTCGAAGACCGATGCGTGCGCCACCAGACGGCGAATGTCGCGACCGGCCGCTGGATTGGCAATGATGCCAACGACCGTCATGTCTTTAAACTTTCTTTATCAGGCCCGGCGCCGGGCAGCATCGCTGCGCTCAACGATGACCGGGCGGTTCAATTGCGTAGTGCGGATGCGGGAATTTTTTCATTGTAATGATGGCAAAAGGGGATTGTCAAATCTGGTTAGAAGATAAAAAGTAAAAATTTGATGATTGACAAACTTCATTACATATGATATGCTTTGTGGCAACGTTGCCATATCAATATACCTTTCACCGACTCGAATAAAATCCAGCCAAATATTTAACAAGGAGCCCTGATGGCGACGCTCAAGGACGTCGCTCGGCGTGCTGGTGTTGGCATCAGCACGGCATCGCGTGTCATTCGTGGGGAGGGGTACACAAGCGCCGAGGTACGTGAGCGAGTGGAGCGAGCCGTACGAGAGCTTGACTATGTCCCAAATGCGCTAGCGCGATCGATGCGTGGACGACCCACAAAAACGATCGGATTGTTGATCTACGATATTGTTAACCCATTTTTTGCAAATGTGGCTACAGGTGTAGAGGATGCAGCGCACGAACATGGCTTCAATTTGATAATGTGTAGTTCTCATCCATGGAAAAACGCCGAACGAGAAAAAAGCTACATGCAAATGTTAATGGAGCGAAAAGTCGACGGCCTTGTTATCCAGCATGTATTCTCTTCGGAAGAATATGCGTCGTTGCTGAAGCGGCGAAATGTACCAGCGGTGCGAGTATTAAACCCACAGCCGGGGTATCCATATGACCTTGTGCGTTGTGATACAAAACATGCCACAGCCGAGTTAATTGCTCATCTAATTCGGGTGGGTCATCGACGCATCGCTGCGTTGGGTCCGTCGATGCCTTCGTTTCAAGGGGCGGATCGACTGGCTGGCTATCAGCAAGCTCTTTTGGACGCTGGCCTTGACATTGACGAAGAATTAATCCTATTAGAAGGTTGGCGGACGCGTGACGGATACAACATGACGCGCCGACTCCTCGAAAAGAGGCTTCCAGACGCTATATTTGCATTTGGTCCTCGAATCGCCGTTGGCGCAGCACATGCATTGCGCGAAGCAAACCTGCGGGTGCCTGAAGATGTTGCATTGGTATGTATTGATGATTTTGGTCTTGGGTCAGAGTTGAATCCTTTTATGACGATAGTGCGCCAACCTGAGTGGGAGATGGGGTACCGAGCAACTCAAATGCTGATTGAGCGCATTCTAGGCGTTTACACGGGGCCACCGAGAGAAGTCGTGTTACCTGCTCAATTAGTGATTCGTCAATCATGCGGGATACACCGGGCATTACAAGAAAAAGGTGATGTTCACACCACCTACGTTTCAGATTCATTAATTCCTCAAGAGCATCACTGGGACGACGATTGAGATTTGTAGCACCATTTTTAATCGCTGACGACAATTTTCTTTCCCTGGATAATAACTTTGAAATACTTTGAATAAGCCAACATAGAAAGGAGGTTCATGCAGGCGGCGACAGTCTGCCAAATGGCGGCTGGAGATGCTAGCTAATGCAGACAGAATAGAATCGATGCCAGTTGCGTTCAGGCATAGCGCTAGTCAGATGCTCAGTGAAAGTTTTACTGGTAATTGCGATGTAGTTAAAATCATCCGTTCTCACAAAGGGAGAGATTTACAATGACAAAGCGACTATTGGTGGCATTGGTGCTCATCTTTGCGGTAGTGATGAATGCTTGCGCACCGGCTGGGGCACCAGTTGCCGACACAGATGGCGCAACTTCACAAAATGTTGCAATGACGTTTGTTGGTACCCCCCGCAACGAGACTTTGATTCTGGACAATCTAGGAGGAAGAGTCGAGCGTCCGGATTTCTTCAATCCGTATGCACCAGGTGTTGACATGGGGCGCGGCTATCATGAAGTATGCCTGGACAATCTCTGGGAAATTAACACTATTACCGGCGAACAGTTTCCCGCCTTGGCCGCAGAAATGCCAAAGCCTCTCAATGATGACTATACGAGCTTTGAGATCAAGCTGCGGGAAGGCATCTACTGGGATGATGGGGTGGAATTCACTGCTGATGACGTGGTGTATACACTCCAGTTAGGTCTTACGAACGACAAATTGCCCATACATGGTTGGTCCGTTGATTTTCTGAAAGATGTGCGAGCAGTTGACAAGTATACAGTAATAGTCGACACAACGCGCCCACAGCCGCGCTTCTCGAAAGTCTTGGGAGTAACCATCTGGGATGCCACGCGTTTCTGGCCGGTTCCCAAGCATGTTTGGGAGAAAGAAGATCCCACTACTTTCGCCGCTTTTCCCCCTGTCTGCCTTGGCCAGTACAAGTACAGCAAGCATGATCCGAACGGTAACTGGACACTCTGGGAGTTGCGCGATGACTGGCAAAGGACTAGCGTGGGCATGATCACGGGGAAACCGGGACCAAAGTATCTGCTATGGAATTTCGTCGGCACCGAAGAGAAGCGCATCTTGGCGATGATTAACAATGATATTGATATTCTCCAGGACATCACCCCAGAGTCGATGCAAGTGTTGATCAACAGAGCTCCCCAGGTGCGTGCCTGGCATGCAGGCTTCCCGTATGCAAACTTTGACGATCCATGCGAACGCGGGATTGCATTCAATAATTCTCAATTCCCATATGACCAATGGCAGACGCGATGGGCGCTAGCTCTAGCAACTGACATTAAAACTGTCTCGTTGGGCACCTTTGCCGGTATGTTGCGTGTCTCCCCATTGGGTGTCCCGCCAGTTGCAGCTGTGCAAAACACCTATCATAAACCGCTAGTCGAGCGCTTACTGGCTATGGAGCTACCGGATGGCTACAAGCCTTTTGACCCGAACTACGCTGTAGATATGGCTAAGATTTTTGATGAGCAGGGGCTGAGCGGCGATTTGCCAACCACTGAAGCAGAATTGATTGACCTTTTTGGCGTCGGCTGGTGGAAGTATGATGTTGAACAGGCTGCCAAACTCCTAGAAAGTATCGGGTTCACTCGTGATGCTAATGGCAAGTGGTTGCTACCTAACGGTACCCCTTGGAGGATTGCTATCAACGCTCCAGCAGATTTCGAGGTACAGTCTGGACGTCTGGCGTTCGCTGTCGCCGATTCTTGGAGTAAGTTTGGAATTGATGCGACAGTTAACACGATGACTGCCGGTTCATTTTGGAATGCTAGTTCGACAGGTGAATACCAAGCTGGCTCCTACTGGCCTGGGTGCGCAATTGGACCAGATATCTACCCCAATGTGAGCTTTTGGCACCAGAAATTCATTGTAGATACCGGAATTCCAGCACCCGGCAACCAACACCGTCATAAGAGTGATAAGATTGCAGCCATTCTTGATGAGTTGGAGATGGTAACCTCGGATGACCCTCGAAATATTGAGTTGAGCAAGGACTTGCTGATGCAGATGGCGCTGGAGATGCACTGGATTCCCATGTTTGGCACCTCCAAATTCGTACCCGTCAACGAGACCTACTTCACCAACTATCCAACTGCGGACAACCCCTATGAAGGTCCATGGTGGTGGTGGTCAAACTTCAAGTTTATTGTCTCTCAGATTGAACCCAAGTAATCAAGCGGCCGCCATCTGAACCAAGCAGCCATCTGACTGGCCGATTAGAAATAGTCAGCCGGTCAGATGGCATCGACAAATTCGTTGGGCTCTAATTGCTGGACAGAGGCTTTTCCTCTCCTCAACGCGCGTTTTTTCAGTATTAGGAGTTAAGGGGCGCATCAAAATGCAGATTATCCGATTTTTGGCGACTCGCATCATTGTTTATCTGCTGGTCGTGTGGATCGGTGTCACTATTGTCTTCTTTGTTCCGCGGTTTGTCCCCGGCAATCCAGTCGATGTCATGCTGGGCAAACTGATGTCTCAGGGCACCACCATGGATCCAGAACTGGTTGCGTCTATGCGACAAACCTTAACAGAGCTTTTTGGGCTGGAGGGAACGCTATGGGAGCAGTACTCTGCCTTTCTGGTCCGTGTCTTAGTGACCCGCGATTTTGGGCCATCGCTTTCTTATTATCCGACGCCGGTGAGTTCGTTGATCGGCAAGGCGCTCCCCTGGTCTTTGGGATTAATGTTGACAGCGTTGGCTATCAGTTGGATGCTGGGTAACTTCATTGGCTTGTTAGCAGGCTATCATAACAAAAGTGTGTCCTCGAAGGCTATCGAAATGACCGCCATGATTGTTTATCCTATCCCGTACTACATCTTAGCACTGTTGCTTGTTATCTTATTTGCCTATATTTGGCCGGTTTTCCCCTTCGTCTTTCAAGTAAGTGGCACCCCTGGAACTTGGCCATGGATAGTTAGCGTTGCCTACAACTCTTTCCTCCCCTTAATGTCCATTGTTATCGTCAGCCTCGGCTGGTGGATCATTAGCATGAAAGCGTTAGCAATTGACACCAAGGAGGAAGATTTTGTCCAATTCGCTCGCCTTCGTGGTGCCACTAACAGCAAAGTAATGTTTGGCTATGTAGCACGCAATGCAATTCTCCCCCAGGTCACAGTGCTAGCGTTAAGCATTGGTGGTGTTTTCGGTGGCTCATTGATCACTGAAATTCTCTTTAGCTACCCAGGCATGGGTAGCCTGATCTACAAAGCGATCTTAGGATCGGATTACAATCTCATGGTAGGCGCTATCAGTCTATCCATCGTTGCGGTGGCGACGGCGACGCTGGTCTTGGATATTTTGTATCCGCTTATCGATCCGCGCATTCGATACAATTAAAAGTTTGCGTTGATTTAATTGCTCAGAAATTGCGGGGTGAATCGTGCGTCTAGTTAAACCAAGACTTGTGATTGGCTTGGTGCTTGTCGGTGTTTTTCTAATTCTAGGGATTATTGTCCCGCTGTTTGCACCTGAAGACCCTACAGCCTGGCATACTTACCCCCGCAATAAGCCGCCTAGTTTCCTCCATCTTATGGGAACAAATAACCTCGGACAAGATATTTTCTGGTTATTAACTTGGTCAATCCGAAATTCTTTGTGGATTGGTTTGTCAGTAGCCGCCCTTGCCACAATCATTGGTGTGCTCATCGGAATGCTCGCCGGATTTGTGGGGGGAGGACTGGATCGAATACTGACGCTTTGCATGGATGTAGTGATTGCGGTGCCGTCTCTCCCTATTTTGATTATGATTTCTGCTTTACTTGGGGGAAACGCCTCGCTGGTCGTCATTGCCATGGTGTTAGTGTTCTTTAATTGGCCGTGGCCTGGGCGGCAGGCGCGTGCCATGTCGCTGAGTTTGCGCGAACGCGAGTTTATCAATGTGGCCCGTGCATCGGGAGAAAGCACAGTCAAAATCCTAGTGCTGGAGATTCTGCCATTCATGTTGGGTTGGGCACTGGCAAACTTTATCAACACGATCTTAGTGGCGATTGCTGCAGAGTCTGGTCTTGCTATCATTGGTCTTTCTAGCTTGAAAGAGGCGACTCTGGGAACGATGATCTACTGGGCTATGCAACATCAAGCGTTGCTTCTGGAGCAGTGGCTCTGGATTCTTTCACCAATCCTATCGATTATGCTGCTATTCATCGGTTTGTTTCTGGTTTCCACGGGCTGGTCTGACTACTTTGCGACAAGGAGGGGGCGTCAGTGATTCGCATTAAGAATGTGAGCGCCTACTATCAAACGGTTCATGGTACGGTGAGAGCGGTAGAAAACGTTTCTTTTAACATTTATGATAACGAGATTCTCGGCATTGCGGGCGAATCAGGTTGTGGTAAGACCACCTTGATGAAAACCATTTATGGCAATATAGAATCTCCGATGTACATTGCTAATGGCTCTATCGAACTGGAAGTAGAGGAAATGGGAGAGCAAAAAGTTATCCCGAACCAGGAAATTCATCGTTACTGGTGGGACTACATTTCCTACATTCCTCAAGCCTCGATGAGTGTGCTGAATCCAGTTGTACGGATTAAAGATCAATTTTTAGATTCCTACCTACGCCCTGAAATGCGTGCACTCGGAAAACAGGCATTGCTGAAGCGCATGGCAGCCTATCTGGAAGAATTAGAACTGCCGCCTGAGGTCCTCGATGCTTTTCCTCATCAGCTCAGTGGCGGCATGCGCCAACGAGTGATTGTAGCTCTGGCAACCTTCGTACATCCCAAATTCGTCCTGGCAGATGAGCCAACCACTGCGCTCGATGTCGTAGTTCAACGTGGAATCTTAACAATGCTGATGAATTTACAAAAGCAACTGCAAAATACCTTCGTCATTGTCTCGCACGATATGGGCGTCCACTACCAGACCACACATCGTATGGTCATAATGTATGCTGGCAAGGTTGCTGAGATTGCCCCCACCGATGTACTCTTTGAACGCCCACAGCACCCGTACACTGAGATGCTGATCAATTCACTACCGCGTCTGGGTGATGACCAACAGCGCACCGGCATCGGTGGGCGTCCACCAAGCCTACTCAATCCTCCGAGTGGTTGTCGTTTTGCTGATCGCTGTTATCTGGCGGATGCTCACTGCAGAGAAGTTCAACCGGAACTGGTCGAGTTAGAACCCGGTCATTTTGTGGCCTGCTTGAAACGCACATCTGCTTATTCGCTCAATGCTGCAGAAAGCAGATTTAGAGGAGATGCAAGCAAATGACTAGCAAATCCCTTGAAATCCGTAATGTTAGCAAGATCTACCGCATTGGTGGTCTAATTGGCGCAATAAAGATTGCGGCAGTGGATGGAGTGAATTTGAGCCTTTCACTGGAACCAGGTCAGGCCCAGGTGTTGAGTCTGGTTGGAGAATCCGGCTCAGGCAAAACTACACTGGCTCGCATGATTTTGCATCTAGTGCAGCCGACCCATGGCGAGATCATTGTCGACGGGATAAAGACGGGTGGACGGTTAAACCGGTCACAGATGAGACTTTTCTACCAGCGCGTTCAACCTATTTTCCAGAATCCTTTCGAAAGCTTTAGCAGTCGAAAGACTGTCGACAGCTATTTATTTGAAACAGCGCGCAATATCTTAGGAACAAAAAGTAAAGCAGAAGCCTATCATGCAGTTGACGAGGCTTTGGTCAATGTGGGGCTTTCCGCCGAACGGGTAATAGGTCGTTACCCGAATCAGTTTTCGGGGGGCGAACTCCAACGCATATCGGTAGCGCGAGCGATGATCCCTCATCCAGAACTATTAGTTGCGGACGAACCAGTCAGCATGATTGACGCCTCGATGCGCATGAACGTCGTGAACCTTTTCAAAAAGCTGCGCGACGAATTCAACGTAACCATTCTGTACATCACGCATGATCTCTCCACTGCTTACTATGTGAGTGACCGGATTGCCATTATGTATCGAGGCAGTATTGTTGAATTCGGTCCATCCACCGCCGTTTTAAAGAGCCCGACTCATCCCTACACCGAGCTCCTACTAGATTCTGTGGCTAAGATCGGCGAAAAATGGGGCGAGGTCGTTCGGCTTCCCGACATGGAGACTAAAGAGTACGGATATGTTGGCTGTAAGTTTGCACCGCGTTGTCCATATGTACGCGACATCTGTCGTAAGGTGAGACCGCCTATGGTGGCGATAGAAGGTGAACGTAAAGTGCTTTGTTTCAAGCCAGTCAATTATGAAAATGTGGAACAGAACAAGGTGACGAAATGACCATATTGTTTTAATCCATTTGGAGCCTTTCTTGAGAATTAATAAAAGCAAAAAATATTTGCCCTGGTCGATACTTCTGGAGGAAAAAATGACAGGTGCCTACACATACAACGGATTAGGATTAAGCCTGGGAAATCTTGCTCGAATATCGAATGCAGAGACCCGCTCAATCAGTGCAGAGAATTTTACAGGTGAAAAAGGGAAGGGTGGCATGGCAACCCACGGAACCGGTGCTGACGCCGCACGCGAACTAGGTCTCGGATGGAAGATTTCGCCATGTATCACTGTGGAAGGTTATCGGACTGTCGTGCTCGCCGATATCGACGGTCCTGGTGCAATTCAACAAATGTGGTTCACTGTGCAGCCCAAATTTTGGCGAGCGTTAATTCTGCGCATGTATTGGGATGATGAGCAGACACCTTCTGTTGAAACGCCCTTAGGTGATTTCTTTTGTATGGGGTGGTGCGAGCGTGCTGATGTTAGATCGCTTCCGGTCGCTGTAAATCCGGCTGGAGGATTCAATTGTTACTGGGAAATGCCGTTTCGCAGCCATGCCAGAGTTACAATTGAGAATCTATTGCCCGACCCCATTGAAGGATTTTTCTATCAAATCAACTATACACTAACCGAAGTAGAACCAGACCGCGGCTATTTTCACGCGCAGTTTCGCCGTCAGAACCCATTACCCTATAAACAGGTTTACACAATTCTCGACGGAGTGAGGGGACAAGGACATTACGTCGGTGTCTATATGGCATGGGGTGTCAACAACAATTTGTGGTGGGGAGAAGGCGAAATCAAATTCTATATTGATGGTGATAAGGACTTTCCGACAATCTGCGGCACAGGCACCGAAGACTACTTCGGTGGTGCATGGGGCTTTGAGCAACCTCCAGGACGCTACGCCGAATTTTCCTCTCCTTTTTCAGGGATGCCACAGGTGATTCGGCCCGATGGGCTGTATAAAGCTAACACGCGGTTTGGGCTGTACCGTTGGCATGTTATGGATCCAATTCGATTCAAACAAGATATTCGAGTCACGATTCAAGCGTTAGGTTGGCGGATGGGCTTGCAAGGAAAGCCACGGTATCTTGCGTTACAAGATGACATTGCATCTACCGCCTTCTGGTATCAGGTGGAGCCCCATGCGCCTTTCCCTGTGCTACCCGATTTTGAACATCTAGAAGTTATCTAAAATTCTCGAGATCAGAAATTTACTTCTCAGAAGCATTTTAGCTCCTTGGAAGATTGCAGTGAAAATCGCATATTCTATCCCAGAAATCAGTGAGTAGGAGTCAATTATATGGGTGTTTTCAAGGGAAGCCCGTTGGGAGAGTTGGCAAGAATCCGAAATGTGACAACTCGTCGCATCTCGAGTTGGGATCGCACCGGGGGTAATATGGATTTCCTGGTGGTACAGCCAGGTCAACAAGTGACTCTAGCTAATATTGAAGGAGCTGGCTGTATCAATCACATCTGGTGCACGCATGCCTGTGAACAAGAGGATTATCTGCGCAGAGTCGTGCTACGTGCTCGTTGGGATGATGAAAGTGAGTATTCCATTGAAACGCCGCTAGGAGATTTCTTCGGAGTTGGGCACGCAAAAACTGTCAATTTTTCATCGATGCCTTTGCAGATGAGTCCATCTGACGGACGCGGCTTCAATTGCTGGTTTCCAATGCCTTTCGGAAAGCGCGCTGAATTCTTTCTTCACAATGAGGCTGATGTTCCTTTGAACTTTTATTACTACATCGACTTTGAGCTGCATGATGCGATTCCAGAGGATATGGGGCGGTTCCATGCACAATGGCGTCGCGAGAATCCAACTCAGGGCATCACAGATGAAGAGTTATCTACCCTAATCAAAGAAACTTATCAGCTTTTTGCAGCTACGAATCCGGCATTGACGCAAGCTCCCAAAGAAGTTTTGCGCAACTTGGCTTTTGAGTTTGGAGGAAAAAACATTGGGGGAAAGGGAAATTATGTAATTCTAGAGGCTGAAGGAACCGGTCATTACGTGGGATGTAACTTGAATATACACAATCTGCGCACCGGCGATGAGGTAGCCTGGCCAGAGGATAAAGCTTGGCCACGAAGCAGGGAAGAGGAGGAATCTTCCACTTTTGAAGATCGCATGGAATTCTTGAGAGTTTTCAACTGGTATGGCGAAGGCGATGACATGATTTTTATCGATGGTGAAGAGTGGCCGCCCAGCTTACATGGCACCGGCACAGAAGATTACTTCAACACCGCTTATTGTCCGGCGCAAAAATACGATAGCCTTTACCATGGAATGACCTTGCCCGGTGGCCCCAACTGGAGCGGGAAATCATCTTATTATCGATTTCATATTGAAGATCCCATTCATTTTCGTAAGAGCATCAAGGTGACGATCGAGCATGGACATAACAATAATCGTTCTGATGATATATCTAGCACGGCTTACTGGTACCAGATGGAACCTCACAAACCATTTCCGATGCTTCCACCGGTAGAGAAACGATTGCCGCTAAAAGGCTAACTTTGTGCTAACTCAAGTCACTGTCTTGGTCGAGACTTTCAATGCTTGGGAATCCATGGGCTGCCAAGTGCGTTCACGTGTGATACCAATTATATTTTTTTATTGGATAAGGCTGGTGGATAGTAACATTATGATCGACTGTTGTTTTTGCGACGACTTGTTATAATGACTTGTTATAAACGCCATTTCATCATTCTGAAATTCCGCAAAATCAGACGTGCGTCACTGCGCCGCTGAGGTAATGACTGCCCTGCTATTGCCGCCTTTTTTATAAAGATTTGGAGAGGGCACGTGTCTGTTTGAGGAAAAGGCTTGATTCCTATCATGGTCGGCAAGAGTCGCTTCAATCGGCCGCTGCACTTTATTTGAGACGTATTCTCCCTTCGTTTGTGATGTTTGACGTAGCCTAGGCACAACTCGATGATAAGTTCATCTACGAGATAGATAGCTTTCCAATCAATATATGCGACAACCACCGGATTTACCGCTGCGGCTCTATCGCTCTCTGGCTTCTTGAAGCTACATCCCCAGCCCAAAGCATTATTTCCACGGAGTCAAACTGAATGCGCCGACGATGGCTGACGACGGATTGTTAAAATCTGCCTCATGCCCGCATTGATGAGTGATGTTGCTTTGCAAATCTCTATATGGAACCTGCTTCATGGCATCCTCTTGACACTGACCGATGCTGCAACGGTGCTCATTTTGAACCTGTAAAGATGGCCATTGGGCCTTCTATCCATGCGCAGCGCCAATATGAAGCGGTTTCACCCTGGACTTCGCAATATGTCCATCGCAGATGAATCAAAATAATGGGCAGTTTGCTGGAACGGCGTCTTATCCAGATTCATCTATATTGTTACCTCAGTCGGCTTTGAACTCAAAGTTGCTTTATTTATGTCGGCTGTGAACATCAACTATCGCAAGGTGACAACTTGGATTAATCCTCTATCATGCCTTCAATGAGGGATTTTAACTATGATAGAAGAATGCGGTGAGAGTTTCTCCTGCTTGAATACAAACATCTTCTTTCAGTTGAATTTCTCCATTGGTCTGTATAAACGGAAATGTTCGATCTCCAATCTGTACGGAAGAGAGAATTTGTCCAGAAATGAACGGCACTCTCAACGTGCGCACAATCAGGTGACCGTAGAGCAGACGAAGCGAAGCATGTTCTGGGGTCAATTCAAACTCACCCCAACCGCTGTCCAGCGACCAAAAACAACGGAAATATCCGTCTTGTAAACGCACAGGCTGAAAACCTATGGAATGATGAACCATGTCAAACTGAAAGCCAGAAAAGGCGTTCAGCAAGGCGTAAGCCGCCATCGAGCGTGCATAGTTGCTGCCGCATTCAAATTCGTTCCAGGGGTTGCGGCGTTCGCCATCATATCGCTTACGAATCGCCTCTACGCAGACGATGCCTTCCTCAACCAGCCCATTCATGATCATGTGAGACGCTGCTGCATACTCAAACCCATTCATGGTTTCCTGGGAGTACGGAGCGGGGATGGTGGGTTTTGTCACGCCGGGCGGCCATGCGCAGATCACCAGGCCGCCTTCATCGTTCAGAGCGTAGATGCGGCAGGGGTTATAAACTTCTCCCATCACAGGGATGAAGTTGTATTTGTAAATTGCTGCATTTGCCTTGCGCACCTGTTCGGGATCGAACACTTCGCCCAAGCCATAGAGGCTGGCATGCCACTGCCCCAGAACCTGATCGATGCTTGAGCCTTCGCCAATCTGGTATTTGATTTCCTGATGTTCTTCATCCCAGTAGGCTTCCAGCGTAGATCCGCCCATCAAAACACTGTCGTCCTTTGCAAACGCCTCTATGATGCTGCGATCATGTAAATCGATTCGTTGAATATAATATTCACCGTTGAACAGGTGAGTGTCCGCCCATTTCTTCCCCTTTGCAAAAATTTCTTTATATTCGGTTGCGGCTGCTTCATCGCCAAGATACTCAGCCATTTCGGCTCCGGCCTTTAACGCGGCCAGATACATGCCGGTCAGCCAGGAGTTGGGGCCGAACAACTCCATGTCAAGCGTATGATGCTGCCTCCCCCACAACACGCCGGTTTTCTCTGGGTCCCATCGATCGATGTTGTCGGGATGCCAGGCGAACTCAAGCGATTTTTTCACAGATGGCCACAGACGGCGCAGCCAGTCGCTGTCGCCGCAAATCTTCCAGTCGCGATAGACCTTCAACACGCCGCCAAATTGACCATCTGCACACGGCCTGAAATTCCAAAGGCCTGCGCCTAAAGGAAGCTGAATGCGGAAAGCCATTCCGCCGTCAGGCCGCAAGTTATACCGGTAATCCGCTTCGCGCATGGAGCGCTCTAACTTGGGAAAGAGGAAAGGCAACGTCTGTTGATAATTCCAAACATGGGTGCAGCTTCCTTCACAACACCCTGCGTCGGGATGACATCCTTCCCATCCATAAAAAGTGCCATCCTCCAGGCGGAGCACCGTTGGCGACTTCAAGATCGCCATGTTTGCTGAAACGGCGTCCAGCACTGCCGGCGGCAAAGAGGAGGAAAATAGCGCTTCTTTGAAACGATGGGTTTCGTCGAACAGCCGTTTCCACTCGGTCAATGCATACTGCGCGCTGGCCTGAGAATTCTCCCAAAGCGTCGCATAGTAATTTTTCCATGTAGGGGAGATTCCTTCTGGAAGCGCCTGCTCAGGCTTCCAGTAATTCTCACAGATAGGAAAGTTCCAGGTGATCACAAAACGCACCGTCTTGCTTTCACCAGGTTGCAAACTGAAGTGAACGGCTAATAGCCCTTCATTGTTTTCTCCTGCTCGTTCAGGAGGATAGATGCGGTTTTGGAAGCGTCCGCCTGCAGTCAAGTCTTTCCAATATACTTCCAAACTGTCAAACCACACGCCGCGAAACCAGTACTGTTGCCAGCTGACAGCTGTGTCTGATGAAAGATTGGCGTCTGTAGCCAGCGTTAGATCGCCGTAGGAGGGGGCGCCGGGCTGAACCCCGTCTGAAGTCATATGCAGCGCACATCCCCAGCGATGAAGACCAACTGTATTCAGATTATTGGCCGGTAAAGGATTGCGTAAAACGCCAACCACTGTGTAGTCGAGCGGTTCATCGGTCGAATTTGTAATCGCATACTCAAAAAAAGCGGCGGGTAAACTTGAATCCCGATCGTTCAAGGGAATTAAAGGGCTAAAGGCGCGTAGCGACACTGCCCCCGGGAAGCTGTGATCGAGAAATGTTAATGTGGCGAACGGAAACTCACCTTTGAACTCAACCTCGTTGAAATGGGGGAGACCTGTCATATACTCTCGTCTTGGGCCCCATCCAAAACTTTGAAAACGAGGAGCGTGTAGCTCACCCTGATAAGGAGGCGCTAGATTGCCATGAAGGATACGTGCATCGAGCACTTTTCCGCGTGATTCGGCTCTGACGGCGAAGTGTGAAAAACCGTTCACACTCCCTTTGTTAGGTCGATTGAAAATTTCCCAATCGATCAGGCGACCGTTGCCGGCCAGTCCGATGCAGCCGGCGCCAATGCCTCCTAGCGGAAAACTTATCTGGGTGGTTTTAGCGCCCTTATAAATGAAATCTTGCATGGAGAGCCTCGTCTGCTTGCTGGTGTAAAAATTTTGTTTCACATTCGATGCGTCGGTTGAGGCGCCGACGGATGAAAACATTCGAAGCGAGTAAATTTGTATGCAAATTCTGGGAAGGGAGACAGTTCCGCAAAAACGTGGCGCACAACGTTTTCCAATAAAACAGGAGACGATTGTACGCGAGCGTTGAACACGAACGTCAACCGAGAGGCGTTTTGTCCCGTCGATTTCGAATCCCATCGGACCGAGCCTCCAGATTCAATGAGGCTCGCCTTGTAGCTTTCATCGTTTTCCGTGCGAAAATAGATTTTCAAATGGGCTATCGGCGCGTTATGGGCGCTCAGAGCGTTATCCATCATATGCAGTAAATGGGTGGCCCAGTTGCATGGAGAAAACTTCTGGTTCGACGTAAGTTCGCCAACTGCATTCAGCCACCCCAGAGCTGCTTCCCCTGCTGCATATGTTGCGTAGTCGACATCGAGTCTTTTGGCGGCGCCGGTGGTTGAAGTGAGCACACAATCCAGCCACGCGTCCACGCCTTCGCCGGTTACGGCGGAAAGAGGGAAAATTTTATCAACACCGTATCTTTCGGCCAGAACTTGGAATGTTTCTCTTGTTTTTGCAGCCGCCGGAACGTCCTGTTTTGTCAAAACGAGCACTTCAGCTTCATGGAGCTGCTGATGAAACAGATAGTGAACTTCGCCGGAGAAACGTTCGATGTTGCGCAAAGGGTCATACGCCACCGTGAGGGGAGCGATGTGATAGGTCGAAGCGCGTTGTGCAAGCAATGGGCGAATTACGGTGGAGAGGATATCCGTACAGCTTCCAACAGCCTCGGCAAATATAACGTCAGGGCTCACCTGACAGACCATCTCATCTAGCGCCTTCAGCAGGTCTGGGTATCGACAACAAAAACATCCTCCCCCTACTTCGGCGACGGCAAGCGGGGCTTGCCTGAGCAAAGCTGTGTCGACCAATTCACTTCCTTGATCGTTTGTGATGAGCCCAACACAGAACCCGCGCGATATCAATTTTTGAGCGGATGTCAACGCTAAGGTTGTCTTCCCAGCACCTAAAAATCCACCGAGTAAAATCAAATGAGGCGCCATGTTAAGATGAGCTTTTGATTTCAAAAAATAAGGAAGGGCATCCGCCTGTGTTCTCAGGAGACGTCAAGCCTTACTCTCGTGAGGACAATATCAGCCATTCTCTTTTACATTCACCCTTTTAGACCGGTGACCGCTATCCCTCGAATCACAAAGCGCTGAGCCATTAAGAAAAAGAGAAGCACAGGTAAAATCGAAATCATGACCGCTGCAAGCACATGAGCGCGGTTGCCCGTTCCCATATAGCCGCTCAACATCACAATTGCAATTGGAAAGGTGTAGTTGTCCCAACTTCGTAAGTAAAGGATTGGCCCTAGAAAGTTATTCCACGAACCCAGGAACGTAAAGATTGCCAGCGCCGACAAGGCTGGGCCTACAAGCGGCAAGGCAATCTGCCAGTACATTCTCCAATAGCCGGCTCCGTCAATTTTAGCGGCGTCGAACAATTCAGAGGGAATCCCCATAAATGCTTGCCGCAGCAGAAAAACGCCGAAAGCGCTTGTTGTGGCAGGCAAAATCAAAGCCCAGTGACTATCCAAGAGGCCGAGCATTCGGATTAGAATAAACGTGGGGATCATGATAACCGTCGCCGGAACCATGAGCGACGAGAGAAAAAGAAAGAAAATAAGATCGCGTCCCGGATAGCGAAGGCGTGCAAAAGAGAAAGCCGCCATCGAGCAAGTGAGCAACTGCGCCAAAGTTGTAATCAGCGCAATTTTTAGGCTATTCCAGAAGAAAAGCAGAAAATTGATCTGCGGTGAATTGATCACGGCGAGATAATTCTGCCAATGGAAAGATGTAGGCCAGAAATCCGGCGGCAATTTGAAAGATTCCGAAGGATTGCGAAGCGATGTGGCGAGAATCCAGCTGATCGGTGCGAATTCAATAATCGCCATCACGATTAAAAAGGTCCATATGACGGTCTCCCCCAGAAAAACTCGGAACGTCTGAAAAAATCTCGAAATTCTGGAAAGATGGGGTGAAGCATCCTGGAGCATCGACATGGGAAACTCACTTTCCAGGCGTCAATCGTAATGCACCCAACGACGAGAAAGACGAAACTGAAGCAATGTTAAAACGACCAGTATCGCAAACAGCGTCAACGAAACTGCGGCGGCGTACCCCATCTCAAATCGTTTAAAGCCAATTTCATAGACATAAAGCACAATTAATCGGGTTGCATCTCCAGGGCCTCCGCCGGTCAGCACCCAAACGTTGTCGAAGACTTGGGCCGCTCCAATAATCGAGATAATGATTGCGAAGAAAGCCGTCGGAGAAATTAAGGGCAAAGTGATATAACGGATTCGTTGCAGTTGACTGGCCCCGTCGATTGCAGCGGCTTCGTATAAGACTTCCGGAATCGCCTGCAAGCCCGCCAAATAGATGACCATGAGAAAACCACACGCGCGCCACACATCGAACATGACAACCGAAACCATCGCCCACGAGGAACTGCTTAGCCAGGGCACCGGCGGCAATCCCACCTGTTGCAACAAATAGTTGACCACACCGCGATCCTGAGTCAGCAGAAAATTCCAGACCAAAGCCAGGGAAGCGGTCGTCGTAAGCACGGGGAAGAACAACGCTGTACGGAGTAGATATTTGATAATCGAAGGCATGGCGCGATTGACGCCCATCGCCAGCAACAGTCCGAGTAGGTTGTTGAAAAATGTGGCGAACACTACGAACCGGAAAGTGTTCCAATACACCTGTTGCAGACGCCCATCCCTGGATAATTGACTTAGATTTTCAAAGCCGTTCCATGAAGGCGGAGAAAGCACGTCATATCGCATGAAAACAAGAACAAATGAGGCCAGAATGGGCACGACAAGAAAAACAAACAATGAGATGAACGCCGGAGCAATGAAAAGATAGCCGGCTACAATCTCTTGCACTCGATTCGTCGACCACCTGGAGATAGTATGGTTTTTCTTCGATACAGAAGCGTCGCACCGATGATCTGCTGTAGTCGCCAAGTTCCTTCCCCCTTTTGGAGAATTTGCATTCTCTCCAAATGCGAATCAGCCCTATGCTCTGGCGCATGCATCGTTGCTACATTCCATCTTGCAGCAAAAAATTCGATGCAGTGCGCCAGAGCCTCAAGACAAGTCGAGCCCTACTGGTTGCATCCGCACGCCATAGCAAGAGCGCCAAGACCTGCGCTGGCGAAGGAGGCTCTTCCTGCCTGCAATTTCTCCATCTCTGCTGTCACCTCTGCGTGCGCTGCGATGAGAGCCTCCTCCACGCTCTTTTCACCGTTCCAAATTGTCTGATAGTGACGATTCAGAATCGGGTCAATGATGTTGAAGTTCTTAGGCGAGGGCACCGTCTTGGCAAAATCTAGCGACTCATAGAAGATTGCGGTGTTCGGCGGTCCATATTCGGCGAAGATAGGCATTTCGGCCACCGATCGAAGGGCAGGGATATTGCCGCCAGCCTTCGTCATATCAATCGACGCATCCTTGTTGGATAGAAACTTCACGACGGTCCATGCCTCATCCGGGGTTTTCGTGGAGGTGGAGATTCCCCAACCATCGGTCCCCACCACAGTTTTGAACGGCCCAGAGCGATGGGGCTGATATTGCAGATCGTAGGTGGTGAAGCCTTCGTTGAGAGAGCCGGAGATGCACCATCGCCCACAGGTGCGCATCACAAGGTGGCCAGCGTGAAATTGCGCCCATTCCTCCCATCCCTGTGGATTGGGCGAAACTCTATATTTCAGGATCAGATCCGCCAAAAATTGCAGCGTTTCAGCCACCTTGGGATCCATCAGGTTCGATGCAGTCCATGAATCATTCAACGGAGACGTATCATTGTTGAAATACCAGGCCGCCATGCCGAACATGCCAGAGCCCCAGAAGGAGTAGGCATAACGATCATCCGCCCCTCCTGTGACCCTTGCAACCTTCAGGCAGACTTCCAGAAAATCTTCCCATGTCCAATCTTTAGACGGAGGATCGATTCCTTCCTCCTCAAAAATTTTCGTGTTGTAGTACAACACCATGTTGTTCCAGGAGAAAGGATACTCCATCTGCTTCCCATCCACCTGCAACATCTCTCGCAGCACGGGGTGGATGTCGGTTTCCAAAATCTCTTTTTCGGCGGGATCCGCCAGGAAGTAATCATCGAGCGGCATCAAAATCTTTTTATCAGTTAACAGCCCCAGTCCTTCAACCGCGATCATGATCACATCCAATTGCTCTCCACCGGCGATTTGAGTGACGATGCGATCCGAGTAGCCCGCCCAACCGCCTTCGCTGATATTGGTTTGGGTGATCATCAAATCGATGTCCGGCAACTGCTCAACTGCGCGCTTCATGGCCGGCTCCCACTGGCTGATCGGCATCTGAGTGGTGGCGATAATCCGCACTTTTGCCTTTGATGGAGCGGACTCTTCAGCGGTGGGCGATACTCCTGGGGCGCACGCCGCAAGCAATGCACCGGCTGAAGCAACAGCAGTCCAACGCAACAACTCCCGACGACTCATTGCAACTCCAAAAATTGACTCCCCGCGAGTAGACATGGTGGCGTCCTCCTTTGAAAAAGCTATTGAGAAGTGAAATACAAAACGCACCGAAAATCCATCGACTATTTCTTGTCCCCCTGCGTGGAGGCCCGGACAACCAACTCACAGGGGATCAACGAGCGCACAGGGATTGCCGGCTCTCCTTCCATTTGCGCCATCAGGATTTCAAACGCAATGAGCCCCATTTCCTCGCGCGGGTAATGGACTGAGGTCAGGGGAGGTGTAGCAAACTCAGCGCTCGTTTGATCATCAAAGCCGATCAGCGCGATATCTTCAGGCACCCGCAGGCCGACTTCTTTGATCGCTTCCAAGGCGCCTAGCGCAGCTCGATCGCTTACAGCAAACACCGCCGTAGGGGGTTCCGGCAGCTTCAACAATTCCTTCATCTCTCGATATCCCTTTTGAGGATAGCCGCTCGATATTGAAGGTTGCCGATACTCCGGAGGGATCGGGACGCCTAACTCCTCCGCCGCCCGCAACGCACCCCACCGACGATCCACCAGGGTTCTGTATTTGTGCGGGCCTTCAATCAAGGCAATTCGCCGATGTCCTAGCTCAACGAGATGTTTGTATGCACAATATCCACCCCACTCGTTATCCGGAACAACAGAGTTTACAGGCAGACCCGGAATGTAAGTGTCAACAAGAACCAGGGGGATATTGCTTTCAACTAATTTCTCCGCGAGGGCGTCGTTCTCCGGACATCCCCCCAAAATAATCACGCCCTGGGGTTGTTGCTCTCGGACCGACTGGGGCAATTCACCCTTTTGCACGGTGGCGAGAAGCATCCCCAAACCATGTTGGCGCGCCTGCGCCTCAAGTGTGCGAATAATGGCGCCATATACGGTCTCAGGAAACGCCGACAACGACAGCTCTTCCATGATTAAGGCAAAAAGCTTTGAACGCGCGCCATTGCCGGCGCGAAAACGTGGAACATACCCCAACCTGGCGGCTGCTTCAGCGATTCGCTCTCGCGTAGCGGAAGCCACTCTCTCAGGGGATTGGAAAGCAAGGGAAACGGTGGATATAGAAAACACTGCCTCCTCCGCCACATCGCGAATTGTGATTCGCGATGTCCGTTCGGATGCACTCATGGAATTGATCACCTTGTTTTGCAGGAAAAATCGATGAAGGTTAATTCACGGTCATCACTATATCATTGATTTCTATCTTTGTCAATCGAATTTTCGATGATTTTTTGTTAAAATTTCGACAATTTTGTCGAATTTTTCGAGTGCAATGCCAATTTGTCACCGATTCACTTCACGAGTTCTTTTTTGAACTCATCTTATTCCGTTTGCACTCTCAAACCACCCGCTGCGGTATAATTCACCGTATGAATCTCGATCACATTCGCAACTTTTCCATCATCGCCCACATCGACCACGGCAAGAGCACGCTGGCCGATCAGCTCATCCGCATGACCGACACGGTGACGGAGCGGGAGATGCGCGAGCAGCTCCTCGACTCCATGGAGCTGGAGCGCGAAAAAGGCGTCACCATCAAGGCCAGCGCCGTGCGCATGATCTACAAACATCGGGGCGAAGAGTACGAAATTAACCTGATCGACACGCCCGGCCACGTCGATTTCAGCTACGAGGTGCATCGCGCGCTGCAAGCCTGCGAAGGCGCCGTGCTCGTCGTCGACGCCTCGCAGGGCATTCAGGCGCAAACGATGGCGCATCTCTTCGCTGCGCTGGAGCAGAACCTCACGATCGTGCCCGTCATCAATAAGATTGACCTGCCGGCGGCCATGCCCGACGAGGTGGCGCAAGAGATCGAGGACCTGCTCGGCGTGCCCGCAGAGGACATCCCGCGCATCAGCGCCAAGGCGGGCGTCAACGTCGAAGAAGTGCTGGAGCGCGTGATTGCCGAAGTGCCGCCGCCGAAGGGCGACCTCGACGCGCCGGTGCGGGCGCTCGTCTTCGACTGCCACTACGACTCCTACAAGGGCGTGATCGCCTACGTGCGCATGGTGGACGGCGTGATCACGGGGCTGCCGAAGCTGCTGGCGATGAACACCGGCAAAACCATGGAGCCGCTGGAGATCGGCGTGCTCGTGCCGCAGATGCTGCCCGTAAACGAGCTGCACGCCGGTCAGGTGGGGTACATCGCCACCGGCCTGAAAAGCGTGCAGGACCTCGACGTCGGCGACACCATCACGTTGGCGGCGCGACCGGCGACGGAGAAACTGCCCGGCTATCGCCCGCTCAAGCCCATGGTCTTCGCCGGCCTCTATCCGACCAATCCAGATGACTACAACGAGCTGCGCGACGCGTTGGAAAAGCTTCAGCTCAACGACGCCGCGCTGACCTATGAGCCGGAAACAAGTCAGGCGCTCGGCTTTGGCTTTCGACTGGGCTTTCTGGGTCTCTTTCACATGGAGATCGTGCAGGAGCGGCTCGAACGCGAGTATGACATGGACGTGATCTTCACCGCACCATCGGTGGAGTATCGCGTGGTCAAAACGAACGGCGAGGTGATCGCTATCGACAGTCCGGCCGCGCTCCCCGATCCCACCGAGATCGAGCATATCGAGGAGCCGTGGTGCGAGCTGCGCATCTTCACTCCCGCCGAATACATCGGCCCGGTGCTGGACCTGGTGACGAAACGTCGCGGCGAGCTGAAAACGCAGAACTGGCTCGACAGCAAACGCGTCGAGATCGTCTGCCTGATTCCTCTATCGGAGATCATCGTCGATTTCTACAACGAGCTGAAAGCGCGCACCAAAGGCTACGCCAGCATGGACTACACGCTCGACCAGTATCGCCCGTCCGACATGGTCAAGCTCGACATTCTGGTCAACCACCAGCCCGTGGACGCGCTCAGCATCATCGTGCATCGCGATCAGGCCTATCACAAGGGCCAGCGGCTGGTCAGCAAGATGAAGGAGATCATCCCGCGGCAGATGTTCGAGGTGCCCATTCAGGCCGCCATCGGCAATAAAATTATCAGCCGCGCCAACGTCAAGGCGTTGCGCAAGGACGTGCTCGCCAAGTGTTACGGCGGCGACGTCACGCGCAAGCGCAAGCTGCTGGAAAAGCAGAAGGCGGGCAAAAAACGCATGAAGATGGTCGGCTCGGTCGAGATTCCCCAGGAAGCCTTCATGTCGGTGCTCAGCCTTGAGGAGGAATAGCGAGGCTAGCTGCAAGGGTGTCAGATTCTCCTCTTCTTTGGGCATTTTGCTTGCTCCTTGATCGACGTTCTGCAGGGAAAGACTGATGCATGAAGCGCCCGCCAGGAAGTCGTTGGGGCAGAACTTCCTGACCGACCGCCGCTATCTGGCGCCGATCCTGGAGGCGGCGGAGCTTACGCCAACGGACAACGTGCTGGAGATCGGCCCTGGCAGAGGCGTTTTGACGGAGGCGTTGGCCTCGCGCGTGGGGCGCCTCGTCGCCGTCGAGCTGGATGATCGCCTGATCGAACCGCTGCGTCAACGCTTCGCAGGACAACCTCATGTGCATATTGTGCACGGCGATATCTTGGAGCACGCGCCGGACCGGCTTGTCGCCGCCGCGTGCCTGGCCAGGATGGAAGGTTCGGAATCCGACGCAGCTGAAGGCTTTCAACCGGAAGAAGCGCCTTCTCCATCCTATCCGCTCTCCATTCCATTCTCCTACAAGGTGGTGGCCAATCTGCCCTACTACATCACGAGCGCAGCGCTGCGCCATCTGCTCGAAGCGGAGCGGCCGCCTTCGCTTGCCGTGCTGATGGTGCAGTGGGAGGTCGCACAGCGCATCTGCGCCGGTCCGGGGGAGATGTCGCTGTTGGCGGTGAGTGTGCAGTACTATGCAGAGCCGCGCATTGTGCAGCGCGTGCCGGCGAGAGCCTTTTCACCGAAGCCCAAGGTGGACAGCGCCGTTCTGCAGTTGCGCGTGCGCAGCCGGCCGGCGGTTGACGTCGCGCCGGATCGCTTCTTTCGCGTGGTGCGCGCCGGCTTCAGTCAGAAACGCAAACAGCTGGTCAACACGCTGGCCGCAGGTCTGCACCTCGACAAAAGGGAGGCGCAGCGCTGGTTAGAGGAGGCGGGCGTCGAACCGACGCGCCGCGCAGAAACGCTTTCTTTGAAAGAATGGGAGGCGTTGTGTCAACAGGCGCCGCTCTGATGAAATGAAGAATGAATCCGGCAATTTCGTAGGCGTTGCGTCTGCTCCCGTAAGTCATCGCCTCCGACGTGACGCACCGATCACGCACAGCCCCCGCTGCGGAAGCCGAAGCTATGCAGATGCCAGAGCATCTGGGTGAAGGTCACCAGAGCGCCAGGGCTTAGGTTGCGTCCTGACAACCGATGCGTTGGCTAAAGCTCGATGCGTTGGCTAAAGCTCGTCCGCAGCGGGCGAAGGCTGCGCTTTCCTTCCAATAACCCAAGAAACGAGGCGCTCCTTCAGCCATTCGCGAAGCGAAAACGCCGAACGAGGGGTTTCAGAGGACTCTTCGACGCATGCATAGAGGTTGCGATCGCACAAGTGGAGTCGCACCATCTCGGCCTCGAAGATGCGTTCTCCTTCATACGGCGACATCATAGAATCCCTCCCGAATCTCAAATCCCTCCTGGATTGTGTCAGTGTAGTCTCCCCAATACCCAATACCCAGTACCCAATAGACGTCTTCTCTTGACAGCGTCGGCAATGATGAAAATCCCGCCGGGCTCGCAAAGCGCTCTCCTGCTTTGCGCCCTTGCGCTGGATCTATTTTGAACCCAGGTTCATGTGGAATGTTTGCTGAAATCTTCCAGGAAGCTTTGGAGCTTCTAAGAAACCGCCCTAGAGGTCAGCGCTGAACGTCAGGCTTCGCCCTCGATAAAATTAAAGACGTCCTAGAAAGACGTTGGCGGGCGATTGATTTGATTCTGCGTCGAATTGGAGGTTATCCTACACAGGAATGAATCTCCTGTCAATCTCAAAAAATCATCCATTCTCTGGGAACGAGGTGTTCGATGCAGATACTTGTGCTTGGAAGCGGCCTGATGGGGCCGGCTGCAGCCTACAACGCCCTCGCCGATCCGCGCGTGACGCAGGTGACGCTGGCGGACAAAGACCCGGCGCAACTGGACGCAGCCCGCGCCAGGTTGACGCCGCTCCTGCTCAACCCCGCACAACTGGAGACCGTGGTCATCGATCTGGCCGACCTGCACGCCGCCGCCAACCTGATCGCCCGGCATGATGCAGTCGTGGCTGCCTTGCCAGGCGCAGTGATCCCGCTGGGCGTGCGCGCCGCGGTGGCCGCGCGCACGCCATGGGTGGACCTTTCCTGGCCGCCGCAAGAGGAGCTGCCGACGCTTCGACAACTGGTGGAGGACAACGGCGCGTTGGTGATTCCAGGCTGCGGCGTGGAGCCAGGGCTGACCGAAATCATGGCGCGCTATCTGGCAGAGAAATTCGATCGCGTTGAGGAGGTGCACATCAAGTGCGGCGGCATTCCCGCCCGCCCTGACGGTCCCCTCAACTATCGGATCGTCTTCGGCGGGAAGCGCCTTCCGCTGCGCGAGACGGAGGCGCACATCGTCGAAAGGGGTGCGTTGCGCCCTGTTCCCCGCTACTCCGGCGTCGAAACGTTTGTGGTGGAGGGCGTAGGCGAGGTCGAAGCGTGGCATCAAGGCTTTATGCCGTGGCTGCTCGAGCTGGAGGTGTTCAAAAATATCAGGCTGGGCACGCAGAAGACGATCCGCTGGCCTGGCTTCGCCGCCAAGGCGACGGTGTTGCGCGATCTCGGGCTGCTTAGCCAGCAGCCGATCGATGTGGACGGCGTGGAAGTGGCGCCCAAGGCCGTGGTCGACGCCGTGCTCTATCCCCACGTCAAGATGCGCGAACACGATCGCGACCTGACCATCTTTCGCGTCGAGGTGAGCGGCGTCAAAGATGGCTTTCCCCATCGACGGCGCATCAACATGGTGGATCGCTACGACGAAACGCTGGGCTTCACCTCAATGGCGCGCGTCACGGCGTTCACCGGCGCCATCGTCGCGCGCATGGCGGCCGGTGGAGATTTCGGCGCGGCCAAGGGATGGATCACGCCCGAAAAGTTGCTCACCGGCGAGCGATTCCATCGACTCGTCCGGGAACTTGCCGGCGCAGGCGTCGCGTTCACGGAGACTGTTGAGGAGACGATGCGGTTGGTCTGAAGCAGGAAAAGCCGGAGAGCGCGCCTAGGAGGTGGGTTGGGGCGCAGCGTCGGCAAGCACGGCGAGGAGCTGAGGGCCGTAGTTGGCCGCCTTCCAGGCGGTCAGCTCCGGAAGCGCCGCCAGTGCATCCAGCGTGGCAGGGTTGTGCATCGCAATGGCCAAAAGCGCACTGTTGGGAAGCACAACGTCGGCGTCGACGCCGCGCTGCCGGGCCAGTTCGGTGCGCCAGCGCCGCAAGGCGTCATAGCGCGCCTGCACAGCCTTGTCAAGCATCGGTTCAGGCCGGTCTTCCTCGTCAGGGGGCGTCGGCGTCGGCTGTTGTTGACCGGCGCGGATGGTCTGGAGCAGCTCCTCGCCATAGCGCTTGACCTGCAAGGCCGAAAGCCCCGACGTTTCCGCCAGCGCATCGAGGGTGAGAGGCTGCAATTTGGCCAGTTCCACCAGCGCGGCGTCGTTGACGATCTTAAAAGGCGGACGATCGAGCGCGCGCGCCTTCTGCTCGCGCCAGCGCCACAGCGCTTCGAGCACGCCCAGATGCTCTGGAGGGACGTCGCGCACGGCGCGCATCTGCCAAAACGAGCGTTCATCGCGCATGCGCGCAGCCGGGTCGCTGTCCGTCAGCGAGGCAAAGGCGTCCAACGCCTCCTCCCACCGTCCTCTGCGTTGAAGCTCCTCCGCCAGCCGGTCGCGCAAGGGCAACAGATAGTGGGTGTCCATCTGGGCGTAGGCGATCTGTTCCGGCGTCAGCGGACGTTTCCCCCAGTCGGTGCGCTGCATGCGCTTATTGCTGACGATGCCGAAATGTTTCTCCAGGATTGCGGCCAGCCCGACCTGCTTCCACCCTAAAATGCGCGCCGCCAGCTGCGTGTCGAAGACGCGGCCGAACCTGAACCCATAGCTGCGATACAGCATCAAGATGTCGTTGTCGGCCGCATGCATCACGACTTCGATCGAAGGATCGGCGAACAGCTCGCCCAGCGGCGAAAGATCGCTTAACCGCAAGGGATCGACCAAAAAATCGAGGATTTCTTCATGGCTCGCCGCATACGTAGAGATCTGAATCAAACAGACCTTGCCCTGATAGCTGTAGAGGCTGTTGCTTTCCGTATCGAGCGCAAAGCGCGGCTGGCTGCGCAGGTGCTCGACCAGGCGACGCAGCGAGTTTGCAGTATAGATGAGCGGTTGAATCGGTTTTGAATTGTCAGACATTCGAGCGTAAAATCCTCCAAGACCTTGCGGTCTGCTGAGACAGAGCGCGAGTCATCTTACTGCGCGTCCTGGAGCCTGTCAAACAGGGGTTGTGATGCTGCTATCCATTCCACAAGCAGCGCGTTGACGCAAGGAGAGACCCTGTGCAACTTTATCCTTTTCATGAAGGCGACCCGCCTGAAAGTGGCGCAACAACGCAGCGCGGCTTTCTCCGCTCCATCTCGTTTGAACTGCTGGGGCTGCTCCTCTTTGTGGCGATCTTTCATCTGTTCTCTGCAATCGGCCCTGCGCTGGATGAAACCGGCTTGCTGCTGCTGAGCCTGGTCATGGCCGTGATTCCTGCTTTGCTGTGGCTGGCGGTCTTCTATCGGATCGACCGCGCAGAGCCGGAGCCGAAACGGCTGGTGCTGGGCGTCTATCTGATGGGACTGCTGCTGATGGCCGCCCTCTATCAGCCGCTTTTCGGCGTCGTTTTTGCAGTAGAAAGCTGGCTGCGCGCCTACGGGTGGTCGCATCTGGTGGGAGGCGTCCTGGTGACCGGCATGGCGAGCATGGCCATCGTCTACGCCGCCGTGCGCATCGTAGTCTTCGGCAACCCGGAATTTGATGAACGTCTCGACGGGATCATCTACGCTGTAGCAGCCGGGTTGGGCGTCGCGACGGTCCATAATTTTGTCTATGTCTTCCAGCATGGCGGGGTTGACCTGGACGTCGGCTCGATTCGCATCGTGGTCAACGCGTTGGGCTACGGCGGCGTCGCCGGCGTGCTCGGTTACTTCATCGGCCAGACGCGCTTTGAAAAGACGCCGCTCTTCTATCTGCCGGCGGGCGTCGTCCTCTCGGCTGCGTTGCTTGGCCTCTATTTTTTCCTGGTCGAACAGACGGGTTCGACCGGCCTGCGCGCCGAGTTCTGGCGACAGCTGCTCTTGGGGCTTTTGCTTACGTTGTTGGTGATGGGCGCGGTGAGCTGGCTGGTGCGTCGCGCCAACGAGGAGACGGCGCGCGTGGCGCAACTTGCAGCCACCGGCGACCGCTGGGAGCCAAAACCTGTAGAAACAGCGTCGGACCGAGGAGAATAGTCGCATGCTCTGGATCGATCGCCTGATCAAACCCAGCCCCACCAACGCGCCCCCTTCACCGAAGGAGCAGGTGCGCAACGACCTTGCCGTGGCGGCGACCGTGCTGTTTGCGTTCATCCTTGCGCTGGGGGTGCGCAATCAGGTTTACAACGCTGCGCAATACGCAACGCTCAACGACGGCAGGCTGCGCATCGCCTATCCGGAGCGCTGGGTGCTGCGCGAACAAGGCGACGCCGGCTTCACCGCACTCCATCTCGCCAGCCCGAGCGCCTACGACACGCGCGTCGAGGTCAGCAGTCGCCCGCTGCGCGAGGGGGAAACGTTGGAACGGGCGCGCTTCGAGCGCAGCCTGCAGCTTGCCTCCGAGTTGACGGCTTACCGCGAGCTGGAATCCGTCGCCATGCAGGCGCTCGACGGCGCGCCGGCCATCGTCACCACGTATGGATTCGTCGCCGACCCTATGCGCGAGCTCGGCGCAATCGACCTGCCGGTGGTCGTGGAGGCGCAGGACATTCAGTTCGTCCACGACGGATGGGTGTATGTGATCTCGTTGCGCGCCGACGCAGCGCACTGGGAATCCGCCGCCCGCTCCTTCGCGGTGGTGAGGAATAGCATCCGCCTGCGAACGCCAGACCGCACTGCGAGCGCGCCCGATGCAGCCGGAGGCTTTGAGGGCGCCGTCCGCCCCTGAGGAGGAGATGGATGATGCAGTCGCCTCACGTTCAATCGGCGCACAAGTTCCGGATCGATCCAACGGTGCGAAGCTTGCTGCTGTTGGCCGCAGCGTTGTGCCTGGCGGGCGCAGTTTTTTCAGCCGAGGCGGCGCTGGGCGTCGAGCGGGAAGCGTTGCGCCGCGCCCTGCGCGCCACCGTGCTCGTCCTGACGCCGAACGACGCCGGCGAGATCGATCGCACCGGCAGCGGCACAGTCCTGGACCCCGACAAGGGCTATATCCTGACCAACTTCCATGTGATGGCCGACCCGGAGACCGGCGCGTGGGTGAACCGCGAAGGAACCGCCGCCATCGGCGTCATCACTGAAGACATTCGCAGCGCGCCGGTCTTGCGCTACAAAGCGCGCATGGTGAACTATGACGTCAAATACGATTTGGCCCTCCTGCAAATCGTCGGCCACCTCGATGATGACAACGCAGGGTTGCCCGCCAACCTCGGATTGACGACCGTGCCGCGCGGGGACAGCGACGACCTGTTGCCCGGCGACCGTCTGGCCGTGATCGGATACCCAGGGCTGGGCGGCGTCACCGTCACTTACACCGAAGGCGTCGTCTCCGGCTTTTTAGACGAGGACAACGACGGCGAATTCGAGTGGATCAAGACCGACGCCGAAGTCAATCCGGGCAACTCCGGCGGTCTGGCCATCGACAGCGCGGGCAACTTCATCGGCGTGCCCACCTCCGGCTATTCGCGCGCCGACGTCGCCGGCAAGATCAGCCTGGTGCGCCCCGCCTCCATTGCGTTGCGTTTTTATGACAACGCCGTCCTGGGGCAGGGCGGTCGATCAGGCGCCGGCTCGCCGGGCGCTGCGCTGTCCAGCAGCCGAGAAGCCACCATCGCCGCCGTCGAGTTCGGGGCCGCGGTCAACCGGCAGAGCAAGGTGACGCAGCCGCTCACGGTCTTTCCCAGCGGCTCCACCGACATTTATGTGAGCTTCGAGTTCAACGGCTTTCGCAACGGACAGCGTTTCTCCTATGTCTGGAAGCTGGACGGCGAAACCGTCTATTCCGACGCCTTCGCCTGGCAGGAAGGCGCCAGTGGAACGAGCTGGCTGCACCTGTACAGCACCGAGGGGCTGCCCGATGGCGTGTACACTGTGGAGATGCGGCTTGATGGCGTTTTGCTGCATGCAGCCTCGGTTACGGTCGGCGCGCGCTCGACCGGCGCAGCCGACGCCTCGTTTGGAGCCATCACCTTCGCCGCCGGCGTCACCGACGACCTGGAGCCGATCCAGCCCGGCGACTCTTTCGTGGACGTCAAGACCGTGTACGCCATCTTCTCGGTCGAAAACATGCGCAAAGGCGCGCTCTGGCGCACGCGCTGGCTCTACGAGGGAGACGAAGTATTGTCTGAAAAGGACGTCTGGAGCGCAAGCGACGTGCGCAAAACCTGGGTGAGCCTGACGCATCCGGATGGATTGCCTGTGGGTCGCTATTCGCTGGAGCTTTACATCGGCGAGCGGCTGGCGCAGCGCGGGGACTTCACGATCGCCGCGCGCACTCCAGAGCGCAGCGGTCGGACCGTCAGCGTTGTCGGCGTCGTGCGCGACATCAACAACAGCCGACTGCCGGTGGTCGGCGCGCTGGTCGTGTTGCTCAAGCCCGGCGTCCGCGCACAGGAGTGGATTGACAGCGATTTCGACGCCGGTTTGATCCACGCCACCGGAACCAGCGGGCGCAGAGGCGCCTATCAACTGAACGCCCGAGTGACGCCGGGTGCGAGCCATGCGCTGGTCGTGGTGCATGAGGACTATCAGCCGCTGATCGTCGACGGCTATACTTTCCCGGCGGACGCAGGCGACCCTTATCAACTGGACGTCGCATTGCGGCGTTAGCCGCCTCTTTGCTCAATCTGCTCTGTCTGGCCCCACGTTCGACTGCGCAACCCCCTTCTATCGGGTGCGAATGGCGCTTCGCACCCTTGCCGCGCAAACAACTCGACAAACGACCGATCTCGCCGACGCCCCCTCGGCGTATGCTGTCTTCGCAACGGTTTCAACCTCTCCGATCAATTCCAGGATGCGCATAATGCCTACCCTTGTTCATCTCTTGAGACGCCTGCGCCTGCTCAGCCTGCTGGTGGTGGGTCTCAGCGCTTCCGTTGCGCTGGCGCAGACCGCTCCGCCGCCGGACGGCGCCACCCTTTACCTGCCGGCGGTGATGGGTCCGCCGCCCGCCAAAGTGCTGATCGCAGCCGCTTACATTGACAGCGCCGTCAGCTATGAGCCGGATGAGGCGATCTTGCTGTGGAACGTCGGCGGAAGCGCACAGCCGTTGGCGGGATGGTCGCTGCGTGCAGGAGGTCGGGAAGCTTCGTTTGCATCGACGAGCGCGCTGCTGCTCCGGCCCGGCGAACGCCTCTGGTGCACGGCCAATACGAACAGCTTTCGTCTCTCCTTCGGCGAGGAAGCAAGATGCGCCTGGAGCTCCGCAGACAACGAGGCGGACCTGTTGAGCGCGGGGCTGACGCTCAACAACAACGGCGGCGTGCTTGCGCTCCTCGATGAGCGCCGACGCGCAGTGGATGTCCTGCTGTATGGAGCCTCCACGCAGGCAGCGGACGGATGGCTCGGCCCGCCGGTGCAGCTTTACACGCGTGGGCTTGCCACCGCCGGCGGGCAGGTGTGGCGTCGCAAGGCGGACCCGCTGAGCGGACTGCCGATCGACAACGACGTTGCCTCGGATTGGGCGAGCGATCTGGCGGATCTGGCCTGGGGAAGACGCGTGCATCAGCCGGGTTGGGGCGGCTGGAGCCGTGAGGACGGACTGTGGCCGTGGCGCGGCGCAGAAAACGCCTCCTGGGAAGTCGCCGTCGGGCCGGAGGGGCTGTATGCGCCCATGTTGCGCTTTCTGGAGTCGGCCACCCGTTCGCTCGACCTCAGCCTCTATACGCTGGAGCATCCCTCGCTTGCCGTCGCCTTGGCGGCGGCCGCACAGCGCGGCGTGCGCGTGCGCATCATGCTCGACGGCGCGCCGCCGGGGGGCGTCACCAACCTGCAAAAATGGTGCGTCCGCCAGATCGCCGAGGCCGGCGGCGAGGTCTACTACATGGCGGTCGCCGACGACGCGCCGAAAGGCTACAAGCGTCGTTATCGCTATCTGCACGCCAAATATGGGATCGCCGATGAGCGCAGAGCGTTCGTCGGCACCGAAAATTTGACGCTGAACGCCATGCCGGAGCCGACGGAAGCGCCGGTCGGCGGTCGTCGCGGCTTCTATCTCTTCACCGATGCAGCCGGCGTCGTCGCAGCGCTGCGCACGCTCTTTGACCTGGACTGGCGACCGACGACTTTCGCCGATCTACGCCCCTATGAAGCCTCGCATCCGAAATACGGCGCGCCGCCGTCGGATTTTGCGCCTCCTCCCCCTCCGCTCTTTCCCGTCTCAGAGGCGCCCTTTGGCGATCCGCTCCAGGTGTCCGGTCTCATGCCTTTTCTCGTCGTCAGCGCGCCGGAAAACGCCCTGCGCCCCGACGCCGGCGTCCAGGCGTTGCTTCATCGCGCCGGCGCTGGCGATGAAATCGTCTTTGTCCAGATGTATGAACACAAATTCTTCGGCGAATCCTCCAGCAACCCCGTCGCCGATCCCAACCCTCGCCTTGAAGCGGCGATCGGCGCCGCGCGCCGCGGCGCACGCGTGCGGCTGCTCCTTGACAGTTTTTTCGATGATCCGGATGGGCTGCGCAACAACCGGGCGACCGTCGCCTACGTGCGCGCCATTGCAGAGACCGAAGGCCTCGATCTCGATGCGCGGGTCGGCAACCCGACCGCCGGCGGCATTCACGCCAAGCTCGTTCTCGTGCGCACAGGCGGAGAGTGGTGGTCGGCGGTCGGCAGCTTGAACGGCGGAGAGACGAGCCACAAACTGAACCGCGAGGTTGTCTTGATGGTCGAACACCCTGAAATTTACGCTCGACTGTACAGCGTCTTTGAACGGGACTGGGGACGCAGCGATGCTGAGGAATAGAGATCGCGCGTCGCTCTTTCGACCTTCAGAGGAGGCTGCTCTCTTTCAGGAAGCTCCTGATTTTTACCAAAATCATCTGGCAATGGGGGCTGTGGCTCGGAGCTGCGACGTCTCGGCAAATCGCAGAGTTTTGGGTGAAGCGGGGGGCGCGGCGACGAGCAGCGCCTAGCATCGGAAAGGGGAGGAGGCCCTCACCCCCTGGCCCCTCTCCCAATGCTGGGAGAGGGGGAGGAGGGCGCATCGTAGGGGCGGCTCGCAGCCGCCCACCCTCGGCAATCACAGGGTTGGGGGGAGACCGGCAAAACGCAATGCAAACAGCGCCTCCGGATTGCCGGAATCATTTGCTAAACTCCATCGAGCCTCCTGGAAGGCGGCGGCGAACGCCCCAACGGACCTGGAAAGAAAGTCAGTCCAGATATCAGTCCAGATAGTCGTAGGCGATCAAGGTTAAAAACTCGATAAACTCTTCACTGAGACAGAGCGTATCCAGAATCTCGACGGCGTCCTTGTAACGGCCTGCAGCGATTCCCCCCAGCTTCGCCAGCTCTTCATCGCGCATTTGGGCGTACAGTTCCTGCGTCACCGGTCGCCCGTCCGCCAGCGCTGCGCCGTGATGAATCCACTGCCAGATCTGCGAGCGGGAGATCTCGGCGGTGGCGGCGTCCTCCATCAGGTTGTTGATCGCCGCCGCGCCGTTGCCTTGCAGCCAGGCGTTCAGATATTGCAAGGCGACGCTGATGTTGAGGCGCAGCCCTTCCTCCGTAATTGAACCGCCCGGCACCGCAATGTTGGTGAGCTCCTGGTCTGTGACGTGCACATCCTCGCGCAGGCGGTCTTTCTGGTGCGGCTTGTCTCCCAAATAGCTGTTGGCCACCTCCATTACGGTCGGCACCAGGTCAGGATGCGCCACCCAGGTGCCGTCGCAGCCGTCGCCGAACTCGCGCAGCTTGTCCTCGCGCACCTTCTTGAGTGCATTTTCGGTCACCACCGGATCGCGGCGGTTGGGGATGAAGGCCGCCATGCCGCCGATGGCGTGGGCGTCATGCTTGTGGCAGGTGCGAATCAACAGCTCGGTGTAGGCGCGCATGAAGGGAACGGTCATCGTCACCTGCGCGCGGTCGGGCAGGATCAGGCGCTCGTTTTTGGCGAACTTCTTGATCACGCTGAAGATATAGTCCCACCGGCCGGCGTTGAGGCCGGCGCCGTGTTCGCGAATTTCATAGAGAATCTCCTCCATCTCCAGCGCGGCCAGGATGGTTTCGATCAGCACGGTGGCACGGATCGAGCCGCGCGGAATTCCAAGCGCATCTTGCGCCGCGTTGAAGACGTCGTTCCACAGCCGCGCCTCGAGATGGCTCTCCAGCTTAGGCAAATAGAAATAGGGGCCGCTGCCCCGGTTCAACAGCTCTTTGGCGTTGCGGAACATATAGAGGCCGAAATCGAAGAGGCTGGCCGAGATCGGCTCGCCGTCGACGTGGACATGCTTTTCCACCAGATGCCAGCCGCGCGGGCGCACGACCAGCGTCGCCACTTCAGCGTTCAGCGCGTACCGTTTGCCGTCCGGGCTCTCGAACGAGATGGTGCGGCGAATGGCGTCGCTGCAGTTGATCTGGCCGTGGATCACATTGCTCCACGTCGGCGAGAGCGCGTCTTCGAAGTCGGCCATGAAAACTTTGGCGCCGGAGTTGAGGGCGTTGATCATCATCTTGCGTTCGCTGGGGCCGGTGATTTCAACGCGGCGGTCGTTGAGGTCCTCTGGGGCCGAGGCCACCCGCCACGCAGCGGTGCGGATCGGCGCAGTCTCCGGCAGAAACCCGGGCATCTCCCCTGCGTCGAAGCGTTTCTGGCGCTCCTTGCGCGCCGCAAGCAGCTCGAGGCGCCGGGGGTTGAACCGGCGATGCAGCGCAGCGACAAATTCGAGCGCCTCCGGAGTCAGCACCTCGGTGACTGCTGGAAACATTGCGCCGACGATGTGCACGCCGGCTGGCGTCGTCTGGGTCATGGCTCACTCCTGTCTGTTATGCAACGGGTCATCGCCTCTGGGCGAACTTACGATATGGCGCATGTAGTTTATTCGTCCGATGTTTTGTCTTAATTCAGAGCGTGTGTGATTGAGCATGGGTCACAGAGAGCGGCTACGAAGCACAGAGGCTTTGCTCTGTTCTAGCTGTTTGGCCAATTCGGCGACGTGTTCTGAGTAAACATGTTTGCTCTGAGACAGCGTCAGCGGAACGCCGAACTGCACTGCGACGCTCATGGCGTCGGCGGCGGAGGGAAGCACATCGAGGAGGACGACGCCCAGCCGGTTTTCGATCTCGCGCAGCGAGAGCAACATGACGCCCTGGCGATTGACGGCGATGACGCGCGTGGTCAACGTGTTGCTCAGGGCGACGAGCTGTTCGAGGCGATACGCAGCGGCGACGACGCTCGTCAGCTCCGGCTCAATCACAAGAAACACCTGTTCGCTGCTTTTGAGAACGAGCTCCGCAGCCTCGTCGAGCAGCGGCGGCAGATCGACGATCACATAATCGCACATCGTCACCAACCGTCCCAGCAGCGCGCCGCCGAGGCCAGGCGCAAAGGGGCCAAATTCGCCCGCCGACTGCGGCCCGCACAACACGCGCACGCCTGTCTCCGTCTTCACCAGCAGCCGATTCACCATTTGCTCTGTAATCGCCGTCGGCTCTAGCGTGCGCAGTGCAGCCAGCGACGCAGTCGGTTTCAGATTGAAATGCACGGCGACCGTGCCAAAATCCGGACGGAATTCCACCAGGACGACGTTTTTCTTTTCTTGGACAAGGCGAGCGGCAAGGTTGACCGCCAGCGTGGTGACGCCGACGCCGCCCTTGGCGCCCAGCACGCTGAGCACGCGCCCGGTTTTGCCGACCGCGCTTTGGCGCAGGATGCGATGGCGCTCCAGCAACATTTCGACGCGCGTCAACAGCTCGCGCGGGTCGATCGGCTTGGTGAGATACTCATCGGCGCCGGCGCGCAGCCCCATGATTTTCTCCTGCACCTGTCCGAGGCCGCTGAGCATGATGACCGGCAGCGTTTCCGTTTCGGGATGCCTGCGCAATTCCGTGCACACATCAAAGCCGTTGATCACCGGCATCATGATGTCCAGGATCACCAGGTCAGGCTTCTCTGAACGGATCAGATCGAGCGCCTCCTGACCGTTGACGGCGACAATGACTTCATGATGCTCCAGCTTGAGGGTGTTGGCGATCAGCTTCTGCAACATCGGATCGTCATCTGCGAGAAGAATCTTTGCCGGCATGCTTCCCATTCTCCGCTCTAATGGTGTGCGCGCTGTCGAATTGCGCCCCAGGACGATGTTTTTGTTTCAATACTCCAGGCGCGCAAAGTACGTCTGTTCGGCCGCCGCCCTTGCCTGTTGAAGCGTGTAAATTCCCCGCTCCTCCAACAACGGGATCATGCGCAGGAAAATTTCTCCGGCCAGAATGGCGTCGCCAAGCGCCGTATGTCGGCCCAGCACCTGCACTCCCAGCCGTCTGGCGATGTCTTCCAGGCCATGACGCTCCTCTTCGGGATGGATGACAGCGGATAACAACAGTGTATCCAGAACCGGGTTGACAAAGCAAACTCCGCTTTCGGCTTCTTTTTCTTTGAACATGCGCAGGTCGAAGGCCAGGTTATGCCCCACCAGCACGGTGTCTTCGACAAATTTGTGCAAGCGGGGCAATACGACCTCGATGGTGGGCTGGCCTTTGACCATCGCATCCGTGATGCCATGGATGGCCGTAGCGGTGGCCGGAATCGGCCGTCGGGGATCGACAAGTTGCTCGAAGACTTCCTGGCGCAGAAGGCGTCCGTTGACGATGCGCAGCGCGCCGATCGAGACAATTTCGTCCAGGCCCGGCGTCAGGCCGGTGGTTTCGGCGTCGAGCACGGTGTAGGTGAGCGAGCGCAATGGCCGCCGATCGAGCTCAGGATGCTGGCCTGGTTGATGGAAGAGGTCGAAATCGTAGTACTCCGGTCGGCTTTCGACGGCTGGAGCCATGAAGGGCTTTGCAGGGGCCGATGCAGCAGGCGCTGCGTCGGCGGCGCGCGGCAAGAGCAGGCGAAAGTAGGCGCTTTCACCCGAGGGGCGCACCTGAAACCAAACTTCGCCGCCATGACGTTCGGCGACCTCGCGCAGCGTAACGACGCCGTCCCGGTCGTCGGCGACGAACGCTCCCTCCTTCCAGCGCTGCCATCGCTCCATGGCGACGCCGCGGCACGGCCATTCGATGTCGATGGCGGCGAAACTTTCCACGCCCTGCAAAGAAAGCGTCAACGAGCGCACGCCGAAATCTTGCGAAAGCGTATGCGCCAGATGGGAGAGCCCCTGCATCAGCGTGTAGTTGTCGGTTTTGAGGCGCAGGGCGTCATCCACTGCGCCGGGGAGGACCTCGACGCCCAGGCGCTCCGCAAGGCGACGCTGCACGGCCCACAGCAGATCTGGGGCGGCGATCTCTTCGAGCATCCACTGCGCGCGCAGGTCGCTGGCATGGCCGCGCAGGACCTCGTCGATCTGCTCGCTCAATTGCTGGGCCTCGTCCAGGATCACCTGTTGGAAACGCTGACGTTGCGCAGGCGTCATGTCGGGATAGCTCTCCATCGCCTCGATTGCGGCGCGGATGGCGCCGAGCGAGGCGCGCTGCCGCTCGGTCAGCGTCTGCAAAAGCGCGTCGCGACGCAGGCTGCGCTCGATCCCCTCGCCGACGTCCTGCAAGGTCAAAATGTAGCCGCGCAGGCTCCCATCGGCCTCCAAGAGGGGCGCCAGCCGGGTGCGCAACAGACGACCGTTGGCTGCGGCTGTGACAAAGCTGGTCATCACGGTCTGTTCATCCGGGTTGCGACGCTGGAGCAGGGAGTGCACCTGTTCCAGCGCGTGGACGATGGCGTTGCGGTCGATGACGCCGAAGACCGAACGTCCTAACCCCACGAAAGGCTGCGCAGCGTCGCCTGGGCTTCCATCCAGCAAGCGCCGCGCGCTGCGATTATACAATAGAATTTGTCCATCCAGGTTGCAAACCAGCACGCCTTCCGTCAGCTCGGCCAGCAGCGTCGCCAGCATGGCCCGCTCCTGTTCGACGTCGGCGCGCGCCTGTCGGGCAGCTTCGACGCGTTCTTTCTGCAGCTGATCGAGGCGCTCCGCAAATTGATTGAGCAACGCCGCCATCTCTTGGATATCGGGGGGGCCGCCGGGCTGCACCCGATGTTCCGGGTGCACTGTGAGCATCAGACGTCCGGCGTCGATCAGCCGACGCACGTCCCATACGAAGGCGCGCACGAAGCGCTGCACTGTCGCCGCGGCGATGACCAGCGCCGCCAGGACGACGGCGACGCCAAGCCACCAAAGTGCGCCGTTCTGTTGCGCCGCCTGCGCCAGGAGCCAGCCTGCTCCCAGCCCTGTTGCCAGCGCAGTCAGGGCGACGACGCCGACCAGCTTGCTAATCTGTGAACGTTTCATGTTTTTTGTCGATTTCCGTCTGACGAGAGGCCTCTAGCTGTCGGCGCACTTCGTCGAGCAGGTTGCGCGTGGAAAACGGCTTGGTGATGTAAGCGTTGGCGCCGAGCGCCATCCCCTTGGTCACTTCCACCTCACGCCCCTTCGCAGTTAACATGATGACAGGCAATTCATGCGCGCCGGCGTGCTGCCGAACGCGCTGAAGAACGTCAAAACCGTTGAGACCGGGCAACATGACGTCCAGCAGAATGAGGTCGGGGCGGAAATCGGCGATCTGTTCGAGCGCCTCCTCGCCGTTGCGCGCCACGGCGACCTCGTAGCCGGCCTGTTGCATGAGAAACTCTAGCGAAATCACGATATTGGCTTCATCGTCTACAATCAACACTTTTGCGGACATGCTTTTCCTCTCCACGCTATCGATGATCGGAAGGGGACAACGGCAATGTAAACGAAAACGTCGCTCCCTTTCCGGGTTCGCTCTCGACCCAGAGCTTGCCGCCAAAATGGGCGATGATCTGCGCGCTGATGGGAAGGCCCAACCCCGTGCCTTGGGGCTTGCCCATCCGGCGGTCGCCGCCTTGACGGAATTTATCGAAAATCACCTTCTGGTCTTCTGGGCGGATGCCGACGCCGTTGTCGGCGACGTGAACGATCAGCCAGTCGTCCCTGCGCTCCGTCGAGATGCAGACTTCTCCTCTGCCTTCGGGCGAAAATTTGATGGCATTGGAGAGCAGGTTGAGCATCACCTGCATCAGCCGATCCTGATCCACCCAAACGAAGAGTGGTGGGCCTGCGTCGATGCGGGTGAGGATGCGCACGCCTTTTTCCTCGGCCATGCCGCTCGACGCCCGCACCGCCTCGGTGATGAGGGCGTGGAGATCGACCTCCGTGGTGTTCCATTCCGCTGCGCCCGCCTCCAGTTTGGCCAGGTCAAGCACCTGATTGATCAGGCGAGAGAGGCGCTCGCTCTCCTTGAGAATGATGCCGACGAACTGGGTGCGGCGCTCCTCGTCGAGCGTCGGGTTGTCATAGAGAATCTCCGAAAAGGCGCGAATCGAAGTCAGCGGCGTGCGCAGCTCGTGGGTGACGGTGGAAATGAAGTCATCCTTGAGCCGGTCCAACTCCTGCAGGCGTTCGTTGGCGGCGCGCAGCTCGGCGGTGGCGGCCTCCAGCTCGCGGCTCTTCTCCTCCAGCTGACGCGTGCGATTTTCCAGTTGTCGGCTGTAGGCGCGCACCTGCGACGTCTCGTCCAACAGTTTGAGCACCTCGTCCATCGACAGCCGCTCCTCCTGCACAACCGAGGCGATGGCGACGCGCGCCGACGCTGCGCCCATCACCCCGGCGAGCAGGCGTTCGGCGAATTGCACCAGCTCGGCGTCCGCCTGGTGCATCTGCGTCCAATCCAGGCTGTGACGACGGGCGTAATCGTTCAGCTCTCGCTCCGTGCGCGCTTGCCCTAGAAAGCGCTCCAACAGCGAACGCAGCGCCTGCACGGTCGCCGTGCCGCGCCACAAAAAGATGGCTTCGCTCTCGGCGGAGTAATCGAAGACGTTGACGAAGCGAGAGGCCTGCCCTTGCTCGATCACGCTGGGACGGGTGAGCAATGAGACGATCACGTAGGCGCCGATGTTGGCGAGCAGGCTCCAAAAGAGCGAATGCGAAACAGGGTCCAGCCCCGTCAGATTGAAGAGATTGTGCGGTCGCAGCCAGGAGATTCCCCACGGCCCATAGAGCAGAAAATCGTCGGGCGCGCCGCCGAAGCTGTGCGTGGCGGCCAGCGGCAACGTGTATCCCCACACCAGGAAACCTGCGACCAGGCCGCTGAGCGCGCCGAGCCGCGTGCCGCCCTTCCAGTAAATTCCGCCTAGAAACGCCGGCGCAAACTGCGCTACAGCGGCGAAAGAGATCAACCCGATCGAAACGAGCGAGGCGGCGGTGTCGGTCACGCGGAAATAGACGTAGCCGAGCACCATGATCACGACGATGGCGATGCGACGGATCGACAGCAACGTCCCGCCGTAGTCCCCGCGCTCCGAGGGGCGCACGATGCGCAATTTCAGCAGCAGCGGCATCATCAGATCGTTGGAGACCATCGTGCTCAACGCCACCGTGTCCACAATCACCATGCTGGTCGCCGCCGAGAGGCCGCCGATGAAGACAAAGAGCGCCAGCAGCTCATTGCCGGCGGCCATCGGGAGGCCGAGCACGAAGAGATCGGCGTCCATGGGCTGATGGCGGAAGACGATCAGGCCGGCCAGTGCAATCGGGAAGACGAAGAGGTTGATGACAAGCAGATAAAGAGGAAAGAGCCAGCTCGCCTTGCGGATGTGATTTTCATCCATGTTCTCAAGCACCGCCATTTGGAACTGGCGGGGCAAGAAAAGAATGGCCAGCATTGAAAGAAAGGTCAACCACGCCCACTGATTGTAATCGATCGTCTCTGGGCCGAACGTCGCCAGCCTCGCCGCGTCGGGATCGGCCATAGCTTGCGTGAACAGATCGACGGGGCCGTTGAAGAGCGCAAAGGTGACAAAAAAGCCGACCGCCAGAAAGGCAAGCAGCTTGACGATCGACTCGAAGGCGATGGCCGCCACCAATCCTTCGTGGTGCTCCGTCACGTCGAGATGGCGGGTGCCGAAGAGAATGGCGAAGGCTGCCATGCCGAACGTCACCCATAGGGCGGTGTCGAGCCCGCTGATGGTGAAACGGTCGGAGGGATCGAAGCGAAGCTCCGGATAGCCCCAAAGCAACGTGAAGCTGGCGGAGACGGCGTTCAGTTGCAACGAAATGTACGGGATGATGCCGACGACGGCGATCACCGTCACCAGGCCGCCCAGCGTGCTGCTCTTGCCGTAGCGCGAGGCGATGAAGTCGGCGATGGTGGTGATGCGGTTCATGCGGCTGATGCGCACCATTTTGCGCAACACAAACCACCACAGCACCGCAATCAGGGTGGGGCCGATGTAAATGGGCAGGAAACCCAGGCCGCTGCTGGAGGCGCGCCCGACGCTGCCGTAATAGGTCCACGCCGTGCAATAGACGCCCATTGAGAGCGCGTACACATAAGGATTGTTGATGATGCTGCGGCCGCGATCCGCCCGCCGGTCGCCGTAATAAGCGATGGCGAACAAAAGCCCCAGATAGAGCAAAGAGACAAGGAGAATCAGGCCGCCAAACATCGTCGCCTATCTGCGTCGCTCGTGAATCAACCAGACGGCGCCGATCACGCCCAGCCATGCGCTGAACAGATAGAGCACGCTGACCGGCGCGCCAAACAGCAGCGCGGCGTCATTGAACAACTCCATCAGCGGATAGCTAAACAGCAGGCAGCCGACCACAAATAAGACAACCAACCAGGATTCACGCGCACCGCTGCGCATTTCGCCCCTCCCAGGAAACCGTTTCCTCTGTCCATCCTCTTCCAGAAAGTTTGCCGGGAATTCACAATCCTTCTGACGCCCCGTAAGCGCCGCTCATCGCTGCGCCTCCTCGATTCATGCAAATCACCCTTCGGCGGCGGGGCCGAAGCCGGCGCCGACCAGCAGCCCGGCTCCCCAGCCGTAGAGCCAACCCGCCGCCGCCGAGGCCAGCAATACGCTCCATGACTGCGCGCCCCACGCCATCATCCCGCCCAAAAGGACGCCGGCCAGCAGCCCCCCTGCTCCAAAGATCAGGCTTCCCCGTCGGGCGCCTCCCCACCAAGCCGCCAGCGCGCCTGCGACCGTCCACACGCCGACCACCCAAAGGATGGCCGGCCTCATGGCCGTGTAAAGCGCGTCGAGCATTGCGGGCAAAAAATGCTCCGCCACAAAGGGGAGCACGGCCATGTGAAAACTGAAACCGGCCAGCAGCCCAATCACGCCGCCAAAAAAGATTCGATGGATCCGATTCAAGTTCATGGAAGTTCTCTGACGCCGCCTCAAGATCGAATTCTACCGTAGACCGCCTCCACGCAATTGATCGGCGACGGCCTCCTGCATCTCGCGCACCATGACGAAGGCGTCCTTCAACAGCCGCTGTTCGCGCGAGGTCAGGTCCTTGAGCCGGATGCGATTGTCCGGCTTCTGGCCGGCGCGGATGGCGTCGAGCTGGGCGCGCAGGCGAATATGTAAAAAGAACTGAAATGCGCCGCTCAGATTGTCGGCGCCCTCGCCGCTGAGCGTCCCACCTTGCACGGCTGCGGTCAGCCGCTCCATCGTCGAGCGTTCGCGCGAGCCGGCGGCCAGCGCCAGCGCGCGCGCCATGCCCACCACCGGCGCCACGCCGCCTTTCTTCAGGTCGATGTAGCCGCCTTCGCTGCGCAGGCGGTTGAGAAAGCCAAGCGGCGGGGCAAAGGCGTTGGCCGCCTGCGCCAGATAGGCTAGAAAGATGCCGTTGCGCTGCGCCGACATCATGCGCTGCTCCAGCGGCTCGAGCGAAAGCTCGCCATAAACCGGCCGAAAGTCGAAGAAGATGCCCGCCTCCACCAACGCTTGCGGCTCCGGACGGTCGATCCAGTCGGAGAAGAGCGCCAGCCATTCGTCCAGCGGCTTGCACCAGTTCGTCGCCATGTAGCCGCCGGGGCAGGGCGGAAAGCCCGCCTGAATCAGCCGCTGCACGACGAACTCCGCCAGCGCATGAAAATAGGCGTCGGCGGCCTCCGAAGGTTCGGCGTAGACCAGGGCGTTGTCCTGGTCGGTCAGCACCATCTGCTCGCACCGCCCTTCGGAGCCGAAGACGATCCAGGCGTAGGGCGTCGGCGCCGCGCCGAGTGCAGCCTCGCCCTGCTGCAGCAGGCGGGCGATCAGCGTGTCGTTGAGCGTCGAGACGATCCGCCCGATCTGGGGAGCAGCCAACCCGCCGCGATAGAGCGTCTCCACGACGCTGTTGACCTCGCTGCTGTAACGCGCCAGCTCCTTTGGGTCGTGCAGCGCGTTCAACTGGCGCTGCAGAAAAATCGGATTTTGCGATTGAAAGCGCAGCAAGTCGGTCGAGGAGATCAACCCGACGATTTTCCCCTCCTCCACCAACGCCAGATGGTGAATGCGCTCCTCCAACATGCGCATCATGGCGCCGTGCACGGGCGTGTCGGGGTCGATTGCAATCAATGGCCGACTCATCACCTCGCGCACCGGCGTCTCCGGGCCGCGCCCCGCCGCCAGCACGCGATTGCGCAGGTCGCGGTCGGTGAGGATGCCGGGCGGCTCGTCGGCGACCAGCACCGAGCCGACGTTGGCTTTCGCCATCACCCTCGCCGCTTCCTGCACGGTGGCGTCCGGCGCTACAAAGATCGGCTCATGCACGACGAGATATTTTGAAGGCATGCCTAACCCCTGCGCGTTCAACGACTGCTCGGCTGCGGCGGCGCTGCGCAGCCGCTCGCTCAACCCGCGCAGAAAATATTGCGCAAAGGGAGGACGCTCCAGCAAGATTCGGAACAGCGACTCCGGGATGCGGTAGATGACGCACGGCTCTGCGGCGACGGCGTCGGTCAAGGGCGGCTCCTGGCTGAGCATCGAAGGGAAGCCAAACATCTCGCCCGCTTCCAAGACATGGCGGACGCGGCCGTTGGCGCGCAGCTCGACCGAGCCGCTGCGCACGATGTTCAGATAAGCGCTCGGCGCGCCGCCCTGCTTCAGAATGAGAGCGCCCGCCTCATATTCGACGCGTTGCATCGCCTGCCGAACCATCTCCAGGTCTTCAGGCGGCAACTGGTCAAAAGGGGGAATCTGTTCGATGAAGGCCAGAGCTTCCATCTATCCAGTCCTGTACATGCAGCGCGAGGGGGCGGATCAGACCCCCTCGTGCTAAAGTTTTCACCCTCGTTCGCCACCCTCATTCGCCAACAGCTTGCTCGCGTTCAAGGGTACACGAAAATCGAGCTTCTGGACAACTCTGCTTTGAGCGCCCTCAATGTGCGCCTTCGACGACCTGTGCGCCGCGCGGGATGCGCACCGATTCGACCAACTCCTGAATCTCCTGCGGCGGCGGCGCCGTCATGCGCGAGACGACAAACGCCACGACGAAGTTCAGAATCATCCCGATCGTGCCGATCCCTTCGGCGCTGATGCCCATGAAGTCATTGAGGAGCGGCGCCGGCGTGCCGAAGATGACATTGGACTTCATCATCAAAATCATGGCCAACGTGAAGACAAGGCCGACGCTCATGCCCCAGATGGCGCCCGCCGTGTTGGCGCGCTTGTCAAAAATGCCCAACAGGATCGCCGGGAAATTGCTCGCCGCCGCCAGGCCGAAGGCCATCGCCACCACCTGGCTGACGAAGCCGGGCGGGTTGATGCCGAAGTAACCGGCGAACAGGATGGCGATCAGGATCATAGTGCGGCCGGCGATCATGCGCTGTCGCTCGGTCGCCGTCGGGCGCAGGATGCGATAGTAGATGTCGTGCGAGACTGCGCTCGACATCGCCAGCAGGAGGCCGGAAGCCGTCGAGAGCGCCGCCGCCAGGCCACCCGCCGCCACCAGCGCAATCACGATCGGCGCCAGCTGTGCAATTTCGGGATTCGCCAACACGATGATGTCGTTGTCAAAAAAGACTTCGTTGGGGCCATCGGTGGGCGCTTTGAAGTTGCGCCCTTGGAAGGCGGCGCCGGGGCGAAGCTCGATCTTGCCGTCGCCGTTCTTATCGTAGAAGGCGAGCAGACCCGTGCGCTGCCAGCTCGTCGCCCACGTCACCGGCGTGCCGTCCGGGTAGACCAACTCGTAGATGTTCTGTTTTTCGCCTTCGATCACGTTGGCGACCGTGGCGTTTTGCAGCGTGTCGATCAGGTTGTAGCGGGCGAAGGCGGCGATGGCGGGCGCAGTCGTGTAGAGCAGCGCAATGAAAAGCAGCGCCCATCCCGCCGAATAGCGCGCGGCGCGCACCGTCGGCGTGGTGTAGAAGCGGGTGATCACGTGCGGCAGGCCGGCGGTGCCGACCATCAGCGCGATCGTGATGGCGAGCACATCGAGCTGCGTTTTGCTTTGGAAGGGCTGCGTGTATTCCTTGAAGCCCAGGTCAATCTGCACTGCGTTGAGCCGCGGCACGATGTCGCTGAAGGTGAATGAAAGCTGCGGGATCGGGTTGCCGGTGAGCACGACGCCGATCGCCACTGCAGGGATCAGATACGCCACGATCAACACGGCGTATTGCGCCACCTGCGTCCACGTGATGCCTTTCATGCCGCCCAACATGGCGAAGAAAGCCACGATCGCCATGCCGACGACGACGCCCCACTCGATGGGCAGGCCCACGAAGCGGCTGAAGACGATGCCCACTCCACGCATCTGACCGGCCACATAGGTCAGCGAGACGACGATGGTGGCGATGGCGGCGATCAGACGCGCAGTCTGCGAATAGTAGCGATCGCCGACGAAATCGGGCACGGTGTATTTGCCGAACTTGCGCAGATAGGGCGCCAGCAGCAGCGCCAGCAACACATAGCCGCCCGTCCAGCCGAGCAGATAGATGGCGCCGTCGAAGCCCATCGTCGAGATCAGACCGGCCATCGAGATGAAGGAGGCTGCGGACATCCAGTCGGCGGCGGTGGCGGCGCCGTTGGCGACGGCCGGCACTCCCTGACCGGCGACGTAAAAGCCCTTGGTGTCGCGCACGCGGTTGGTGTAACCGATCCAGATGTAAAACGCAAAGGTGATGGCGACGACGATATATGTCCAGAGTTGCACATCGCTCATGGTTGGATTCTCCTGTAAGCTCGTAGACGTCTGAGACTATTCATGCACGTCGAATTCTTTGTCGATGCGATCCATGAGCCAACAGTAGACGAAAATCAGGATCACAAAGACAAAGATGGCTCCCTGCTGGGCGAACCAGAAGCTCATCGGCAACTGACCGATGCGCACGCCGTAGAGCGCATTGGCGAGGATCAGGCCAAGCAGGTACGAGACGACGAACCAGATCGCCAGCAGAACGCCGATCAGGCGCAGATTGCGCTTCCAATAGGCGCTTGCTTTTTCCGGCGACCATTCCTGTCTGCCTCCTCCTCTCCGGCCACCGCTCTGGGCGCCCTTGCCGCTCGACTTTTTGGGGGGTGTCGCCACTTTGGTCATAATGCTTCCTCCTTGATGAATTCAATGAACGATGAGAGAACACAATAATGAGAGAACACAATGAAGAGCTTAAAGACAACTACGCCCGATCGTTCCCCTCCGGCTCTCCAGTTTCTCCGGCTCAATCCTCCAACGTGCTGAGATCACCGGGGTCCTGCCCCAGTTCTTGCGCCTTGAGCAGCCGACGCACGATCTTGCCGCTGCGCGTTTTGGGCAGCTTTTCGGTGAACGCCACCTGGCCAGGCGCTGCGATCGGCCCCAGCTCGCGGCGCACGTGCTCGATGATGCTCTGGCGCACTTCCTCGCTCGGCTCCACGCCGAGGCGCAGCACCACGAACGCCTTGATCGCCTCGCCCTTGATCGGATCGGGCACGCCGATCACTGCCGACTCCGCCACCGCCGGATGCGTGATCAGCGCCGACTCCACGTCCGCAGTGCCGATGCGGTGACCGGCCACATTGAGCACATCGTCGCTGCGCCCCAACACCGAGATATAGCCGTCCTCGTCCCAGCTCGCCACGTCGCCCGCCGCATAGCAGTTGGGGATTTCATTCCAATACTGCTCGTAGCGGGCGTGATTCCCCCATACGGTGCGCATCATGTTCGGGAAGGGGCGTCGGAGCGCCAGCAGCCCGCCCTTGCCTTTGGGCACAGGGTTGCCTTCGATGTCCACGACGGCGGCGTCCACCCCAGGCAACGGCAGACCGGCGGCGCCCGGCTTCGCCGCCTTGACGATCGGCGTGGCGATGGCCGGCGCGCCCAGTTCCGTCTGCCACCAGTTGTCGGCGACAAAGCCGCGTCCACCCTCATCGAGCAGGTGCTTGTGCGCCCAGCGCATCGCCTCCGGGTTGAGCGGCTCGCCGGCGACAGCGATCAGGCGCAGCGTGGAGAGGTCGTATTTCTCGACATGCTCCGGGCCGAACTTCATGAACATGCGCACCGCCGTCGGCGCCGTGAACATCACGTTGACGCCGTACTTCTCCACGCACTCCCAGAAGACGCCCGGATGCGGCCAGTCCGGCGCGCCTTCGCGAAAGACCGAGGTGACGCCCTCCAGCAGCGGCGCATAGACGATGTAGGAGTGCCCCACCACCCAGCCGATGTCTGAGGTCGCCCAGAAGATGTCGTTGTCCTTGACGTCGTAGAAGTTGCGCAGATGATAGGTCGTCCCCACCATGTAGCCGCCGTGCACGTGGACGACGCCCTTCGGTTTGCCGGTTGAACCGGAGGTGTAGAGGATGTAGAGAGGATGTTCGGCGTCGACGGGGACCGGCTCCACGTCGGCTTTGCTTTGCGCAAGCAACTCGTCGAAGTCGACTTCATGCGGCCGCAGCTCCGCTTTGATCCCGCGCTGAAACCAGATGACATGGCGCAGCGGCAGGTCTTCGGTGGCCTGTTCGACGATGCTGCGCAGATCGACGCCTTTGCCGCGGCGCATGCCGAGGTCGCCCGCGATCACCACTTTGGCGCCGGCGTCGAGGATGCGGTCGCGCAGCGCCCCCACGCCCATGCCTGCATAGACGACGGAATGGATGGCTCCCAGCCGCGCACAGGCGAGCATCGAAATCACGCCCTCGATGGTCAAGGGCATGTAGATGATGACGCGATCGCCCTTTTCGACGCCGAGGCTGCGCAGGCCGCTCGCCAGTTTGGAGACCATGCGCCGCAACTCGTAGTAGGTGAGCTTGCGTTCGTCGCCGCCTTCGCCGATCCACAGCAGCGCCACCTTGTTGCGATTCGCACCGTCGGCGTGACGGTCGAGCGCATTGAGCGTGATGTTGGTCTCCCCATCGACGAACCAACGATGATTCGGATACTGCCACTCCATCACTTTGCTCCAGGGGCGAAGCCATATGAAGCGAGAGGCCCATTCTCCCCAGAAGCCCTCCGGATCGTTCAGGCTGCGCGCATGCTCCGCCTCCAGATCCTTGAGGTTGGCCTGCGCTTTGAGCCATGCCGGCGCTTCAAAGCGTTCATCTCGAGTCAAAATTTGTTCGAGCACGAAAGCACCTCCGAAAAATGGGTAAAAGAAACCTGCGCCGCGCCGAAAGCGCAGCCAACGCCGTCGATTGGATTGTGTTTGGGAAGAAATAAAGTTTTAGCTACGAACTATGCAAATAAACCCGTTATCGCCGGACGCCTTCCAGGAAGCTCCAGGCTTCCTGGAAGGTTGTTGAGCGTCATCCTTCTAGCGTGCTCGTGTCGCCCAGCGGTTGACCGGTCACCTGGGCTTTGAGCAGACGGCGCATGATCTTGCCGCTGCGCGTCTTGGGGAGGCTAGAGACGAACTCGATCTTGGCCGGCACGGCGATCGGGCCGACTTCGTGGCGCACGTGCTCTTTCAACTCCCGTTCCAGGGCCTCGCCGCCGTCGACGCCTGCGTTGAGGATGCAGAAGGCGTAGATGGCGTTGCCCTTGAGCTCGTCCGGCACGCCGATCACGGCCGCTTCCGCCACAGCCGGATGCGCCACCAGCGCGCTCTCGATCTCGGCCGTGCCCAGGCGATACCCGGAAACTTTGATCACATCGTCCATGCGGCCGATGATCCAGAAATAGCCGTCCTCATCGCGACGCGCGCTGTCGCCCGTGAAGTACCAGCCCTGCTCGGCGAATTCAGACCAGTAGGTCATGCGGTAGCGGTCGGGGTCGCCCCAGACCGTGCGCGCCATGCCTGGCCAGGGGTGCTTGATCACCAGGTAGCCGTCTTCGTTGGGCGCGGCCGACGTGCCGTCGGCGCGCACGACGTCCGCCTGAATGCCGGCGAAGGGCAGCGTGCCCGAACCGGGCTTGAGCGGCACGACCGGCGTCGGCGTAATCATAAAGCCGCCTGTCTCCGTCTGCCACCAGGTGTCCATGATCGGGCAGCGCTCCCGGCCGATGTGTTTGTAATACCAGCGCCACGCCTCTGGGTTGATCGGCTCGCCGACCGAACCGAGCAAGCGGAGGCTGCTCATGTCGTGACGCTGCGTCCATTCGGGACCAAAGCGCATAAAGCTGCGGATCGCCGTCGGCGCCGTGTACAGGATCGTGATGTTGTACTTTTCGATCAGCTCCCACCAGCGATCGGGCAGAGGGTAGGCGGGCGCGCCCTCGTACATGAAGCTGGTGGCCCCCAGGATCAGCGGCGCATAGACAATGTAGCTGTGACCGGTGATCCAGCCCGGATCCGCGGCGCACCAATAGCGGTCTTCTTCTTTGATATCGAAGACATATTTGAGCGTCGTGGCGATGTGCACCTGATAGCCGCCGCAGGTGTGCATCAGCCCCTTGGGCTTGCCGGTCGTGCCGGAGGTGTACAGGATGAAGAGCGGGTCTTCGGCGTCCATCACCTCGGTTTCGCAATAGGGGCTGGCGATCGGCAGCGACATCAGCTCGTGCCACCAGAAATCGCGGCCGGGCGTCATTTTTACATCCTGACCGGTGCGCTTGTAAACGATGACCTTCTGCACAACCGGGCTGCGGTTGACCGCTTCGTCGGTGATGTCCTTCAAGTTGACGGTCTTGCCGCGCAGCCAGGCGCCGTCGCAGGTGATGACCAGCTTGCTGCGCGCGTCGGAGATGCGGTCGGCCAGCGCCTGCTCGGAGAAGCCGCCGTAGACCACGCTGTGAATGGCGCCGATCTTGGCCGTCGCCAGCATGGCGATGGGCAGCTCCGGCACGCGGCCCATGTAGATGGTCACCGTGTCGCCGCGCTTGACGCCCATCGCCTTGAGCACATTGGCGAAGCGGTTGACTTCTTTCCACAGCTTGAAATAGCTATAGGTGCGCTGCTCGCCGTTCTCGCCTTCCCAGATCAGCGCCAGTTTGTTCTTGCGCCAGCTCTTGACGTGGCGATCGAGCGCGTTGTGGACGATGTTCGTCTTGCCGCCGACGAACCATTTGAAAAAGGGTGGGTTGCTGGCGTCGAGCACTTGGGTGTACGGCTCATACCAGTCGATCATCTCTTTGGCGCGTGCATCCCAGAAGGGAATGGGGTCCTCGCACGCCTTCTGACGGATTTCCAGATAATTCGGCACATTGGCGTTGGCGATCACCTCTTCTGATGGATAGTAGATCTCTTTGCTGGTAGAGATCGCTTCCACAGCTTCAACCATGGGACGGTTTCCTCCTTTGCAATACCGATGTGGCGTTTCAATCGTGAGATCTGCAAACGATGGCGTTGCGCTGTAGTGCTGACAAGAAAATTGTCAGGGCTGCAGCGAATCTATTTAAACCGGAAATCGTCTGGAAAGCAAACGGGAAGCCGTTGACCGTCGGACGCCCCCGGGAAGCGAACCCAATCGACCGATCCGTCCTTCGCAGGGAGAGCGCCTCAGTTGACATGATTACACCAACTTCATAGAATAGAATACAAATTCGCTCTAAATCTTCAACGCCCATCGCGATAGTTTTTCTTGGATAGAACGATAGGTGCGCCTACCCGTTTGTGCAGGGGAGTGCGCCGTTATTTCAACGCCGCCCGATCTCGTGGTTGATAACAATCCGTCCGGCGTAATTGCGAAAACCTCTGCGCTTCCCTCCCATCGCATCCTTTCGGTGGCGGAGGAGGAGCTGGCGCGCATCGTGCTCGACATTCACGACGGGCCGGTGCAATATCTTTTCTCGGCGCTTTCGCTGTTAACCGGCGTTCAAAATGACCTGGCGGAGCGAGGCGCGCCGCCGGACATCACCGCGCGTCTGGCGCAGGTGGGAATGTTGCTGGAGTCTTCGCTCTACGAAATCAAATATTTTCTTGGCACTTTTCGGCCCCCTGAATTTCGTCAGCGTTCGCTCTCGTCGATCGTGGAGGGTCTGGTCATCCAGCATGAAGAATGGACGGGCGCCACCGTGCATCTGGAAATGGACGCCGCGCCGGAGGACGCGCCGCTGGCCGTCAAAATCGCTCTCTATCGAGTGTTGCAGGAGGCGCTTTCCAACGCCAATCGTCATGCGGGCGTCGCCGAGCACTATGTGCGTCTGTGGGGAGAGCCGGGAAAGGTCTGTCTGGAGGTGGCGGACAACGGGCGCGGTTTCGAGCCTCCTGACCTGGAAAACCCGATCGAAAGCAGCCACGCCGACCATATTGGCCTGTTGGGAATGCGCGACCGCGTTGCGCTGCTCAACGGCGTCTTTCGCATCGAGAGCAGCCCAGGCCAAGGCGCAAAAATCCTTGTCACGATTCCGCTGGATCCCCCCGAGAAGTCGTTCTCCGTCGCGGACGAGCCATGAACCGTTCATCCTGTGATCGTCGCATTCGCGTTGTGTTGGCGGACGACCACGCGCTTGTCACCGAGGGGTTGCGCTCGTTGATCGATCGCCAACCGGATATGGAAGTCGTCCAGATCGTGCAAAACGGTCGGGAGCTGCTGGACTTTCTGGAGCGCGCCGCTTCGGCGGTCGACGTCGCCGTCGTCGATGCACAGATGCCCTCCAACGGGTTGGACGCGCTGGCGGAAATTCGGCGACGGGAGCTGCCTGTGCGCGTGCTCATCCTGACGGCCTTCGGCGATGGCGAAAGCATGCAAAAGGCGTTGCATTATGGCGCCGAAGGATTTGCGCTGAAGACCGAGTCTCCCACGCAGACGATTGAAGCGATCCGACAGGTGGCGCAAGGACGGCTGGTCTTTCCTCGTGCGGCGCAGCGCTGGATGATGAGCGGCGGCAGGCGTCCTGGCGAGGCCTCTGCGCTGTCTCAGCGCGAGCTGGAAGTGCTGGAGAAGCTGGCCCAAGGCTCCACCAATGCCGAGATCGCCGCCGCCCTTTCCGTCAGCGAAAACACGGTGCGCTTTCACCTGAAAAACATCTATGAGAAACTTGGCGTCGCCAACCGCACGGAGGCGGTGGCCTGGTTTCTCAGAAGAGGAGCTGCTCGCTAGAGAACGGAGTTCTGTCCGCTTGCCGGTTGTTTCCGGCCCAGGAAACTCCAGCAATCCGGATTGGGTGATTCATTCCCGATTCTGTTCAGTCCGTCTTCGCTGCTTTGCTCGGATCATCGTCTGGATGAATTCCATGCGCTGAGAGCGCAATAGACGCGGCAAGACTTGCCTGACCATTTCATCCCCGCTTCGAGACCGGCGCCCAAGGATTCTCTTTTCCCATCCATCTACATCATGGTTCCATCCAGAGGCGGGCAATCTCCGCAGCCAGGTCTCTGGATTTTGGCCTGCCGTCGTCCCAATCGCCCTTCTCAGGCTTTCAAACGTTGAATTCTCGGTGAGAGATGCATCATAATGCCGCAATAAGCGGGTCAGCCTTTTAAGCGAAATGGAATCCGCCAAAGCGGGATGCAAGAAGATGGCCGGATTGACTCCAATAATCGAAGAGTAATACTGCTTCACGCACGACGACAAGGCGGCTTCACCTTCTTGGAAGTGACGCCACGCAGTTTCAGTCTCGCCCAACTCAAGGTAACACCGGGCCGTACTGACGTTGGTCTTCAGACACAGTTCTCAACCAGGCAATAACTTCTTTATTGTCCACCCTGCGGATTACCCCGCCAGTGCGCTTGTATTCTTCTGTGTTCAGCCTTGCTATTATTTTGCCGGCTATCTCTGACCTGGCGCCTAGCGTAGTCGTGACGATAGGTATGAGTTGAGACATAGTTTTTTCATGCTCAGATTTCAAGCCACCCAACGGTCGTGTTCAGCCGCAGCGCGGAGCGCTGTCGGCTGGAAACGCTTGTTGGGGGGCTGGCAAATCCAATTCGTTTGCAACCGGCTCACTGCCATAATCAGCAGATTCTTCCCTAAAAAGGAGTCTTTGGAAAGCCCCTTCTGTGTATTCTACGATCTGTCTTTCCGCAAGGGTTCGCGCTATATCACATTCCTTATCCAAGAGGCGTGCAAGAACTATCAGATCAAGCGAGTTAAGAAGTTGTGCCGTAATTGGTCGCTTTGCATCCCAGAAAATTAAGGCTGACCAAAACTCTCTGGCAGGTTCGGATGTAACCAGTTCGTACAATAGGTTGCACTCTTCTTCAGATTGACACGGAAAAAAATAACATGTGTCGTCGAAAACTACAGGGCTTCCCTGAAAAGGTGACACTTGAACAAACTCTAGTTTCTTGTATAAACCCGAGATAGCGATTTTCCAGGGAGCAAATGAATATAGTCCAACTCCAAAGACTGAGAATCGTGGACGGTTTTTGTATATTGAACTCTTGCGATTGTCTAAAAGATGGGCATGCGCATTAAGGTAGTTCCATGTCTTGGGAGCGTCCAACCTAAGACGGCTGGGATCGTCATTCATTGCCCGTTGGGGAACAAGCATCCACCGACTTGGCTTCTTACGCGCTGCGAGATCAGAACTTTTTAGCAGAGGAAAGAGCACTTCGGGTTCAAGATCAACGACTTTTCCCAGTCCGTTCACAAGATTCCCATGTTCAATTCGCAATTCAAAGACCTTGCTGCAATCATGCTTTATTCCAGACCGCCAGCCCCTGAAGCCTGTCCCTGTGAGGTCTTTCCACTTTAAATATGATTTGACATCAGCCACAAGCATTCCATCCTGTAAACCGAACGAGCTATCGGGTTGTTGTGCATGAAGAGAACGAAAAACCCGGCATTCTCTACTGTTGCCAGTCGGATTGCTTCGAACTAACAGAAGGCAAGCGTCAACCGAAGCCCTAAAATATTCCTGGGCGTCGAGGATATAAACTGATGCTGACTCGATCCGCAGCCCGTTTTGCCAAGCGTAAAAAAGCACTTTACGTGCTACTGTCGTCTTACAAAGCATTGCAAGCAAGCTGTTTTTACCATTAAGCCATTCGAGATTCTTTCTAAGCATCCACTCCGAAATGTCGAAGTTGCTTTTACCAGTGAGTGCATCAATGCCAGAGAGGTTGTCAAGGTTTGACTTTATCGGAACGTTGCTACTGCCCCAACTACTCAACGCTGTATTCGTCACCCATGGGGGATTGCCTATAACAAGAAGTGGCTCAGGCAACGCTTCAACAATTCCAGACCAATTCGTGAGAAAGAAATCAGACTGATGAACTTCAATGGGCGCGTGAGGAAATGCGCGTGTAAGAGTATACTGCGCCTGCGCCACGTATTGCGGATTGATCTCAAAGCCAAGAACACGCGATGCGTATGGGAATGTTTCTAGAGACGCTTGGAGAAATGAACCCGTCCCACATGTAGGTTCGAGAATCGAAGCGGGACGAAAACCAGTCCGAGCGATGAGGGAACAAACTGTCCTGGCTAAATGGAGGGGTGTTTGAAAATCACCGAATTCGGCTTTGCGTTGTTTTGGGTCATGCATTGCTATCCCAGTCTTTCAACTCCTGTAACCAAACCAGCCTTCTCAATGATTCGACTGTATTGAAGTCTCCATTGTAGAGCGTTCGAGATGGTAAGATAGCCGATCTCTGGAGAATTGGCGAGAATTTCGTCAGCCAGCATTGATGCTTCAATCTCGTCTACTGGAAGCCTGCGCTCTTCAATGAAAGCTATAATGTCATCCTTAGAACCCTCATTTTCAAGTATTCGACGGAGACCTGTGGTGGTTTGAAAGTCCGCTGTCCGCTCTTTACTGACAAAAATCGTGTGCAAAACGTTCAAATTCCCTGTAGATGTTTGTGGGTCATCCGTCTTCTCGTATATGAACACGAGCAAAGAATAGCCCAGGCCATAGATTTTCTGTCGAGCAGATTTGAAAGGACACGATGATTGCGGTTGCCTTATGCTTGTTACCTTCATGTCAACTTCAAGCTCAGGAAAGTCTATTCCGCTTGCAGAACTTCCCTCCTCAAAGTCGTACTTTGCGCGGAGGTAAGACCTGAACTTGTGCTCAAAGTACGTACCAACTGCCTTCCCATCGGTAACGCCGTACAATGTCGGCTCTCGATGCCTCGACTCGATGGCAGCGAACGTCTGCGCTTCTGTCTTCAGAATTTCCAGTGTCAACTTTGGTTTCATTACTTGGCCTCACGATTTGCTGCCCAACGGCAACCGAGCTCAGCCGCTGTGATCGAGGCGGCGAAGCCGCTGAGGGAGCAGTCGGCTGCAGCGAGATGTTGGGCGGTTAACTTCAGCGCGTACGATCACGGCGTCCGGAGATAATTGCGATAAGATTAACAACCGAAGTGGTGGCCTCTGCACACAATGCTGCTTGACGGTAATCAGCTGTACGGTGATGCTGCAGATCATTTGCCAGAGCAAGTGCAGCTTTAGCATGCCGCCGCACTCCTTCGTTGGGTCCTCCTGAGAGTTCCACAGCAATATAAGCATCGAGCATCCGTTTTGCGTCAGTCTCTGAAGGCTCAACTTTATCCACGCTTTGATGACGCTGTGGATCATACACGACCTGCGCAAGCGATATGAGAGTTTCGCGGCATAGGAGACCAACTGCCTGGAACTGCTCTTCAGTCTCGGCTTGCTCAAGACTTCTACGTATTTCGTAGATGCCTCGATCCACGCGAGGCCACCCTGTTGGCTCTTGAAAAAGTTGTACCCCTGTGGCGCTTGGACCGCTTCTAATCCGGTCAATGAGAGGCTGGTACATTTCACTGAGGTGAGCCCTGCGCAAAGCCCAGCTAGGCATATCGCCCGCGCTCCAACGCCTGTACCAAGCCCATAGGTCTCCGTGGGGATTCGGATCTTCCAAGCCGCGCCGACGAAGCTCAGTCGCGATGCGCTCACGCCGTTCAATGTACTGCTGGTTGACTTCCTGAATTCGAGGACCGCCGGTAGCAACAGCTACCATAAGATCGCGTTGTGCCTCGATTTCTTTGATTAATTCCTCGTCTGTCATCGCACGTCTCTCGTTACCGCCCAGTGGCTCTCGTATCACCCGCAGGCGAGCCGAGCGCAGCGAGGCGAAGCCTGTCGAGTGCATGCGCTTGTTATGCCGCCTACTACTGTCAAAAGTGCACAGCAGTCTATATTTTGAGATTGGTGACGTCTCTACGAATCAGAACCCAATAACTTCCTTGCTTTGCCAAGTCGTTCCAATAATTGGGCTGGTTTTACTCCTGGCGCGTGTGTCTGATTGGCATATCTTTCGAGAATCGCAATTTCCTTCTTATAGTCTTTACGCTTTCGATATATCTTTGCCAGTTCTTCGTAGTACCACGGGGCAACACCACTTTTGTTTGCTTTGGCTTCGGCTTCGGTGGCATTTACTAATTCAAGCAGAAGACGTTCTGCTTCTTCAATTGCTCCATTTTTCTTCAGGCTTTCTACTTCATTTACGTAAGTGCTGTAGTGCTTGCCTTTGTAATAGCCAGGTTTATCTTTTGGATTATGCCACATTGTTCACGAGTCCCCTTGAAGTTTTTGGTTGCAAGACTGATTTTGGGAAAACAGAGTTGAGTTTGTCAGATTCATACCTAGAATTTATTTCAAAATTCGATCGACGCACCAAAGAATCATGGCGACGAGACAAAACGCACGATAGAGATGCAAATGACGCTCATAGCGCACCACCAGGCGACGGCAATTGTCCATCCAGCCAAAACATCGCTCGACCTTCCAGCGTTGGCGATAGGCCGCTCCGACTCGGAGAGGACGTCTCCGCTTTGGCTTCTTGCGCGGGCGCCGCTCAAAGGTGGGAATCGTCGGCTTGACGCCGCAAGCGGCGACGAAAATCGGCGCTGTCGTA
>FWPV01001441.1_pt1 | contig 65981 bp, 52 predicted proteins | sample 2228371 | NCBI WGS metagenome assembly FWPV01 (sample SAMEA103939776, study PRJEB20133) | metagenome
GTCCCGCTGGTAGTTGACCATGAGCCCGCCAGAGGCGAAGCCGGCGGTAAGGCTGTCGCCCACCGCCACGTACTTGCTGAAGTCCGCCTGCGCCAGCGCCGTGCCGGACGCGGCGAGGGCGATGACGAGGACACACACGACCATGCGCACGTGGTTTTTCATCGCTACCTCCTAGAACCGATACCCCAGGCTGACGCCGAAAAGCTCCGCCGTCTGCTTGTAGGTGCCGTCGAAGCCGTCAGGGTTCACGCCCTTGGTGGAGCGCTCGTCGAACATCAGGTGGAGGAAGCCGACGTCCACGGCCATCTTGTCGGACAGCTTGTAGGACACACCGATGGAGATGCCGTCGCGACTGGAGTCGGGGAGCATGGGGGTCACCGTCTCGACCGGCACCGGCGTCTGGTCGCGCAGCCAGCCGAGCTGGAACTTCCAGACCGGCGAGGCCTTGTATTCGGCGCCGACGCGGTAGGTGAAGGCGTCCTCGTAGTTCTCCGGGCGAACCGAGGAGAGGTGCGGATACCCATCCAGGATAATGGGCAGCTCCTGGAAGCTGTCCCACCCCACCTTGACGACATCGGCCGCCAGGGTCAGCTTCGCCCCCTGCCAGGCGAAGCCCAGCCGGATCTCGGCCGGGAAGTTGATGCGCGTCTCGCCGGAAACGTTACGGTCGAAGGGGATGAGGGTCGCCACCACCTGGTCGAAATCGGCGTTGCCGGAGGGGAACTGGACGAAGGACGCCTCCGCGTCGTACACCACCTCGACTCGCGAGCGGTAGGTCATGCCGGCCGAGAGACCGCCGCCGAACTTGATGAGCAGGCCAGCGTTGTACCCCCAGCCGCCGTCCCACTCGTTGTACATGTGGACCTGCCCCACTTCGGCCACCTGCTGGGTATAGGGGTTGATGACGCCCACCGACTTGGTGAGGTCCACCTGGGACATGAAGTAGTCGAACCCCACCGCCAGGGCCATGTGGTCCCACAGCTTGACCGCCAGGTTCGGGTTGAAGTTGAGCACCTTGAGGTCGATCCGCTTGGAGATGTACTTGCCGGCGAAGTCGTTGGGCCACCAGGTGCCGAGGCCGAAGGGGGCGGTCAAGGAGAACCCCCAGCGGACGTTCCTGGCGAGGGCGCCGGTGGCGTGGGCGTGCATGGGATAGAAGATCTGTTTCTCCTGCTTGGCGCGGTAGTCGGCGCCAGGGAACGGATCGTCGCCGCGGAACTTGCTGTCGAAGCCGATGAAGTACGCGCCGGCGATGGCCTCGCTGCCATCCTGGAACGCCAGACCGGCCGGGTTGTAGTAGCCGGCGGTGGCGTCGTCCGCCACAGCGGCGAACGCCCCACCCATTGCGACGCCCCGGGCGCCGTGCTCGAAGAGCGCGAACCCGGCTCCGAACGCCAGCGTTGGCGCCAGGAGCAGGCCCACCGCCAGCCACCAGCGCCCCTGTGTTGAGTTCCTCATGCTTGCCTCCTTCCCTTTTCTCCTCGTGCCCAAGGCAACGGGACCTGATGTCACTACTGTATTGACGTTCGCACGTGTCGTCAATGGGGATTGTCAAGAAAACTGCCCCGCAAGGGGCAGGAGGGAAAGGAGGAGGCGTCTATGCAACTAGTATCGGCCCCACACTCGGCCGGTGCTGTGAGGCAGCTCACATGGCGGTGCGGCGCAGCGCCAGCACCGACCGGTCGTCGTGGAGGGCGGCGCCGCCCGTGTGCCGATCGACGTCGGCGAGGAGTCGCTCGATGATCACGGGCAACGGCTCTTGCCGGTGAGTCACGACGCTGTCACGGATCCGGTGGAAGCCGAAGTCCTCGTCGTCGGCGGCCGCCGGGGCTTCCGAGAGACCGTCCGTGTACGCCACGAGCAGCGTTCCGGGCGGCAGCCACGCCCGTTGCGACGGGTAGTTGCAGTCGGGGAGAAGCCCCATAGGGGGGCCGACAGGTTCCAGGGTTGCGACGTTGCCATCCTCGAACACCAGCAAGGCAGGGTTGTGTCCCGCCGACGCGTACTCGAGGGTGCCGTCGGCCCCCAGGCAGGCGAGAAACGCCGTGGCGAACTTGTTGGCCGGCGTGGCGGCCAGGAGGTGCCGGTGCAGCCGCTGGGCCAGCTCCCCGATGTCCGGGCAGGCCGCGGCCAGCAGGTGGACGGCCGCGTGGAGCGAACTGGCCATCAAGGCGGCCGGTACACCCTTGCCCGCGACATCCGCCAGCATGAGGACGGTGCCGCGGGGCGTCGCGACAACGTCGTAGACGTCGCCGCCCACGTGGCGGCAGGCGTCGCTCCGCGCCGCGATCTCGAAGCCGTAGGGGGCCGCAAAGGAGTCGGGCAGGAGCTGGCGCTGGATGGTGGCGGCCAGCTCCAGCTCCCGTTCCAGGCGCTCCCGCTCCAGGGCCTCGCTGTGGAGCACGGCGTTTTCCAGGGCGACGGCGGCCTGCGCGGCGTAGAGCGCCAGGGTCTCGCGGTCCGTCGTGGTGAAGGGCGCGGTCCCGCCACGGACCTCGCGCTCGGCGAGGGCAAGGATCCCCAGGCGGCCCCGACGACCGGTCACCGGCAACGCCAGTCGCCCTTCCTCCAGGATCCCCTCGTCGGCAAGGGTACGGGCCTCGTCATCCGACAGGATCGGGCCACCGACCCGAGCCGCCACCGTGCATCCCCCATCCGGGCAGGGCACCACCGCACCTGCGCCGGAGACCGCTGCACGTGCGCGTAACGTCTCACCGGTGACGAGCCAGGCCTCACCTCGGCGCGCATCCAAGAGCGCCGCCGCGTGGAGCACCAGCTCCTCGGCGATGCGAAGGGGATCGAGGGTGCCGCCCAGCGCCTCGGCGATGGCCCGCAGTGACTCCACCTCCCACAGCCGCCGCCGCTCGGCAAAGCGCGCCTGTTTGAGCTCCTCCCGCATCAGCCACGAACTCAGCACGACCCCGGCGGCCAGCTTCACGAGGGGTTCCGGCTCCGCCCCCCCCGACAGCTCCAGCCAGAACTCGTCGCGACCAGCGGTGAGGGTGGTGCGCCGCGCCCCCTCGACGGTCCCGGCGCTGGCCAGTTGTCGCTTCCCCCATCCCAACGCGCCGCCCTGGGCGCCGGTTTGCCGAAGCACCTCGTCGAGGACGGCCGAAGGGAGCATGGCTCCACCTTCGCGCGTGTGCAACCGCACCAGCTCGAGCACCGCGGCCACGTGGCTCATGGGGGCGTGGCGAGGGCAGCCAGGGCCGAGGTCCGATCGGCGAAGATCCGGGCGTACTGGGACAGCCCCATGATCTGGAAGGTCTTGGCGATGCTCGGGCTCAGGGCGCAAAAGGCGAGGGTTCCCTGGACTTCGAGCATCATCTCCAGGACTTCGAGGAGCAGCGAGATGCCGATGGAGTTGATGATCCGGGTCGCCCCGAGATCGAAGAGCAACGTCCGGTGCCCGGCTTCGATGAGGCGCCTGGCAGTGGCGGCAATGGCCTCGCCCGCCTCGTTGTTGATGTAGCCGGCCACCTCGAGCACGGCGAGCCGGCCGTCCTGGAAGGCCACGGAAAGCTCGAAGGTATCCACCCTCACCGCCCTCCCTCGCTGCGCGTCATGCGCACCCGTGTGCAGCCGGGCACCGAGACGATCTCCACCTCGTCCATGAGGTGGCGCATCAGCTCCAACCCCCAGCCGCGCTTGCGCTCCGCGTGCAGCGACGCCTCGAGGGTCGGTGAGGGCACGGCACTGGGTTCGAACCCTGGGCCGTGATCCACCACCACCACCTCCAGCCGCGGCCGCCGTCCCGCCACCCCCGTGAGCTCCACCTCGACCCGGCCCCTGCCGTACTCCAGGGCGTTGAGACACGCCTCGACCACGGCAAGTTTCACCTCGGCCAGAGTATCACGGGAAAAGCCGATGCGGCGCCCCAGCTCCTCCACGGCCGCGCCGGCCACCAGCTCGGCCTGGGGCTCCGGCGGCAGGACGAGGCGAATCTGGTGCGCCTCAGCCATACCATGCCACCGCGATGCTAGGGCTTAAAGGGCGAGCAACAGTCGGAGCACGCGCAGCGCCGCCTCGAGCACCGCGCCGAGCGTCTGGCCATCCGGCAGGGTCGCAGGGAGCAGGCCAGCCGCCAGCGTCGCCAGCGGTTGTTGCAGCGGTTCCACCAGGCGCTGGCTGAGGGCGGCGGGAAGGAGGGGATCCATGCCCGGCGTGATGAGCAAGAGCCGTGCCATGGCTGGTAACGTTCTCGATAAACAGAGGATCCCCCCTCGGCGGGAGGGCCCCCAGGTGCACCGCCCGTTGCACAACGCAACGGGGGATGTCCATCAGGTTCGGTCCTTCATGGCATGGCCAGCTTCTGCAATGACATCGTCCGGTTCGTTGCGATCTGCAACATGTGTTGCATTCCACCGCACAAGCATCCGGTACAGGGTCGAGCGGTCGATGCCGAGGGCGCGGGCGGCGGCGGCCCGGTTGCCGCGACACCGCGAGACGGTGCGCATGACGTGGGTGCGTACCACCTCGTCAAGTCGGTCGCCGGGCAGGTCCTCGTGGTCGGCCACACCGAGGGCCAGGCGAATGTCGTCGGCGAGGAGCCGCGGACCCTGCGCCAGGGCGACGGCTGCCTCCAGGAGGTTCTCGAGCTCGCGGACGTTGCCGGGAAAGGGGTGGCGGAGCAGAACCTCCAGCGCCGACCGGGTGAGGGCCACCGGGCCCTTGCCGAGGCGGCGCGCGTGGCGCTGGGCAAAGTAGTGGGCCAGGAGCGGAATGTCCTCGCGCCGGGCGCGCAGCGGCGGGAGGGTGAGCTCCACGACCCGCAGCCGGTAGTAGAGGTCGGGCCGGAACGCGCCGTCGGCGAGCATGGCTTCCAGGTTCCGGTGGGTGGCGGTGACGAGACGAACGTCGACGCGCACCGTCTGGCGAGAGCCGACCCGCTCCACCTCGCGCTCCTGCACCACTCGCAACAACTTGGCCTGGAGCAGCGGCGACAGGTCCCCCACCTCGTCGAGGAACAGGGTGCCGCCCTTCGCGAGCTCGATCTTGCCGACGCGCTCGCTCACCCCCGTCGCCACCCCCCGCTCGATCCCGAACAGCTCGGCCTCCAGGAGCGTTTCCGGCACGGCGGCGCAGTTCAGGGCGACGAACGGGCCAGCGGCGCGGGCCGACAGGGAGTGGAGGAGGCGGGCGACTCGTTCCTTGCCGGTGCCCGATTCGCCGCGCACCAGGACGGTCACATCGGTGGGCGCCACCCGGCGGACCAGTTCGAGGACCTGCCGCATGGCGGCGGACTCGCCGATCAGCCCCCCTTCCCCCACCACCTCGGCTCGCAACACCCGGTTCTCCTCCTCCAGGAGCGCCCGCTGCCGGTGCGCCTCGGCAAGCTCCCGGGCCGAGGCGATGGCCGGTGCGGCCAGCAGGGCGAGGGAGCGCAGGAACGTGGCATCCTCGTCGTCGAAGGGGGCGGACCCTCCCCTGGCTTCCCTGTCCGCCACCGCCACCACTCCGAACAGCTCGTCCCGCCACAGGCACGCCGCCGCCAGGACCTCGCTGAACATGGTGCCCACCGCCTCGCCGCCCAGGCGCACGGCCTCTCCGGCCCGCACCCGCTGCAGCTCCGAAGAGGTGAGAACCCGCGCCAGCGACGCCGGCGCGACGGGCCACGCCACGCTCGCCGCCAGGAGCGGCTCCATGGTGGGCAGGAGCGAGAGGGCCACGCCGGCCCGCGCATCGAGAAGCCCGACCGCCCGCTGCACCAGTTCCTCGACGACCTCCCCCTCCCGCCGCGGCCCGGCGAGGGCCAGGGAGAAGTCCAGGAGCGACTCCAGCCTGGCGAGCCGCCAGCTCCCCCGCACCGCACTCATCGGCACCCACCCTCCGGCCGACCGCGACCCGAGGCGGCGCGGCGTCTGCCGCGCTCAGCCGGCATGGCACGCCTCCCGCGCCACCACGAGCAGTGTCATGTCGTCGTAAGGCTCGGCATCGGCTGCAAAGGTCGCGAGCTCGCTCACGAGGTGCGCCAGGACCCCGTCGCCGTCGGCGGGGGCAGCGGCGAGCGCTGCTTCGAGCCGCTCCACCCCATACATCTCCCCGCTGCGCGCGCGGGTGTCCGTCACCCCATCGGAGTAGACCAGAAGGAGATCGCCCGGCTCCAGCTGGACCGTGCGAAGGTCCCACGAACCTTCGCGGAGGGCTCCGAGGGGGAGCCGGTGGCGGGGGAACGGCAGCGTCGTGACGATCCCGCTGCGCCGGCGCACGAGGGGCGCTGGCTGGCCGGCCAGGGCGTAGGTCACCCGCCCTTCGGCCTCCAGCAGCAGGTACGCCAGGGACACGAACAGGCGCGGTTGCGGCCGGTACAGGTTGCGGTTCGCCATCTCCATGATGCGGGCGGGCGCAGCGCCGGCCAGGGCGGCAGTCTGCAAGATCTCGCGCGCCGCCACCATCAGCATGGCCCCTGCCACGGACTTGCCCGACACGTCTCCCACCACCACCGCAAAGGTCCCCTCCCGTGGTCCGACGAGGGCATCGTAGAAATCGCCGCCGACCTGGCGGGCCGGGATGCAGCGACCGACCACCCGCCAGCCGTCGTGGCAGGGAAGCGTCGCGGGGATGAGGGAAAACTGCACGCGGCGTGCGATCTCCAGCTCCTTCTCCAGTTCGAGCTGCTGGGTCCGTTCCTCCAGGAGGCGGGCGTTCTCCATGGCCACCGCCCCCTGGTTGGCCACCGTGTTGATGAGCTGGAGGTCGTCGGACGTGAACTCCTCCCCCGACTTCTTGGGGCCCACCACGAGGAGGGCGTGGAGGGTCGCGCGGCTGGCCAGCGGCACCAGCAGCCGAGCGTCGCCGGCACCGAAGCGAGCGAGCAACTGGCGACAGGAGGGGTCGAGGGTCTTGAGCGGTTCGAGGACGGCCAGGCGGGTGGCCTTGCCGATCCGGCCGAGCTCCCGCACCAGGAGTGACCCTGCCGGCAACTCCTCCGGCAGCGCCACCTCCCCCACCAGGTGGAGTCCGCCCCGCCCCTCCCTGCGGTACAGGGCCACCCACTCCAGGTGGAGCACCTGCGACAGACGGGCCGTCAGCAGCTCTTGCAGCCCCTCGCGCGAGAACTCCCGCACCAGCGCCTCGCTGATCTCCTCGACGGCGCGGCGTGCGTCGTAGACATCGCGGAAGAAGAACCGGTCCACCGGCTCCTGGAGGCGTCGCCGCAGGGGATCGAAGAGGAGGACGATGGCCACCGCCAGGACCAGGGGGAAGAAGGGCGACTGGCCCACGGTGACGTCCCGGAACAGGAAGTTGAAAAGGGCGATGCCGACGGCGTAGGAGGCGGAGACCACGGCTGTCGTCGCGGTGTAGAGCAGGGAGCGGCGGACGATGACGCGGATATCGAAGAACTGGAAGCGGACGATGGCGTACGCAAAGGTCAGCGGCACCAGCACCAGGGGCAGTACACCGGTGAGCACGTAGCGGTCGTCGTTGAGGACCGAGGGAAAGGCGATCCCGAGGATCAAGAAGGGTGTGACGCCCACCATGGTCCCGGCAAAGACCGTGGCGATCTGCCGCCGTTCCCGCCCCCCCGCCGCCTGCAACAGCGAGGCAAGGAGGGCCAGAAGCCCCAGCACCAGGTAATCGCCCATCAACACCCAGCTGGTGATCGGTGCGCCCGACACCATGCGCACGCGCACGTCGAACAGTGGCGCCAGCACCACGGTCACGGCAAAGAGACTCGGCGGCAGCAGGTAGAGGAGGGTGAACAGGTGGGGGGAGCCGTTGAGAAATCGTTCCAGCCGCGCGAGCCAGGACGAGGAGCCGTCCCGGCCGCTGGCGGGCGGGGCGATGGTGAGGGTGAGACGCCGAGGAAAGACGAGGAAGAAGTGCAGGAACGCCGCCGGCAGGGCGAGCAACGACAGGGTCCCCGTCGTCAGCACGACCCCGTCGACCCACGAGTAGGAGGCGGGGCGGAGGCGACAGACCAGGAAGAGGAGGAAGAGGGTACAGAGGATGAAGAAGACGTGGGAGGGCGAGCCCGGCGGCGCGTCGGGGCGCTGGAGGAGCACGTACAGACCCGTGACGAAGAAGAGGAGTCCCAGAACGCACGCGTACAGGTAGAGGGGTGTGCCGAGGGAGCGAGGGCCCAGGGTGACGTCCAGCTCCAGGAGCTCGCCACCCCGCTCCACCAGGTACGGCACCGTCTGACCGATGCGCTGCAACTGCAGGGCGCGGGCCGCCTCGGAGGGGCTGCGGACGATGATCCGGGCAATGCCGACGATCCTGTCGCCGCTCGTAATCCCCGCCGCAGCAGCGCCGGAGTGCTCCAGCACGCTACGCACCGTGAGGTCGCTGCGACCCGCGTCCAGCACCACCCCGTCGTAGGGGCGAGGCAGGAACATGTCCAGGATGGACAGACCGGCCACCAGCAGGGCAACGACGCCAAAGACGAGGATCGGCAGGGCCCCCGAGGAGGCGAGGCGGCGCATACGCTCGACCACAATACTACGAGTGCTCTGCCCACCGGTTCGCGGTTTCTACCCCGCTGGTAGAATGCCGGCGTGTCGACAAGCCGGTTCATCACCTTCGAGGGCATCGAGGGCAGCGGGAAGACGACCCAGCTCGACATGCTCGCCGAGGCCTTGCGAGCGGCGGGGCACCGGGTGGTGACCACCCGCGAACCGGGAGGTACCCCTTTGGGCGAGCGACTCCGCGAGCTCCTCCTCGACCCCGCAAGCGACCCGGTTCCCCTGGCCGAGCTGTTCCTCCTCGAGGCCGCGCGCGCCCAGCTCACCCTTCGGGTGATCCTGCCAGCCCTCGCCGAGGGCGCCGTCGTCCTGGCCGACCGCTACGCCGACTCCTCCCTGGCCTACCAGGCGGGGGCGCGGGCCGTGCCGTGGGAGACGGTGACGTTGCTGAACAGGCAGGCGTGCGGCGCGGTGGTACCGGACCGCACCGTGGTGCTCGAACTGCCGGTGGCCACCTCCCTCTCCCGGGCGCGGGAGCGCTCGAGCACCACCCCGCACAACCGCCGCTTCGAGGACGAGGCCCTCGCCTTTCACGTCAAGGTGGCCGAGGCGTACCGGCGCCTCGCCCGCCTCGAACCGCAGCGGGTGCGCCTGGTGGACGCGGCGGGCTCACGGGAGGTGGTGCACGCGCGCGTGCTCCAGGCCCTCGCGGGAGTGCTGCCGTGAGTTCGCTCTGCCCGTGGCCCGACGAGTTCATGCTGCCGCGGGCGTGGGCGGGCATTCAACGCCTGCTGCATCGCTGCCTGGCCCTGGCCGGGGAGGACGCCCTGCCCCACCCGCTGCTGCTGCTGGGAGAACCCGGCCTCGGCCGCGAGGCCTTCGCCCTCGAGCTCGCCGCGGGGCTCATCTGCCCCGATGGCGGGGGGCTCGACTGCACCTGCCGCTCGTGCGCGCGCCTGCGCCGGTGCGTGCACCCCGACCTCGAGATCGTCGGCGTCGCGGCGGGCAGCCAGGAGATCAAGATCGAGCAGGCGCGCGAGATCGTCAAGCGGCTGCCGCAACTGCCCTTCGAGGGGCGACGACGGGTCATCCTCCTGACCTCGGCCCACACCCCACCCTTGAACGTCGACACGGCGTCGGCCCTCCTCAAGGCCCTCGAGGAGCCCCCCCCGCACGTTATCTTCCTGCTCCTCGCCGCCAATCCGGCGCGGGTCATCCCCACCGTCCTGTCTCGCTCGCTGCGCCTCCGCATCCCCCCGCCCACCGAGGAGGAACTGCGTTCGTTCGTGGCCGACCTCCACGCCGTCGACGAGGCGCAGGCAGAGACGCTCGTGGCGCAGCTCGACGGCGACCTCCGGCTTCTCGTCCGCAAGGATGGCCGGTCGTTGCCCGCGGTGCTGGAAGACCTCAGAACCCGGCTGGCCGACGCCCTCGCCGGCGACACCCTGGCGCTGGTGACGGCCGCCGCCATGGTGCAGCGGCTCCCCCGCGGCTTCCTGCTCGCCGTCTCCGCCCTCCTCTCGGGGCTGGCGAGCACCCCGGTGGACGGGCAGGAGGCCACCCTCGACGCCGCTGCCCGGCTCCTTGTCGCGGCCCGTCGACGCGAGATCCTCCGTCTCACGCCGGAGGCTGCGGCCTGCGCGGCCCTCAGCCCCCTGGTCCTCGCCGCGCGGCGGCGAGCCTCCCCGGGGGGGCACGCGGCAGCAAAAAAGGTGAACCGCCGGACTCTGCCGGCGGTTCGGTGAAGAAAACGGGAGGTCGGTGGTTTCAAGCCTGTTTGGTTGGCCTTGGTTGGCGGGTACAACCCTGATAGGCAATCACAGAGTGGCTTATCAGTGATGGGTTTGCTTGATAGGTTGCTTGGCCGCCGCCTCCCTCCTAACGTATCCTTGACGTATTCTAGTGCCTCGGAGCCGACTTGTCCAGCCCCCGCGCTGCCTCGCGTGCCATTCGGTCGAAGTGGTTGCCGAGTGGCGAGTTGCGGTCGTCGCGTCGCTCACGCGGGGAGCGGCGGACAGGGCCAACCCAGGACGTTCGAGCCTCCCTCGGGCAAGGGCGACGGCGGTCCCCGTGGCAAAGCGGAGCACGCGCGGCTCGAGGGGCAGATGTCTCGAGGTTCTCCTTCCGCACTGCCCCGACCGCGGCGCTCTGCTCGGGGGCGCTCACCTCCCGCTCCCGGTGCGAGGGGGGGCCGGCAGCAGCCGCGCCGCGCATCCCTCGCCCCGACCGGCGGGGCAGGTGATTCTCGCAGCGCGCCACGCTAGACTCGTGCCATGAGTCACGCCGTTCGCATCTCCCGCCACGGTGGTCCCGAGGTGCTCGAGTGGGAGGAGGTCGCCGTCTCGCCGCCTGGGCCGGGCGAGGTGGTGCTCCGCCATACCGCCGTTGGCGTGAACTTCATCGACATCTACCACCGCAGCGGCCTCTACCCCCTGGCCCTCCCCTCGGGACTGGGGCTCGAAGCTGCGGGGGTGGTGGAGGCGGTCGGGCCCGGCGTCGAGGAGGTGGCGGTGGGCCAGCGGGTCGCCTACGCGGGCGGACCGGTGGGCGCCTACAGCGAACGTCGCCGCTTCCCCGCCGAGCGCCTCGTTCCCCTCCCCGACGACATTGCCGACCTCGACGCAGCCGCCATCCTGCTCAAGGGGATGACGGCCGAGTACCTGGTGTGCCGTGCCTTTCCCGTGCGCGCGGGGCAGGTGGTTCTCGTGCACGCGGCGGCGGGGGGCGTTGGACTGCTCCTCTGCCAGTGGGCCAATCACTTGGGCGCTACGGTGATCGGCACCGTTTCGAGCGAGGAGAAGGCGGCGCTGGCCAGACGGCACGGGTGTCACCACACCATCGTCTACACCCGCGAATCGTTCGTCGAGCGGGTGCGCGAGCTCACCGACGGGGCGGGGGTGGCGGTGGTCTACGACTCGGTGGGGCGGACGACCTGGGACGGGTCCCTCGACTGCCTGGCCCGCCGCGGGACCATGGTCTCCTTCGGCAACGCCTCGGGCCCCGTCGAACCCTTCTCCCCCCTCCTGCTCTCGGCCAAGGGCTCTCTCTTCCTCACGCGTCCGACCCTCATGGACTACACGGCCACCCGGCACGAGCTTCTCGCGAGTGCCGAAAGCCTCTTTGCCGTGCTGCGTCGTGGCGCGGTGCGGGTGACGTTGCACGGCACCTACCCCCTCGCCGAGGCCGCCGCCGCCCACGCCGAGCTCGAGGGGCGGCGGACCACGGGCTCCCTCGTCCTCCTGCCCTAGCGGTTCCTCCGCCGTTGGCGTCGCGTTAGGATATCGGCATGAACGTCCTCCTCGGCGTGAGCGGTGGGATCGCCGCGTACAAGGTCCCGGAACTCCTGCGTCGTTTCCAGAAGGCAGGGCATCGAGTGGCCGTGGCCCTCACCCCGGCGGCCCAGCGCTTCGTCTCACCCCTGGTGCTGCGCACCCTGGCCGACGGCCAGGTGATGGAAGACATCTTCGCCGAAAGCCCCGGCGTCGGGCATGTGGCCCTCGCCGACTGGGCCGACGTCATGGCGGTGGTGCCGGCCACCGCCCATACCCTGGCGCGGCTCGCCCACGGCATGGCCGACGAACCCGTGTCCCTGTGTTTCCTCGCCACCCAGGCACCAAGGATCGTCTTTCCGGCCATGAACGTGAACATGTGGCGCGACGCCGCCACCCAGGAGAACGTGGCTCGCCTGCGCGCCCGGGGTATCGAGGTCGTCGAACCGGCCGAGGGCGAGCTGGCGTGCGGCTGGGAAGGGGCGGGGCGCCTGCCGGATCTCGACGCCATCGTGGCGGCCACCACGGCGCTGGTGGCACGGGCGTCCGATCTCGCCGGTCTCCACGTAATGGTGACCGCCGGCCCCACTCGCGAGTTCCTCGACCCGGTGCGCTTTCTTTCCAACCCGTCCACGGGAACGATGGGGTTCGCCGTCGCTGCCCGCGCCGCCGCCCGGGGCGCGTCGGTACGCCTGATCGCCGGACCCAGCACCCTGCCAACCCCGGCCGGGGTACGGCGGCTCGACGTGGTCAGCGCTGCCGAGATGCGCGAGGCGGTGTTCGCCGAGCTCGCCCGGCAGGAGGCGGACGTCTTCGTGGCGGCAGCAGCTGTGGCCGATTACCGCCCGGTCGAGTCCTCGCCGCACAAGGTCAAGAAAGGCGAGGGGACGCAACACCTGGCGCTCGAACGAACCCCGGATATCCTCGCCGAAGTGGTGCGCCGCTTCCGCCCCCCCGTCCGTGTCGGCTTTGCCGCGGAAACCCAGGACATGGTGGCCAACGCCCGGAAGAAGCTCCTCGAGAAGGACCTTTCCCTGGTGGTGGCCAACGACGTCTCGCCGGGAACCGCGGCCTGGGGCGAGGGCCCCACCACCGTCTGGCTCGTGGAGCGGGAGGGTGAGGCGGTGCCCCTCGTGGGGGTCTCCAAGCTCGCGGTGGCCGACCGCATCCTCGATGCCGTGCGCCGCCACCTCGGCGCCGCCCCCCGAAAGCGCCGCAACGGCGGTCCGGCCGCTACTCGAGCTCGAGCACGTAGTCGGCGACGGCGCGGTATTGCGCCTCGGTGAGGGCAACGGCCGGCATCTCCGGGTAGTCGGCGCGCCTGCGCCCCGGCTTCTTCACCCAGGCGACGAGACCGTCGGGGTTGCCGCGGTAGATGCCGGCGATCTCCGTGAGCGGCGGGCCCACCAGGCGGGTGGTGCGGGCGTGGCACCCCATGCACACGGCCTTGAAGATGCGCTCGCCCGGGGATGCCGCCGCTTCTTCCTTGAGGCGCTGGGTACCGCTGGCAGCGCGCATCTGGGCAGCCAGCACCTTGCCGGCAAACGCCTCGCTCGCCGCCGCCACCAGGGCGCGGTGGACGGCCAGGGCGCCCTCGCGGTAGAGGTGGCGCCCCCACCCCATGAAGGTCACCGTGCCGGCCAGGAGCACCATCACGGTGGCGTAGCGGCCGACCCAGGAGGCGTTCGGGGCCACCACCTCGCGCCACAGCAACCAGGTGGCGACGAGGGCCAGGACGGCGCCGGCCAGGATGTTGAGGACCATGGTCCACCCGACCCCGGCGGCAGGCAACGTGAAGAGGACGAGGGGGCCCGCCACGAACTGGGCGAGGGTGGCGGCCAGGGCGATGGACAGGAAGCGGCGACGCAGCGCCGCCCTGTCCATGCCCGGGAGGCGAGCCTCCACCGGAAAGGTCCGCCGGCCAAAGTAGCCGGCCAGCACGAGGGCGCTGACGGCCACCGAGGCGAGGAGGAAGTGGAGGTAGCGCGGCAGGACGTTGGGCAGCCCGACCGCCGACAGGAACCCCCGCACCGACGGCCAGTGCGCCGGGAACAGCATCAGGTTGATGTTGGCGAGAAAGATGAACGGCACGAGGAGGAAGAGCAGCGCGGCGAACGCACCGATGGCCAGGTGGAGCCCCTTTGCTTCGGCCAGGGTGTCCCAGGAGTACTTGTGGGCGTAGCTCAGGAGGAAGGCGGCCACGACCAACGGCACGATCATGATCCAGGCCGAGCCGGTGAGGGCGTTGGCCGAATAGAAGTAGAGGGTGTAGAGGACGTTCATGAGCAGCAGCGGCCCGACGCCGAGGACCACTGCCAGGCTCTTGTTGACGGTGACGGTGGCGGCGATCTCCCGGGCCAGCCGGTCGAGGGGCGGGTTGCGGCGACCGGCGAGCTCGAAGGCCACTGCCAGGAGGGAGCCGCCCACCATGAGGTTGACGAAGAGGATGTGGAGGAGAAACAGGACGACGATGGCCACGGCGGCGGCGGTCGGGGCGATGGGGAGGGGGAGGGGAAGGTCGCGAGGGACAGGTACCGGGCTCATGGCTCGCTCCCGGCCGACGGCGCGCCGCTGGCCGGCGCGTCGGGCACGACGATGCCGGCACGCTGGGCCCCCTCGAGGGGCTGGCTCTCCGTCGGCAACGACACCAGAAAGTCGGCAAGGGCGCCCGCCTCCTCGTCGCTGCCCGGGAACGGCGGCATGTAGGGTCGGACGTTGTGCATGGACAGGACGTACGCCTTGACCGTGTCCCGCGCCCACGGCGGCCGCCCGTAGAGGTTGCGGAGCTTCTCTTCGACGCCGTTGACCCCGCGGGTCGTGTGGCACCGGGTGCAGGCGAGGAGGAAGACGTCACGCCCGGCCGTACGCCGATGGTCGGCGCCGATCCTCCGGCTGGTCGCATAGGCCGCATGGGCCAGCAGGCCCTCCTCCTTCAGCAGCGGCAGGTGCGCCAGCGGGATTCCGTTGGCGTACATGTAGGTGCCGATCACGAACGGCTTGCGGATGAACTCCCGCACCCGCTCGAAGGTCCCGAGCAGGGCGAGGGTGCACACGAACGGGAGAACCGCCACGAGCCGAGGGACCCAGGCGGGGCGAGCCGCCGCCAGACCGGCCACGCCCAGCACCGCCGCCACCATGGCCGCCAGGACCGCGAGCAGCGTGCCGTACCAGGAGGTGAAGGTCTGGGTCGCCACCGCCACCGGGGCGTTGCCCAGCATCCAGGCCGGAATGACCGCCCGGTACCAGAGCGCCCCGGCCACCAGAAGCGGCAACCAGGCCAGCGTCCACGCCGCCACGGCGCGCGCGAGGGCGTGCCTGAGTTCCGGCGCCTGCCTGGCGAGGAACGGCACCAACGCGAGGGCCAGGGTGCCGGCGGCGACCATCGCCAGGGGCGTGCGAAAGGCGAGCTGCGGCAGGTAGATCGGGTTGGCGAGGGCGGAGATGAAGCTCTGCGCTACTGGCCAGTTGCCTGGGTCCATCATGAATCCGAGGATGGCCGTGATGATGGCCATCGTTACCCACGAAAGGGCCGAGAGGGCCACGCCCAGGGCGATGTGGGCTGCCTTTCGCGCGGCCATGCGCTGCCAGGTGAGGGTGTACGCCATGATGGCGAGCACTTCGCAGACGAAGACGATCCACTCGAGAAACCACGCCCAGAAGAACACGCGGATCAGCGAACCGATGGCCGCCGGGTTGACGAGGGAGACGGAAAGCCAGATCCCCACGCCGGTGAGGGCGCCGACGCTGGTGGTGACGATGAAACACACGAGCAGGATGCGGTAGGCGAGCCGGTCCCATTCCCCGTCGCGCCGCCGATGGCCGAGCCATTCCAGGAGGGTGACCAGCGGCATGGCTCCCACGGCCATGGCGTGATTGACGAAGACGTGGAGCACGGCGATGCCCGCGACGAGCATGCGATTGCCGAGAAAATCCAGGTGAAAAACCGGGAAGTCCATGCTGTCGCGCCCCTCCCTTCCCCGCGGCGCCATCTCCTGCCCAGGAGGTCTCTACGCCCGGCGCGAAGCCTACCACAGGGGCACGCGCCGGCCTTTGCCACACCCCCCGCGCGGGCGAACCCCCATCCCCCGCACGCCGCCCACCCCCCACCCTCGGGGGTTCTCTCCTCCCCCTCTCCGCCTCCCCACACCACCGCCCTGCGCCAATTCACCATCATCTGAGCTTGGAGGGAAGCACTTGGATGACCGGCTGGCGGAGAGGGGGGGATTCGAACCCCCGGTACCGGTCAACCCGGTACAACTGCTTAGCAGGCAGCCCTGTTCGACCACTCCAGCACCTCTCCGCGCTGGCCTGCACACTCTAGCGCCCCGACAGGGCGGCGGCAACCCCTCCCGACGACTTCAGCGCCCCTGCTTGGCCTGCTCCTTGGCCCACGGGTCCTTGAGGCGTACCGTGCGGTTGAACACGGGGCGGGCAGGCGACGTGTCCGGGTCCACGACGAAGTAGCCGAGGCGCTCGAACTGGAAGGACTGCCCCACGGCGGCGTCGGCAAGAGATGGCTCCACCTGGCACCCCTGGAGGATCTCCTCCGACCGGGGGTTGAGGGCCGCTCGCCAGTCGGCCCCCCCTCCCACATCGTCCGGGTTCGGCTGGGTGAACAGGTGGTCGTACAGCCGCACCTCGGCCTGCTGCGCGTGGGGGACCGAAAGCCAGTGGAGGGTCGCCTTCACTTTGCGCCCGTCCCCTGCTGCGCCACCGCGGCTCGCCGGGTCGTAGGTGGCGCGCACCTCGACGATGGCCCCGGCCGCATCGGTGACCACGTCGGTGCAGCGCACGAGGTAGGCGGAGCGCAGACGCACCTCGTTGCCCGGGTACAGGCGCCAGAACCTGGGCGGCGGTACCTTGCGCACGTCGTCCGCCTCGATCCAGAGCTCGCGGGTGAAGGGGAGCTTCCGGGTTCCGGCCGTCGGGTCCTCGGGATTGTTGGGCAGGTCGAAGTACTCCACCGTATCGGCCGGGTAGTTGTCGAGGATCAGCTTGACCGGCCGCAGGACGGCGAACCGGCGGGGGGCGCGTGCGTTCAGGTCCTCGCGCAGGCAGTGTTCGAGCAGCGCGACATCGACCACACTGTCGCGCTTGGCCACGCCGATCCGTTCGGCAAAGGCGCGGATGGCCGCCGGGGTGTACCCTCGTCGCCGCAACCCAGAGATGGTCGGCATCCGGGGATCGTCCCACCCGCGTACCACCCCTTCCCGCACCAGTTCGAGCAGACGCCGTTTGGACATCACGGTGTAGGTGAGGTTCAACCGCGCGAACTCGATCTGTTGCGGGTGGTAGATGCCGAGGGCATCGAGGAACCAGTCGTACAGCGGCCGGTGGGCCTCGAACTCCAGGGTGCAGATGGAGTGGGTGATCCCCTCGATGGAGTCCGACTGGCCATGGGCCCAGTCGTACATGGGATAGATGCACCAGGCGTCGCCGGCGTGGGGGTGGGGGGCGTGGAGGATCCGGTACATGACAGGGTCGCGCATGTTGAGGTTCCCGTGGGCCATGTCGATCCTGGCCCGCAAGGTCCGCGCGCCATCGGGGAACTCGCCGGCCCGCATGCGCCGGAACAGCTCCAGGTTCTCCTCCACCGACCGCTGCCGGTGGGAACAGGGCACGCCAGGCTCCGTCAGGGTGCCGCGCATGGCCCGCACCTGCTCGGCGGAGCAGTCGCAGACGTACGCCTGTCCTTGCCGGATCAGCTGCTCGGCCCACTGGTAGAGCTGCTCGAAATAGTCCGACGCGTAGTACTCGTGCTCCCCCCAGTCGAACCCCAGCCAGCGCACATCGCGCTTGATGGCGTCGATGTACTCCTGCTCCTCCTTCAAGGGGTTGGTGTCGTCGAAACGCAGGTGCGTCCGCCCACCGTACTTGGCCGCCAGGCCAAAGTTCAGGCAGATCGACTTGGCGTGGCCGATGTGCAGGTAGCCGTTGGGTTCCGGCGGAAAGCGGGTGACGATCGTGGCGTGCTTGCCGGCCGAAAGATCGGCCTCGATGATCTCCTCGATGAAGTTGGGCCCCGGTGAGGGGGCGGCGGCAGGAGCCACGTCGACTCCGCCGGCCTTGTGTTCGTCTCTCATTCGTACCCTTCCCCCATCCGGCGATGCCGGGTTCGACGATGGTAGCACTCCAGCCTCGCCCACCTGCTACCGGCCGTCGGCCGCCCTTCCTCTTGCGATACTGCTCGGGGGGTCGTAGAGTGGACCGACAACAGGAGGGCCCAGCGGGGCCAAGGAGGGAAGGGATGCAACGAGTCCTGCGTGCGTGCGTGGTGATGTTCCTGGTCGGCCTGCCGGCGGTGGCGGGTACCCTCGAGGGGGTGAACCTGCCGGATACCGTGACGGTGGACGGTACGACCCTCCAGCTCAACGGGATGGGGGTGCGGATCAAGAGCGTCGCCTTCATCAAGGTGAAGGTCTACGTGGCCGGCCTCTATCTCCCGGCCAAGTCCAAGGATGCCGGCGCCATCCTGGCCGCCGACGAACCGCGCCGCCTGGTCATGCACTTCCTCTACAAGGAGGTGGAAGCGGACAAGCTCGTCGAGGCGTGGCGCGAGGGGTTCGCCAACAACTCCGGCGCGTCCCTTTCCGCCCTCAAGGACCGACTGGATACCTTCTGCGCCCTCTGGCCAGCCATGAAGAGCGGCGAGACCGCCGTACTCACCTACCTGCCCGGCACGGGCACCAAGGTGGAGATCAAGGGCAAGGAGGTCGGCGTCATCCCCGGCAAGGACTTCGCGGATGCCACCTTCGCCATCTGGCTGGGGCCCAAGCCGCCCAATCCGGAGCTGAAGAAAGGGCTGCTCGGCCAGTAGACCCGCTCGTGAGGTGCACGACACGCGCGTGCGGCACCTACCGCACGCGCGTGTTGCTCGTTCCCGCCCCGGTCAGCTCTTTTTCGTGAACGCGTCCTTCGGCGCCTTGCACGTGGGGCAGGTGGCCGGGCGGCAACGCGCGTCCACTTCGGTCTTGCATTTCCCGCAGACCCATGTCGGCATGGTCGCTCCTCCTTCCCCCGCCATTGTCGCCCCGACCGCCTCGCCGACGCAACCTCGCCCTAGCTGCAGCCGTGCACGGTGCCGCAGTTGGTGCACTTGTAGCAGGCGCCGTTGCGCACCATGACCATCCCGCAGGTGGGGCATGGCGGTGCGTCCGCCTGATTGACGAAGAGACTGGCGCCGTTGCTACCTTCGAGGGGCAGCGGGGGCTGTTGCGGCTGGGGCAGTACCCGCTCCGGCGGCTCCTCCTGGAGGACGGGCTGCACGCCCACTGCCGCCTGTTCCTCGGGCGAGAGGAACTTCGAGGCCATCCAGCGGAAGATGTAGTCGATGATCGATTTGGCGTACGGGATCTGGGCGTTGTTGGTCCACCCCGACGGTTCGAAGCGCAGGTGCGAGAACTTGTTGACCAGGAACTCCAGGGGCACGCCGTACTGGAGGGTGAGGGAGATGGCGGTGGCGAAGGCGTCCATGACGCCGGAGAGGGTCGAACCTTCCTTAGCCATGGTGATGAACAGCTCGCCGGGCTTGCCGTCCTCGTAGAGACCGACGGTCACGTACCCTTCCTGCCCCTCCACCGAGAACTTGTGGGTGATGGCGACCCGTTCGTCGGGGAGCTTGCGGCGCACCGGCCGAGCCGCCGCGCTGCGTGGCTGGAGATCGGCGGCGGCTAGCGGCTGGGAACCCTTGCAATTGTCGCGGTAGACGGCGACGGCCTTGAGGCCCAGTTTCCAGCCTTCGAGGAACAGCGCTTCGATCTCTCCCGGCGTGGTGTCCTCGGGGACGTTGACGGTTTTCGAGATGGCGCCGGAAAGGAACGGTTGCACCGCCGCCATCATCCGCAGGTGCCCCAAAGGCGGAATGAAGCGCTGGCCGCCCACCGGTTTGAAGGCGCAGTCGAAAACCGGAAGGTGCTCATCGGCCAGACCCGGCGCCCCCTCGATGGTGCCCTGCGCTTCCAGATGGGCGAGGATGGCGGCCACCGCCTCCTCGGTGTGGCCGAGACGACGGAGGGCGCGGGCGACGGTGGTGTTGACGATCTTCATGGTGCCACCGCCGACCAGCCGCTTGACCTTGACCAGGGCCAGGTCCGGCTCGATGCCGGTGGTATCGCAATCCATCATGAAGCCGATGGTGCCGGTGGGGGCGAGGACGGTGACCTGCGCGTTGCGGTACCCGGCCGCACTGCCCAGCTCGAACGCCGCGTCCCAGGCGGCCACGGCCTCGCGGCGGAGTTCGGCCGGCACCCCCCGGGTGGGGAGGCGGTGGGCAGCCTGGCGATGCATGCCGACGACCTCCAGCATCGGCTCCCGGTTCACCTCGAAGGCGGGGAACGCCCCCATCGCCTCGGCCAGCCGGGCCGACTGGAGGTAGGCCTCGCCGGTCATGAGGGCGGTGACCGCCGCGGCGAAGGCCCTTCCTTCCGGCGAGTCGTAGGGCAACCCCTCGGCCATGAGAAGGGCGCCGAGGTTGGCGTAGCCCAGGCCCAGGGGCCGAAAGTCATGGGAGTTGGCGGCGATGCGCGGCGTCGGGTACTGGGCGAAGTCGACGATAATCTCCTGCGCCAGGATCGAGAGATCCACCGCGTGGCGGAACTCCTGGCATCGGAACGTCCCGTCCTCGTCGGCGAAGGCCAGGAGGTTCAACGAGGCCAGGTTGCACGAGGTGTCGTCGAGGAACATGTACTCGGAGCATGGGTTAGACGCGTTGATCCGGCCGGAGGTCTTGCAGGTGTGCCACTTGTTGATGGTGGAGTCGTACTGGATGCCGGGATCGCCGCACACCCACGCCGCCTCGGCCGCCATGCGCAGCAGCTCTCGCGCCCGATGCCGGCCGACCACCTCGCCGCTGGTGACCGCCTTGGTTTCCCACCAGCCATCGTCCTCCACGGCGCGCATGAACTCGTCGGTCACCCGGATGGAGTGGTTGGCGTTCTGGTACTGCACCGAGTCGTAGGCGCCCCCTTCCACGTCGAAGCCTGCCGGGTAGCCGGCGGCAATGAGGGTGTGCGCCTTGCGTTCCTCGTCGGCCTTGCACCTGATGAACTGCACGATGTCCGGGTGGTCGATGTTGAGGATGACCATCTTGGCGGCGCGGCGGGTCTTGCCCCCCGACTTGATGACGCCGGCAAAGGCGTCGAAGCCGCGCATGAAGGAGACGGGACCCGAGGCCGTACCGCCCCCCGCCAGAGGCTCGCGCGACGAGCGCAGGGTGGACAGGTTGGAGCCCGTGCCGGAGCCGTACTTGAACAGCATCCCCTCGACCTTGGCCAGGTCGAGGATGGACTCCATGGAATCGCGCACCGAGTTGATGAAACAGGCGGAGCACTGGGGTCGCTCCTCGATCCCCAGGTTGAACCACACCGGCGAGTTGAAGGACAGCCGCTGGTGGAGGAGCAGGTACGTCAGCTCGTCGGCGAACGCCCCTTCCGACGCGGTGTCGGCAAAGTACCCGCCGAGCCGCCCCCAGGCGGTGAGGGTGTCCACCACCCGCGAGATCAGCTGCCGGACCGAGTCCTCGCGCTCCGCCGTCCCGAGCCTGCCGTGAAAGTACTTTTGCGCCACGATGTTGGTGGCTGTCTGGGACCAGAAGGTCGGGACCTCGACGTCACGTTGCTCGAAGACCACCGAGCCATCCGCACCGGTGATCCGGGCGGTGCGCCGTTCCCACACGACCCCATCGAAGGGGTGGGTGGCCCCGTCGGTGAACACCCGGACAACCGTCACCCCCCGAGCATCGGCACGATTGGCGGTGGCAACAACGCTTGGATTTGCAGACATTCCGACCCCCGTCACCAGTTCAAGTGATACTTGAACTTTCTGGAACGAATCTAGAGCGCCCTGCCCCCCTTGTCAAGGGGGTCACCGCAAGATCTTGCGGTACTCGCACGCCATGACCACAACCTATAGTGCAGGAGGCGTTGGGGATAGGACGGCCCAGGAGCGCTCCCGACGGGGGCGCCGGAGCACGTGCCGGCGCGTGCGGCGCGGTACCTGCCTGGCTTCCCCTCGCCGGCGGCGAGCGTGCCGGAGCCTCCACCGCAGCAGCCAGGCGGCAGAAGAAAGAAAAAGCGGGTACGTTGCCGCACCCGCTGACGGTCGGCCAGAACGGGCTACTTGGCGACTTTCTCCCTGAGGGTCTTGCCAGCCTTGAACGCCGGGTACTTGCGGGCCGGGATGTTGATGGCCTTGCCGGTGGCAGGGTTGCGACCCTTGCGGGCGGCACGCTTGCGGGCAAGGAAACCGCCGAAGCCGGGGAGTGTGACCTTTTTGCCAGCCGACAGCTCGGCGGCGATCAGCCCCTTGCCGCCGTTGAAGATGGCGTCGACCGCCGCGGCGGCCTTGGCCTGCGTCAGCCCCGCCTTCTTGGCGAGCTTCGTGACCAGTTCACTCTTGTTCATGTCCGTGGTCTCCCGCCTTCCCTTACTTGCTGACCTTTTCCTTCAGCGTCTTGCCGGGCTTGAAGGTGGCGTACTTGCGGGCCGGGATGCTGATGGTCTTGCCCGTGGCGGGGTTGCGGCCCTGACGCGAGGAGCGCTTGCGCGTGCCGAAGGTGCCGAAGCCCGGAATGGTCACCTTCCGGCCGGCGTCCAGCTCGACCGCAATGATCCCCTTGCTGGCGTTGAAGATCGAGTCCACCACCTCGGCCGCCTTGGCCTGGGTGAGGCCGACCTTCTTCGCGAGTTTCACTGCCATTTCCGACTTGTTCATGCGATTCCCTCCTTTTCGGCTTTGTGCCTGCTGTATTATTAGGTCCATGGAACGAGTTTGTCAAGGGGCCAAGGGTATTTTGGCCGTCGCGGCGAGTCTGGGGATCGTCAGCGCCGCCATTTTTGCCGCCGCTCCCAAAGATGCCGCGCCGCCGCTGGTGATCCTCGCCCCATGGACGGACGAGCCCTTCCCCAGCATCGCTTTGGCCAACCCCGACCTGGCAGCGTGCCTGGTCATGTCGCCGGCGTGGTGGGAGCTGGTCGGTCCACCTGCCACCCTCCCCTCGGCTGCCCTAGCCGACGACGTGGCCGACCGGCTGCGGGCCGCCCTCGGCAGTGCTGTGCCGCGGCAGCTCACCGTCCACGTGGCCGCCGTCAGCCAGGGTGTGCCAAAGGCCATCGCCCGGCACACCACGGCGCTGCTCCTCGTGCCCCAAAAGCCTCCCCCCGCCGCCACTCAACTGGCGGAGGTCGTGGCCCAGGCGGTCGTGACCGCGCGACTTGCCACGGCCCCGCCCGATCCGCGCTGCAGCGAGCCCCTCCTCGCCCTCGCCGAGGCCACCGTCCACGCGGGCATGACGACGCTCGCGGCACTGCCCGCGAACCTGCGGCCCCTCGGGGAGTGGCTGGACAGCGAGGTTGCGGCCCGGGCCCTGACGGAGGAGGTGGCGGCCGCCCTCGATGGGCGCGCGCCCTGGGCCAACCGGCGCGTCCGGCTCGCCCAACTGGCCCGGCCCTCCGGCAGCGCACCGGCCTTTGGTCAGGCAGCCGCCCGTCTCCTCGAGGCCGCCGGCGAGCCTTCCCGCTTCCTGGCCCGCCCCTTGGGGCTGCTGCTCGCCTGGCGCGAGGCCAAGGGCGACCCCTGGCCCACCATGCCGCGGGTGCTGCGCCGGGCCCTTGCCGACCCTCGCGGGGCAGGTCTGGCCCGGAGCGCCGCGGCGCAGCCAGACGCAGAGCTGGCCCTGGCGCCCGTGAGCCGGGCGGCGGAGGCCGGCGAGTACTCGGCGGCCCTCGCCGACCCCACGACCCCCCTGCGCCTGCGCCTGCGCGCCGCCGCCGGCGTGCGGGGCGCCGGCAGTGGCGCCGTATGCCAGTGGTTCCAGCCGGGAGAGCTGCCCGCCGGGGCCCTCACGGGGTGTCGCGAGGAGGGCGAAACGGGCAGCTTCGTCTACGCCCGCCCTGGACGCGGCGACACCTTCGAGATCCTGGCGCGCTCGCCAACGGGCGCCGAGGTCCCGCTGGTGCTGTGGCCCCGCTGGGTGCTCTTCCCGGTGGGTCTCGGGGGCGGCGAGGAGCTGGCCTTCGTCGATGCCGAAGGGATCTGGTCCGTGGCCCTCGACGGGACCCGGCCGCCCCGCCGCCTCGCCGCGGGCAGCTATCGGTACCTGGCCGTCTCGCCCAACGGCCGGCGGCTGGCCGCGGTGAGCTGGCCGGCGGGGCAGGTGGTGCGGTTGGACGGCAGCACGGCAACGCTCCAGGTCGACGGCCGCGGCGGCATCGCCTGGCTCACCGACGAGGTGCTGCTGGCGAGCGACGGCACCGCCCTCGCCCTCGCCGCCGGCAGCGACGTCCGCGCAAGCCACCTCGACATCCCGGCCACCCGCGCCCTTGCCGCCCACGGGGGGACGGTCGTCGCCCTGGCCGGCGACCCGCCGAGCCGTTCCCTCCTGCGCATCTTCCTGGCCGAACGACGCCTCGAGCAGCTCGCGGCCACCGTGCCGCCCACCGTCGGTCTGGCCGTTTCGGAGGACGGTACCGTCGTCGGCGGCGGGGCAGGACTGTGGTTGTGGCGAGGGGGAAGCACCGTGGAGGTCATCGGCGTCGGGCTCACCCCCGGCCCGGTTCGGTGAGGGGCCTCGGCTCAGGAAGCCGCGCCGCTTGCCAGTTCGCGGCGCAGCTTGAGGTACGACGTGTAGCGCCGGGAGGAGAGCCGGCCGTCCTGGACCGCCCGCTGGACGGCGCACCCTCCTTCGCTGTCGTGGGAGCAATCGGCGTACTCGCACCCGTGGGCGTGGCGCGCCAGGTCGGGGAAGCACTCGTGGAGCCTTCGGGGATCGAGATCCCACAGGCCGAACTCCTTGACCCCAGGGGTATCGACGACGAACCCGCCCCCGGGCAGGGGGAGCAGTTGCGCCGTGGTGGTGGTATGGCGCCCCTTGCCGGTGGCGTCGGAGATGGACCCCTCGCGGAGCCGGTAGCCCGGGTGGATGGCGTTCAGGAGGGCCGACTTGCCGACCCCGGACGGGCCGCAGAACAGGGTGGTGCGGCCGGCCACGCGGCGCTTCACGCCCCCCATGCCGCGAGCGGTGCGGGCGGACACCAGCAGCACGGGATAGCCGGCGTCCTGGTAGTCGCCGATCCAGCTGTCGATGAGGTCGGTCCCTTGATCGATCTTGTTGATGCACACCATGGGCTCGATACCCGCGTGGTGACAGGCGACGAGCAGGCGGTCGAGGAGGCGCGGGGCGGGTTCCGGGTGGCGGGCCGCCATCACCACCACCGCCTGGTCCACGTTGGCGGCGATGAGGTGGGGCCGGCGTTCGCCGGGGCTCTTTCGCTGCAGCGTCGTCCGCCGCGGCGCCACCCCCACCACCACGAGGGAGGGCGGCGTGCCCTCGAGGCGCACGTGGTCGCCCACGACCAGCCGCCGCTCCGCCGGCGCCTCCTCCCACAGGAGTCGGCGCCGGAACGGCACGACAACGGTTTCGCTCCCCACCTGTACCCGCACCAGGGGACCGTGCACGGCCGTCACCACGCCAGTCACCGCTTCTGTCACCGGCAAAGTATATCGCAGGAGACCAGGGTCAACGGCACGACCCCGCGGACCCTCCTCGCCGAGGACGCCGCCGCCGGCCACCTGCACGGCCGGCCTTCGCCTCGCCGGCAGCGTCGCGCCCATGGTGCACGACGCACCGGCTCGAACCACGCCCGGCCGGCGCGTCCTCGTCCCGCCCCGAAACCGACCCCGGGAGGGCTTGACGGGAGAGAGAGATAGACTTGTAGTACCTATGCGTCGGGTGGCGAGCTGGGGTCGCCTTGGTTGGAAGCGTGCGGCATGGGCCCTTGCCCTCGCCACGGCCGCCGTCGCCGCCCCACGCCCAGGTGAGCCTCCCGACCACCTCCAGGACCGCGCCTACTCCGCTCAAGCGCGGGTGGTCTCGTCCGGCGACGGGTGCCTCATGGCCGTCGAGCCACGAGGCTGGGTCCTCGAGATCTGGTCGAGGGACGGCACCTTGCGTCGGCGCGCCCGGCTCCCCCTCGCGCCGACCACCACCCTCGTCTCCCTGGCGGCCCGCCCGACCCGGCTCCTCCTTGCCGTCAGCGATCCGGCCGCCCCAGGGCTCACCGGGGTCGTCATCGACCTTCCTTCGGCCACCCTCCGCAGGCGGGTCGAGTTGCCCTTCCCCCTGGGCCGGGTGTTTGCAGCCCCCCAGGGCTGGCTCGTGGAGGGCATCGGCGCCGGCACGCGGCCCTCCCTCCTCCACCTCGACGACCACGGCACCTTGGGACGCGAGCTCCCGACGCCGGAGGCCGTGTGGGCACGCGCCCAGGCCCTCGGCAAGACCTTTGCCGCGGTGCTCGGCGTGGTCACCTCGGGAGACCGCATCTGGGGGGTGCCGGCCGGCTTCTACGAGTTCTGGAACCTTGCCGCCTCGCCCCCGACCACCATTTCCCCACCCGCCTGTCTCGCCCTCGAGGGGCATCTCCTCGATGGCGCGACGGCGCTCGCCAAGCTTCGTTGGCTGGCAGGCGACGACGGCGACGTGGTGGCGCGTCAGCTCGAGACGGAACTTGCAAGTCGCCTCGGCACGGTGGCAGCAAGAGGTCACGCCGACCCCGCCCGCCGACGGCGGAATAGCTTCTTTCCAGCCGTCTTGAGCGTCGCCTCCGAAGGGTCCACGGTGGCGGTCCTCCTGGATGTCGAGCCGGAACGACCGGCCGGGGGCTGCCGTCTCGACCTGTGGGATCTTGCGAAGGGGAGGCTCGAAGCCGCCGTACCGCTCGCCGGCCCTTGCCCGCGGGCGGTGGCCCTTGCTGCCGGTACGGTGTGGTTGCAAAAGGTCTCCAACCGCCTCGCCCCGCTGCCGCCCGCCGCGCTGCGGCCCCCTCCCCCTTGTGCCACCGGCACCACCAACCCGGTAACCCAGGGAGGCATCCCGTAAACCTGAGGAGGGCTCGATATGTCCCGTGTCACAAAAGGCATCCTCACGATCGTGCTGCTCGCCACCGTGCTCTCGGTGGCCTCGCCGTCCCTCGCCCCGGTGGCGCCGCCGGAGCGTCTCGAGCAGCTACGGATGCCATCGCCGTGGCTCCTCGCCGCCGGGCCGGGCGGCGTGGTCACCGGGTGGAACGCCAGGGAACGGGCGCTGGCGCAGTGGGACGGGGAGGGGACGCTGCGGTGCACTTGCCGGCTCGAGGACATGCGCCTCGGCCACGAACCCGCGTTCGTCTTTGCCGGCCGCCGGGGCCGGGCGCTCCTGGCCTTCTTCGACTTCACCCTCGGTTCGGACAGCACTCGCCAGCTCGCCCTCGTGGATCTGAAGCGCTGCCGCATCGACACGCTCCTCGCCGCAGAAGGGGTGGTACATGCCCTGTCGGCCGCGCCGGAGGGGTGGCTCATGAGTCTGCGCCTCGGCCCTCTCCAGGGCGAGCGCCCCGCCGTGGTCGAAATGGACGACGAGGGTCGGGAGCGGGAGCGGTGGGATCTCGGGGCCAAGGCCACGGCCATCGCCGAAGAGCTGGGCCTTGCGACGTCGGACGTGCCCCGCAACGGTCGTCCCCTGGCCGTTGGCAAGGAGGTCTGGGTGTTGCCCGACCTGGCCTACGAGTTCTGGCGCCCCGCCCAGCGCGGCAGGTCCTTCCGACGGTTGGTGCCGCCGCCGTGCCTGGCCGCCACGGCGCGTGTGCGCTCCCCGGAAGAAACTGCCGCACGGGCGCGCGAGCTCGCCACGCGCTTCCCGGCGCCGGTGCGACAGGCCATCGAACGCCAGGCGGCCGCCGGCACGCTGCCTCCCATGGTCGAGCGGGCCACCCGGGGCGTCGCCGTGCGAGGCAACCTCGTGGCCGTGCAGCTCACCGACCCGAGGGTCGAGGGAGGCGCTCGGGTGGACCTCTGGGACCTCGCGAGCGAGGAGATCCTGGCCGTGGTGGCCATCCCGGCGACGAGCGGCGTGCTGGCCCTGGGTGACGGTTTCCTCTGGCTCACCCAGGAGGGCGAGCTCCTGCGTCGTCTGCCCCTGCCGCCCGTCGACGCGCCGCTGCCCGACCCATGCGCCCTGGTGGCACGCCCATCTCGCCCGGACACGGCAGCGCCACGGACGGCCGAGGAGGACCGTCCCTAGCCGGACGTTCGCATCCCGTCGAGCGCTGAGGCCGTCGCCGTGACGGACGGATGTGCATGACCACCGCCGGCACCGGGGCGAGGCCGTGCAGCAACTACGGCCACGACATCGTGCCGCCCCTCGCCTTCCGACGGTGCCCATTCCGTGATGTCCGGCCCGTTCACCCCTCGCCCGGAAGCGGGGTAACGAGAAGCCACGTGAAAGGAGGACAGACGCGATATAGTGGAGAAATGCCAAGCTCTCATTGGTCGTGCTCGTGGCGGTCGTGGCCTCGACCCTACCTGCAGTGTTGGGTTCGGGCGGTGCTGGGACCTCGGGCGGCCCACAGACGGTAGTCCTTTTCGACGAGGTCAACAGCAGCGGACATCTGCGGGTGGTGAGCCGGTACTGGGAGGGAATGGACCGGACCATCATTCAGGGCGTGTACTTTTCGCCTCAACGACAAACGGCTACGTTAACTTGGGACAGCTGGATTCCGGAGGGGTTTCAGGCGTCCTTTCCCGCTAGTGCGCGAGCCATCGGGTCAGGTCCATGCCCTGCTCGCGTACGCCCTGCAGGACCCGGTAGAGGACCGCGCCGTCGTGGTCGTAGGACTCGCTGCGCATGAACAGCCCCTTGCCGTTGCAGCCCGAGCCATCGAGGCGACACGTCGCGAGCAAGCGCAGGGACGGCGGGCTGGCGTTGGGCCACGGTGCCGGCGGGGCAACGCTGGTGCCGGCCGCCGCTGCCGGGGAATGGACTCGGCAGCAGAGCTCGTCGCCCGTGGATCATCGTCGCCCGAAAAGGGGCCGGAGGGACAGCAGGCACCGCGCCTGCGACCCTCGCCGGGAGGCGCGGGGCGCCGCGGCGAGGCAACGCCGGACCGACTCAGCGCAGTGCTTCCCCCTCGGCGGCCGGGGCGAGCTCGAGCCGGCCGTCGCGGACCGTGAGGGCCACCGTGTCGCCATCGCCCACCCGGCCGGCGAGCACCAGCGCCGCCAGCGGGTCCTGCACCAGTCGCTGGATGGTGCGCTTCAGCGGGCGGGCGCCGAAGTCGGGATCGAAACCCTCCTGCGCCAGGAACTCCCTGGCCGCGTCGTCGGCCTCGAGGCGAATGCGGCGGTCGGCAAGGAGCTCGTTGAGGCGCGCGAGCTGGATGTCGACGATGGCCCGCATGGATTCCGGCCCCAGGCGGTGGAAGACCAGCACCTCGTCGATGCGGTTCAGAAACTCCGGCCGCAGGTGGCGCCGCAGCTCGTCCTGCACACGCTCGAGCAGGCGCTCCCGCTCCTGCTCGCCGTACTCCTGCATGAGGTGGGAACCCAGGTTGGAGGTCATGATCACCACCGTGTTGCGGAAGTCCACCGTGCGCCCCTTGCCGTCGGTGAGACGCCCGTCGTCGAGGATCTGCAGCAGCACGTGGAACACGTCCGGATGGGCCTTCTCGATCTCGTCGAGGAGCACCACCGAGTACGGCCGCCGGCGCACCGCCTCGGTGAGCTGCCCCCCTTCCTCGTGGCCGACGTAGCCGGGAGGCGCGCCGATCATCCGCGCCACCGAGTGCTTTTCCATGTACTCGGACATGTCCAGGCGCACCATCGCCCGCTCGTCGTCGAAGAGGAAGTGGGCGAGCGCCCTGGCGAGCTCCGTCTTGCCCACCCCGGTGGGTCCGAGGAACAGGAACGAACCCACCGGCCGGTTGGGGTCCTTGAGCCCGGCGCGGGCCCGCCGCACCGCCGTGGCTACCGCCCTCACCGCCTCGTCCTGACCGACCACGCGACTGCGCAGCCGCTCCTCCATGGTCAAGAGCTTGGCCCGTTCCCCCTCCAGGAGCTTGGCTACGGGGATGGAGGTCCAGCGCGCCACCACCTCGGCAATGGCCTCCTCGCCGACCTCCTCGTCGAGGAGGGAGCCGAACTCGCGCTGGTGCTCCTCCAGGGTCCCCGTCGCCGCTTCCAGCTCGCGGTTGAGGCGCACGAGCTCGCCGTAGCGCAGCCTGGCCGCCTCTTCGAGGTTCCCCTCCCGCTCGGCCCGTTCCGCCGCCTCGCGGGTCGCCTCGATGGCGCTCTTGACCTGGCGGATGGTGCCGATGATGGCCTTTTCGCGCTGCCAGGAGGCCTTCATGGCGGTGGTCCGCTCGCGGATGGCGGCAAGCTCCGCCTCGATGGCGGCGAGGCGCTCCCGCGCGGAGGGGTCCGACTCCTTGGCCAGGGCGGTCCGTTCGATCTCCAGCCGCAGGGCGGTGCGCTCCAGCTCGTCGATGGGGGTGGGCAGCGAATCGATCTCGAGGCGCAACCGCGACGCCGCCTCGTCCACCAGATCGATGGCCTTGTCGGGGAGGAAACGGTCGGTGATGTAGCGCGAGGAGAGGGTCGCCGCGGCGACGAGCGCCGCGTCGGTGATGCGGACGCCGTGGTGCACCTCGTAGCGCTCCTTGAGGCCGCGGAGGATGGCGATGGTCTCCTCCACCGTCGGTTCGGCGACCGGCACTGGCTGGAACCGCCGCTCGAGGGCGGCGTCTTTCTCGATGTGCTTGCGGTACTCCGAAAGGGTCGTGGCGCCGATGCAGCGCAGCTCGCCGCGGGCCAGGGCCGGTTTCAAGAGGTTGGCGGCATCCATGGCCCCCTCCGCCGCCCCCGCACCGACCAGGGTGTGGATCTCGTCGATGAACAAGATCACCTGGCCGTCGGAGTCCACCACCTCCTTGATCACCGCCTTGAGCCGATCCTCGAACTCGCCACGGTACTTGGTCCCGGCGATGAGGGCCCCCATGTCGAGGGCGACGACGCTGCGGTTGGTGAGGAGCTCGGGAACATCCCCGGCGGCGATGCGCTGCGCCAGCCCCTCGGCCACGGCGGTCTTGCCGACGCCAGGTTCACCCACCAGCACCGGGTTGTTCTTGGTGCGGCGAGTGAGGACCTGCATGACGCGGCGAATCTCGTCGTCCCGCCCGATCACCGGATCGAGCTTGCCCGCCCGCGCGAGGGCCGTCAGGTCGCGGCCGTACTTCTTGAGGGCGTCCACCTTGGACTCGGGGCTGTCGTCGGTGACCCGATGGGACCCGCGCAGCTCGCGGATCGCCTCCACCAGGTGCTCGCGGCCGACGCCGAAGCGGGCGAGGATCCGGGCCGCCGAGGAGGCAGGCACGCTGGCGATGGCCAGGAGCAGGTGCTCCACCGACACGTAGTCGTCCTGGAACTGCGGGGCGAGGGCGTGCGCTGCGCTGAGGACCTCGCGAAAGTCGCGGGAAGGGGCCCCTTCCGCCCCGCCGCGCGCCGACGGCAAGCGGTCCAGCTCGGTGCGCACCTCCTCCCGCACCCGCGCCACCGGCACCCCCACCTTTTCCAGGAGCCGCGGCGCCAGGCCCTCCGGCTGCTCGAGGAGCGCCCAGAGCAGGTGCGTGGGGGTGACCTCGGGGTTGCCCCGCTCGCTCGCCACCTGGACCGCGGCCTGGATCGCTTCCCCGGCCTTGATGGTGTAGTTGCTCCCTGCCATGCTCGCACCTCCGTCTCCGGCGTCTCCAGAGACACCCATAGTATAAAATCTGCGCGTTTGATTGTCAAGTTAATGCGAACAAGATCTGCGTCTCGTACTATCAAGGACTACAGAGCAGGCTCAGACGGCAAGCGTTACCGGCCCCCCCTTGCAACCCCCGCGCCCGTGTACAATGGCGCGCACCACCACCGCCGCGAGGGCAGCGCGCCATGAGGCTGTGGTGCAGGGAGGAGACGGCATGAGCGAGAAACGGTATTCCCCCTTTGTGCCCGCCGACTCGACCATGAGTGAGTTCACGGTTCGGGCGCTGGTCCTCGGACTCTTCATGTGCGTCGTACTGGGTGCGGCCAACGCCTACCTGGGCCTCAAGGCCGGCATGACCATCGCGGCCACGTACCCGGCGGCGGTGATCGGCATGGCGGTCCTCCGCCTCCTGAAGGGCTCGCTGCTCGAGGAGAACTTCGCCCGAACGGTGGGTTCCATCGGCGAGTCGGTGGCGGCGGGCGCCATCTTCACCATCCCCGCCTTCGTCATCCTCCACATCTGGTCGTTCGATACGGTCAAGGACTACCTCCTGGCCTCGGCCCTGATGATCGTCGGCGGGGTCCTCGGCATCATGTTCGTGACCATGCTCCGCCGGGTCATGGTGGAGGACCCGGACCTGCCCTTCCCCGAGTCGGTGGCCGCCGCGGAGATCCACAAGGCCGGCCAGCGCGGTGCCGAGGCGGCGCTGCAGCTCTTCCGCGCCATGGGCGTCGGGGCCCTCATCAAGTTCCTGGCCGACTTTGGCGTGTTTCGCGCCTCCAACGACTTCTTCGTGAAGGTGGGCGAGCTGGGCAAGAGCCTGGTGCGTCTCGGCTTCCAGAAGGACGCCTACTCCATCAAGGGGGTCGGAGGGATGTCCACCATCTCCGCCCCGGCGGTGAGCCCCGCCTACATGGGGGTCGGGTACATCATCGGGCCGCAGCTCGCCGCGCTCAACTTCGCCGGCGGCCTGTTGGCCTGGGGGTTGTTCGTGCCGCTTCTGGTGTTCTTCCTCGGCGGCTCGCTGATGGACTCCTTCGCCGGCGCCAGCGGCGTGGAACCGGGGAGCGAGGCGGCGTGGGCGCTCCTCTCCGATCGCCTGTGGAAGTTCATCGTTCGCCCCATCGCCGTGGGCGGCATGCTGGTGGGCGCCGTCTACACCCTGTTTCGCATGCGCAAGAACCTGGCCGCCGGCGTGAAGCGCTCGGTGGGGGACCTCAAGAAGTCGGCCCAGGCCCACGAGGCCACCTCTCGCGTCGACCGCGACCTCAACTTCCGAGTCGTGCTTCTCGGCGTGGCCACGGTCTTCGTGCTCATGTGCGTGCTGTACGCCTACTTCGCCGGGGTCATCGGCGGCGCCATCACCGCCGCCATCGTCATGTTGATCACCGGCTTCTTCTTCGCTGCCGTCTCCGGCAACCTCGTGGGGATGATCGGCAGCTCCAACAACCCCATCTCCGGCCTCACCCTGGCCACCCTCATCGTCGCCGCCCTCACCATGGTCATCGTCGGCGTGTCGGGGGTGCAGGGCGTGGCGGCGGTGCTGGGGGTGGCGTCGGTGGTCTGCGTCTCGTCGGCGGTGGCCGGCGAGATGCTGCAAGACCTCAAGGTCGGCCACATCCTCGGCGGTACCCCCTGGAAGATGCAGGTGGGCGACCTCATCGGCGTGGTGGTGGCCGGCGCGTTGATGTTCTTCCCCCTGTACGTCCTCCACTTCTCCAACATCAAGCAGGGCGGCACCGGCTTCGGCGACCGCGCCCTCGCCGCCCCCCAGGCGGGACTCATGGCCACCCTCTCCCAAGGGATCGTCGGCGGCGAGATGGCCTGGCCCCTGGTCCTCGTCGGGATCGTCATGGGCATCACCCTCATCCTGGTCAAGGTGAAGAGCCCCATGCTCTTCGCCGTGGGGATGTACCTCCCCCTCGAAACCACCTTCGCCATCTTCGTCGGCGGGGTCATTCGCGCCATCACCGACGCCCTGGTGCACCGTCGCGCCTACAACGAGGCCCAGAAGGCACGGGTAGAGAACGCTGGTGTCCTCGCAGCGTCCGGGCTCATCGCCGGCGAGGCGCTGATGGGCCTGTTGGTGGCGGCAGTGGTGTTCTTCCGCGACGCCGAGTTCTGGAACATCGGCATGCTGGTGCCGGGCTTTGCACCGCCCGGAGTCCTCGCGGTGCTGGTGGCCCTGGCCATTGCCGCGTACCTGGTGTGGGTACCCCTGGGCAAGGCTGGCGCTGCCGACGAGCCGCCGCCACCCACCGCGGTCGTCTGAGGCGTCCGGCCGCGCCGAGGGCAGTCGCCACCTGCCCTCGGCGCGTTGACCGCGTGAACCGTTGTCCGCCACGGAAGGGGGAGGCGTGACCGAGGCGGCGCCGGTGATCCAGATGGGGGAGCGGGGGCGACACCCCGCGGGCCCCGACCGACGGGCGAGCGACACTGCCGTGGCCGTGGCGCGGGCGGGGGGACGGTGCCTCCTCCTCACCCCGTCTCCCGGGGACCGCGAGATGGCCAGCGCCGCGGGCGTGCGCTGGGAATCGCTGCCTCTGCGCACCATCGTCGATGTGGGCTCCATGCGGCGGGTGGCCCGCCTGTCGCGGCGGTATCGCCGCGCAGTCCTCCACACCCACGGCCCCATCGCCCACGCCGTCGCCCTCGGCGCCCTGGCTCTTGGCGGACGGTTCCGGCTGGTGGCAAGTCGCACCACGAGCTTTCCCCTGTCCATGGCGGCTCGCCTTGCCTTCCGAACCCGATGGGTGAACCGGGTGGAGGCCACGTGCGAGGCGGTGCGGCGCGTTCTCGTCGATGCCTCGGGGGTATCGGCCGCGAAGGTGACCGTGGTCTACCCCGGCGTCGACGTGGAGGCCTTCGACCCGCGCCGCGCCCGACCGGCCATGGCCCGCCAGGACCTGGGGGTCGCCCCCGAGGCGCGCCTCGTCCTGCACGTCGGGGCCCAGGAGTGGAAGGGGTGGCGCGAGGCGCTGGCGGCGCTGCCGCACCTTCGCGCCTCGTGCCCCGACGCGCACCTGGTGCTGGTGGGCTCCTTTGGCAGCGGGCAACGCCGCTGGGTCGAGGCGTTGGCGCGCGACCTCGGCGTCGCCGACGCGGTCACGGTGCTGCCTGCCTACCCCGCGCTCACCGACCTCATGGCGGCCAGCGAACTCTTCATCGACGCCTCGTGGGCCGGCAACGGCATCGCCCGCCCCCTGTGCCAGGCGATGGCCATGGGCAGACCGGTGGTGGCGACCCGCTCGGGCGGCTCGCCCGAGCTGGTCGAGGACGGTGTGACCGGTGTGCTCGTCCCGCCACGCGACCCCGCCACCCTGGCTGCGGCGGCCGCTCGTCTGCTCCGCGACACTACCCTCGCCCACGCCCTGGCCGACGCCGCTCGCCAGCACGTGGCCGGCGAATTCACGGTGGCGCGACGGGCCGCCCGTTTGCTGGCGATTTACGAGCAGGCGGGCGGCGACGAGGCAAGGGACCGCGCGGAGCCGGTCAGGCCCGCAGACAGGTGACCCACACCTCCCGGTGGCGCGGGCCATCCAGCTCCACGAGAAAGATGCCCTGCCACCGCCCCAGGGCCAGCTCGCCGTCGGTAATGGGGACACTGACCGATACCCCCACCAGGGAGCTCAAGAAGTGGGCGTCGGAGTTACCCTCGGCGTGGCGAAAGCGGATGGCCGGCACCATGCTCGCGAGCGCCTCCAAGAGGTCGTCGCCGACAGAAGGATCCGCGTTCTCGTTGATGGTGAGGGCAGCGGTGGTGTGGGGGACGAACACGTGGCACACCCCCTCCGTCACCCCGGACCCCGCCACTGCCTCGTGCACGAAGCGCGTCACGTCGATGAGCTGCCGCCGACGTTGCGAGGAGACTTCCACTACGTCCACGGATACCCCCTGCCGCCTGGCCAGTAGAGGGCTCGGTACCCCTCGGCCAGCATCACGACCCGATGCACATAGTCCCACGTTTCGGGGATCTCCAGCGCCTCAACGAACTCCGGCCCGTCGCGCCGGCCGGCCTCCTCCCAGGTGGCGCGGACTCGTCGCTCGCCGGCGTTGTAAGCGGCCAGCGCCGCCACCCACGAGCCGCCGAAGGCGTGCCGCCACCTGGCGAGGAGCAGCCCGCCCACCGTCAAGTTGGTGGCCGGCTCCATGAAATCGTTCCCCACTGCCGCAAGATCCCGGCGCTGCTGCACGAGCTCCCGGGCGGTGGCCGGCAACACCTGCGCCAGTCCCACGGCACCCGCCGCCGACACGGCCCGCTCCACCCACGCCGACTCCTGCCGCACCAGCCCGGCGAGGAGCCATGGGGGCACAGCGGCGCGGGCCGCCGCGAGCTCCAGCTCTTCCCGTCGCGGCAACGGCAGGTACTTTTCCATGAGCGGCCGGGGCAAGCCCTGCCACTGGCCGGTCACGAGGCGCGGCTCTCCCCGCACCAGCAGCGGGATGGCCTCGCTGGGCGGGAGCTCCGCCAGGGACACCAGGGTCAACCACCCGCGGCTCGGCGCCCAGCCGTGCTCCAGATCGGCACGGAACCCCACCAGGACATCCGCCAGCCGACCGAGGCGCAGCAGGTCGCGGCTCCACAGCGGCGGGGGAAGAAGCGCGTCCTGCTCGGCAAAGCGGAGGGCGGGGACCGCTCCTCCCAGGCGGCTGGCGGCCCACAGGGCCGGCAAGTCGACGAAGCCGGCACCGGCGAGCTCCTCGAGGACCGCGTGGCCATCGGCGGCGGCACCGCCCCTCACCGCAGCCCAGAAACGGGCGAGCCGCCGCCCCCGCGTGGTGCGGCCGAGCGTTTCGAGCTCGCGCGCGGGGGGAGCGACACCGCGCGTGGCCTGGAGGAACAGGTAACGGCGAAAGACCCACTCGAAGCGCGGCTGGCGGCGGACCTCCTCGCGCTCTAGGTACTCCCCGGCCTCGCGAAAACGACCGAGTTCGGCGAGGGCCTCGGCGGCGAGCAGCCCCGCGGCACCGCGGTCGACGGCCTGGCGGTCCGTGGCTGCCCCCCTGGCCGCCTGGGCGCAGGCCTCGAAGTGCCGTCGCCGCTCCGAAGCCCCCGCCCGCCAGGCCAGTTGCCGGTAGGCCTCGGCCTCGACGAGGAGGCGATGCGGGCTGTCCCTCTCCAGGCGGCGCGCCCACGCCAGGGCGTCGTTCGGTTGGCGCAGTCGCACGCTGGCCTGCGCGCCTTCGAGGGCCGCCACGGCCCCGGCGCGACGGGCGGCGGTAAGGGCCTCCCTCGCCCGGCCGCTCGCGAGCCAGGCGGCAGCGTGCCGACGCCAGTCGGCGGCGGTGAAGGAAGCGCTCAGGGAGGCGAGCGGCGGCAGCTCGCCTCCCACGAGCAGGGTGGGGAAGTCCAGGGCCAGCTCCGCGAGCGCCTGGCCGTCGCCGGCCCGAGCCAGGACGAGAAGGGCGCGCCCACGCTCCGGACCCGACGCAGGCATGGCGCGCCGCGCCAAGGTGGCGGCCTCGACCACCCGCCCGCGGCGCAGCAACGCCTGGGCGTGGGCGAGCAGCAACTCGCGCTGCTCTTGAGGGGTCGACCAGTCAGCCGTCGCCGCCGCCAGCCACTCCGGACTCGGCGTGTCGGCCCGTTCGAGCACGGCGGCAAGGCGGCGGAGGGCCAGCACCCGTCGGCCCCCCGTCGGGCGTGCCAGGCGAAACGCCGTGCCGGCAGCGGTGGGGGAGCCGGCTTCGCAGGCGTACAGGCCCCACAAGAACGCCGCTCGCCGACGTTCGGCCGGCGGACCGGCAAGGGCGACCTGGAGAAACGCTCTGGCCCGAGTCGCGGCATCCCCCCCTTCTCGAAGGGCCCGTTCGAGCGAGGGCGGCGGCGCCTCGCGGCACCCCAACAGGAGCACACACAGACCGAAGAGGGCAGCGTCGGCGACGCGGCGTCGTCTACACGCCGAGGGCGTCGGGGTCGCCATCCGCAAGGATGCGCACCAGCTCCTCGAAGAAGTAGTTGCTCGTGGCACGCACGTCGGCAGGCACGCGCTGCTCGTACATCTCGCGGGAGCGATCGATGTCTTCCTTCAAGCGCTGGTAGATGTCGCGGCTGGCCCGTCCCTCCTGGACCGCCTGCTCGTTGTACAGGCGGATTTCGGACACCAGCAAACGGGCGAAGCGCTGTGCCTCCTTGTGCTGCTGCTCCTCCTCCGGCGAGCGGACCGCCTCAGCCGCCGCGGCAGCCACAGGTTGTAGGGGAGGCGCCACCACCGGCTCGGCCGCGGGCGGTGCTGCCTCCACCTCCACGGCCGCCGCCTCGGCGAGGGGTGGCGCCGCCACCTCCTCGAAGGGTGTGGGCGCCTCGGCGGGCACATCGACCTCCGCCGCCGCCGGCTGCACTGCCGGCGCTTCCAGCAGGAGCGGCTCGGCAAGGGCAGGCGTCGGAACGGTCGGTCGGACAGCCAGCGTTTCCAGCAACACTCCCGCCAGGTAGGTGAGGAGCTGCAGCGGTTCGTGGACGAGCACGCCGTCGCGAGCGGCCGCCAGGGCAGCGCCCACCACCTTGCCGCGCAGCGACATGGGCACGAGGAGCGCGCGCGACGCGCCCTCGAGCAACGTGTCGAGGGCGGGGTCGACGGCCGCTTCGACGAGGACCGGCGTCCCCTCGGCGGCGAGGGTGAGGGCCCTGGAATCGGCCAGCCGGGCCCGGAAGTTCCGCACCAGCGATACGTCTTCGAAGCCGGCACCGTGCCAGCCGAGCGCCTCCCCATCCCGGAACACCAGGATGGCGCGGGCGCCGCAGAACCCCTCGAGCTGGGAGAGCAGCTCCTTGAGCACCTCCGACTGGGCGCGGCCCGCGTCGAGCTGCCGCACGGCGTCCAGGGTGACGCTGGGCGGTGGCGGCGGCGGCGTCTCGACCTTGAGCAGGCGGGCGGCTGGCGAGAGGGGCAGCAGCATCTCGAGATCAGGCGGCACGACGACTTCGAGGTCGGCGGCGATGCGCGCCGTCGCGTCGCGAAACTGGGAAGCAACCGCCTCCAGCTTGGCCCGCAGCAAGCCAGCGGCCCGCTCCCGCGCTTGTTCGAGCTCCGTCAGCACTGGGTGACGCTCGTCCATGGCTCCTCCTGCCTCTCCACCGCGCAGCCATTATCCGCACCGCAGTCGAGCTATGTCAAGAAAATCCGTTCCTTGCGGAACACCGCAAGCTTTGCTACCTTTTTCACGAGGTGGAAGGAGGTTGCCATGCGGATTGCCAGGTTGATGCTCACCATCGCTGCCGTGGCGGGGCTTGCCGTGGGCTGCGGCGCGAAGAAGGCCAAGGGGCCGACCTTTGACATCGCCGGCGAGTTCGCCAAGGTCACGACCGCACGGGACGCACTCAAACAGGCCAGGAGCAACCTGGAGGCCGTCCGGGGCAAGCTGGAGGCCCTCGCCAAGCTCGACCGCCCGACCCCGGCGCAGTCGGCCGAGAGGGCCCAGCTGGAGGCGGAGCTCAAGCAGGCGCAGAGCGTTTTCGACGAGGCCTTCACCAACGATCAGTCGGCACTTTCGGCGTTCCTCAACGTGGTCCTCAACGACGAGGCGTTGCGCAGCGCGCAAGAGACCCGAAAGGCCCTCGATCTCTACGCCGAGGAGGCGCTCGTCAACGCCAAGGACTTCATGGAGCGGGCCGGCGACTACCGCCGGGCCATCGAGCTCCTGGAGACGGCCGAAGGCTACTTCACGGCGGTGAACCTGAGCCCACCGGCCACCCTCCTGGCCGCCAAGGAAGAGGCCAAGAACAAGCGCTACCTCACCAAGGAGCGCTTCGATCTCCTCAAGAAAGGGATGACCGAGGAGCAGGTCAAGGCCATCACCGGCACCCCGTTCTACGCCAACGTGCGGGAAAACGAGGTGCGAGGCAAGAAGGTGGTGAGCTGGCTGTTCAACCGCCAGGACGGCGAGGTGGCCGGCCTTTACTTCGAGAAGGGGAAGCTGTACGCCCTCAAGTGGAACGTCAAGGAGTGAGCGCACCTTGACCGGATGGGGAGCCGCTGCTACGCTTGCCATCCTTTTCGCGCGGTCGCCCGGCTGCCGGGTCGGCAAATCGAGCGCGGATAGGGGGTGAGATCGCCGCATGCCGACAGTGGTCCACGTCCGGGACAACGAATCCTTCGAGCAAGCGCTGCGCCGCTTCAAGCGCAAGTGCGAGAAGGCCGGGGTCCTGTCGGAGATCAAGAAGCGCCAGCACTACGAGAAGCCGAGCGTGAAGCGCAAGCGCAAGCTCGTCCAGGCGCGGAAAAAGATGCTCCGCAAGCTGGCGCAGCAGAGGAAGGCAGGTTTGCTCTAGGCGACATGATCTCGTCCCTCGCGGCCATCGAGTTGGGCCGCGTGCTCGAGCTGGTTGCCTCCTTCGCCCGCAGCGAGCTGGCACGAGAGCGAGTCCGAAACGCGCTCCCCTGTTTCGACCAGACAGGGGAGCGCATGCTCTATGAGCGTGTCCGCGAGGTGGCTCGCCTGGTGGCGAGCTACGGGCCACTGCCCTTTGCCGGCCTGGACGGCGTGGCGCTCCTCACGGGCGAGACGGCCCCGCACGCCGACCCGCGCACGCTGGCAGCGCTCGTCGTGCTCGTGCGCCGCCTCGTCGAGACGCGCAGGGTGCTCCTGGCCCACCGCGACTGCGGCACCTACCTCGCCTCCCTGGCCCAGCAGCTGCCCGAGCTTGCGCCGCTCCTCGCCTTTTGCGAGCAGCGCCTCGGCCCCGACGGCGAGGTCCTCGACCTGGCCACGCCGGCCCTCGCCCGGGCCCGGGCCGGCCGCGAGCGGCACCGCGCGGCCATTCTCGCTGCCCTCGAGCGACTGGCTCGTCACTTGCGGGGTGCGAGCGGCCCGCCGACGGTGCGGCGGGAGCGCTACTGCCTTCCCGTACCTCTCGCCGAGCGCCAGCGAGTGCCGGGGCTCACCCTCGACGTCTCCACCACCGGCGCCACGCTCTTCGTCGAGCCTTTCGAGGTCGTCGAGCTCAACAACGCCTTTGCCGAGGCCACCGCCCGCGCCCGCGAGGAGGAGGAACGGGTTCGGGGCGAGATCATTGCCGCCTTCCAGCGCTCCCGGAACGAGGTGGTACGAGCGGCCGAGGCCATCGCCGACCTGGACGCCCTCCAGGCGCGGGTGCTCTTCGGCACGCACGCCGGCGGCACCCTTCTCGCCCCCGCCTCGGGCGACGTCCTCCGCCTGCGCGGCGCCCGCCACCCCCTCCTCGACCCTCGCCTCGCCCCGCTGCGGGCGGCCGTCCTCGGCGAGCAGGGGAACACCGGGCCGGTCACTCCCCTCGATGTGGAGCTCGGCCCCGAGCAACGGGTGATGCTCCTCTCCGGTCCCAACGCCGGCGGCAAGACGGTAGCGCTCAAGACCGTCGGCCTGTCGGTGGTCATGGCCCACGCGGGCATCCCGGTCCTCGCCGAGGAGGGTTCGCTCCTCCCCCCCTTGCGGCGCATCTGGTGCCGGGTGGGCGACGATCAGAACGTCCTCGAGGATCAGTCGACCTTCTCCGCCGCCATGACCGCCACGGCCGCCATGCTGGCCGAGGTGGATGGGGAAAGCCTGGTGCTCTACGACGAACTGGGCTCCGGTACGGACCCCGAAGAGGGGGCGGCCCTGGCCGCTGCCCTCCTCGAGGAGCTGGTACGCCGCCGTTGTTGGGTGGTGGCGACGGCCCATCTGCTCACCGTGGCGGCCCACGTGGAGGACGTGCCGGGAGCCGTCAACGCGGCCATGGGGTACGACGAGGCGAGCGGTCGCCCCACCTACCGCTTGACGGTGGGAGCGCCGGGGCGCTCCTGGGGCCTAGCCATTGCCCGGCGGTGTGGACTCCCGGCCGAACTCATCGCCCGGGCCTCGCAACTCGTGTCCGAGAGCTTCCTCGCCATCGACACCTACCTTTCCCGCCTCGACGCCGAACGCCTTCGTGTGGCGGACGAGGCGCGCGCCTTGCGCGAGGCGCGTCGCCACGCCCAAGCCGCCCAGGCGGCGGCCGAGGCGGAGCGGGCTCGCGCCGAAGCGACCCGGAAACGCCTCGAGGAGGCGTTACGCGAGGAGCGGGAGCGGTTGCGGGAGCGTGCCGCCGCGCAGCTGGCGGCAGCCCTCGACGAGCTCGCCAGGGCGCGCGAGCGCGGCGAGCTCCCCGGCAAGAAGCGCCTTGCCGCCATACGCCACGCCGCCCTCGACCTCGAACCCCCCGTGCCTTCGGCGCAGCCCACCGAGGAGCTCTCGGTGGGCGCCCCGGTGCAGGTCGCCGGGCTGCGGGCTCCCGGGGTGATCGCCCGGCAACTCGGGGATCGCGTCGAGGTGCTCGTCGGCACCAAGCGCCTGTGGGTGGACCGTGCCGCGTGCCGCCCCACGGCCGCAGCCCCCCCCTCCTCGCCCACCGTCCACACCACAGCCCCCGAGCCGGCTGGCCCGGTACGCGAGCTCAAGCTCCTGGGCATGACCCAGGAGGAGGCGCGCGAGGCCCTCGAGCGGTTCCTCGATCAGGCAATACTGGCCGGGTCGGGGACGGTGCGGGTGGTCCACGGCCACGGATCGGGGGCGCTGCGCCGCGTGGTGCAGGAGATCCTCAGGCACCACCCTGCCGTCGTGCGCTTCGGCTCGCCGCCCCAGCACCTGGGGGGCACGGGCGTGACCGAGGCCGAACTCGAGTGAGGGGAGTATGGTAGAAGGACGGTGCGCGACTGGGACCTCTCCCGCCCGGTGATCGCCCGCGTCCGGGACGCGGTCGATATCGTCGCCGTGATCGGCGAGGTGGTCACCCTCCGCAAGGCCGGTCGCAACTACGTCGGCCTCTGCCCGTTCCACGGTGAGAAGACGCCTTCGTTTTCCGTCTCGCGGGACAAGGGGACCTACTACTGCTTCGGCTGCAAGCGGGGGGGTGACGCCATCGACTTCGTCATGGAACACGACCGCATCACCTTCGCCGAAGCCGTCGAGCGACTTGCCGCCCGGTTCGGCGTCTCGCTGCCCCCCGCCTCCGCCGAAGCCCGCCGGCGCCGCAGCGAGGCGGAGACGGTGCAGGAAGTCATGGAGGCGGCCCAGGTATTCTTCGCCGCCCACCGGGCCGACGACCGCCCTCGTGCCTTTCTGGAGGGCCGCGGCATCTCCCTGGAGACGGCGGCCGCCTTCGGCCTCGGCTACGCCCCGCCCGAGTGGCGCACCCTCTACGACGAGCTCCGGCGCCGCTTTCCCGAACGAGCGCTGGTGGCGGCCGGGCTCGTCGTGCAGAAAGACACCGGCCGTTTCTGGGACCGCTTCCGCGATCGGATCACCATCCCCATCCGCTCGCCGCGCGGGGCCGTCATTGCCTTCGGCGGGCGGGCGGTCGGCGACGAGTCGCCCAAGTACCTCAACTCCCCGGAGACGGCGCTGTTTTCCAAGCACACGGTCCTCTACTGCCTCGACCGCGCCCTGCCGGCCTTTGCCAAGACCGACCGGGCGGTAGTGGTGGAGGGGTACTTCGACTGCATCGCCCTGCAGGCCCTGGGGGTGCAGGAGGCCGTGGCGACCCTGGGGACCGCCCTGTCGGAGCAGCACGCCCGCGAGCTGGCGCGCAGGGTCTCGCGGGTCGTCGTGTGCTACGACGGCGATGCGGCGGGACGACAGGCGGCGGTGGGCGCCGTGCGCACCCTCCTCGCCGCGGACGTGGAGCCGCTGGTAGCGCTGCTGCCGGAGGGGCTCGACCCGGACGATCTGGCGCGCCGCGCAGGTCTTCCGGGGGTGCGCGAGCTCCTCGACCGGGCGCTGCGCGTGGAGGAGTTCCTCGCCGCGCAACTGGGGGAGAGCCAGCGCGAGCGCCGCGCCAACCTCCGAGAGGTGCTGGCGATCGCCGACAGCTGTCCGGACCCGGTGCGTCGCTTCGCCATCCGCGAGACCCTGGCGGCGCGGGCCGGCGTCCCCCTCGAGGCGCTCGGCGCCGTCCCGGCCCCGCGCGTCGTCCAGCTCGACCAACAGCTCGCCAAGGAGCCGTCCGCCGGCGAGTTGACGTTGTTGCGGCTGCTCCTCCTCGACTTGCCGACGGAACGGCGTCGCGCCTTCGCCGACATCCTCCCCCTCGAGGTCTTCTCGCACGAAGGGGCCCGCCAGCTGGCTGAAGCGGCGGTGCACGCCCTCCGCTCGGGGGAGGGGGGGTCCCTCGAGACGCTGCTGCCCACCCTGGCCGAGGCCGAGGCCCGCCGGCTCGCCGCAGCGCTGGAGCACGTGGCACCCCCCACCCCTGGTGCCCGGCACGACGAAGTGGTCCGGGTGGCCCTGGAGCGGCAGGTTCGCACCGCCCTCGCCGACACCCAGCACGCGCTGGAGGAGGCGCTCCAGCAGGGCGATCAGGACGCCGTGCGGCACTGTGCGGCACGTGTCGCTGCCCTCCAGCGCCTGATCCCCAAGCTCAAGGACATGGGGGCTCTGCGCGACGCGCACGGGCTCGTGGCAGGGCGAGGGACGCGCGACGGGGCCTCAGGGTAGGTCCCGTGTCGGCACCCCTTGAAATTTTTCTTCCCATGACCGAGATTGACGCACGTGGAGCGCGGCGTGAGCCGGCCGCGGGAAAGGTCGAGGTGCCCCTCGTCGAGGGGGTGCACCTCGCGCTCATCATGAGGGAACCTTGGGGCAGACAAAGAGATCCAATGCTCGGCAGGACAGGAGCGCGGCCACGGTCCGCGCCACCAACAAGGGCACCGCGCCGCAGCGGCGCGACATGACGGACGACCAGCAGCCGTCGGGGGGTGAGCCCAGGGGGCTTTCGGACGCCAGGGGGCTGCGCGAGGTGGATGGCGCGGCGTTGAGCGTCGACGAGAAGTACTCGGAACTGCCGCGGCTGCTGGGGCTCGGCCGCGAACGCGGCTACGTGCTCGTCGACGAGATCCTCGAGGTCCTCCCCGACGATATCGCCTCCAACCCCGAGGAGCTGGACGAGATCTACCTCCGTTTCACCGAGAGCGACATCGAGATTGTCGAGAGCCAGGACAAGCTCGCCGCCATCGACGAGGAAGGCGGCGAGCGCAACGACGCGGGAGAGGCGGTGAGCGGCCCCTCGTTGATGGACCCGGCCCTCCTGGAGAAGACCAACGACCCCGTTCGCATGTACCTGCGAGAGATGGGGACCGTCAAACTCCTCGACCGCGACGGCGAGGTGGCCATCGCCAAGCGGATCGAGGCGGGCGAGGCCAAGGTGTTCTGCGCCCTCGCCTCTTCGGCCACCATCCTCGATCTCTTCCTGCGCGCCAACGAGGCGGCCCGCCGCGACCGGCGGCTGGTCCGCGACATCCTGGCGGGGCTCAACAGCGAGCTGGACGAGCGCGGTCGCTCGCGCGTCGAGGACACCAAGAAGCTCTTCCGACGCATGCGCGAGCTCGACGAGCAGTGCAAGCAGCTCAAGGAACGTCTGCGGCGGTGCAAGAAGGGCACCAGGCGATTCGACGAACTCCTGCAACAGATCGACGCCCTAAACGGCGACATTTCCGTCCACGTCCGCTCGACGGATTTCACCACCGCCACCAGGAACCGGCTCCTCGCCTTCTTGCGCGAGGTCGAGCGTGCCTTTGCCATCCCCATCCAGACCATCCGCAAGGACGAGGCGAAGCTGAAGACCGAGCGCAACGCCGAGCGCCGGGCCTTCTACCAGGACCGGATCCGCCGCTACCGGGAGGAACTCGCCGCCATCGAGAAGCGGTTTGGCGTGCCCTACGACGAGCTCCGCCGGGTCGTCGCCGAGGTCCGGCAGGGCGAGGAGGAGACCGACCGAGCCAAGCAGGAGCTCATCGTGGCCAACCTCCGCCTGGTGGTCTCCATCGCCAAGAAGTACACCAACCGTGGCCTCCAGTTCCTGGACCTCATCCAGGAGGGCAACATCGGCCTCATGAAGGCGGTGGACAAGTTCGAGTACCGCCGTGGCTACAAGTTCTCCACCTACGCCACCTGGTGGATCCGCCAGGCGATCACCCGCGCCATCGCCGATCAGGCGCGCACCATCCGCATCCCCGTCCACATGATCGAGACCATCAACAAGCTCACCCGCACGCAACGGCAACTGGTCCAGGAGCTGGGGCGCGAGCCGACGGCCGACGAGGTGGCCGAGCGGATGGAGATCCCGGTGGCCAAGGTTCGCAAGATCATGAAGATCGCCCAGGAACCCATCTCCCTCGAAACCCCCATTGGCGAGGAGGAGGACTCCCACCTCGGCGACTTCGTGGAGGACCGGAGCGCCGTGTCCCCCATCGACGCGGTGATCTCCGCCAGCCTGAAGGCCCAGGCCGACTCGGTGCTGCGCACCCTGACACCGCGGGAGGCCGAGGTGTTGCGGCGGCGCTTCGGCATGGGGGACGGCACCGAACACACGTTGGAGGAAGTGGGCAAGGCCTTCAACGTCACCCGGGAGCGGATTCGCCAGATCGAGTCCAAGGCGCTGCGCAAGCTTCGCCACCCCAGCCGGGCAAAGCTGCTGAAGCCCTACCTCGACATCATCGGCTGAGCCACCGCCCCTGCCGCTTGCCTCAAGTTCCAACGGGGCTTACAATTTGCCTCCGCTGGGTCCATAGCTCAGCGGTCAGAGCCGCCGGCTCATAACCGGTAGGTCCCAGGTTCGAATCCTGGTGGACCCACACTCAGTTGGAGGATCGGCTGAGCCAGGAGATTGCGACGATGACCACTTGTCCACGGAGGTGCCCCGCGTGAACGCCAGAGAAGAACTGGCGGGCTTCGTCACCCTCCAACACCTTCTCGACCGCAAGAGCGCGCTCAAGCACCTGCTCGTATCGCTTCCGAAGGAGCTCGTTGCCCTCCAGGCCTCCGGCGAGTCGCGCCGCTCGGCCCTCAAGGAGAAGCATGAGCGGCGCGAAGCCCTTGGCAAGGAACAGGATACCCTCTCCCGGGAGATCGACGAGCTGCGCGAGGAGCGCGAGCACTTTCGCAAGCAGAAGTCGCTGGTCACCACCATGAAGCAGCTCACCGCCGTGGTGTCGGAGCTGGACCACGTGGAAACCCAGCTCAAGACCAGGGAGGACCGCCTCCTCGCCGTCATGCAGGAGCTCGAGACCCTCGACGGCGAGCTGGCAGCGTTGGAGCGCGAAAGCCCGGAGGAACGGGCCGCCCGGGAAGCGGCCGAAGCCGCCTGGGAGGCGCAGCGGCACGAGGCCACCCTCGAGCTGCAGCAGGTGGAGGAGCGCATCAAGGAGGTGGGCAGGCGGCTCGGGCCTGCGTCCTTCGAACGCTTCAAGCGATTGTGGAACTCGCGGCGCCCGCACGCCGTGGTCCCCCTCGACGGGACCTCCTGCTCGGCGTGCCACGCCGAGCTGCGACCGTCGCTGGTGCAGCAGGTGCACGCCAGTGAAGAGCTGCAGTACTGCGACACCTGCCGTCGGCTGCTCTACGATCCCAACACCATCGCCCCCCTGCCGTGAGCGAGGAGCGGCTCATCGTCTGGGTGGATGGGGGCGCTCGGGGCAACCCCGGCGAGGCGGGCTGCGGCATCGTCCTGGCCTGGCCCGACGGTCGGCGGGAACGACACACCCTCTACCTCGGCCGAGCGACCAACAACGTGGCCGAGTACGCGGCGCTGCTCGCCGCCCTCGAACGGGTCGCTGACTTCCCGCCGCGCCCCGTGGAGGTGCGCTCGGACGCCGAGCTCCTGGTCCGCCAGCTCACCGGCGTGTATCGAGTCAGGGCCCGCCACCTGCTGCCCCTGTGGCGCCGCGCTCGCGAGCTTGTCGCCACGCTCCCGGCGGTGACGATCCGCCACGTGCCCCGGGAGGAGAACCGCGAGGCCGACGCCCTCGCCAACCAGGCCATGGACACGCGGCGCTCGACCCTGCCGCGCCCCCACCTCCTGCCATGACCACGGTGGCCGAACGCGTGGCAGCCGTGCGCGAGCGCATCGCCCAGGCGTGTCGCCGCAGCGGCCGGCCGGTGACGAGCGTACGGCTGGTCGCTGCTGCCAAGATGCAAGGGGTGGCGGCGGTGGCGGAGGCCATCGCCGCCGGCATCGATGCCATCGGCGAGAACCGCGTTCAGGAAGCGGCACACAAGCGACCGCTCCTGCCGGCGCAGCCACCCTGGCACCTCATCGGTCCCCTGCAGCAGAACAAGGCGCGGGCGGCGCTGGCGCTCTTCGACCTCATCGAGACGGTGGACCGGGAGACCATTGCCGACCGGCTGGAACGGCTCCTGGCGCCGGACGCGCGCGTCCTCCCCATCTTCGTCGAGGTCAACATCGGCCGGGAGCCGCAGAAAAGCGGCGTCCTCCCCGACGCGGCCGAGCGCCTGGTCGCGCACATCCGCACCTCGTGCCCCCACCTCCGCGTGGAGGGGCTCATGGCCATCCCCCCCTACCACCCCGAGCCGGAGCGGTTGCGGCCGTACTTTGCCGCCCTCCGCGAACTCGGGGAGCGGCTCGCGCGGGATGCCGGCCTCGCCCACCTGGAGCTCTCCATGGGGATGAGCGAGGATTTCGAGGTGGCCATCGAGGAAGGGGCGACACTGGTGCGGCTCGGCCGGATCCTCTTCGGCGAGCGGCCGGCCACCCGGTAGCGGCTCGCCGCCCGTGCTATCCTCGTGAGGAGAGGAGGTTTCGACCCATGACACGGTTGAGCCCGCTCGAAATCCAGCGCGCGACCTTCCCGCGACGCCTGCCAGGCCTCGATCCGGAAGCGGTCCGGACGTTCCTTTCGCAAGTGGCCGAGCAGGTCGAGGAGGACGCCCGCCAGCGGGGCGAGCTGCGCGCGCAGATCGCCAAGCTGTCGCGGCAGGTCGACGAGTACCGCGAACGGGCCGACGCCCTCAACGAGGCGCTGGTGGCCGCGCAGCGAACCGCCGAGCAGACGCTGGCGAAGGCCGAGGAGGACGCGCAGCGCATCATTGCCGAAGCCCAGGCCCTCGCCGACCGCCTGGTGGAGGAGGCGACCCGACGTGCCGAAACCCTCGAAACCGTCGTGGCCCAGCTCCGCGGCCACCGTCGAACGGCGCGGGCCGACGTCAAGCGGCTGGCCGAGCTCCTGGCGGGCGTGGTCGCGGACGACGAGGCGGCCGAAGTGCGAGAGGCAGAAGTGTCCACGCTGAGCGTCCTGCGGCCCCGCGAGCGCCGGGCCCGGAGCGACCGCTGAGCGCCCCGCCGCGCACCTCCCCTGCCTCCCCGCGCGCCGGCGCTGCCGAGGCGTCCACGAGCCTCCTGGTGCGCGGTGCCTCGGCGGTGGTCACTCCCCGGGGCCACGGCCCGCTCGCCGGAGCCCGGCAAGGCGAGGTGGCGGTGATGCCCCACGCCGTGGTGCGTTGCCAGGGAGGGCGCATCGCCTTTGTCGGCGACGAAGATGAGCACGACCGCTGCTTTCCTGCCCCCGACCGGGTGCTGGACGCAGAGGGAGGCACGGTACTACCCGGTTTCGTCGACCCCCACACCCATCTCCCCTTCGCCGGCTACCGCGAGGACGAGTTCGACCGCCGCCTGGCGGGGGAGAGCTACGCGGCCATTGCCGCCTCCGGCGGCGGGATCGTCGCCACCGTGGCCGCCACCCGACGGGCAAGCCACGAGGAGCTGCTCGCCCTGACCCTGGTGCGGCTCGACCGCCAGCTCCTCCACGGCACCACCTGCACCGAGGCCAAGTCCGGGTACGGTCTTGACGTGGTCCATGAGTGCAAGCAACTGCGCGTTCTGGCCGATGCGGCCGCCCGTCACCCCGTCGAGATCGCCGCCACCGCCATGCCCGCCCACGAGGTGCCGCCCGAGTGGCGGCACGACCCCGATGGGTACGTGGCCATGGTGCTGGAAGAGATCTACCCTGCCATCGCCAGCGACGGGCTCGCCGAGGCTGTCGACGTGTTTTGCGAGCGGGGGGTGTTCACCCCCGCCCAGACCCGCCGGCTGCTGGCTGTTGCCCCCGCCTACGGCTGGCGCATCCACCTGCACGCCGACGAGCTGGCGGACAGTGGCGGCGCCAGCCTGGCCGCCGAGCTGGGGGCGGCCTCGGCATCCCACCTCCTGCACGCCAACGACGACGGGATCCGCGCCCTGGCCGCCCGCGGCGTGGTGGCCGTGGTGCTCCCCGGCGTCTCCTTCTTCCTGCGCGACCGGTACGCACCGGTGCGCCGTCTCATCGAGGCAGAGGTGCCGGTGGCCCTGGCCACCGACTGCAACCCAGGCTCCTCGCACACCGAGTCGATGCCCATGGTCATGGCTTTGGCGTGCCTGGGCGCGGGGATGACCACCGAGGAGGCGCTGGTGGGCGCGACCCTCAACGCTGCCGCCGCCCTGGGTCGGGCCGACCGGCTCGGCTCCATCGAGGTCGGCAAGGCTGCCGACCTGGTGATCCTCGACCCCCCTTCCGCCAAGCACCTCGTCTATCACTTCGGCGTCAATCTGGTCCGCCACGTGGTCAAGGGAGGACAGATCGTCGTCCGCAACGGCCAGCGTCTGCCGCTCACGCGCCCTCGGCCGGTCGGCGACCCAGGAAGAGGAGCAGGAGGTTGGTGACGAGGACGACGACGAAGGCGACACCGACGAAGGAGCCGTCGTCGACGCCCAGGTGAGCCGCCTCTACCGCCAGCACGACGCTGACGAGCCCCCGCGGCTGCAGCAGCCAGAGGGTTCGCGTGTCGTGCCGGTCGAGGGCAAAGGCGCCTCGCGACTCCACGTACTCCAGGACCACCTTCCGCCCCAGGAGAAAGAGGGCGCTTACCGCCACGGCGAGGGCCACGCGCCTCCAGCCCAGCTCGTCGACGCGCACGACGACACCGAGGAAGACGAAGAAGAAGGTACGGACCAGAAAGGTCAGCTGCACGGTGAAGCGGTGTAGCCCAGCCAGCGCGTCGGGGTTCGGGGGCGGTGCGAGCTGGGGGGGGGAGCCGAACACGGCACGGAACTCCTCGACATTGGCGAGGGTCACGGCAAAGGCAAAGACGGCAAGGGCACCCGACGCGCCAATGAGTTCCATCGCCCCCCACAGGCTCATGGCCACGCCGAAGGTGAGGGTGTCAGCGAATCGTCCTTCCCCGAGGCGACGCTGCACCCGTGGCCACACGACGCCGAGGGTGACCGCCGCGAGGACGCTGAAGACGAGGGCCAGGAGCGATCCCAGGGCCACCAGGCCGGCCAGCCCCCCCGCCGTCAACAACTGGCTGACCACGCCCATGGCGAGGACGGCCATCACGTCGGCCAGCGCTGCTTCGAGCACGACGAGGGTGCGAATATCCTCGCGCATCCCGAGCCGACCGGCGAGGGGGATGACGATGGCGCCGGAGATAGGCGCGACGACGATGGCCAGCACGGCCGCAGCCACGGGCGGAAGACCGAAGGCCACAGCCACGGCCCAGGCCATGGTCGCGGCCACGGCAAAACCGACGGCGGCCATGACCAGCCCCACCCGCAGACGGTGCAGTACCGCCGCGATGTTGAGATCGAGCCCCCCCTCGAAGAGGATGAGCAGGAAGGCCAGCGCGCCGAAGTGGGGCGCCACCTCGAAAAAGCGCGCCGTCGGCAAGAAGCCGCCGATGGGGCCGAGGATCACGCCAGAGGCGATGAGGACGAGGACCGGTGGCACCCCGAAGCGGGCAAAACCTTGCTCGGCGAGAAACGCCAGGACGATGAGCCCACCGAGGAGCAGCAGAAAGGTATCGCTCGCCAATACCGCCGTCCCGTGACGCCCATATGCTACTCTATTCGCGAGCCGCCCCTGCACCCGGCACAGAGGGGAGGAGCAGTGAGCGACTTCCAGCAGCGAGGGCCGATCACGACCCTGCCGCGACTGTCAGGCGATAACGTCGCCCGTTTCGAAAGGGAGCTCGCGGAGTTCGTAGCGCGGCGCCCCCTCGCCTTGATCATCCCGTGCCTGGCCACGGAGATGGATCAGCCCGCGTTGGCAACCATGGTCTCCGAGCTGGCCCGCGCTCCCTATCTCGACACGGTACTCATCTCCCTCGATCGCGCAGGGGCCGACGAGTACCAGCGTGCCCTCGCGTACTTCCACGAACTCAGGTGCCGCACCGTGGTGCTGTGGAACGACGCTCCGCCCGTCCGCGACATCCGCACCGAGGTCGAGGCCAACGTCGGCCCTCTCCCGGCAGGCAAGGGACGAGCCGTGTGGATGGCCCTCGGCTACCTGGTGGCAGAGGACCGCACGGGTGCCGTGGCGCTCCACGACGCCGACGTGGTCGCCTACCGACGCTCCCTCCTCGCCAACCTCGTCTACCCCGTCCTCCATCCCGAGCTCGAGTTTTCCTTCGCCAAGGCGTACTACGCCCGTTTCAGCACCCGCCTCCACGGTCGCGCCACCCGCCTGCTCATGCGCCCCCTGCTCCAGACCCTCGGCGAGGTGGTGGGCCATCACCCCTACCTCTCGTACCTGGCTGCCTTTCGATACCCCCTCGCAGGAGAGATGGCCCTCGCCACCGACCTGCTCCGCTGGATGCGGGTGCCGGGGGACTGGGGGCTCGAGGTGGGGCTGCTGTTCGAGGTGCTCCGCCACCGGTCGCCTCGCCGCATCTGCCAGGTGGATGTGGCCGATGCCTTCGATCACAAGCACCAAGCGTTGTCCCCCAACAACGCCACGCAGGGGCTGCACCGGATGGCGGTGGACATCATGAAGCACGTGCTCCGCACCCTCGCCGCCGCCGGTCTGGTCGTCCAGCAGGGGATGTTTCCCGGCATCCAGGTCGCGTACCGTCGCTTTGCCGAGGACGCCGTGGCCGATGCCTTTGCCATCGCCGTCTTCAACGGGCTGGAGTTCGACCGGCACGAGGAGGAGGAGGCCGTCGAGGTCTTCTCCCGGGCCGTGCGAGAAGGGTGCGAGCAGTTCATGGAGGATCCTCTGGGCACGCCGCCGCTGCCCAACTGGGCGCGGGTGCTGTCCGCCCTGCCCGATGTCGGTGCACGGCTACGCCGGGCAGTTCGAGACCTCGACGGGGTGCGCGAGCGGTGATCCCCGCCCTCGTCGTGACAGACCTCGACGGAACCCTCCTCGACGCGGATGGTTCGCTGGCCGACGCGGCCCGCCGGGCTCTCGAGCGCTGTCGCCAGGTCGGGGTTCCTGTCTGCCCGGTGACTTCCAAGACCAGCGCCGAACTCGTCGAGCTTGCCCCGCTGCTGGGAGGCTTCCCTGCCGCCGGCTTCGAGAACGGGGCCGGGGTGTGCGACGGCGAGGGACACGCCGAGCTTCTCCCCGCGGCGATCCCCATGGACGAGCTCCGCGAGGCCCTCGCTGCGTTGCGTCGCGCCACGAGCTTGGCGCTGCCCTCGGTGGAGGACCTCGACGACGACGCGCTGTCGGCCGCCACCTGCCTGCCGGCCGAGCGACTGGCGGCCCTGCGCCGTCGGCAGGCGACCCTTCCCTTCCTCGCCCCCGCCACCGCCTACCAGGTGCTGCACGCCGGCTTGCCCAGGTCCCGTCCCCTCCAGCTGGTCCGGGGCAACCGCTTTTTCCACCTCCAGGGGCCCCACACCAAGGCGGACGTCCTCCCCCACCTGGTCCGCCTGGCCCGCTGCCGGGCGGCTCCCGTCGTCGCCTGCGGCGATTCCCCCAACGACCTCGAACTGCTGGCCAGAGCCGACGTGCGGATCATCGTTCCTGGCCCGAGGGGGCCACACCCCACCCTTTGCCAGCGCTTTCCCGACGCCCACCTGGCCCCGCACCCCCACGGACGCGGCTGGGCAGCGGTGGTGGCATCACTCCTCGCGGGAGACCTCACCCCATGAACAACGTTTCGCCCCTGCGCGATATCACCAAGGAACTCCTGGGCCGGGTCGGCCCGGTGGAGCTTCTGGTCGGCATCCCCTGCTTCAACAACGGCGCCACCGTGGGACAGGTGGTGCGTGCCGCCGCCCGCGGCCTGGCGGAGCATTTCCCCCACGTGCCGGCGTGCATCGTGGTGGCCGATGGGGGATCCACCGTCGACGACTCCCGAGAAGCCGCCCTGGCGGCGCTCCGCGCCCACGACGCCCACGGCGTGGTGGGCATCTACCGCGGACTCCCCGGCAAGGGCTCGGCGGTTCGCATGATCTTTGCCGCTGCCGAGTTCCTCCACGCCCGCGCGGTGGCGCTGCTGGACGCCGACCTCCGGTCGGTGGCGCCGTTCTGGATCGAGCGACTCCTCGGGCCCGTGGTGTCCGGCGGCTTCGAGTTCGTGGCTCCCCTCTACGCCCGGTTCAAGTACGACGGCACCATCACCAACAACGTCACCTACAACATGTTGCGGTGCCTGTACGGGAAACGGATCCGCCAGCCCATCGGCGGTGATTTCGCTCTTTCCGGGGAGTTCGCCGCGGAGCTGGCCGCCCGTCCGGTCTGGGATACCGACGTGGCCCGCTTCGGCATCGACATCTGGCTCACCGTCGCGGCGCTCGTGGCCGGGCGGCGCTGCTGCCAGGCCCATCTCGGAGTCAAGGTGCACGATCCCAAGGATCCGGCGGCGAGTCTCGAGCCCATGTTTCGTCAGGTCGTGGGCACGCTCTTTGCCCTCATGGAGGAAACAGCGCCCATCTGGGAGCCCATCGAGGGCAGCGAGGACGTGCCCGTCTGGGGGGAACCCACGGGCGAGGAGCCGGAAGCGTTCCCCATCGACGAAGCGCGCCTCGTGGAGAGTTTCTACCTTTCCTGGCAGACCCTGCGCGGCGCCTGGCAAGCCGTCTTGAACCCCGAGACCTTCGCGGAGCTGGAAATCCACGTGGAATCCGGCCGCCGCGCCTTCGACCTGCCGGTGGACCTGTGGGTGCGCATCCTGTTCGAGTTCGCGGCCGTGTACCACCAGCGCCGGACCGCCAAACGGCAAGTGGTGGAGATCCTCTCCCCCTTGTACTTTGCCCGGGTCGCCTCGTTCGTCCGACGGGTGGCGGCGCTCTCCAACGCCGAGGCGGAGCTGGTGGTCCTGGAGCAGGCCAGGGTCTTCGAGCTGCGCAAGCCCTACCTGCGCGCCGCCTGGCATCGGGCGGAGCGACAGGCACTTCCCTAAACGGGCGCCGCGACCGCCCTCACCTGCGCTCGAGGGTGGCCAGGGAGGCGATGAGGGTCTTCCGGCCCACCCGGTCGAAGAAGATGACGAGGCGGGTCTCGGCCGCCCCCCGCTGCACCTGCAGCACCACACCGTTGCCGAAGGCAGGGTGCCGCACCTTCGTGCCCGGCCGGAAACCCTCGCCTTCGGCCGGCGACCGCGGCGGGGAACCTTCCCCACCACCGGCCGCAGGGGGAGGCGAGGTACTGCTGTCCCATCTGCCGGGCCTCGCCACCGGCCGCGGCAGATGGGCGCGGAACGGGTCGCGTCCGGCACCGGCACTTCGGTCCTCCAGCAGGTGACGGGGGATCTCGAGGAGGAAGGGGGACAGGCGCCCGGGCATGAGCTGGCCGTGAAGGCGGCGCACCCGCGCCGCCACCAGGAAGAGGCGGCGGCGGGCCCGCGTCATCCCCACGTAGGCCAGGCGCCGCTCCTCCTCGAAGGTTTCGTGCTCGCCGTCGCCCTCGCGCCGCCAGGGCAGCAGGCCGTCCTCCAGGCCAGTCAGGATGACGGTGTCGAACTCCAGCCCCTTGGCGGCGTGGAGGGTGGAGAGGAGCACGGACGCTTCCCCGGACAGGGTATCGGCGTCGGTGAACAGCGCCACCTCGTCCACGAAGCCGGCGAGGTCGAGCCCGCGCTCGCCGGCCTCGACCGCAGCGGCCACGAGCTGGTCCAGGTTCGCCCGCCGTGCCCGATCGTCCTCGTCGTCGCTCCGGTACTGGGCGGCGAGACCGGTGTTGCGGAGCAGCGTCTCGACCACCTGGCCCGGGGGGGCGCTGCGTGCAAGCTCGCGCAACTCGTCGAGGAGGGCGAAGAATCGTTCGAGGGCCGTGCGGGCTCGCGGGTTCAACCCCTCCGGCAGGCGACGGGCAACGCGGGGGAGCGGCTCGCCGCTGGTACGGGCCGCGGCTTCCAGGAGGTCCATGGTGGCGAGGCCGATCCCTCGCGCCGGCACGTGAATGGCCCGCCGGAAGGCCATGGCGTCGTCGGGGGCGACGAGAAGCCGCAGGTACGCCAGGGCATCGCGAATTTCGGCCCGCTCCCAGAACCGGACGCCGCCCACCATGGCGTACGGGATGGCCCGTCGCACCAGCTCGCCCTCCAGGGGGCGCGACTGGGCGTTGATCCGAAACAGCACCGCCACCGTCGCGCTCGGGTCGCGCCGCGCGAGCGCCTCCACCTCGTCGGCCACGAAGCGCGCCTCGTCGGCCTCGTCAGCCGCCAGGTAGCACACGACCGGCGCCCCGCTCCCCACCTCCGAGCGGAGGTCCTTGGGGCGCCGCGCCACGTTGTGGGCGATAACGCTCGCGGCCACATCGAGGATAGGCTTGGTGGACCGGTAGTTGCGGGGCAGGGTCACGACGGTGGCGCCCGGGTAGCGCTCCTCGAAACGAAGGATGTTCTCGACCTGGGCGCCGCGAAACCGGTAAATGGACTGGTCCTCGTCGCCCACGGCCGTCAGGTTCGGGCGCGACCCGCCGAGCAGCCACAAGAGATGCGCCTGGACGGCGTTGGTGTCCTGGTACTCGTCGACCAGGAGCCAGCGAAAGCGCTCCACCAGGGCGCGGCGGAGGTCGTCGTGTGCTTCGAGCAGGCGCACCGCCCGCAGCAGCATGTCGTCGAAGTCCACCGCCCCGGCCCGTTGCAGCTCCTCCTCGTAGGCCCGGTACACCTCACCGAGGGGGTTGGCGTCGAGGAGCTTGGCGACGGCCGAGGCAGCGTCGAGGGAGGTGTTCTTGAGCCAGGAGATGCGGGCGCGCGCCGCGCGCAGACTGAGCTGGGTGGACGGGATACCCAGTTTCTTGAGCACCCCGTCGAGGAGTCGCCGCTGATCGTCCTCGTCGGCAATGGCAAAGCGCTCGGGCAGACCTGCCTGCCGGGGGTAGCGGCGCAGCAACTGGAGGGCAAAGCGATGAAAGGTGCCGACGAAACCACCGGTCAACCCTTCCCCCACCAGCACCCTGATGCGCTCCGCCATCTCCCTCGCCGCCTTGTTGGTGAAGGTGACGGCCAGCACCTGGTGGGGGCGCGCCGCACCTCTCGCCAGCAGGTACGCAATGCGGTAGGTGAGCACGCGGGTCTTGCCCGAGCCGGCGCCGGCCACGACGAGGAGCGGCCCTTCGCCGTGGGTCACCGCCATTTGCTGCTCGGCATCGAGCTGTTCGAGAAGTTCTTCGGCCTCCACGCCCCTCCCCCGGGCCACCTGGCAGGCAGCGGGTGATTCTACCCTTCCCCGCCGCCCCCCTGCGCACCACCGCGGAATCGGCCGACGGAGGCGGTGCTGGACGCGGCGCCCCTGTCCAACGGCGAGGTGCAACCTGAAGGTGCGCTACACTCTTTGACGGCTGCCACTTCGGTGGCTGCGACAACGACGAGTGCGGAGCGAAGCGATGGTTCATGCCAAGCCTGCGGCGGGCGGCGCCGCCTCCCCCCCTGACGCCCCCGGCCTCCGATCGCCGCGGGAGATCCCGCCCCAGGAGATCTTCACGGAGCTGCGCCGGGGGGTGTTGGGACAGGACGAGGCGCTGCGGTTCGTCGCCGTTGCCGTGTACAAGCACACCACCGGCGAGGTACCGGGCAACATCCTGCTCATCGGCAACTCGGGTACCGGCAAGACGACGATCATGAACAACATCCAGCGCCTGTACAACGAGGTGCCGACCTACCACCCGTTTCGCGCCATGACCATCATCAATGCCAACCTCCTGGTCGACTCGGACCGCATGGAGTTCCGCGCCGACCGGCTGTTGGCGGCGGTGGAGCAGCGGGCGCGGGCGGTCATCGGCCACCCACCCACCGCCGAGGAACTCAGGCAGACCATGGAGCGAGCCACCATCTGCATCGACGAGGTGGACAAGATGTCCTCGGTGGTGGCCGGCAAGCCCAACCCCATCGGCGTGGTGCTGCAGCAAGGGCTCTTGACCCTCATGGAGGACGAGGTCATCACCTATCGCACCCACGTGATGGTCGACGGGGTGGAAGCGCTCGAGCGCCTCGAAGTCGCCACCGGTGGGATGATGTTCATCTGCGGCGGCGCCTTCGAGGGGCTGTACGACCAGGTCTACTACCGGGTCACCAACCCGGGCAGCGGCGAGCGCCTCAAGTCGACGGCGGTGCGCACCGCCGACGGCCAGGTCCGCATCGAGGAGCGGTTCGCCCTGGCCGATTTCTTCCGCATCGAGGACCTTTTCGCCTACGGCATGGTGCCCCAGTTCATCGCGCGTTTCGACAACGTGGTCATCCTCCGCGACCTGTCCATGGAGGTGCTCAAGGAGATCCTCCTCACCGCCTACGACTCCCCCTTCGTCCGCTCGCGGCGTTTCTTTCGGATCATGGACATCGAGCTGGAGCTCGACCCCCTGGCGGCCGCACTCATTGCCGAGGAAGCCGAGCGGCACAGCCGTACCGGCGCGCGGGCCCTGCGCAGCATTTTCGGCAAGATCATCAACCAGTTCGAGTTCGACCCGACCGCCGAGGAACTCCTCGAAGAACGCGACGGAACGCGGGTCCTCCGCGTCACGCCGGAGTTGGTGCGGCAATGCGTGCGGCTCGGTTCCTCGACCCCGTGACCGGCCCCGGCCCGCGACAGCCGCGCGAGAAGGCGACAGCGAGCAGGAAGCCGCGCGCGGCGACCCTCGCCGGCCGGCGCCGGCGGCTCGGGCGCGTCGTGGCCATGGTGCTGGCGAGCGCTGCCCTCACCGCCGAGGCCGCACCCCCCCGCCACAGCGCAGACACGGCGGGCACCAACACCGGTCTGGGACCGCCCCCACCCCTGTTGGTGCGCTCCTCGCCCGCCGCCACCTGGAGGGCGCTGTTCACCCTCGGGGAGGCGGGGCAGTTCGCCGTTGCCGCCCACCTCCTCGACCTCGGCGAGGTGCCGCCGGCCGACCAGCCGACGGTGGGCAGCGAGGTGGCCGCCAAGCTCTACCGGCTGCTCCTCGCCCTCCGCGCTCGCCCCGGCCAGCTGGACGGCGAGGCATCGGTCCTCAACGAGGCGGGGAGCCGCAGCGGGATGCTCGTCGCGCACCGCTTCTTCCGCGAGGGCGTGGCGGGCGAGGTGGTGCTGCGTCGGGTCGAGGACGAGTTCGCCGGCGACGAGGTATGGCTGTTCAGCCGCCAGACCGTGGCCAACGTCCCCTTTTGGTATCGCCTGGTGGTGCTCCGCCACCCCCTCGAGACGCCACCGCCGGCCAACGCGGGGCTGGGTGCCGCGCCGGCCGAGCTGCGCCGGGCCACCCCCCGCGCCACCGTGGCAGGGTTTCTCGCCGCCGCCCGCCGCGGCCGATTCGCCGACGCGTGCCACTACTTCGACCTCGACGGCATCCCCGTCGAGGAGCAGGCGGTGCTCGGTCCACGGCTGGCGCGGCGGCTGATGTTCGTCCTCGAACGCCGAAGCTGGTTCGACCCCGAGACGGTGGCCAACGAGCCGGCCGGCCGACCCCAGGTGCACGTGGCCGAGGACCGCTACCTCCTCGCCGCCATCCCGGCGGGTGACGGCACGGTGGAACTCCTGCTCGCGCGCCACGTCGATGGCGAGGGCCGCTTCGTCTGGGTGTTTTCCCGCGAGACCGTCGGGGCCATCGACACCCTGTACGCGGCCCACGGTTTCGGCTGGTTCGGCGACCACTTGCCGCGGGCCTTCTTCGCCGCCACCTTTGCGGGGCTGCAGCTGTGGCAGTGGGCAAGCCTGGCGCTCGTCGTCGCCATGGGTTACGGCGTGGCGCGGCTGGTCGGGCACTGGATCGCTTCCTCCTTGCGCACGCTGGCAGCGCGGACACGGGTGAGCTGGGACGACTACGCCGTGGCCACCATCGACGGCCCGCTGGGCATCGTCCTCTGGGCGGCGGTCATCGCGGGCGGTGCCTCCGCCATTGGCCTTACCGCGGAGGCGTCAGCGATCCTCAAGGCGCTGTGGAAGACGCTCCTGCTCCTCGGCATCGGCTGGTACGGCTTCAGGGTCCTCGACGCCATCGCCGCCCGCTTGCAGGACCAGGCCGCCGCCGGCAACGGCGTCATCCTCGCCGTGGGGCCGGTGGTGCAGAAGGTCGGCAAGTTCCTGGTCGCCCTCCTGACCGTCATGGCCATCCTCGACGTCGTTGGCGTCAACGTGGCGGCCGCCCTGGCCGGCGTGGGGCTGGGCGGCCTGGCCCTGGCCTTTGCCGCCCAAAAGACGCTGGAAAACGTGTTTGGTGCCCTGGCCATCGCCACCGACCGCCCCTTCAAGGTGGGGGACCTCGTGCAGATTGGCGATACCCTCGGCACCGTCGAGGACATCGGCCTGCGCTCCACCAGGCTCCGCACCTTGAACCGCACCCTGGTGGCCATTCCCAACGCCACCGTCGTTGCAGGCACCGTGGTCAACCTCGCGGCGCGCGACCGGATGCTCTATCGGGTCACCATCGGCCTCGTCTACACCACGACCCAGATGCAACTCCTCTTTGTCCTCGACGAGCTGCGGCGCATGTTGCTCAAGGACACGCGCCTCCTCCTCGAGGGGCAGCGGGTCCGCTTCGTCGGCTTTGGTGCCTCGTCGCTGGACGTCGAGATCTTCGCGTACGTGGCCACCAGCGACTTCGTCACCTTCACCGCCGTGGCCCAGGAGCTCAACCTGGCTATCATGGAGATCGTCGAGCGTTCGGGCTCGGCCTTTGCGTACCCGTCGCAAACCCTCTACCTCGCCCGCGACCACGGCACCTCTCGCGAACGCGCCGCCGAGGTCGCTGCGGTGGTGGCGGCCCGCCGCGCGCGGGGCGAGCTCGCCGTTCCCGACCCCGAGCCGGATCTCCTCGAGGCGGCGAGGCGAGCCCGCCACGTCGACGAACCGCCCTCCATCTAACCGGCGCCCGAGCGGTCGAGAGCTGCGTCAGCGCGGGGAGGTCGTGCAGCCGCGCCGGTGGCGACCACCACGTTTTCCCCGACAGGCGGGCGCAGGGGAGGGACCTTCTGGGACTTCACTCCACCGTGACGCTCTTGGCGAGGTTGCGCGGCTGGTCCACGTCGCAGCCCCGTCGCACCGCCACCTCGTAGGCGAGGAGCTGGAGCGGCACGGCGGCCACCATGGGCATGAGCGGCCAGGGGAGGGTGGGGAGCGGCAGGATGACGTCGGCCACCTCGGCCAGCGACCCGTCGTCGGGGTCGCCGAGGGCGATGACCGGGGCGTGGCGCGCCTTGACCTCGTGGAGGTTGGCAAGCATCTTGGCCTCGAGGTCGTCGGCGGGACAGAGGGCGATGACCGGAAAGTGCTCGTCGAGGAGCGCGATGGGACCGTGCTTCATCTCCCCGGCCGGGTACCCCTCGGCGTGGAGGTAGGAGATCTCCTTGAGCTTGAGGGCCCCCTCGAGGGCCAGGGGAAAGAGCACGCCGCGCCCCAGGTAGAGGGCGTTGGTGGCGTGCTGCACGCGCTCCGCCACTCGCGCTGCCGCGGCGCCGGCGTCGAGGGCGGCCTGGAGGTCGTAGGGCAGACGCCGCGCCCGCTCGAGGAGCCCATCGCCCTCCCCGGCGCGAGCGCGGCGCAGCGCCAGCGCCAGGGCCAGCAGGGCCACGAGCTGGGTGGTGAACGCCTTCGTCGACGCCACCCCGATCTCCGGACCGGCGTGGGTCAGGAGGGTGTGGCGGGCGATGCGGGTGGCGAGGGAGCCGCGGACGTTGCACACCGCGACCACGTGGCCGCCGAGCTCAGCTGCAAGGCGCATGGCCGCCACGGTGTCCGCCGTCTCCCCCGACTGGCTGACCCCGACCACCAGGGTGCCAGGAGCGACCACCGGCTCGCGATACCGAAACTCCGAGGCGTAGTCCACGGCGCAGGGGATGCGGGCCAGGCGCTCGAGGTAGCCCTTGCCCACCAGGGCGGCGTGCCAGGAGGTGCCACAGCCGAGAAGCTGGACCGAGCGGACCCGCCGCAGGGTCTGCCGGTCGAGGCCCACGTGCGTCAGCGACGCCTCGCCCTCCCCCTGGGGCAGCAGCGCTTCCAGGGTGTGGGCCACGGCCCCCGGTTGCTCGTGGATCTCCTTGAGCATGAAGTGGCGGAAGCCACCTCGCTCCACCTGGCCCGGCTCCCAGTCCAGGGTGATCAGCAGGCGCTGGACCGGCGTGTCGGACGCATCGAAGATCGCCACACCTTGGCGCGTGATCACCGCCAGATCGCCGTCCTCGAGGTGGAGGCAGCGGTCCGTCACCGCCACCACGGCGGCCGGGTCCGAGGCCACCAGGTGCTCGCCGTCGCCGACGCCCACCACCAGAGGAGGCCCGTGGCGGAACGCCACCAGTCCCTCCGTCGTCCGGTCGATGGCCACCACGGCGTACTGGCCGCGGAGGCGGCCGCGCACCTGGCGAGCAGCCGCCACCAGATCGTCCCCGGCGGCGGCCAGGAGGTGCGCGATCACCTCGGAGTCGGTGTCCGAGGCGAAGCGAACCCCACGCCGGGAAAGCTCCTCCTTGAGCTCCCGGAAGTTCTCGATGATCCCGTTGTGCACCACAGCCACCCGCCCCAGCGTGTCGGTGTGGGGGTGGGCGTTGCGCTCGGTGGGTGCGCCGTGGGTCGCCCAGCGGGTGTGCCCGACGGCCAGGTGGCTGCGCAGGCCGGCGGCGTAGGCCCGCTCCACGAGGTTGTGGAGCTTGCCGGCCGCCCGGAGCACCGTGACTCCGTCACGGTGCTGGACGGCGATCCCGGCGGAGTCGTAGCCGCGGTACTCGAGGTGGCGCAGCGCCTCGAGCACCACCGGCACCGCTTCCCGAGGGCCAACGTAGCCGACGATGCCGCACATGCCTGCCCCCCTCCCCTGGGCGCGGCCCGACCCGCCTCGACGCCCAGCGAAGGCCAGTGTCATTGTAGCTTCGCCGGCGGCCCCTGTGCGCACAGCACCGGCACGGTGCAAGGGAGGCGTTTACTTCTTCGAGAGCTCGTGCAGGACCAGCTTGGCGACCGCCTTCAAGGTCTCGAACACGCCGGTGCCGACCGTGGCCACCGCCTCGAAGGTCGGCTCGCCCTTGACGTTGAGGAGCTTGTGCATCTCCTCCACCGGCACGGCGCTCGGCAGGTCCCGCTTGTTGAATTGCAGGGCGTACGGAACGGTCGCCAGGTCGAAGCCGTTCTCCTTGAGGTTGACCTTGAGGTTCTCCAGCGACTCCAGATTGGCGTCCATGCGGGCTTCCTGGGAGTCGGCCACGAACACGACGCCATCGACCCCCTTGAGGATCAGCTTGCGCGACGCATCGTAGAAGACCTGGCCGGGCACGGTGTACAGGTGGAAACGGGTTCGAAACCCTCGCACATTGCCGAGATCGAGGGGAAGAAAGTCAAAGAAGAGCGTACGGTCCGTCTCGGTGGCCAGCGAGATGAGCTGTCCCTTGTTGGTGGGGTTGGTCTTCTCGTAGATGTACTGCAAGTTGGTCGTCTTGCCGCCGAGACCCGGCCCGTAGTAGACGATCTTGCAGTTGATCTCGCGCGAGGCGTAGTTGATGAAGCTCATTCGGAGAACAAGGCGTCGATGTCGTCGTCGGTGATTTCGGCGAAGGGCGAGGTTGGCGCCTCGCCACTCTGGGCGGCCTTGGAGGCCATCTGGTTGAGGATCTCCTCGATCTCCGCCGCGCTCTTGCGCACCCGCAGGCGTACCAGGCCGAGGGACGAACGCTCGTCGAAGATCACGACGAGGATCAGCCGCTGGGCCACGATGGAGATATGGATGTTGTCCCGCTCCCCCTCGTGGAAGAGGATCGAGAACTCCTTCTCGCCGATCAGACGGGCCAGGCCGTCGGTGGCCGCCACGTTGCCGGCGGTGAGGGAGGCGAGGGAGGTGGTGTCGACCTTGTCGAGATCGCCCTTGGCGGCGATTTGCTGGCCATTCTTGTCCACCAGGAAGACGATCTTGGCGTTGGCGTCGACCCACAGGCGAGCGAGAACGGAGTTGATTCTGTCGAACTCCTCCTCGTACATCACCAGGTTCGGTCCTAACGTACTCATCACGCGGCGCCTCCGCTCAAACGGAAAGAGTATAGCCGTTCCTGCCCTGTCAATCCATCCCCCGCCGTCCGGCCAGGGCGCGCTGGAGGGTCACCTGGTCCGCGTAGGCGATCTCGCCCCCCGCCGGCAGCCCGAAGGCGATACGCGACACCGCGACGGCGTGGGCCCGCAGGATGCCGGCAACGTAGTGCGCCGTGGCCTCGCCCTCGACGGTGGGGTTGGTCGCCAGGATCACTTCGCGGACGCCGCCCGCCGCGACCCGTGCCACGAGCTGCGGGGTCGTCAACTGGTCGGGACCGACGCCGTGCAGCGGATCGAGGGCACCGAGGAGGACGTGGTAGACACCGCGAAACTCGCCCGTTGCCTCCACCGCCCAGGCGTTGAGGGGGTCCTCGACGACGCAGATGAGTCCGCGGTCCCGAACCTCGTCCTGGCACACCGGGCACGGATCGGTCTCGCTCAGCAGGAAACAGGTCTGGCAGTGGCGCACGGTGTCGGCCACGCGCACGAGGGCTGCCGCGAGCCGGCGCGATGCCTCGGGAAGCCGCACCAGGTGGTCGACGAGCCGCTGGGCCGTGCGCGGTCCCACGCCGGGCAGTTGCTCGAGCTCGGCCACCAAGGCGCGGACGGTCGGGGGGCGAAGGTCCATCACAGGAGCCCACCCACCCCCGGCGGCAACCCCAGCTGCGCCAGCAGCTGGCTGGAACGCGCCTCGAGCTGCCGCGACGCCTCCTCCCACGCCGCCACGATGAGGTCGCCGAGGAGCACCGGGTCCTGCTCGGCCAGCGCCTGGGGGTCGATGGTCACGCCGAGGAGCTGCCGGACCCCGTTGAGTCGCACCGTGACCAGCCCACCGCCTGCGGAACCCTCGACTTCGAGGGCTGCCAGGGCCCGCTGCAGCTCCGCCTGGGCCCGTTGCGCCTGCTGCATCAGCTTGGCGACGTTCATCCCGGCTCCTCCACCCGTTCGATCCTGCCACCGAACACCTCGAGGACGCGGCGCACCCGCTCGTCGGCCTCGACGCGCGCCGCAAGGGGCACCTCCGCACTCCCGCTGTCCGCGCCTTCCAGCACCTCGACCCGCACATCGCTGGCTAGCCCGGCTTGCTGCACGGCGCCACGCAGCGTGGCGAGCGCCGCCTGCACCGACTCGACCGTGGCGCGCGGGGTGGCCGTAAAGCCGAGCACCAGGGTGTCGGCCTGGCGTTCGATGCGGCGCGCCATCGGGATCCGGCTGGCCAACACCTGGTGTCCGGCCCGGAAGAGGATCTCCTCGAGCTGGCTGGCCAGAGTCGCGGGCCCTGCGTCCACCGGGGGAGTACTCCCCGAGGCCCGGGTCGGGACCGGCGGCGCGACCCTCGGCGGCGAGGGCGGCGCCGGCGCCTCGCCGGCTTCGGCCAGGAGCGCCTCGACCCGGCGCAGTCGCGGCCACAGCGCCAGCCGGCCGATGGCAACCCTCACGGCCAGGGCAGGGTCCTCGGCCGCCGCCACCAGGGAGCGTTGCTCGAGGGCGAGGGCGAGGAGGCGCAGGAGGAGCGCCGTCCCCACCTCCGTGGCGCTTGCCACCAGCAGGCCCCGGTACGATTCGGCAAACGGTATCGGGGCGTTCGGGTCGGACACCAGCAGGAGCAGGGTGTCGAGAAGCTGCACGAGCTGCTCGTAGAGGATCAGGAGGTCGTGCCCTGCTCGCTCCTCGCGACGCGTCACGGCGAGGGCCGCCTCCACCTGGCCTGCGGCCAGCTGCTGCCAGAGCTCCACGATGACCTCGGCGGGGGGCAAGCCCAACACCTCGGCCACGGTGGCCTCGTCCACGTCCCTGCCGCTGAAGGCGCGAACACGGTCGAGCAACGACAACCCGTCCCGCAAACTCCCACCGGCCACCCGGCCGAGCTGGAGGGCAGCCCCTTCGCTCAAGGCAAACCCTTCCCGAGTAGCGACGGCTTGGAGGTGGCGGACGATGAGGTCCGTCGGGAGGGGACGGAAATCGATCTGCTGGCAGCGGGAGAGGATGGTGGCGGGAAACTTGTCCTTCTCCGTCGAGGCCAGGATGAACACCACATGGTCGGGCGGTTCCTCCAGGATCTTGAGGAGCGCAGGGAACGCCTCGCGGGTAATCTGGTGGGCCTCGTCGAGGATGAACACCCGGTAGCGGTCGCGGGCCGGCGCCAGGCGAGCGACCTCGCGCAGTTCCCGGACCTCGTCGATGCCGCGGTTCGACGCCGCATCGATCTCCAGCACGTCGAGGGAGGAACCGCGGCTGACCTCCTGGCAGGAGACACAGATGCCGCACGGAGTTGACGTCGGCCCCTGCTCGCAATTCAACGCCTTGGCGAAGAGGCGGGCCGCCGTCGTCTTGCCCACGCCGCGCAACCCCGAAAACAGGTAGGCGTGGCCGATCTGGTTGCTCGAGATGGCGTTGGCGAGGGTGCGAACAGCCGTTTCCTGGCCCAGGAGATCCTCGAACCGCTGCGGCCGGTAGCGCCGCGCCAGGACCTGGAAGGCGGTCATGGGAGGAGGCCGAGGCCGCCGGGGCGGTGAGGAAGCAAGGAACCCGGGGACACCGCGGCGCCCGTGGTTGTCCTCTTATCGCTGCTCCCTTCCGGGCCTGACGAGGTTCGAGGGCCATCGTCGCGCGGGACCCGGGTTCCTTCCTTCCTCACCATCGCCTGCCTCTGGCTCACGGCCGCTCCCCTATACCGCACCACACGGCGCTGGGGCTCGCCCACACGAACTATCCCCACCTTCCCTCTCCCACCACCGCCTGGGACGGTTCCCCCTCGCATGGCGCAGGTGCAGTCGTCGACCAGCATGGCGGAGAGGGCGGGATTGCGGGAACACCACACGTGTCCCATCGACGGCTTGCCA